>Ga0153916_10000018_pt1 | contig 111732 bp, 164 predicted proteins | sample Opewatmetagenome_FD_109642 | JGI IMG/M metagenome (GOLD analysis project Ga0153916, IMG submission 109642) | Freshwater wetland microbial communities from Ohio, USA - Open water 3 Core 3 Depth 4 metaG | ecosystem: Environmental > Aquatic > Freshwater > Wetlands | place: USA: Ohio, Lake Erie...
CTAGTCGAGACGAAGCAGCCGGCTCCGGGCGCGGTTGGCCGACCCGATCGCTATGGCCGGTGTTATCGACCGAAGCCGACCAAGGTCGCGCATCCGGTCCCGTCGCTTGACCGGGATTGGGACTTCATCATCATCGACGAGTGTCACCTGGTCAAAAACCCGAAGGCTCAACGCACCCAAGTCGTCCAGGCGCTGGCCAAGCGCGCGCGCCGGCGGCTCACCCTGACCGGGACCCCGATCGTCAACCGACCGGCCGAGCTCTGGACGATCCTACAGATCACCGATCCGGCCTCATGGGACGCCGATGGCAAGGGCTGGTGGCGGTTCCGACGCTACACCGGCGGCTATCACTCGGCAGAGCTTCAGCAGAGGCTTCGTGAGACCTGTATGGTCCGCCGGCTGAAAGCCGACGTCCTGACCGAGCTCCCGGCCAAGCGCCGGCAGATCGTCGAGCTCCCGGCCAACGGAGCCGCCCAGGCAATCGCCGCCGAAACCTCCGCTTGGGACGCCCGGCAAGAGGCGCTAGACGGCCTACGGGCCGCCGTTGAGCTCGCGAAGGCTTCCGACAATCCGGCCGATTATGCTCAGGCCGTGTCCGAGCTTCAAGAGGGCCTCCGGGCCGCTTTCGAAGAAATGAGCCGGATTCGTCGCGAAACCGCCGTAGCCAAAATCCCTTACGTGGTCGAGCATGTCCGGATGGCATTAGAGGACGACCCATCGACCAAACTCGTCGTCATGGGTCACCACCATGAGGTGATTGACGGCATCCGCGATCAATTGGCTTCGTTTGGGGCCGTTTCGCTGACCGGACGGGACTCTCTGGACGTCCGGCAGGCGGCGGTCGACCGATTCCAGTCCGATTCGGCCTGTCGGGTGTTCGTCGGATCCATCCAAGCGGCCGGGGTAGGGATTACCCTCACGGCCAGCTCACACGTCGTGTTCGCCGAGCTCGATTGGGTCCCGGGGAACGTCAGCCAAGCAGAGGACCGCGTTCACCGAATCGGTCAGACGGCTGAATCTATCCTAATCCAGCACCTAGTCCTCGAAGGGTCGCTGGACGCCCGGATGGCCGAGGTTCTGGTCGCCAAGCAGGAGGTAATCGACAGGTCACTCGACCGTAAGACCGAGAACGGCTCGGACGTCCAGTCACGTCCGGTCGTCCCGATCGAGCCAGTGGTTCCGGGGCGCGAAGCTCCGGCGACCTCGGGGCCACGGTCCGACCTCGATAGGGTGGCGGCAACCATGACGGCCGAGCGCGCGGCCATGATCCACTCGGCTCTACGGGAGCTCGCCGGCGTGTGTGACGGGGCCCGCACGCTAGACGGCGCCGGGTTCAGCAAGATCGACGTCCAGATCGGCATATCGCTAGCTTCAGCTCCGCGCCTTAGCGCCCGACAGGCGGCCCTCGGCCTGAAGCTTGTCCGGAAGTACCGCCGGCAGCTCGGCTCGCTCGCCCAGGCCATCCTGGGCGAGCCTCAGGCCGATCCAGAGGCGACTCCCTCTCCGGTAGCGGCGCCGGTGGCGGCGCCGGTGGCCTCCCCTGAACCAATCGCGGCCCGGAGCCCCGAACCCCCAAAAGCCGAGCCGGCATTCAAAGCTCCGGAGTCGAAGCCTGAGACCGAGGTTAGCGATCCGGCAAAGCCGGCCCGTAAGCTACCCGACACGCCGTCCGGCCGCGTCCCAGACTACCGGATCCGCATCCTGTCGACCGCCACGCACGATGACATTGTCGGTCTCTACACTAGCTTCCGAGCGGTCGACCAAGTTCTTTCAGGGGCGGCCACCCGAGCGCCCTCCGGGGTCGGAAGCCACCGGGTGGACTACATGGTGACCCACGTTCCGACTGGAGCGACGTTCGTCGGCCGGATAGAGCTCACGCACCCAAGCCGGCGCAATTGGTCGCTGGTCTCGCTGGCCCGACACACCCGTCAGGCCGCCCAGGCCGAGGCCGACCTACTGGCTCATTACGGCGGCGCGCCCGAGCGGATCCGGTCACTCCGATCCTGGGCCGAGCGGCTGGCGCCGGCCCCAAAAGCCAAGCGAGCCGCGGCCTGAGGCGACCACGCAAACCTTAGCTCTACCATGACGAGAGTGTCATGGTATGGCAAAACGGACCCAAGTAGTGAAGATTCCAGAACTTTTCCGGGCCGGTTCCTGGTTCGGTTTTCGACACCATGACACACATGTCCTGGTTAGGTAGTCCCAAGAGGGCCGTGTCCACTCAATCCTTACCATCTTCCTGTTGGCATGGTTATAGCATGAGGGCCTAGCGTGACCCACCAAACGACGATTCGAATTCTCAGCCGCAAAAACAACCAGCCGATCAAGTTCGTTCCGGTCGGTTGTGGCTACGTCAGCCAAACGACCGGACTTACCCGAATCCGTCTGAGCCGGGACGAATGGGGTACCATGGGCTCGGACGGACTGGTCCGTGTCCGCGGTCTGAGCGACCCGGTCGCCGTCGCAGACGCCCTGAGAATGGGTCGCCGATCGGCCCGAACCCCCGAAGACTGACCTCGGCGCCCGCCCGGCAGGCGACTCCCGGGCGGTAACGGAAGCCAGTCGGCTCCGTTCCCGAAAAGGACACCACCCACCATGATCAAGCACCGCAAACCACGCAACCGACCGACCAGCATTGTCCGCTACGCCGCAACGCCGGCCATCACGGCCGCGCACGAACAGGACGGCCTCGTGGCCTTCGAGCAGGCCGAGACCGACCTGACCCTTTCGCTCGGAGCCGACCGACGGCAAGAGACACTCTCGGCGCTCGAAGACCGGGCCCGCTGTGAGCTCGCCATCGAGTCACGGGCGGCTGAACTCGCCACCGCTCGAGCAGCCCGACTCGAGAGTTTCTTGGCACGGTTTTAGCTGACCTCGGCGCCCGCCCGGCAGGCAACTCCCGGGCGGTAGCGGAAGCCAGACACATTACACCACCCATCACCCCCCGGAGGCGGCCCCATGGCACGCAAGACCAACCCCACACCAGTCCCGACTCTACCCCCAGTCATTCCGGCGTCCGAGATTGTAGCGGCCTACCGGCGCGCGAAGGCCGCGCAGGCCGAAGCGGACCGACTAGCAGCTGAGGCCAGAGCAGCCGCTCTGGCGCAGCATGAGGCGCACCACGTTACCGAGTGGCTCTCAGCCGACGGCACCGTGAGCCTCGTTCAGGTCGCGGGCCGCCAAACCCGCGAATTCGACGCCGAGCGCGCCCGCCACTTCATGACGCCCGAGCAGTGGGAATCATGCTCGAGCCTCAAGGTCGGAAGACCCGGCGTACGCGTCAGCTACGAGCCGTCGCCCGCCGTCAAGGCCGAGCCGTCTCTCCGACTGGTCGGGTGAGCCATGGCACGCACCCTGGACAATCTACTGACGTTCGTCCGGTCGCACGACACCGAAGACAGCATGCCAGCGATCAGGCTGGTTCTGGTCGCCATGGCTCCAACGTTAGCTCGCGAGCTCGGCGTTACCCTGGCCACGCTCCGGCAATGGATCGAATCCGAAACGGACGACCAAACTATGGTCAGCCGACTCTATCCGATCATCCGAAAGGGCCAAAAGATCGACCGAGCGCGCCAGCGTGATTCGGCCCTATCGGACACCGGCAAGGCTGTCTCGGAAGTCGCGAGCCGGGCAACCTGGAATCACGGTCGGCTCGAACTGGACGCCCCGGCGTTACTCCGAGGGAAGCTCCCGCCGGCCGGAGGCTATCTGGTAGTCTCAAGCCCGCTATGGGAGGTTTGGATTGACGCTGGCCGACTCCGAAAGTTCGCTCGGCTCCCGCAGGCCAAGCGCGCGCGCGCTTGGGTCGACGGCAAGGGTTTCCACTTACGATGGGGGACCGGCGGTCTCGACCTCATTCCCCAGCCATCCGATCGCAATGCCCCAGTGGCCGTCATGTCGGTCGGAAAGCCCGCAGAGATCCGAGTAACACCCACCGAGCCGACCACGGTAGTTGACCTGGCGCTCGTAAGGGCTTTCCGCAGCAAGCACCCGGAGGAACGACTCAGCAGGCCCATCGCCCGATCAATCCTCTAGCGTACCCCCGCACCCCGCCCGGCAGCCACGCGTTCCCGGGCGGTATCGGAGGCACCGATGCACGCCACCACACACACCACACCCACCCAAGCCCTCGCAATCGCGGAGCTCCATCTCCGGATTACTCGCCTCGCCCTCTACCGTCAGCAGGCTTGGCATCGCGCCATGACCCGCACCCGACGGACTCGTCGGCATGCGGACGAAGACCTCACGCAATGGCACCGCCACGGAGTGGCTCTGGCCAGCGCCAGAGCTCAGCTCTCACGATTACAGGAGTCCTGATGTTCCCAGTATTAACCATCGGCTATCAAAAACTCCAACCGGCCGACTTGGCCGCAATTGTCGAACAGACCGGCGCGCTGGTCGTGGATGTCCGGTCCCGTCCTACCTCCGGTCGTATGACCAGAGGGTTCAGCCGGGCCGACCTGGAGCGGCTCTTGGGACACGCCTACCACTGGCGTGGAGACACGCTCGGAGGGTTAGGCTTAGGGCCTACCCATGTGGGCATCGCGTCATTGGCTGAGCAGGCTAACAGCCAGCTGAACATCCTATTATGTAGGGAGGAAAGTCCTGGTGAGTGTCACCGTCACCACATGATCGCCATCCCGCTCCGGAAGCACGGAATCGAGGTCTGGCACCTGTTCCGCGACGAGGCCATCACGGCCGACGAAGTGACCAAATTCTGGGCCTCGAAGGGAACGAAGCCCTACACCTACTCGCCGGCCTCCGAGGTCTTGGATGCTTACTCGATCTGACCCCCGCATCCCGCCCGGCAGGCGACTCCCGGGCGGTAGCGGAAGCCAGCGGCGACCGCGACCAGGGCCGTCCCGAGCAGGCGGCCACCGGCTCCCCCGGTCGCAAAAGGTGGGGAGCCACCCCCTTTACCCCCTGAGGACACCACCCACCATGATCAAACACCGCAAACCACGCACCCGACCAACCAGTATCGTCCGCTACGCCGCAACGCCGGCCATCACGGCCGCCCATGAGCAGGATGGCCTCGTCGCCTTCGAGCAGGCTGAGACCGACCTGACCCTTTCGCTCGGAGCCGACCGACGGCAAGAGGCTTGCCGGGCCATCCAGGACCGGGCCCAATGCGAACTCAGTATCGAGCAACGGGCCGCCGACCGCGCAACGGCGCGGGCTTCGCGCTTGGAAGCTTTTCTGGCACGATTCGATGGAGGGGAACATGCGTAAGCCCATCACGACGTTCGTGCGCGTCCGTCTGGACGCTCCCCCAGAACTCCCGTTGGAGCTACTCGACCGCGTCGTTCACCTGGCGCCCACAGTCACCGGCCAGTGCTACGCGCTCGTAGGTGTCGCCAGCAGTGACGTCGACGTGGTGGTCTCGCAGGATGCCTACGACCCCCGGGACCCCCGGGACGAGCTAGTAGCCGAGCTCGCGGAGAAGACCGGCAAGTACGATGGTTCCGTGCGCGATCGACTACTGCTGCGTCGCCTGCCTGGACACCAGACACGCGACCTCCAGACCGGGACGGTCGAGCTCGTCGACTATGACGGCCAGGCCGACCTGGTCATCACCACGGAGGATGGCGCGGCCACACGGCGCACCTACCGCCGGTGGACTCACGAGCTGACCGATTCACCCCACGCCGGCGCGATCGTGCGCTGGCACTGGAGGCGGTACTACCCGTTTTTGTCGGAGGCCGAGATCACTACACTGGCCGATGGATTCGGTGAACGAGCCGCCGGCCTCACATTGGCCGCGGCCAACCGACTCGCATCACGTGAGCTCTATTCAATGGCACGCGCCGCCGGCTGGCGGAAGCTCACGTTGCGCGAACAGCAGGCCCTAGGGCTCGAGGGGCAATGGCACCGCGACGACGTCGTGGCAGATCGTCGCGCCGACCAGGCACACCGGTCGGGGTGCGGAGAGCGGACCCTTTTGGCGGCATCAATGGCCGCTCACATCGCCGATTGGATGGACCGATGAACCACCATTGTCACCCACCAAGCTGTGCTATCTGCCGGCAGCTCGCCGGCGGAGAGCCCAGTGGCAACGTCGGGGATCTGGCGGACACGATCGCCCAGTACCTCGAAAACGCCGAGGCCGAGCCTTCGGACCGAGCACCGGAACCACCCACCTTGGCCGAGGCACGCGCGGCCGTCGCCCAGATTCGCAAGGTGCTCGACGCGGTCGAGCTCCGCCTTGAAGTGTTTCGATCAACCGTACCGACGTTGGCACGGTTATAGCTACCCAGGTCCCAATGGCACCCAAAAAGACCCTCGTCTACGGCAATGTCCTCCAGGAGCTCGAAGACGATGCTCCGCCGCTACTCCGTCGGCTTCGGCAGACGGCCGTGGCTGGCATAAAACGCGAACTCAAGCGCTCTTCGAGCGCCGTTGAAGCTGCCGAACGGCTTGGGGTTACCTATCATTCGCTGATTCGCCTGGTCCGGGAGCACTGGAGCGAATTCGGGGATGCCTACAATGCCTGCGCCCAGATTGGCCACCGTCCCCAAAAAGGACCGACCGCTTTCCGGATCTAGCCCCCATCCGCCGCAGAGGCCGCCCCGGGTCGCGCCCGGGACGGGGGCCCGAGTCCACAAGGACTCGCCGTGCACGTTCTGTGCACGGCAACAAGACAGACAGGATCAATCCCATGAACATCACCTTCAAAGTCGACCAGGCAGCCGCGCTCAAAGCCGGCATCAATGCACCCACCAGCACGGTCAAGCTCGACATCGACCCAGCTGAGCTCACCCAGCAGGAGCGCGAGTTTTTGGCCAGCGCACTCACGGACGGTTACGACGCGACCAAACGTGGGGGTATTTCGTCCTTCGATCCCAACACCCGCTCGTCTGCACTTTACCTCCTACGACCGGACCTGCAGGGAGTCCGGGAGGCTATCGCGCTACGGTACGCCCAGTTGGAGTCCGATCGTGCGGCAGCAGAGCAGCGCTCTTTGATTCGCCGCCAAGAGGTCGACCGCGATATCTCCGCGGCTATGGCCGCGGTCGATAGCGAAAACATTCCCGTCGGAATGGTCGATGGGGAACTCGGTACTGACCACTATCGTGTCTATCGGGTCCGTACTAAGGTTAGGGTACCGAAATTACAGTATTTCGGTACTAGTACATTAAGCGATGCATCTCCCGAAGTCCGCGAACAGTATGTGTCGGCCAGTAGCGCTATTCAGGTCGAGCGCGAGAGGCTCATAGAATCAGCTCGTCCAGAGCTCGAGCGACTGCAGTCGGAGGCGAATGCTATTCGGGAAGCCGAACAAGCTCAGTACGACGCCCTCTACGCACGTCTCCCTGAAGCACTACGAGTACGCCTTAAGGCCGGATACGCCACTTCGACAGAGGTGACCGAGGGGATTGAATCTCTGCTCCGGCAGGACGCCGGATTCCCCGCTGAACTCGAGAGTTGGAATGACGAAGCTGACCTCAAGGTATTGACCGACGCACAATTCGCTCGGCTACTACAGGTCGAGAGCTCGGCACCTGAAGGCGCCGAGGTCCAACCAGTCAGGATCAAGCGCGTAACCTATCGTCCCGCCCAAGACGGTGAGTACGGAGACGATGATGGCGAGATTGCAGTAAATACCTACAGCGATGTCGTGCTGCTCGAGTGGTCGCGCGGTGGCGTCACCGCGCAAGCAATAGTTCCGCTCGATGAATAACAGCTAAAGTCCGAGCCTCCGCACCGAAAGGTGCGGGGGCTTTAGCGGTGTGAACATCATTTACACCATGGTGTGTAACAACGGAGGTCATATGGGGCCAGGCCAGCAATGAGTTGGCGCGAAAGCAGCCCTACGACGCGCGGGTGACGCCCGCTATCCAGACAATCCGTTCTCCTAGCCCGGTAGGCGCTCTCACGAGTCAGACCCCGGGCTCGAGCCATCAGAGCCCCCCGCCGATGACACACCTCCCTGATACCAGTTCCACCACGACTGACCTTCCGCCGGTGTTTCGAGAGAGCGATTGGGACGCATGGCGCAAAGGCCACGAGCTATCGGCAGAGCTGCAACAGCAGATATCGCAGGCTGACGCCACCGCAACCACCGTGGTCCTGACACGGGGCAAGAACCGCCAAATTCTGCTCAGCGACGGAAAAGGATGGTCGACACCCTGATCGGTGCCAACCCTGAGGACCCAAACAATGCGCACTATAACCCTATTGTTCTCTACCGTCGTTCTTTCATGCGGAGACCCGTCGGCCTCGCTAGCTCCGGAGAGCGACCTCTTTGACTCGAGCGCGACCTCACCAGCGGCGGGTGGCGCCAACATCGATTCAACTGCCCCGAAGCCTACTGCTGCGCTGAAGATTGGCGCTGAGGGAGGCTCCGGTGGAATGCAGAGTCTAGATGCAATGGCGATCGCAGGGATGGGGCCTGAGACTGGTGGATATGGAGGCGGGTCAGCGGCCTCTACCGAAGTCGACCCATGCTGGATCGTCCAATCAGTCTGCTACTGTGGACTACCGATCACCGCTCCCGGAGGTTCACCCCTCATTGTCGACCGCTGTGAGCCTCCGGTGACACCGAACCCTACTCTCGAGTGGTGCTGCGACACCTGGGCCGGCGTCTGCCGGTGCTGGCAACGACAACCCGGAGAATGCCAATACTGGCGCGAAGAGGGTTCGTGGGTAGAGGGTTGCTCGGCCGTCTGAGAGTTCAGATAATCTTCCGGATTCGGTCAAGGTCGTGCTCTTCGTAGATTTCCTCGGCCACTTCTCGAAAGACTGTCATCAGACGGTTCGGGCTGATATGCTCGCTTCTGTGGAGAGCGAATGGGTCGTTGATGCTAGGGTTTAGTTCCGGTAACGCTGCATAAATCCTTCGCATAGTGGTATAGACGAGTCGGCCGACGTGATATGTCGGATCGGGAGCCCCATCCTGCACCCTACGTTTTATGTACCGCCTCAATCGGTCTTCAGCGTTCCGTGTGTCACCCCATTCCAAAGCTAACGCCGCTTCTCGCAGCGTTATTGGGTAGGTTGAATGATTCATAGTTATCCACCGTTCACGCGCAATAAGTAGAGCAGCTTCGCAGCGCGCGATAAGCTGATCACCCCTTTGCCTTTGCAGCGCTGACACCGGATTCGGCGGATGGCGAAGATCCCAATCTTGGCCCAGTCAATGCCGACGCACTGGGTACTTCCGTTCATGTTTGGGTACCGATACTGGTTGCTCTTGATCTCCTGCACCTCTAAGGGGTGCCCATTCTTGATCATCTTGGCCGTGACGCGCTTTTGGCGTGGTTTACCATCACGCCAGTTGAAGCCACGGCCTTCGCAAGCACGGCATCTGCGTCCTTCGTCGGCCAATCCCTCCCTTTCTAGTAGGCGCTCAAGCCTCCGGGCGTCGCAGTGGTCTCGGTAGGATGTTTCCTTCATGAGGACCTCCAGCGAGCTTCGGCGAGCGCGCAGCGGTGGGGTCTCGGAAGCCTCCAGGATGTGTATGCCGATGAATCGAAGAGCCGGCGGAGCTTGGCCAGAGCTTTGCTTCTTGACAGAGGGTACGAATCCATGCAGGCTATCTCCTGCTGGTTGCACCTCTGTGTGACTGTGGTTTGGTGGTGAAGGCAGGCCCCCCGTCGCGAAAGTGGCGGGGGGCCTGGGTTTTATTGGGTTCCGGTCCACGGAGCCGCCGGGAGCTCCCAGGGAGGCCATGGGAGCCTCGGATACCTCGGCATTCTAATCATGCGCTCGGTCTCGAATGCCTCCTTGGACAAGCGTTCTCCTCCCGCATTCGGGATGCTGCGGGGATTACTGCCATTATAGGTAACCAGGACCTCCGGGATGAACCGATGGCGCTCTCCAGCCATCTCGAGCATCGGCCACATGGTGGCCCGATCCGTGACCTCGGTCATCCAGGAGCCGTCGGGCTGCTTGAGGTCACGCTCCCGAATCGCTAGGAACAGGCCAGCCCGAAAGGTCTTCAAGTGGCTGGCTAACCATGGGGCTTTCCGATACGACCCATCAGCAACCACATCGGGCGCGTAAGGCGCGCATCCACGACGCTCCGGGTCATGCGGCCAGCATTCGAAGCTGCCGAAGGTGAGCCAAACGTCCCCCGAGTCGTATACGCTCCGGACAATCTCGATGGCATCCGGTCGTGCGAGCCAATCATCCCCATCGAGCCAACACACAACCGTCTCCGGAGGAAGGCTTTCCATGACCCGGTAAACGCTCTCTAGTTGGCTTCCGTACCCATGGCGCAGCACTGTCAAAACGCTCCGGTGAAGCTGGCGCTTTAGGGCCTGTTCCGCCACGAATAGGGTAGGGGCGTCATCTGCCATGAAAACGTGTGGAACCTGCAGCGTCTGGCCCATCACCGACTCGACGCAGCGCGCGGCGTACTGCTCGGCACGATAGGCGGTCGAGACTACGACGATCGTGGTCACGGTGACCTCTTCTGCACTCGCCACCGGATCTGGGTGCCATTCACCTGCATTACCTGCTCACATTCAGAGGGCAGGCACCCTGTTTCGGCGACGAAGGCCTCCAAAATCTGCTCACGCTGCTGCATCAGCTTCCCGCTCATCTCGACGACGGCGACACGCAGCGCGTTTTCGAATACGGCGTCGCGCCGTTTCTCGTCTTCCGGGTTGTATGGCGTTATCCCAAAGACCTCCGCCACATGTTCCCAACGCTCAGGTTCGGCAAAGACAATGATTTTGCCGACCACATTACCAGGTGGCCATCGGCAATCGTCGCCGATCCCTGCGTCCGCTACCAAGAATTCTATGGCACCTGTGGACGTTCCGTGCGGTCTGTGTTCCCGGTACGAGATGTTTCGGTGCCGCTTGTCCAGTTCGTAGACGAATGATTCTTGGTTCATAGCGTCACCATCCGATTGGGAGCCTCTGGCCAGAGCCTCAAGAGCTCTGCTTTGGCGTCTTCTGGGAACTTATGCCACACATTCCCGATCAGGCAGGTGGGGTGATCCCATCCTTCCCCGATCGTGAGCCCAGTCGCCTTCTCGAACGTCTCGTACACTGTACCTAGCTTCAGCATGGCGTGTAAGAACTCGAACCATGCTTGCCATTCATAACAATCGTCCTGCACCGGAAGTACATCGTCCTTCGGGTATTTGATGGTCCAGGCCTCATGGGCGACCATTAGCGCGAGGCGATGCCAGCCGCGGCATCGGTAGTGCTCGGCCAAGTTTACCAACGGCTCGGCGCGCGTCGGCCGCAATTCGTAGGCCGCGAGCATGGTCGCCGGCACTTCGATGTCCCGACCGAGCTCTTCCAAGAGGCAACCCACCTGCCACATGGAGAACCAGCGCTCCTCTTCGAATCCTCCGAGCTGAATGCGTTGTTGGTAGGCGACCAACGAAGCTTCGAACCAGGTCTTCGCGTGCTGTGCGCACTTGGCCGCTTCCAAGGTATTCCCGGTTTCTAGCGCACGATCGCGCTCCTCGAGGGCCGCAAGCCCAGCGTCGCGCAGGTTTTGGGCGAAGTAGAATAGAGCCCTCGTGTTACCAGGATTCTTTGCGAGGTCAGTCTGAAGCGCATCTGCCCCCCTGATGTACTTCTCCCAGGGTCTAGTCTGCTCCGCGGTGCGCGCACCGTCTGGGTAGGCCCGAACCTCCCAATCCAAGTCACCGACTCCGATTTGGGTCGAGCTCATGAGTCCGGGATGGTCGGCTCCTTCCCACCACCAAACGTGCTGCATCTTCAACACGTCCGGCCGGCGCCAGGACGTCCCCGCTTTGAGCATCCGGATGCGATAGGCGTCCGCTTTGAGGAATTGCGGAAGGAAAGGGGCCCTTTCCACAAGAGCGTCATCCGCATCCAGGATGAACCCGAAATCAGAGCTCGAGTTCATCTGCGCGTTCCAGAACATTTCCGTTCGGTTCTTCCCCCAATTATCGAACCACTCACTCTGGATGACCTTCCCCGGAATCTGGTTGCGCTTCCCCCATGCTTCGATCACCGCCTGAGTCCCATCCGTTGACCCCGTGTCCGTGATGACGAAATCCTCGATGTACGGCTTTGCAGAGGCGAGTGCGCCCTCGATGACCCGAGCTTCGTTCTTGACCATCATGACCAGGCAGAGCGTCGTGCGCCCCTCGTCTTGTCGCTGCGGCCGTCCGGCGATCATCCAATCTGGTCCAAGCTCCTCGGGATCGACGTCGTTGATCTCCATTCCCTTCACGTATAGGGCCCCGCGCTTCATCGTGTGGTCGGCCTGCGGAACATCGTAGACAGAGATGCAACGGAAGCCGAATGAGGCGAGATAGTCGGCATTGTAGAAGCGCACGTGCCGCTCGAACTCGTTACCGTTGATGGATCCTTGCTCCCCAGGGTCCAGCGGGGTCGAGATGATTCCCCGGTTGATCTGACTGAGCACCGCTGCCGCCTTGGACGGTACTAGATGCTCTAGGACTTCAATCAGTGCAACGACGCTTTTCTCGTCCAACCATAACTCCGTGATATCCTTGACCAGCGCCTGGTCGTACTCCGAGTGCCACGGCTGACCCATGTAGGGTTCGTGAACCTCGTAGCCGATGATGCGGCCCCGGTAACCCAACTTCCTCAGGCATCGACCCAGGAAGCCGCAGCCCATTCCGAGGTCGACGATTTCCGGAGCGTCCACCTTCGCTAAAATGGCCGCGACCACCGGAACGATCGGCGTCCACGAGCGACCCTTCATGCCGGAAAAGTCCTCGACTTCCTGCCGCAGGACTCGCTTGTCGTAAAGAGGGGGCATGTTTTGGTTTTTCTCCTTAGTGACTTTTCTGCCTTGGCATCAACGGACTACGTACCCATAGACCGTCACCCGACTTCTTGAGCTCTGACCGAAGCCGAACGACCTCCGCCTCCGCCTTCTCCGCCCGGTCAGTGAGCTCTTCCAGCTTAAACTTGTAGGCGAGCGCAATCTGCTCGGCCACTTCGGCCATCTTGATGGCGCGCCGCTGTTTGAACTCGTCCGCGATGCGCCCGATCTGCTGCACGACTTTTGCGAGGATACTCATGAATGGATACTGACCAGTTCGCGGAGTCTGTTTTTGAGAGCTACGTGTTCCCCATCTAACCGTTCCAATTCACTGCATGCTCTTTGCAGTTGCCCTTTGGTATCCAAAAGGTCGCGTTCGAGTTTTTGGTAGAGGGTACTCTCTCGGACCATCTGTTCACGGATAGTGTGTCCCATATCTTTCGCTACATCGACCGCTGGCATCGGATAGTCTGCAGTTCCCCGATTCTGTAACTCCTCGAGTTTCGCTCGCATTGACCGGATATTCGCCTCCGCCTTCTCGGCGCGCATCATGGCGTCCCCGCGATCCCGCTGCGCTCTCTGGTAGAGCTCGCTTGCTCGCACTCGGTCTTCAAAGGCTATCTCCTGCGTAGAGCAAGACTGAATCAGTGCGCTTCTGATTGATAGCTGGTCTTCCTCCGTCTGCGCGTTGTACCAGCACGCGACGTCTTCGACGGTAATCAGGCGCTCAATGCCGGATCCATCCGGTCGATGAGCGTGCACCATAAGTCGGTGCACTTCGTTTACTGTCTTCTGTGTGGTCCATGTGTTCATTTGGTATCCTGTTTCACTCTCACGCTTTCGGCCTCGTACTTTCGAGGTCTCGCAACTCCTGCTCCAGGAGTCTCAGAGTCTCTTCGTATCGGTGCGCGCTTTTCCTGTGTGAGTCGACCATCGAGCGCAGGTAGGTCTGAGCATCAGCGGGGCAGACCGCGATCTGCTCGATGTGCTGTGCGCAGTTCTCGAGATCCACGACTGCGCTCTTGGTCTCTTCGATGCGGCGCCGGAGCTGGTAGAGCTCGTATTCAGTCGCCACGCGCTATCTCCTTCCGGATCTTCCCCAAGATCTCCCCCATCGTGTTCTTGCGCTTCTCCGCCCACGGGGAGTCGCAGCGAAGTCCCGCGTACCCCGAGAACGCCCCCCACCAACCCAGATGGCACCGCCAGTACGCGGCCCTAAACTGCCGGTCTGCGCACTTCGCTCCGGCCTCGAGCCATTCATAGGACCCGGGATGCATGTCGCGAAGCGATGGGCACACCGGGTGGTGAAGCTGCCACGGCGTGGCGGCGAGCCCCCCATCGCAATCTGGGGCCCCCTTGGGGATGTCTTCCTTGAGGCAGCCATCCTGCACGTAGGCGGCGCCCGACGACTCCTTCCACCAAAGAGTGACCAGGGCCGCCGCACGCGTCGGACTCCCATTGGTTGCCGAGCAGATCGCCTGTGCAACGTCCGTCAGCCGAGCGCGCCTAGACTCCGGATCTTCGGTTTCCTTCGAATACGCCGGGAAGGCGAGCATGACGGCGAGGGTTGCGCTGAGGAGGTCCATATTTATCGTTCCTTTTTGAGATTACTCACCGAGTATTTCTCGGTGGTCTTGGCGCCCACGAGACGCCTGGTTTGGGCACCAGCACCCAAGCCAATCCGTTACGTTGCATGTGTTCGCGTTCTTTTTTTTCGCTCTCGGTCTCTTCTCTCCATTCGATCTGGCAAAGCTTATCTGGGCAGTTTGTGCAGGGGGAGCACTTTGGGAGCTTCAAGTATCTTCCTCTCGGTCTTGGACGCCGGTGCTCTTCCTAAGCCCCGTCCACTCACGCAGCATTCGTCGAAGTACCCACAACGGCAAACGCCTGCTCGGGTGCTCTTGACCGTCGTATCCGTTGAGTCCATATTGGGTGATCTCGTATTCGTCGCGGTCTCTCGTGGCCATAACCGCAGGGCCGCATTTGTCCCCATGCCATCCTATCTTTTCTGACTCGACGGTGATGTGCCAGCCCTTGAAGTCGTACTCACTCTTCATCGACCGAGCTCCTTCATCATCTCGTCCGCCAGTTCTTCGAGCTCCGGTACACCCTTCTCGGGGCCGTGAATCACGTAGTCGAAGTCTGAGTCCGGAATCTCGTTTAGCTCGACCTCGCTCGGGTGCGTGGTCTTGACGAAGAGCTCAGCTACGGGCCGCCGTACCCGCACGATGCGTGCCCCAGCTTCCCGAAGTATCTCGATCTCGTTCCGGAACCGTACATCGGATATGACGACACGAGTTCGGGACCTGCGCGCCACTCGCACCGCGTACTCGATCCAAACAGTAGGATAGCACTTGCGGCCCCACCCGGTAGCGAGCTCGATCATCGCCTCACGGGGCGAAAGCAGAGTCCCGTCGGGCCGCGGGTAGCGCGGATCTCCGACGTTCTTTCCGGATGTCTCCCCATTGAGCATCGACAGCGGCCAGTCGAACAGGTCAGCTAGAAAGCGTTTCATGGGGGAGGCTAGCGCCACATCGGAGAACCCATGCTCCGCCACCAAGCGGTTGGCTACAGTGGATTTGCCGGCGCCGGCCGAGCCCATCCTAGGTCGCAGCTGCCACCACTTGCGTTTCGCAACACAGAGTCCCGTAAGAGCGATGATCATAACTTCACCTGCCTGTAAGTACAGCCGGCCTCCGCTCCTACCTTCGTGCTGCGGTCCTTCGACCATTGAGCAACCAAGGCCGCTAGTTCCAAAAAACGTTGGTCCCATTTATCGGTCATTCAAAAAGGCTCCTTTGCTTATCCAACGGAAGACAGTGCGGACTGAACCAAATGGTCTCTTGTTCGCGGTTGTCATTATCAACCGCTGCATACCCGCGTGCACCCTTCCAGCGGTACACAGTCCAAGTCGTCGGCATTCGAGCGGCGTGCTCGTCGAAGTATCCGCAGAGCGCAATCCGTAACTCTGGATCATCACCATGCTCAATCGCCCATTCTCTGACTTGCTCAGAGAGTCCGACTTCGTCGTGGTTGTAGATGTGATCCTTTCTGAGTTCTGTCAGATAGGGCGCATCAAGAAATACCGCTACTGGGCTTCGTCCCCCAACGTTCCTGCCTTTTCCGAGCACAGCTGGCGTAACGATGCGCTTCCAGTCTCCACAGACCATCCGGACTCGGCGCAGTCGAGAAGATAATGCCCGAAACCACTCCATCGCCGGCGGAGCCGCTACCCCGTTTATTCCACGGTCATTGCCTAGCGCTGGCAGATGGATTCCTAGTCCGTCGGTACGGAGATACGGGATCTGTTTCCACCCTTCGGTAGTTAGGTTCGCGTGAACCCCCTGTCCGGAATTCAGGTTAGGTCTCGGTCTTCCGCGCTTAATCCCGCCGCACCACCCGGTGCCGATCCACTGGCAGATGCCCCAAACCCACCATCCTGCAACCTGAACATCGTAAGCATTTGGATCCGCTCGGAGTTCCTCGGTCAGGATCTCGAGCCGTTGGATGAGCCAAGTGTGCCGGGCGTGAAGATCGAGCTCCGAGATTGGCCAGTCGCACCAACGTGCCACCTCGTCAGGGGCCGCTTGGATGGCGCGCCAGAAATTCACGACGCCACCATCGATGTCGTTGATGGTCTCGATCTTGCCAGCGCCTCCAGGCCTTCCCAGGAGCACAGCGCCACTTCCCCAGAATGGTTCAATGTAGCCGGGCACGTCCGGCCCGAACGCTCTCCACACAATGCCGGAGACCCTGCGTTTGCCTCCGTGCCACGGGTAGGGAGCACGTAAGTCGCTGCACTCATTCATGCACGCTATGGATTGTTCAGTATCCTGCACGCGGCCTCTCGTTGGGCATCGGGATATCGAAGTCCCCGTCCGTCATGGCGGCCTCTTCCATGCTGGGGGAGTCAGCTGGGTCCCGGTACTGATCCAGGTAGTCGTGTGCCGAATCGTGTTCGTACTCGGGCTCGAAGTTCGCCGTAACCTGGTTCCACCTGAGTGCCACGATCCCTTTGGTTCCGACCTTTGCTTTATCGATGTTGATGCACTTGGTTCCAGCCGTGAAGTGGTGGTCTGGGTTCTTTGGGTCGGTCCAGTCGCTCTGAAGTTCGAACCCCATCAACACCGCCTCGGCTGCGTTCACGACGTCCTTGCTCTCGCGGACCCGGTACTTACCCGGCATCTTGTTCGATTCATCGGGCGTGATTTGGGAACAGATAATGAGCGGTGTCTTGGACGACTTGCACGTGTGTGTGATCCGTTGCGCCGTTTCTCTGAACCGGACTCGCTCGTCCTGATAGTTCTTGGAAGCTGGGATTGTCTGCAGGTAGTCCACAATCACGAGCGCTACCTGGTACTCGAGCACCATGGCGGCTATATGTTCACAGAGTTCCGTTTCTGGGATGTCGCGACCATCGAGGTAGATCGGGGTCCGTTCTCCCTTTTGAACCACCGCAGAGATCTTTCGACGATCGATGTCATCGAGCTTGTGGTCGCGAATTCTCGAAGCTTCTACGCCAGACCGGCGTGCCAATAACCGATCGCCGTAAATCGACTCATCATCCTCGGTCGCGACAATGAGTACGACCTTCCCGAGCTTCAGGTTCTCGTCGGCAATCGAAATTGCGAAGGCCGTTTTTCCCCAAGAGGTCTCGGCCGCAAGGATCCATCCATGGCCCGGCTGAATTCCTCCGGTATGCCTGTCTATGCGCCAGTTTCCGGTGGTGATGACGCCTTGACGTTCCACCGATACCGATCTTTGACCTGATGATCGCAGAAGATCTTCAACCGACAGAATTCTGGGGCTGGGAATTCGTCCGTGTAGATTTCGGTGACAGAAGTCGCACACAGCCACCAGTTCGTCGTCCCGTTCCGCACCTATATGTGCATAACTCAGATGATGAACCTGTGTGCATAGTTCTCGCTGACATATTTCACACTGTCCTCCGGACCGCGCCCGGATGCTGGTGCTGCGTGTTATCCACCACTCTGAAGCTAGATACTCTTGATATTGTTCTCTGTTCATCGTTTTATAAACCTCCACGAGGCCTCTCGTCATCGAGCCGCGATTATTCTGCGTAGTCGTCCAATTCGTCGTACTCACCGCTAGTTAGGTTATCGAAGCGGGTGTACTCGCTTGAAAACCTGGTCTTCACTACACCAGTCGGACCGTTGCGCTGCTTGGCGATAATGATCTCGGCGATTCCCCGATCGACGCTCTCGTCCTTGAAGTAGTACTCGTCCCGGTAGATGAACAGGATGGTGTCGGCGTCCTGTTCGATGGCTCCACTCTCACGGAGGTCGCTCAGCTGCGGACGCTTGTCCTTCGTCGTTCGCGTCTCCACCGATCGATTCAGTTGCGACAAGGCCATCACCGGCACCCGGAGTTCCTTTGCCAATTGCTTCAGGCCACGTGACAGCTCGCTGATCTCTTGCTCCCGGCTGTGGGCGTCACGCCTTCCGTGCATCAATTGCAGGTAGTCGACAACGACCAATCCTAGCTCATTGGGAAGCCCACAATCGTCCGTCGCCCGAGCAAGCTCAGCCTGAATCCGTCGCACCTTCGCCCGAACCTCGAGCAGCGTGATCGCCGGAGTGTCATCGATCCAGATCGGCATACTTCCGACACGCTCCGCCGCATCGGTGAGCTTGCTCCAGTCCTCAGAACGCGGCTGACCCGAGCGTATGCGCCCGAGGTCAACGTGCCCCTCGCTGGCCATCAGCCGCATACCAAGCTGTTCTTTGGGCATTTCCAGACTGAAGAACGCAACCCCTTTGCCCGGGGTCGGCTGGATGGGATTTCCAAGCGGGTCAGTATCGAAACCTGTGTTCTTCGGACGAGCGACGTTGACGGCGATATTGATGACCAATGCACTTTTTCCCATCCCGGGCCTACCTGCGACGATGAACAGGTCCCCTTTGTGCATTCCCGTGGTCTTCCGGTCGATCTCGGTGAACCCAGTCGGTACTCCCGACACACCACGGCCATTCTGGCTCGCCGCCGAGATTATCTTAAACGATTCAACCATCACGTCTTTGACGGGAACGATTGCCGTTCTGTCGGACGTATGCGCGATTTCGAAGACCTTCTGTTCGTGCTGGTCGATGTAACGCTGAACGTCCTGGACCTTTCCGTAACCCTCTGCCGCGGTGTTCTGGCATTCTTGGATGAGCTTGCGCTGACGCCACAGCTCGACCAGTCGCTTGGCGTGCGTCTCGACATTGGCTACCGCAGGCGTCGCATCCACAACCTGAGCGAGGTAGGGGGTGCCGCCAATCTGCTCAAGCTTCCCGCGGTCCCTAAGCCATCCAGCGATAGACACTTGGTCCACTGGCCTACCGGACTCACGAAGGGACCACGCTCCCTCGAGGATCAGCCGGTTGGCATTCGAGTAGCAGTGCTCGGGCCGGAAGAAGCTCGCGACCTCGTCTGCGAGTTCCGCGGACAGCAGGACCGCGGACAGCACCGTGGCTTCGGCATCTAGGTCCGATGGGGGAACGCGTCCGACCATAGGTCCCGGCTCTGCAGCCTGGTCAGCCAACTTTCACCTCGGCTGACGTTTCTCGCTTCCGGATCGCCAGCAGGAGCCGGTCTCGCTTGGGAGGACTCCATGGGTCCAAGAGCAGATGCCGCGTGCACCGCGCTTCGCCGCGAACCCGCCAGAAGATCGCTCGGTCACAGTAGGTGCAGGTGGGAGTCGGTTTGGTCGTTGGTTTCATCCCGCCCTCTTGGCGCCCTGGAGGCGCTCAGACGCGCTAGACGGCGGGGACTCCCTGACCCCCGCGCTTGGGCGCTCTCGCTCGGTAGAGATAAAACCTGTGTCAGCAATCGGCTCTTTCGACCGAGATGGGATCTTGATCCCGAGCTTCGCGAACTGGGCCGCCTGCTCAGCGGTGGGGAGGCATGACCCGGCCGTGAACTTCCGCCACGCCTCCTCCGACCGCTCGCGTTCGGAGCGAAGTGCGGCCCGGCGTGCCCGGCGGAGAGCCGACGCGTCTGCCGGGGCCACGGTCCCCTCGGGCTTGATCGGGCGCCGCCCTGGGGTCTGCCACATCGACCAAACGTGCTTGGCGGCCCATCGGCGCCAGACATCCAGAGGGCGAACCTCAGTCCCAACGGTTGCCCCTAGCAGGAAGTCCTGTAAGCCCGGCTCGATAGCCCATTCCGGCATGCCGCACCGGGCCACCAGCGTGTAGACCTGCTCTTCGGTCAGCGTGAGGGATGGAGGGCATGGGACGAGAGCTGGCTCGTTCTGTGCTTCAGGCGCGCGGAGAGGTGACCTGTTAGGTTGATCAGGCTTAGAAAGGTTCATAAGAAATCCATCAATCCATCAGAGGGGACGGGTACGGGGACGGGAGACCAGAAACTTACCGAGCACCTACCGGTAATAATCTGGTTATTTTCCGGTTGGGTTCCGGTAGCAGAACAATCCCAGCTTGTTCAGGAGTGCGATCCCTTTTGATTGAATTGCACCCTCTGCATGCAACAACAACGTTGTCTGGTCCGTCGCTTCCACCGGTCGATATCGGTGTCACATGATCATAGGTGCCTCCGGTGGGACCTTTTCTATCTACCCACGACACCTTGCAGCCACAGTATCTACAAGCATCTCCATCTCGCTCCTTGATCTGTCGCATTAATCCTTGATTTGCTCGAAGCAACGACCGTCGTTGAGCGATGTTTCGTTTTTCCTTTACTTCTGCAGCTGATGGGTTCCAGTCGGCGAAGTCGTGAATGAGCCACCCGCCCGCTACGGGCTCCCATAGTCCAGCGCTCACCAGCTCATGGAGCGCCGAGACCAAAGCTTTGCCCTGCGGCGCCTTGGTGAGACACAGCGGGATAGCCTCTCCAACGAATCCATCTGTCAGCTGGTCGGCACAATGAAGCATCGCCGTCACGTGCAATCTGAAGGCTCGATCGCTCAAAGGAGCCACCTTTTTATGGTGAGCGAACCCGTCATCTAGGCGTAGCCATGTCACCCGAGAACTCCTCTCCTCTTCAGAGCCATCCGAGCCGACTTGAGCGAGCGGAATGGGCGGCGCGGGGAGCGGAGCCAGCGTGCTTTGCAGCCGGATTCATCGAGTGAAACAACGGCCCACCCGCCGCCGTACTTCCGTTTCCGACATCTGATCATGTAAATCGCGATATTCCCATGGTAGCCGGTGATGCTCACGATGCGGCCGTGTTCGATCGTTAGATTCTCGGTCACCGACCAAAAAAAGGCTTCGATTTGCTCACGAAGTTGAGCGCAGTACTTACCGAAACAAGCGATAGTGGTGTTGATAGGTACCAATGGTACTATCACCATGTCTGACCCCGGGACGGCCGGGTCAATTCCGATCTGCAAGTTCTCGACCGTGGTCTCGACGCCATCGATAAAGAGCTTGTCGTTCTTGAGTTCCATCACGCCGCCTTCTCCGATCCCGGCAGAACCATTGCCAGCTGTTCCCGTAGCCACCGAAGGAACTGAGCCGGCGTGTCGGCCGCTCTCCAGGCCCTCTGAACCTCGAGTAGGATGGACGCGCGCTCGGCGATCAGGACCTTGTGCCGGGCGTCAAGCTGCTGGGGTCCCTTGGGGGCGCTGGGGTTGCCGACCGAGTTCCGGATGCGCTGCTTGACCATGCAGAGCTCACACTTGGCCTTCCCGGGCATCAGGGGCCGACTGTCATAGGGGCATAGGCCTTGGCTCCTGTACTGGAAGCGACGCTCCCGCTGCCTGGACCTCTGCCGGAGCCTCTCGGCTTTGGCGACGGCTGCCGCGGCGTGGTCGGCGCGAACGTAGAAGACCAGGACACCGTCGGGCAGTGCACGGTCGAGTTCCAGGCAGGAGTCGAGCGTTCCGTCGGGTTTGAATTCGACGCGGAAGGTCTTCATGGCTCGTCCCCCGTCCAGAGCTCGAGCAGCACCCCACCGGATATGCCCAGGGGGGCCGGCTCCCACCAGGTGGACCGGTTGAGTTTGGTGCCCTTATCATCCTCGATGAGCCCTAACCCTGATACGTGGTTGATTTTGCCAGTCTTTCGGTTCCTGCGCACTATCCCTCGTAGGCAGATGTCGAGCGCCTGCTTCTCGAATCCGCAATTGGGGTCTCGCTCACGCTGGCTGAAACACACGCACCTGGCGAATGGGAATCCGGGCAGCGTTTCGTAAGGACGGACGTCCTGGTTCGTCATCTGGACCCACATCATCGAAAACAGCTGCTCTTTGACTTGCCCGTACCGCCAAGGCGGCATCCGGCGAGTCATGTTGACGGTCGGGCACAAGTCGAGCGGGAGCGCGAAGCGGACGACGAGTTTACCCACTGGGTCAACACGCTTCAGCCGGGAGTAGATGCCGATAAGCGGGTGCGCTAGCTGCTCGTCCATCCACTCGAGCATTCCGCGCCAGTCGTGGGGCTCAGTCGTGGAGGCCTTGGTCTTCTTGACACGCTTGACGTTTATGGAGCCGTCGGAACGGAAAAGCGAGCGCTGCGGATGTCCGCTCCGGGCAAGGAATTCTTCTCGGGTGATGCGGTTGATGGGGTTCATGTTCGCGGACTCCATCGCTCAAGCGGCGTGTCCCCGCGCACGTAGAGAGGATGTCTCGGATGCCACGCCTTGGTCGTACCGAGGCACCAGAGGTCGGACCGGAAGATCCTAAGAGCCGTCTTGGAGCGCTCAACGGCTATTGGCTCTGCCCCCCATCCGACCACCAGCCGGTAAGCATCGACTCCGGCCTTCGACAGAAAGGCGTCGTTCTCTGGCCCGACCGGGTCGGACACCTTGAGCAGGTCTGCCGGGTCCGTCGCTCGGAACGCCAGCATGTTGTAGACGCGGAAACCGCAGCATCCCCAGATCTTTGCGAATGCCTGACACCGGCGGAGCGTCGGGTCCAGAACTTCGTGGGTCGCGGTCGAGGGGTTGAGCATAACAAAGTCTGCGTAGCCGCGCTTGTTGAACAGCTCACCGTGGAACGTCCGCCCAAGCTCGTATCGGTAACGCTCGTCGTCGCTGAACACGGCCCACCCGTTTCGGTCTTCTGAGTAGCGGGTAATCACGGCGGAGTTTTCCTGAAACTGCACCGGACCCACCGCCACGCCATCATGAGCCACGGAAGACTCAGGACGGCGTAGATCGGCAGGTCATGAAGTGGACTTCCACATGCGTGCATCGTCGTCTCCGGGCGGCCCCCCAGGAAGAGAGGGACCGCCAATCGTCACGGCGGTTCAGCTACTCCGGTTGCCCTCGGTAGAGCGGCAGTTCGGTATGGGTAACCGCCTTGTCGCAGACCGTGCCGAAAGCCTCCGCGAGCGCCAGGTCTGGCCGGTAGAGCTCTACTGCCCAGGTGATGGTCCCGTTGTTGACTCGGTATCGGAGTCTCGCCGGAATGTGGTGGACGGCCCCGTCTCGGAAGACCTCGATCGAGAGCAGAAACAGCCCCGGAACGACGACGTTTTCGTCCGGCTCGTGCTCTTCGACGAACACCAGAGCCCGTTCCCCGGACTGCCGGTTCACGGCCTGCTTGACCTGCATCTTCACCGTGACCCCTAGCTTGGTGCTCAGTGTGAGCAGCTGGTTCGGCATCGCATACTCCTTGTGGAGTTTTGTACCGATCTCGATAGCCGTAGCATATTCTGGCTTGTCGGGATCGATGACTCCGATGTCCATGATGCGATCTTCGATGAACGCGGCCATTTCGTCTTGGGTGTGGGACTCGTTACAGAATTCTTCCCACTTCTCCCAAGCATCGGACTTTGGGCATTCGTACCGCGCCCGGTGCTCACCGAATTCCGGGGTCTCCTGATTGCCGTGGTAGTCGAAGACCGTGGTCAGCGTGCACTCTTCGCTATTGGCGAAGATTACGGAATTCGGCACCTTGAACCGGTTGGTGTGGTCGATGAAGGACTGTAGGTTGGTAAGCACCGCGGTCCCTTTGATGCGATCCGGGCGTACCAGGTACTCATCGAGGAACGGCTTAATGGACTTGAGCTCTCGTCCTTTGGGAACAACCAAGACGGTTGCTTGGTTGTCATTCCGCGAAAGTACTATACTTTTCGCATCGAGTAATCTCTCGCTCAGCTCTACGACGGTCTGGGCAATGTTCTCTTCGCTCATGATGGTAGCCTCTTGGTCTTTCCGAAGACCTCATCGTCTTCTTTCTCGAATGGCAGCTTGGTTTGGGTGAATGGGGCTTTGGCTATCTCGCCCCGTTTGTTGATGAAGAAAGCGGACGTGTCGCGCGCCGGCTGCGGCGCCTTCGTGTCCACCTTCCCGAGTTCCACGTAGCACTTCCCGTTGTTGATGACCTTGAACGACAGAGCGAGCGTAAGGGTCCCTTTCGCCTCGGCCTGGGCTTGAGCTTCCTCCCAGAGCTTCTGTAGAAGCTCGCTCACTCGTTCCGTGAGCTCGGCATCGGCGGCCCCATCCTGTAGCTCTCCGATGAATTCCGAGAAGCTTGCGATTGCGGTTTGGTCAGCCATGGTTTTCTTTCTGCGCCGCATTGGCGCGTTCTGTGTACCGTTTCGCCTCCTGCATCGCCTCGTGCATCGTGCGGCACGAGGCGAAGAAGAACCGGGACTCTTGCCCCTGGTTTACGCCTTTGATCCGGGGCAGAATCTTGGACCGCATCTCGGCGGTCCAGAATCCGTCCACACTTTCGACCAGGCCGTACTCGGGGTGTACGTACCGGCCTTCGCCGGTGCGGATCCATCCGTCTTTGGACCATCGGTAGAAGTGGTCAGGCATTCTTCAACTCACGTTCTGCGACTGCTCTTGCCTCTTCGGCCGTCGTCCAGAATGGTCCCCCGTCGGTTTCAATGCGCCGCCAATTGCCGTCGTCCTGAATGCACGCAGCCCACCCAAGGCCGCGATTGAGTACACGTGCTCGGTCCCCTTCGCGTCGGTACGAACCGTCTGGTTGGGGATTCCAACGAGATGAGTCAGGCACACAGTGGAATGCTCGACGCCTTTCCTCCGCCAATCGTGCTCCCGGACCCCACCGTCCACTCTGTGCTGGAATCGGTTTTGGTAGGTGAGGATTCCCCCACCGTGTACCCCGGCTGACACAGACCACCGGGAGCCCATTGGGGCTAATGAGCTTCGCTCCTTTTTTCCTAGAACGCTGAAGGCGAACTGGTTTCACGGACATGCGTGTTGCTTCCTTTTCTCGCGCCTTGACACACACGGCTCTGAATGTGGTGGATGGAATGGCTCTGAGAGCAGGTAGACAAAGAGCGGAGCTCGGGGCCTGCTTTGGTAGAAACCGATACCGTGCGAGTCCCGGCAATCTGCTCGGGACCACACTTGGAGTCGGTAGTAAATCGACTCAGCTGGCTCACTTTGGGTCGCCATACGGCGCATTAGCTCGCTGATCGAAAGCCCTTGGCGATGGCCAGCAAGGAATGCATGCACGCGGTCAATAAACGCAGATAGTTCATTTTTAGTCATCCACCCTTCCTTTCCGCATCTTCTGCGCAACCCACGAGTCCGAGCCCGATACTCTTCGCTTGATCTGGAGTGAACCAAAATTCCGTTTCCTCGGTCACGAGCTGTCCATCCCGCATTCCATGCGATGAGACGATGAAGAGCACGGCGCCTGGAGATGATTGGATGACGATGCCTGTCCCGGGGAACTCACGCAGTTCATCGGTGGACATGCGGGCAGCTCGACGCGCTGCAAGGTCGATCACGGGCATGGAGGCCTCCGAATCCGGTAACGGTAAAGGCCTCCCTGTCGCGACACTTCCTGCCACTCGGTCGTCATAAGGCGCTCTGAGCGGCGAAGTCGGGCGATAGCGAGTTGGCTTTTGGTCATGATGCCTCTACGGGCATAGAGACTTCGGCCCAGTGTAATCCAGGCATCACTTCTCCTCCGGTAGCGTGACTTCTGCCCAGTGGGTTACGCCTTCGGGAGCGCCGATCCAGCGCTGATTGTCAGCTAGCCAAGCCTGATACCAGTTGCCTCTACACACTACGGCGTAGAAGTGTGTGATCTGAGGACTCGGCTCACCCTCGCGAGGGGGCCAATGGTGCCAGATCACGGCAAAGTCCTCCGGTGGAAAGCACATCCCGGCATGTGACTAGTCATGAATCCATCCCTGATGGTTTGTTCGCAAACTTGCGCATCGCAGCCTTCATCGCTGCGTCCTTCGAGCGGAACAGCCGCTCGCTTCCCTTGGGGGTCCAGAGCCATCCCATGCCAGAGTGTCCCGCACGCCATCTGCGCTCAGATGGGAAGTAGACCACGCATACATCTTCATTGGCTTCCCAGAACCAACCGGTGAATCCGAGACCTCGGACGTAACGCCATCCGTGTGCCTTGGTGGACATCAGGCGGAACTCCTGCTCACCGCCGCGAAGGCGGAGGCCAGTAGCCACGGTCTTGGGTTCAGAGCGGCCGCGCACTCAAGCAGTGCGCGAGATGCGTCTCGGTGCGTGGTAGGTAGCTCACAGAGCGGCTCGGGGTCGCCAACGAATTCGGTGGGGTCTCTGGGGTCCACGTGCTCGTGGTCCACACAGACCGATGCAGCCGGCTCCAGCACCACCCCGCAGACCCAGCAGCTGTTCAGTCGCCAGGCAATCTCGCGGGCGGAGACGGCAAGGGAGAAGAGGGTGACAACTCCCCTACCTGCCGGAGACGGCGAGGTAGGGGCTTCTCGGTTCAACGGGCGAGCCATCGCTCATCCCTCCCCGAAGGGCGTGCCCCGCCCTGTTTCCGATGTTGCGCGCTGCATTGACGTCGCGATCCAGCGGACCCCCGCCTGCAAAGCCGAGGCGGGGGCTTGCTCTCGTTCGGTCATCGGGAAACCTCCAGGACGTGCTTCCAGAACTTCCCGCGAACTAGCCAGTCTATCGTCTGCCAGTTGACTCTGATTTCGGGGAGGACCTCCCCGTTATCTGGGTCCTGGGAGCTCGTTGGCGCCCTACTATGCCTCTTTACACGGCGCTTTTTGTGCTGCTTTCGAGCTCTACGCGAGGTTCGAGTCCTCGCGCTGGAGCCCTGAATCAGGCACTTTTCCTGCGTTTCACGCTGCTGCCATGGACCGGCTCCCCAGAATCCTCCCCAATAACCGCTGAGGCAGCCCGAAAGGATGGCCGGAAATACCGAGAGGTAGTGTGCGGGTCTTTGTGACCAGCCAGGTACTGGATCCCCGCCAGAGTCGCCCCGGGCCTCTCCCCGAAGTGGGTCAAAGCTGCCGACCGAAGATGCTGCATGCAGAGTATCTCGGCCTTCGTTGGGGATAGCTTCGCCCTGACGGCTGCGGACCGCACGTAAGGGTCGAGTCGGTGGCGGCCGAAGATTGTCCCTCGCTCGGGACAAACCGAGTCGAGCGCCTTCCTTGCTGCCCGTGATAGAGGGATGTCCCGAGCAAATCCCTCCTTGTCGATGTCCTCGGTGATTCTCAGAATCCGTTGCCCTTTCGAGTAGTGCTCGGGGCAGGACAACCGGTGCAGCGTTTCGGGTCTCAGCGATGTCTCGTGAGCCACGACTGCTCGAGCTCGGACCGGCCAGCCTTCTCCATTGGACCTCTCTGGTAGCGCGGCAATGAAGCGATCCACCTCCTGGGGTGAGAGGTCTGGTGCACGCATTCGGCGCCGGACCACTCCGGGGCGCCCCATGGTGCTCGCCGCTAGCTCGGGAACGGTGGGCATCTCGGGGAGCTGGTCCTGGTCGACCAGGTAGCGCAGAAATTTGCGCAGCGCCGAGGTCTCGTTCCGCACGGCCTTGCCCCCGACCTCTCGAAGTCGGTCCTGAATGTAATCGGCAACAGCACGGTCCACGAGCTCCGAGACTCGCTTCCATCGACGGCACCAGCAGCCACCATAGATCCGATAGCGACACCGGGTGATCTCCCGGATAGCGAGCGATGCGACCCACTTCGCTATCCATTGGACGACCTCCGAGTCGCTAACTCGACTACGTTGCTTTCCGTCTGGGCCTTTCCTGACGGATGCCGCGTAGATTTGAGCAGCTGCTTTCTCAGCTGAGCTTCGATCGCGGCGGTCTCGGCATCCAGTGGAGCGCTCGACACGTTTGCTTTGCGTCGTCCACCGGACCTGCCAGGTATCCTCATGCCAACGGAGTTTCCAACCCTGTGCTCTGCGACCCATTGATCCAGCGCCTCTCGTTCGTATCGAACTAGGCTCCGGACCTTGCCCTGCACTTCGACCCGAGTCACTACTGGACGGATGTTCGCCTGAAAATACCGTAAGGAAACATGCAGATAGCGTGCCGCCTCTTCTCGCGTCATCAAGGATGATGATCCATGAAGCTTCAGCTCTGCGCGTTCGGTCACCGCTGCGCCTCCTTCACGAGCTTCTGCCAGTGGCCCTTCTGGAAGGCATTCTGCCACATCTTGGCCGCTTCGATCTCTTTGCGTAGGGTAGCGTTCTCGGATTCAAGCTTGCTGATGTGCGCCTCGTTCATTCGGCGCGCGTAGTCTAGGCTAGTCTCGAGCCGACGAATCTCTTTGAGGCACTTTTCGCGCGCCACAGTCATTAGGCGCAGTTGGGTTTCAAGGTCAGTCACGGATACCTCTCTCCCCTGGTTTCGCGAATCGTCTGAACCTCTTGTAGCGCGTCAAGCAGATCACGAATGACGACGCGCGCAGCTGCGGCGTTGCAGCGTAGGTCGCCGACATGCGCATCAAGCCAGTATCTTCCGAGCTTGACCGCTTGTTGAACTTCTTGGAAGTCCGGGGTGGGCACACTCAACGCCGCCAGAACCTCCCGAGCTGCCTTCAGCTCGGCTTCTGCCTTTTCGACGCGCTTTTGCGCCATAGGTAGATGGAAGTCGAAGCACGGTTGGCAGTAGCCAGCACGAACGGCGTCGCGACCACAATCCTCTCGGTCGCTTCCATCCAAGACTCGACCTCTACATCGATTAGACACCGCCAACTCCCTCCGGACTGAGGGTGAACTTCATCCGAGCGAAGACGTGCGGGAAGGTCTCCCGGGCCAGCGCAAGAATTTGATCTGCAGTGAGTTCCCCACGAGCAAGGAAAGCGGAACAACTGTTGGGTCGAGAGTCGATAGAACGATCCCACCAGCTGATGATGGTCCAGCTCTCTGCCGATGTGACGTGCGATACTCGGCTCAATCTGTAGAGTCCCTGAACAGACTGTGTGCTAGGCAAAAAGATCCCACCATCGAGACAGTTCCACTTCAGTCGCCACTCGTAAGGTGGACGGTGTCCACCTGGGGCAGACAGATAGTGCCCCAATTGGCAATTCCAGCACCCGAAGTAGTAGATCTCCATCATCGTTCGCTATCCCCTTCAAACCCGAGCCTTCGAAACTCCCTTACACATGATTTACACGCTCCGGCGAGTCGAGCTTCGGTGAGCTTGTACGGAAGATCCCACCCATTGCCTCCGGGTTTTCCCGCGGGTCTCACCCGACCGCACAGGCTGTAAGTGTCGATTCCTCCGCCTACGCATCGGCCACGATCTGTGAGCCTACGGATGCACCACGGAGCCAGCGGTCCTGCACATACCGGCTCACAGAACGTGAAGATTTCGTTACTCACCGTGAGGTCCATCGATTCGCCTTGACGGTTTTTATCGTCTCGTTTTCCCTGGGTATCGCGTTGTGCTCGACCGACGTGAACATGGACGAGTCGTCATCGTGACGGGATCCCTTGCAGTGCTGCAATTCTTGCACCTGCTTCAGAGCCTCGGCCAAAGCACGCGCTCCATGTGCGCACATCACGACCCGGAATCCCGGGCCGATCATCGCGACCTCTCTGGAACCAACCGGAACGACTACGATCGGGAAGTCAGGCATTCAATCTATCCTTCCTTGCCTTCCTCTTCCAACGCAGCTCGGCCTTACGGGCCAGATCGAGAAGGTCCTTTGAAAACTCAGGATATTCACTCTGGCAGGCGGCTGCGTAAGCTCGCGCAGCCGGAACCGAGAAAGGATCGTGGTCCCAATCGAGAACAAAGTACTTGCAACGCTCGTGCTTCCCTCTGGAATTGGAGCTCCCGTCCGTTCTGCGAACCCAGAACTTGTGATAGACTCCCCGCTCGGGGTCGACTCGCGACCCGAATATAGGACGGTGCGGACACAGAGCTTCTCGGCACGAGCAGTTTTCGATCTCAAACCCATCCCCTCCGCAGGCTTTGCATGGTCTAAGCATCGGTTCGGTCCTTCGATGCGCACAAGTCAAGCTCTGCACGCAACCGCGTTATCTCAGCGTGCGCATCCACGGCCCATTCGACGAGGTCGAACAACTGGTTGATTGGAAACGACCGGTCTGTGTTCCTAAGCCAAAGCTGGGCTTCCAAGATCGGAGCCTCCCGGAGAGCGGATGCTTTGCGTGATGTAATTTCAGCTCTGAGCCTCTCTAGATCTCGCTCTGCCTCCGCCCTGCACCGCTGCTCGGACTCGTGCTCTGAGGCCAGTGTCATGGCAGAGCGTTCCCAATCCGCAGCTCTTTGCTCCGCCTCTTTGCGTCGGGCGCGTTCAGCGTTGAGCTCTTTCAATAGGTCATCCACGTATCACCCCCTCCGCCGGCCTGCAGCGGTCTAGCATGACTCGTAGCTTCGAGTTCTCTTCAAGAAGAGATTCCACGGTGTCAATCAGTGCCATGATCACGCTCGCCCCGCGCTCGGCGTCCTCCGAGGTCTTCGTGAGCCCAACCGTTCGGGCGTTGATCGCCGAGGTCAAGAGCTGCGCGGCGAGCTTGTTGGCTTCAGCGAGATTGACCATCATGGGTCCTCGAGCAGTTCGGGCAGTCTGAAACGTCGGCTTCGGGCTCGTTGGGTTCGAACCATGGTAGCTTCACCACTCGGAGCGTGTCCGGCGGAGGGGTGAAGTTACGATCCATCGGCGGCGCCGGCTCGGTGTCGCGCGTCTCCAGCGGAGGGGGAGGGTAGGAGTGTCCGGCGTTTGGACCTGGAGTCATTTCGTTAGCCAATCGAAGAAGGCATCGGACTCGACGTCATCCAACGCGAACAGTGCCTTCCTGAACCTGTCGCGGGGAGCTTCGGGTATCGCCAACCAGGCCTCTTGGGCTGCCTGCAGGCACGGATGGGGCGCGGGTGCTCGCTTCGGTGCAGGCGCAGCATTCGGCTTCTCTGGCGCCGCCTTGGTAGGCTTCGGCTGTGCCGCCTTCTTGACCTTCGCCTTCGCCTTCTCGACCTGCTTGACCGGGTCCTTCTCGCGGGCGAGCTCAAGCAGGTCTTGCTGGCGGTCCTCGACCGGGGTGCCTTCGAGCACCTTCACGGTCTCAGGTTTGAGCGACGCGCCGATCTGGGCGTCCTGCCGGACCGCGCGCTCGGAACGCCCGGTCTTGGCGGAGGTGTCGGCCACGAAGTCAGCAGTGGCATTTTTTGCCATTGCTGAGTCTTTGGCCGGCTTCGGGTGGTTCCTTCCCCCTGTGGTTCCTCCAGCCACGCCGGCCCTGGTCTCCGGGTGGAGCTTTTCGTAGATGACCTTCCGCCGAGCAGTAGCGGTTGACCGCTCTAGTACCGTTAGCTCTGCCCGGCAGAGGTTCTCGTCGATCTCAGCCAAGTCTGCCAGAAGCTTCGGGTCGTACTGGTCGGAGAGCCCATCCCCGCCTTCGAGGTAGGTCACCGGGACGTGCTTCCAGCCTAACTCTTTCACTGCCTCCAAACGATGGAGACCAGCGACCAGGGCAACCCCATTGACCTCCTGGAGGACCACCAGGGGTTCAAGTAGCCCGACAGTGAGAATACTGTCCTTCAAGGCCGCCACCCGTTTAGGGTCAACGGGGCGCCGGCCTTTCTGGACCACGATCGATGAAACGAGAACGCCGTTGGACATCAGGGCAATAGCTCTCGACGATTTGCGAGATAGTACTGGTTGGCTGAATTGTGCTCTTTGAGAGTTCCCAAATTCTCGTGATGCTTCACGTGTCCATAGCAAGCTCGCAGGATTTTCACGAGTCTCACCGATTGGCTGTCAACCTTTGCTGTCGACCTCTTATCGCCAGAGTCCAGTTGGTTCAGGTACTTTCGCAGTGTCTGCGCTGGAGACCCAGATGTAATGGCTCCGTCCCACAGAGCTTGAACGAACTCAGAGATAGCTCGCTTGTCCTTCTCCCAAGCAACAACAAAGATCGCGTTCAACCACGCATCCCATGGGCGAGGAAAGGAACCGCCTTGACGGTTAAGTATTCCAACAATCCAATCGAGGGCAGCCTTGTGCTTCTCTGCCATCTGATCGTAATCATGTTGTGTTGGTGACCCAGTAAAAGCAGTTGCTATGCCCCATAAGGCCCGTATGATGGCTGCCCGGCGATTTCCCTGTGTTATGCCATCAAGTTTCCACTGCTCACCGCAGGTCCTGCGGGCCTGCCGATCAAGTACCCGTTGAGCTTCATCGTCTAGGCCAAAGACAATCAAAAATACGGTGGCTTTCCCGGTTTTCACCACCATCAGAAGACGGTGTTGACCATCAAGTAGCAATCCGTCCTTTCCGAAGCCGAGTCCCTGTGGGGTAATAGGCCAGAAGCCATCTAACCGATCTCGGCAGTAGGCCTCCAGATTCGCGCTTCGTTCGTCCCTGTTATGCGTGTTCAGGTTCTCCAGCCAGAACGCAGCCAAGCGTGGCGTCACCTTGGCAAATAGACAGATCGGTTTGCGGGATGTCGGTTCCCAATTGTCGGGAGGGTCATAGACGCCTTCGAATCCTGGGTTCTTATCAAGATATTGCAGAGCATTGCGTGACATCATTGTTCTCCTGGTTCCACAGCCTACGGCGTGGCCTAACGCCACCGGCTGAATGTCTTCAGATCTACGTCGACCTCCTAGCCCGCCTCTCGCGCTTCGCTGCGTTCTTCTCGGCCTTCGAGAGACCGGCGATTTGGTGCCTCGGGAACTCGGCCTCCGCCGGAGTCTTGGGGGCTACGTCTCGTCCCCAACCAGGAGCGGCGCCGCTACGCCGTGGAGGGTAGTAGCGGTGCCCATCCTCGTCTGAACCGCGAGCTCTCGCGGGCGCCGGAACTTCTTCGGCGTTCTGACCAGCTGTGGCCATCCCACACAACAGCGTTGGAAACAGCGTTGGAAGCAACTTCAGAAGATTCATAGCTCAATCTCTACTGGTGTTAATCACAGCCCACCGGACAATCCTGCGTCCTATACGCGACCAATGGATGCCTGGCCAAATGGATACCGAATAGCTATAAGCAATAGCTCCTTGCGGTCCAGCCGGATCCGTCATCTCCTCAACCAGGCACAAAACGCCGTCGGGCAGGGAACCAATCTCTGGTACGCGATAGTTCCAATGACCTGTAGCGAACGTATTCGGAACGAGAAGCTCTCCGTGTTGTCCTGTGAGCGATTTCACGCCTTCCTGCCTTTCCCGTTTCCGTTGCCCTTCAAGAGCTCCGCCTCGACCTCCCCGCGGGACAGCCCTAGAATCCGCTCTCCTTGCTCGCGAGCGTCGTACCAGAATCTAGCCTCGACTTCGCAGGAGGTCCTGGTCTGTACGATTTTGTCTAGGTTGGGAAGGATTACGCTGCAGCGCCACTTGACTGGGACAGAAGGGGGAGTGGTTAGTTCCACCTTAGTCCTCAACTTTGGCCCACCCATCGGGTATGTTTTGCCGCTTGTGCGACACAATGGGTTCTCCGATCCGAAGCTTGATGTCCCGGTGCTCAGCCGGGACGTCGTTGCGTTCGTGACGCAGTACCGACGCACGCGGAAGTTTCAGCAACATTAGGTCGCTATCGAGCTCGTACATCACGGCTTTTGGGTCACGGATTGTGTGCTGGTGGCCGGTTATTTCACCTTCTCCCAGAATCAGCTTACGGTTGATACGCTTTACTTTTTTCATTCTCATGCCTCCTGGATAAACTCCAGTTGTGGATTTGTGTTGCACTCTTCGATAGACGGCCAATACAGAGAGTCCTTGGGAGCGTAGATCACCACAATGTCGCCATGTCGGTAGTATCGTGCGCTACGATCCGTGCTCAGACGAATTTGCCATTTGCGGGCCGCCTGGGCGCTACTCAGACCCGGATCCACTGGCTCGATGAAGTACGGCTGCGATCCATCGTGCAACGGTGGCGACTCCATCCGAAGATACCGAGGTTCTAGTTCACCAACCCGATTCTCTGCTTCCAGCAATTCATAGCGCAAACCAGTCTTCTTACACGTCCATCGGTCAATGACTACAACTCCACGAAGTTCAAGGTACCGAGCCCATCCCAGCTTTTCAGCGAGGCACCGGTGAATCTCGGAGTTGCGTTCCGCGGATAGCTTTTCGCGCGTGTAGGACTCTGGTGCGTCGATGACTCGCGACGGAACCCTAACACCATGCCAACAATGTATCTGATACCCATCGCGATACAGGAGCGCCGGTCCAGAGCTATTATGCAATCTAGGACGCTCCCGGTTAGGTTCCCATGAGACTAATTCTGGGCGCTCACTACAGATGCATACGCCAGAGTATGGCCACCACCATCCACAGGACTGCGCTACTTCAGACCATAACTCTAGATCTTCGTTTCGCTCGTATCGCACACCTAATATCTCTCTGGGAAACAAATAGAATGCGATCCAAAACGCTTCGTGCGCACCCCAGAAGCGAGACTCCCAGAGCGAGTCACGGAGCGAGTCACGGAGCGAGTCACGGAGCGAGTCCCAGAGCGAGTCACGGAGCGAGTCACGGAGCGAGTCACGGAGCGAGTCACGGAGCGAGTCACTGAGCGAGTCACGGAGCGAGTCACGGAGCGAGTCACGGAGCGAGTCACGGAGCGAGTCACGGAGCGAGGCACTGAGCGAGTCCCGGAGAGAGTCGTGTTTTACGTCGCGGATTATCGCGATGGTTGCTACTGCCGTCGCGGGCGAATCCGTCCATATAAATCTTGGTGAAGATTGTCCAATACGAGCATACATGCTCGTTATGGCTACTTCGGCACGTGGTCGATCGGCGGGTTCCGTGCAAGATCCGATAGCAAACCAGCGAGCACGAAACTCACGTAGCTGCTCTTCTTGAGCACCGTTCAACTGCTCTATCTTCATAGCGACCTCAGATACCTCGGATGCATGATCCAACCGCGAGTCCGATAGCCACCGAAAAGAGTGCACCGATCATGAACCACGCGAGCCACTCAGAACATGCGACGTACTTGTATGCGGTGGATACGCGATTCTTCATGCCGCCCTTCCTTTCCTGAGCACCGAGCTCAAATCAACCAGGTCGAGTTTTGCTAAAATCTCCCCGGGCACTGGGCGCTTCCCGCTCACGTACCGCTGTAGGGTATTGCGGTGTAGCTCGAGCTCTCGCGCCGCCAGTTCGAGGCAGTTGAGCCCCCGCTCTTCGAGTCTCCGAAGCAAGGCCCTTGCGACGTACCGTCGAAGCAATACCCGTTCGGGTACTGCCGATGAATGCTCGGTCGCTATCTTGACTGATATGAATCCCCCTAATTCGACTCTTTTCATGTGGCCGCCTCTGAACGGGCTCTGTACCCACAGGACTGTGGGTCGTACTGAAGTTTTCCTTCGTCAAATAGAAGCTTTGCGAGCGCGTCCACGAGTGCACGACGTTCTTCGTCAGTCGACACGCCCAGCCGGCGCTCAAGCTCGGGAACCGGCACGGCTGCGTCCGCGCCTTTGATGACATCGAGAACCTGTCGGATCACGACTCCACCGCCTTTTGGCGGGAATGGGCCAAACAGCTCAGAAGTCCATCGACCTCAATTCCGCAGAACCGGCAGATTGGCCGCCCACAGACAGTGCCTTGGGGAGCGTCCACGAGCCTCCCGTTGCGACGGATCCTTTTGATCGGGTACTGGCAGTTCCCGATAGAAAGGGTGCCACAGCTGGCGCATGGCTCGCTCTTACGGCCGCAGAGGAAAATATCCATGGATCAGGCCGCAGTCTTCTTGGAGCGCTTCGTGGGTTGACACAGACGCTCTGGAATCTTCGGGAGCTCGGCGTCGGACGGATCGTTCTGCCCCCAGCACCGTCCTGCCACACCGAGTAGCTTCTCGATCACGTTGGCCGACGGATGGAGCGGTACCTGTAGTCCGTTGACCCACCTCGATACGGAGGCCGCGTCGGTCGCTATGTGTTGCCGCATCCGGCGTACCAACTCAGCCTGCGTCCATCCTCGGTCCTGGAGGGCCCGACGAACCATTCGAACGGCGATCACCATAGGGCGCAGTATGTTGCGGCTCCACAATGTTGTCAAGAATCATCAGATCAAGGCCATGTTTTCGCCCCCAAAAGGCCGCTACAACCAATAGATATGGCGCGCAGAGCCACCGATCCGACCCGCGAGCTGAAGACGCTCCATCATCGGCTGAACGAAGCGATGGAGTACGCTGGGTACTCGAATGAGCGCGGACAACTCCGTCGTCTCGCAAAGGCGTCCAAAATAGACGTCGCTCTGCTCTCTCGCTACCGACGCGGCAAGAACATCGCGGGCATCACGGCCGATATGGTCGTCCGTTTGGCCAGATTTCTAAACGTCTCCTGCGGATGGCTTCTGGCGAGTGAAGGTCCTGCTCCGTGGGGGGAACTTCACACTAGGAGCTTCATCCAGAGAGAGACAGCATTCCGGGACTTCCGGGGCCCTCCAGGAGTAGGCGTAATCGACCACCCGTCGACAGTAATCCAGGTCTCCAGCGGCAGTGGCGACAAGCACGATAGCGTGCCGACAGGCGCAACGCCGATACACCCTCGCACACCACGTCGTTCCAATCGGAAATAGTAGCGTCATCATGGGCAGCTCTCCCCTCCCCGTAGATCGGGGTCGAATGCTAGAAATACAAGGCGATACCAGGTGTATGTGGGCTCTAGTAGACTGAATCTCCCTATACGAGCTCTTCCATACTGTGGATAAGCCATGATCGCTGGTCTTTCGGCCGTTCTTGTGTGGCCTCAAGATTGTTTCTTGACAACGATGTTGCTTTGCTGCAAGGTCGACCCACAGAGCATGGAACCAACACCCAAAACAGAAGGCAGAAAGAAGAAGAGCCAAAATATTGACGCTGGCTAGCGCCACGAAGCGGGCATGCCGACCGGAAGTCCCACTTATCCCCCTCTGTGTTGACCTCCTGTCGCTTGCCCTCTTCGTGGCACAAGCGTCCCGCCTTGGGCTCGGCTCACCCAGGGGCATGGTGCCCCACGGCAAATCGACCAAAGCAATTCACGGGTGTTTTCTACGGGTGAGCCGAGCCGAGGGCACGATGTCGATCAACAACCAACCCACCGAAGAACAGCTACGTGATGCGCGGTCACACCTGTACGTCGCGCTCGTCGAGAGCCTACCGTCGGACGAACCGCTCATCCTGGACCACGTGCGAGAGGCCCTGGTCCTGTTGGGTGGTACCCCGCCCGACGTGGTTCGAGAGGTAGTTCTTCGGGTTCAGCGGGACAGGTCAGCGTCATGATTCCGAGAGCGCTTGCACGTCGTGTCCTCTGCGATGCGGCGCAGGAGGATACATGAAGCTCGAGGATGTCCGGAAGTACTCTACGGTCCAGAAGTTCACGGAAATCTTGGCACGTGACCAGTTGATGCTTGCGGTCAGCCCTCCGAAGGGGACTCGGGGCCGCTGGTACGTCCAGCTCTACGACCGAGCGACGGGAGAAATCGGGACCGGTACGAGCCCCAACTTCGAAAACGCGCTCATTCTGGCGACTGCGAGCCTCGAGCGGGCAAACGTGGAACGCACCCAGGAGAAATCGGTCGGCTTGATTCCGGACGGCGGGGAGATTGTGGCCAAGGAGGCCAGCTGAGCCATGCAGGTCGACCTAGGATCCACTTGGCCAGCTCCGGACGGACTCGTCCGGGAGACAGGCTTTGCCATTTACGACCACCCTCTCGACTACCCGGAGGGATTCGTGGTGCGGCGCTGGTGGATTTTCCGAGGTCAAACCGAGCCGGTTGCGGACATCGTGCCTCGATTTGCACAGAGCCTCCAAGAGGCACGGGCGTGGATCCCAGTGGGGCTCACCCGGATGCCGCGTATGCATGGGGATGACCTTTCGATTTGTGAAACGTGGATTTGAGCACACAGGCAAACAAGCAGAGAAGTGAGGGCAACCATGGCTGAAATCAAGCTACCGCCGAGCAAGGGAGAAGACCCGGTTCCGATTCCGCAGCTGAGCGACCAACAGCTCGGATTCTGGGAGAAGTACCTCGGGGACCAACTGCGCGACGACCCCGATGGAAAATGGTCCTCCAACAACCGGCTCAAACTGGACGCTGTCCAGAAAGAGCGGTCCGCGCGCGCCAACGGAAAGGCGCAGGCCACGTCGACTCCTGCGACCACCAATCCTCTCCCGGCTCACATCAAGATCCCGCCAGAGCTCCTCATGCCCATCGAGGACCCGAAGGATTTCACGGCTCGGATGGCTGAGCTCGACCAGTACGCCAACCTGCTGACGAGCGCGACCACGCTCGATATCCTGCCCCCTGGGTGCTCACTCACACTCGGAAAGCTCGACGTTTCCGGGGAGCCCTCGGACGGAATGGTCTACAAACAGAAGAAAGACCCCACGGAAGGCGGTCCCGACCGATTCTCACTCGGAGGCGGAGCACTCAAAAAGCTCGCCCTGTTGGCGAACGTCCGGTACCTCGACCATCGGCAGGAGTTTCTGCCTGGCCAGCCCGGTTACCGCGACGAACACGGGAAGTACCCCTATGGTCCGCCGCACCCGTTTTTCCAGCGCTGGACCTGCCGAGGCACGCGCGAAGAACTCGACGGTAGCGTGCTCGACAAGACCGAGGAAAAAACGGTCGACCTACGGGACGGCTCTCCCGAGGCGTCTCTACAAAGCGATAAGCAGCTCGCGAGAGCTCGCGTGAACATCGAGCAGGCAACGAAGACCAAGGCCAAGTACCGGCTGATCCGGGTGCTCCTCGGCCTAAATGACGCCTACACCCAGGCCCAGCTCGCCAAGCCGTTCGTCGTCGTGCGGCTCAACCGGCACGGAAACTACGAGACAGGGAATCCGGAGTTCGACTCTCAGATCAAGATGCTGAACTACCTCCGTGTGCATCAGGCCAACCTGCTGCTATTCGGGAAGGGACCATCCGAGGTCATCCACGAAGCCTCTCGGCTACTCGATACACAGGTCAAGGCGTCCGTGCCGGCGCAGCTTCCGCCGGCCACCCTGAAAACTACTGAGACCTTCGACCGGGACGGAGTCTCGCTCGAGGACCCGTCCGGCGAAGACACCGACGACGATCCCGAGGAAGACGACGACCTGGCGGATTTCGGCGACAACGACAAGGTGTAGTCGTGATCAAAGAGCGCTTGGTTGTTTTTGAGCAAGCCCACAACTGGGCCATCGGTTGGGACTTCGGGGAAGGTTGCGACGCTTTCCTTGGTCAGGACCCCAAGGACGGCACTGGGAAGGCTCCAGTGGACAAGGACTCTTGGGAGCACTGGGCTGCGTCCAAGGCACTCCGCGATGCCGGTTTGGGATTCAAGTTCGATTCCCGGACGGAAGCTTTGAAAGCACTTAGTCTGGCCAGAGCTGCGCTAAAGACGAAGCGACCATTCGCGGATTGGGAACTCAAAGCACTGGCAGCAGGGTGGACTCCACCCAAAGGACGTTAGCCATGGCGCCAAGACTTCGGCTCTCTGACGGTACCGCGGTTCCGGCCGTGACTTCGATCATCAATCGATTCAAGGACTCAGGCGCACTCATCAACTGGGCATGGCGCGTCGGAAAGGCCGGGGAAGACCTCCGGGGATACCGGGACCCGGCGGCTGCGGCGGGCAAGATCACGCATGCGTTGATCGATGCCAACAATAAGAGCCAAGCCCCGCGGATTCCGACGTCCGTGGAGCTCGGCGTGGACCCCGACGTCTACAAGGTGGCGGTCCTGCAAGGCAATAATGGATTCGAGGAGTTCAAGGCTTGGGCAGAACGTGAGTTATTCACGGTCGTCCATAGCGAAATAGCGATCGTGAGCTCAGAATACCGCTTCGGCGGTGTCCTTGACGCGATCGGTCGGTGGCGGGGCCGCCGGGTGGTCGCAGACTGGAAACTCGCGTCTGGGGTGTACCTCGACCACCTTCTGCAGCTGGCGGCCGAGCGCGTCCTTGCAATTCAGAAGAAACCCGACGAGCCGCCGGACGTCCTACTCCTTCAGATCGACAAAGAGACCGGCGAGTGCATCCCTCATACCTGGTCGACTGAGATCCTGGACGAGGCCTTCGAGATGTTCATGGCACTTCGCCGGGCCTACAGCTTCGACGCGAAGCTCCAGGCCGTCTGCAAAGAGGTGGCGGCGTAACCAAGACTTGCCGGCCTTCTCGTCCTGGGGCGGTACAGCTGACGCCTTGGCTCGACGAACGCCGGTGCACATGCCGGGCACCAGAGAACGGCTCGGACGCGGCCCGCGAAGGGCAAAGCCCAGTCGAGTGTGACAGCTCGGGTGGGCTCCAATGAAATGGAATCGATGAAAACGCTCTGCATCTACCACTCGGCCGATTTGGACGGCCATTGCTCGGGAGCCATCGTGCGCCGAGCTCGCCCCGACTGCGAGCTCATCGGCATCAACTACGGGGATCCGTTTCCGTGGGACCGTATCGACCAGGACACCGAGGTCATCATGGTCGACTTCAGCATCCAGCCCATCGAGGGCATGGTGCGTCTCCAGCAGGAGTGCGGGCACCTGGTGTGGATCGACCACCACGAGTCAGCGATCAAGGAGGCAGCAAAGTATCCGGCACTTTACTCGACTCCCGGACTCCGGGTTATCGGGAAGGCTGCCTGCGAGCTCGCATGGGAGTGGTTCTTCGAAGAGCAGAGTCCGCCATCGGTCTACCTCTTGGGTCGTTACGACGTTTGGGATCTGGACGTACACCCCGACGTTCTTCCATTCCAGTGGGGGATGCAATCGCTGAAGGAAACGTCCCCCGGATTCACGCCGCTCTGGGTGGCATTGTTCTCGGGTGATCCTGATAGTGTCCATCACCTATGCGAGGTAGGACGCACCCTGCTCGAGTTCCAGGCTATCCAGGACGCCAAAGCCTGCGCCGGATGCGCGTTTCCGGCAGAGCTCGATGGCCTAAAGGTGATTGCGATGAACCGAGGCCTCGTGAACTCCCTAACCTTCAAAAGCGTCTGGGATCCTTCGCTCTACGACGCCATGTGCGCGTTCGTTCGGCGCCCGAACGGTACCTGGACCGTGTCTCTGTACACGGACCGGGAAGACGTGGACGTCGGCGCCTTCTGCAAGGCACACGGCGGAGGAGGACACCGGCAGGCGGCGGGGTTCCAGGTGAAGGAATGTCCGTTCTGAGAGGAGTAGATCCGATGAAACCAGAAGAAGTCACGAGCATGATCGAACAGGCAGGAGGAAATGTGGACGCGATTGGCGCGCTCCCCGACGGTTCGGGGTTCGCCACCGCGAGCTTCCCGCTTCCGAAGGACCACTGGCTCACGCAGCCGGGGGACAACGTCCCGCCGATGCCGATGCGAGTCGGAGTTGGTACCGACCGTGACAGACTCGCCGAGCAGATCAAAGTAGCTGCACGCTACGCCGTTCGCGCGACGACGATGAATGGATCCGTGGATGACTCTGACCCGGACGCCTGGGTTCAGAACATGATCATCGGCCTGCTCGGCTACTGGACGAAGGACGGGTTGAGCACAGATAGATGTGGAAACCCTGACGTCATTCCGGACCCATTTCCGCCGCAGAAGGTCGGGGAATGATGATTCTGAGGCGCCCGGATCGTCTCGCAATGGAAGCTGAAGCTGCTGGTCGGTGCATCGATTCAGCGGCAAAGTCCGGCCCTGGCCCGGGTAGGGCTGACGGTGATGGCGATGTGGCGAGATGACACATGCCTGCGAGCCATGCCCGCGGCGACCGGCTCAACGGAGGTCGGTCGTGCTTGCGTACAGCCAACGGTAAAACGAATGGCGAGCTCTACGGCGGGACCCGGAGCCAGTCGAAATACTGGCAGGGAAAGCGGCGACCAGGAATCCGGAGCTGGAGCAGGGGCAGGACCTGCCCATCACCCAAACCACGGTGCATCAAACAACCCCTAACAAACCCATCGGCGGTGCACCGTGGCTCTCTATCCCGCGGGGCCGGAGCGGACTCGGTTCAGCTACTCCGGCTCCGCGGATCTCTACCCACCCGGCGGGTCGTTGCCGGAGGCCCGCGACGGCGGGTCGAAACGGTACCACTTGGGATTTCGCTCAGGTGGCAGTCTTAGCGTGAGATCTGTCCGGTTCGACTCCGGAGCGCAGGACTGAAACCTACGTCATTTTCACAACCAACCACCGAGAAGAAAGTCATGGCATCGAAGTACTCCAAAACCGAGAAAACCGTCACCACCACGATCAAGCCCGGCGACCCGGTCATCACCCAGCCCAACACCTTCAGCACCGCGCTGGAGCTCAAAGGGACCGCTCCGCTCATCCAGAACAACTTCAGCCAGAAGGCCATCGAACAGATGCTCCGGAAGCACATGGGGTTGGCCGTCACGCGGGAAGTCAAAAAGCCCAGCGACTGCGTGGAAAACGCCACTATCCGGAACGTAAAGGGTGACGTCTGCATCCCCCCGATGGCTCTCAAGAAAGCCATGCTGACCGCGGCCAGTGGCGTGAAGACTCTGAAGAAGACCCAGCTCAGGACGTCGATCTACATCGTCGGCCAGTCGCTTCCGATCAAGTATTCGAAGATGGTCCCCCGCATGGACATGGTGCGGACCAGCGGAATGAGCCGGACCCCGGATGTCCGGTTCCGGCCGGCGTTCGACGAGTGGTCGGTGCGCGTCGTGATCGAGTACTCCGACACCCTCGCGGTCCAGACCGTGATCGACCTGGTGCAACGGGCCGGCTCGGTGGGACTCGGGGAGTGGCGCCCCGAGAAGGACGGCGTCTTCGGGACCTTCAAGATCGAGCGCGCCATCACTCTAATGAAGGAGATCACCGAAGTCCGGAAGGCGTGCTCGGTGTCTCTGGTACCGCTCGTCATTCCACCGTGGGCGATGGATCTCGAAATCAGCCCGGACTTGATGCGGAGAATTGCGAACAGCAACACTGAAGAAGATGAGGAATCGGCGTGAACTCTTGGGCGCCCAGGATTGCCATGGTGAACGTCTTGGGCGCCTCTCTATTTTTGGCAGGCCTGGAATGGCGCGGCGCGGCCAGGCGAGGACTGGCTGGGTGCGTCCGGTCGAGGCAAATCACGGCAGGCAAGGCCCGGCGAGTCCGGGACTGGAGTGGACGGGCCCGGCGAGGCGTGGCGCGGACTGGCAATCACGGCAGGCATGGCTCGGACAGGCGGGGCGAGGCGTGGAGCGGTCAGTCCAGGCAAGGCTCGGCAATCACGGCAGGCATGGCGATGCCTGGCACGGCGAGGCGTGGCGAGGAGCGGCTCGGCAATCACGGCAGGCAAGGCTGGGCCGGGCGAGGCGCGGAACGGTCAGGTTGGGATATCACGGCAGGCGAGGCGAGGATGTTCATGGACGGGCCAGGCGCGTAATGGCGATGCAATCACGGCAGGCGAGGCAAGGCTGGGCTAGGCCCGGTACGGCGAGGCGAGGCAATCACGGCAGGCGAGGCGTGGAATGGCACCGGTGGAACGTTCAGGTCAATCAATCACGGCAGGCAAGGCGTGGCGAGGAAAGGTGTGTAGATGCATGGTATGGCAATCACGGCAGGCGAGGCATGGCAAGTCCGGGACTGGAGCGGCACGGTCTGGCGAGGCAATCACGGCAGGCGAGGCACGGCGAGGCAAGGCAAGGCCTGCCAAGGCCAGGCAATCACGGCAGGCGAGGCAAGACTGGGAGAGGCATGGCGAGGATTGGCGCGGCATTCACGGAAGGCAAGGCGAGTCCGGTCCGGGCAAGGCGTGGACAGGCGCGGAGCGACTCAATCACGGCAGGCAAGGCTGGGCAGGGCGAGGCGTGACGAGGCACGGCGGGGCAATCACGGCAGGCAAGGAGTGGCTTGGTGCGGAAGGGCCAGGAGCGGACTGGCAATCACGGCAGGCGAGACATGGCGTGTCGGGGACTGGCGATGCCCGGCGAGGCGAGGCATTCACGGCAGGCGAGGCGCGGCGGTTCCTGGACTGGAGTGGAGCGCTGGGCTGGGCAATCACGGCAGGCAAGGTTGGGCTTGTAATGGCATGGCATGACCGGGCCCGGAACGGCAATCCCGTCAGGCAACCAAAGGCAGCATCATGAACGATTGAGGTAATCAGATGGCACAGAAGAATTCCAAGAAGACCACCAAGAAACCGTATGTAGCCCCCAAAATCGAGTACATCGAGAAAAAGGACGCGCTCATGCAGCGCGAGAAAAAGTCCGTGCTCGTCGACCGAGAACTCGGCAAGATCCACAAGGAACACGGCGTCGTTACGCCGCAGCTCATGATCGAGTCCGCGCGCAACGCGAAGCACCCGCTCCACCGGTACTTCGAATGGGACGACTCGGTTGCGGCACAGAAGTTCCGACTCGCCCAGGCCCAATCGCTCATCATGGGCAGCAAGTACGTCGCCGTCCTGAACTCGAAAGCAACGGACCCCGTCAACGACCAGCTCGTGATTTCGGCCCACCAAGTTCAGGTCAGGAAGTACTTGCCGATCGCCCGAGGAGCCGGGCAGAAGACCCGAGAGGAAGTCCTCGGCGAGGAGGACAGCAGAGCACGCTTGGTCGAGCAGAAGATCGGCGTACTAAAGGGATGGTGCCGCTCAGTTTCGGACATCGGAGAGCTCGATAGGGTGCGCATTGGAATCGAACGACTGGTCCAGGAGGCCACGCATCCGATTGCGGCGGAGTGATAAACGGCAGGCGAGGCTGGGCCGGGCGAGGCGTGGCGAGGAGCGGCTCGGCAATCACGGCAGGCAAGGCGCGGAATTGCGAGTCCGGGAATGTTTGGGCTGGGTTGGGAATGGCAATCACGGCAGTCGAGGCTAGGCCGGGCCTGGAGTGGCTGGGCACGGCGCGGACTGGACAGGCAATCACGGCAGGCACGGATAGGCCTGGCGCGTCTTGGTTGGTCCGGGCCAGGCGCGGAACGTCGAGGACATCACGGCAGGCGAGGCGCGGCGCGACTAGGACTGGCGATGCGCGGCAAGTCTATTACGGCAGGAAAGGAACAACACAAATGGCAGCACGAAAAACGTATAAAGGCAGCATGTCTGATTTCGTCCGGGAGCACCCGGACCTGACGACGACTGCGCTCGTCGAAGAAGGCAAAAAATACGGGATGAAGCTGAAAGAAACCTTGATCCGTGTCGTCCGCTGGAAGGAGAAACAAGCCTCCGGCGCCTCCCCCAAGCGCGGCCGACGCAAGGGTGGCTTCACTCGCCCGACGGCGCCGGCTCAGCCGAAGCCCGCGCTATTCACCGGGAAGCGACGGGGAAGACCACCGAAGAACCGGGAGGCGACTCAGAATCGCGAGAATCTGACCGTCTACCGTGACTTCGATGGAAACGAGGTCGTTGCCAAGGATCTCCCCTTCGACAAAGTCGGGAGCCGCCTGCCGCCCCCCGAGCTCGAGTCCACGGCGCGCGAAGCCGACACGTTCTGCCGCATCGTCACCAAGATCGGTACCACGAAGGCCCGGGCTCTCTTGGACGAGCTCGAGAAGTGAGAGACCTACCGTGTTGGAAGTTTTTGCGCTTCTGCTTTCGTTCATCTGCGGAGTCGCCATCTATCACTGGGGCCGAGTGAACGGCAACAAGCCGGGATATCGACTGATTCAGGATCTTGCTGCGGCCGCTGATAACCCGGACGAGCTGCGCCTAATGGCACAGGTGGCTCGGCAGGCGCTCTGGAGTAAGAAACAACCACAATGACCATCGCCATCTTCCTTATCGCGACCGGAGTCGCGATCTTCTTCTACCTGCTCGGCTTCTCTGCCGGGCAGAAGGTCAGCAACAATCCATGGAGCAACGACGAAAATGCCACCTAGAAAAGCACCACCAGTAACTCAACCGACCGGAACAGCGACAGAAACGTTCGAGCTCGTATCCGATCCGACCCCTTCGGTTGTGGAGAAATTCTACTCTGCCGCCGACAAGTCGGCCTTGAAGGCCAAGGTCGACGGAATCACCGAGGAGGTCGAGGAACTCAAGCGCCAGATTGACCTCAAGAAAGAGATCCTGAGCGACGCCGTGTTCGAGCTCAAGCAGGCTCTTGGCGGAAAGTCCTTCAAGGACTCCCAGGGAACGGTTTGGATGTTCTCTAGCCGCGGCAAAGAGACCCCAACCCACTTCCTGCGCCGGCAGGGCAGCTCAGAAATAGAGGAGCTGTGAACCAGCAACCCCGTTCCGTTGCCCAGCAAGCCGGCTGCCAGCAGGCTGAGGCATTCTGCCTGATGCTATACCGTGACTCCGCCGGTAACGAGGAGTGGATTTGGAACTCACGGGACGGGGTTACGCCTTTCATTGTGCGGTCCCGTCAAGGGCTCTCGTCTCAGCACGTCGATTGGAAACGAGACCGGTTCCTTCCCTACCACGTGCCGGCCGTTGGGGACCGGATCTTCGTCACCACGACCCCGGAGCGAGCCCGGGAGCAGGCCGAGTCCTGGTACGAGACTTGGTCAAAGGACCCTGAGCACGGACCTTACTTCTGTTGGCATTGGCCATATCGGTCAAATGCGGTCGAATGGCAGGCGGCAAAGATTCTTTCCTGGATGGGAGGCGAGTCACCAGAGCTGATTGAGGTCACCGAAGAGATACTGGAACAGCTCCTGAATCGACCGGCACTAGTGCTTGCGAGCGGACACCAGCGGGCAGCGTTGCTCCAACAAGTAGAACAAGCGAACATGGAAGCAATTGCCTCCACGTCAAAGTTGGGCCTCGAGCAGCTCCAGCGCGAGCTGGCCGACGAAAACGCCAAGCTGGCCATGATTGCGTCCACGAAAGCAGAAGATGTGACGGAGCTTACCGACCCGCGTCTCGTGCTCGAGGCCCAGTGTCGCGACCTCGGTAGGCTCATCCTTCAACAACTTCCGACGGGTACGGGGTTTACCCTATTGCTGTACGACTTCGGCTCCGACGGTAACCTGGCCTACGTTAGCAGCGGAAAGCGCGAGGACTGCCTGAAGATGATGAGATAGTTTCTGCAGCACGTGGAGTCGCACACGAACTAGGGCTATCTAACATGAAAATCACCATCACGCCCAGTGCCGAATTCGTTGAGCTGAACGGAGCCCCGTGCCGCATCTGGACCGGTAAAACCCATCGCGGCATTCCAGTCACGCTTTACGTTACCAGGGTCCAAGTCGACCGAGACCTCGACCAGGACGAGTTCTTGCGGGAACTCGTCGAGACCGACCCTCCCAAGATCCAGCCGCCACAATGACTGTCTTGCCATTGGTTCCCTGGGGTGCTACAGAAAGTGAGCCCGCGGCGCGTCAACGCCCGGGCTCAGGCCCCAGCGACTCCGTAAGAGTCCAGTGGGGCAAGAAGACGAATAGCAGCCGGCCGGGCTGCTAGCAAGAAGCGAGGGAAACCATGATCCGTGTCGTACAGTTGTCTGATTCCCATTTTCAGCAGAATCGTCGATTCGACGAGTGCATTCGGATGCATGACCTCATCGCCGAGCACGTTGAGCGATCGAAGCCTGACTTGGTGGTCCACAGCGGCGAGCTCTATGATCGTCCATCGACACCGCGGGAGCGTGAGGCTGTCGCTGAATGGGTCCAGCGCATTGCCACGGTCTGCCCGATTGCAATAGTCCGCGGAAACCCGGTTCACGAGGCCGCACAAGAAACCGAGCATCTACGGCGTCTGAGCTCTACACATCGGATCTTGGCGGTCGAGACGCCCATGATGATGACCCTAGGGGGTGTCGAGCTCTGCATGTTCCCTGCACCGACCAAGTCGGGTGTGCTCACGGCCATCGGCCAGATCGGGATCGAACAGGTCAACCAGGTAACCTCCGAGGCGATGCAGAGCCTTTTGAGATGGATGGGAGACAAAGCTACATCGATAGGTCTTCCACGCATGTTCGTCGGCCATATGATGGTTCGTGGCTCTCGGACAAGCCATGGGCAGGAACTCATCGGGGCCGACTTAGAGCTAGGTCTAGAAGACCTGGAACTGGCGAACTGCGATGCATACGCACTCGGCCATATCCATCTTCACCAAACCTTCGAGGCGTTCGGAAAGCCGATTGTCGCCTATTCAGGGAGTCCATACAGAACCTCTTGGGGAGAGACCGAAGACAAGGGGTTCATCGACTGGATGTTCAAAGAAACGCTCGATGGTTGGCGTGCAGAGTGGAAGTTCATCAAGCTACCGGCGACCCGGATGCTGCTCATCGAGCCCGAATGGTCCGGAGACGATTGGGCTCCGGGTCCCGGGTGTCCGACCCTGATGGATCCCGTGGAGGGATCAGAAGTCCGTCTGCGCTACCGGTGTGAGAGCTCGCAGCGCACCCAGGCCGCCGCAGGGGCCGCCAAGCTACGGGACGAGCTTCTGTCCCGGGGAGCCGTCTTGGTGAAGCTTGAGCCCATCATCGAGGTCCACAACGCCGCGCGCGCCCCCGAGATTGCGCTGGCGCGCGGGATGGCCGAGAAGCTCCCGGCATTCTGGGCCGCCCGGGGTACCACCCCAGAGGAACCCCGCCGGTCCCGACTCATCGAGTTGGCAGGCCAAATCGAGGCCAATACACCCCGCCCGGTGGGCATTTCGACCGGCGCCGCCCTCCTAGACTGGATCAAGCTCCGGGGAATCGGTCCCTTCAAGGGGACGGTGGAAGTCGACTTTCGCGACCTTCCACCGGGCATCGTGGCGTTCACGGGTCGGATTGGCAGCGGGAAAACGACTCTGATGGAGGCCTACGCTGCAGCGATGTACCGCCGGCTCCCGACGTCCGAGCGGGGCCTCCTGTCCAAGATGGCCGTCTCCCGCGACGCGTTCGTGGACGTCGGCATCCAGAACGGGCAGTCCCTGCGCATCGTCCACGCCATCGATGGCGGACAGAAGACCCCCGGGTGGGAGGTCTCGGTCTATGACCGCGGGGTCGAGTCCGCGGAATCTCTCACCGGGTCGAGCAAAGTATCGGCATTCGACGAGTGGCGGGAGACCCACATGCTGCCCCCGGAGATCTTCCTGGCAGGGCCGTTCCAGGCCCAGGGTGCCAATGCCCTGGTTGCCGCCACGGATTCCGAGAGGGCGTCGATCATTCTCAGGGCTCTCGGACTCGAGTACTACGAGACCATGGCCGAGACGTTCCGGAAGCGCGCCAGCGCGGCCCGGGAGGAACTCGAGAAGGCCACGGCACGCGTGGACGACGAGCGTGCCCGCGGGGGCGACGTCGCTCAGTGCGAGCAGGCGTTGGTCGACGAACGCATGGGTCTTGTCCCATCCCAATGGGCGCTCCAGGTGGCCCGAGACGCTCTCACGGCCGCCGAGCAGGCGCTCCGTGAGCACTCCAGGGACCAGGAGGCCTACCTGGAGGCCGTCGGCGCGCGCGGGGAACTCGAGTCCAAGATCCGGGACAACCGCGCCCAGTACGCCGACTTGACCGAGCGGATGACGAACAACCAGAAGCGTCTGGCTCAGAAGCCGAAGATCCAGGCCGCTGTCAAACGCTCAGACGAGCTTCGGGTGAGCATTTCCGCTGCCGAGGCGGAGCTCGCACGGCTCACCGCCGAGCACCAGGGGCTCCAGCGGGAAGAGCTAGCTTTCCGGCAGGAATCCGCTGGTCACAAGATTTCATCCGGGTCGGCGCAAGAGCGGGCCGAGTCCGCCAAGCGGCGCCTAGGCCGAAAGCCGGAGATTGACGCCGCCGCGGCCAGCGTTCCGGGGCTTCGCTCCGCCTGGGAAGAGTCCTTGAAAGCGGCTGAGGAAACGGTGCATAGGGTCCGCGGAGACGTGGCGGCTGCCGAAGCCGAGCTCGAACGGCTGCGCGGCTTGCGGGTGGTTGGGTCAGAGGACCGCATCATCGGACTCCGCTCTGGTCTCGAACAGGTAGTGTCATTGGCAATCATAGGGCGCGGCACCCATGAATGCGCACAGGGTACCCTGCACCGTGACGATGAGGCAGCCACGTTGGCGCTGGAACTGCCGACTCAGATCACCCGCCAAGCCGCCGAGGTCACTCGGCTCCGTAGGCTGCTGGAGACCGTCACCCAACAGTCCGGGGAGAATCGGGACGAGGCCGCGCGGGCGCTCTCCAAAGCCGAGCAACTGGCGGCTGAGTCAAAGCACCTGGATGCCGACCAGCAGGAACTCGAGTCCGCGCTTGGAGACCTACAGCGCTACCAACAGGCCGAGCGCGCCTGCATCGCCAAGTCCACCGATACGATCCAGCGTCGCACGAAAGTCCAAGAACTACGGGACTCCCTGGAATTCACTGAGCGCTCTTCCATGGAAGAGCTTCAAAAGCTAGCACCGGTCGTCGCCTACAAGGAGCAGGCGGACAAGGCGGAGGCCCGAATCGAGCAGCTAGAACGGGAGCTTGCGCGTATCGACTCCGAGCATACCGAACTCACCCAAAAACTTGCCCGAGGTCCGGCGGTGGTCCTTCCCCCTCCACCACCGCCGGATGTCTCGGGCCTACGGATTTCCGTAGGCAACGCCGAAAGCCAAGTGCAGGCCGTGACTACCGCAATCGCCCGCGCCGAGCAACGGCTTGATATGGCCCGGGAGAGCGCCGGTCGGGTCCTGGAGCTCGAGGCCGCTCGGGCACAACGGGCGGAAGCGCAGGCCGATTGTCAGCGTCTGGCTGAAGACCTCGGCAAGAAGGGTCTCCAAAGCGCCGAGATTGACGCCGTGGGTGCAGAGCTCACGGCAGACACGAACGACTTGCTTCATTCCTGCCTCGGAAGCACGTTTACGGTCTCGGTGGAGACAACCCGCACCGTTGACAAGGGCAAGCGTGAGGTCGATGCCTTGCCGATTATAGTCTTCAACTCTGACGACGGATACGAAGGCGAGGTCCGGACCTACTCCGGAGGTCAGAAGGCTCTGATCGGGGAAGCGCTGGCGCTCGCGCTGACGATTCTGTCGTGCCGGCGCGCTGGAATCGACCATGGGTTGACACTCATACGTGATGAACCAACGGCATCGTTGTCCCCTGAAGATGCGCGCGCATATGTTTCTATGATGCGCGCCGCTTCCGCGATCGTTCACGCACGACACGTTCTCTGCATCACGCACAACGACGCTGTCAGTAACGCTGCAGACGTCCAGGTGAAGGTAGCCAACGGAAGCGTGGAGGTAATCCAGTGACCGCGGGAGGTAGTGGAGTCACCCAATCCCACACCGTCAACTCAGAACTCACGGTCACTGTGCATTCAGACGGCACGGTCACGTGGTCGTCGGCCTACCCTATGTCAGTCGAAGAGGTTCGAAAACAGATCGCTCGACAGCGCTGCAAGTCATCGGATCGCGTAGATGAGCTCGAGCGATTGTGGTCGATGGTAAGTGCGCCCCCAACGATCTGTGGTTCATCCATTCTGGAAGCAATCAACCAGTCGTATCCTCAGCATCCCGATCTCAAGATCACCACGCTAATCGGTGTGGTCTACGTTGAACTAGCTCACGAGCTGCCGCCTAAAGACTCATCGCCATACATCGCCACCATCGCATCGGCTCTCGAGGCCGCCGGGTACTCATGTACCCGGAGCCGCACTCGGGTCACGGTGCGCGCCCACGCCAACTCGCTTCCAGAACGCGAACCAGACTTCGTATGCACACGATATGACCACGACTTTTGACGCCGGCATCCACCATGCAAACGAACCCAATCCTCACCCTTCTTGAGTTGGTGGACTTCCACCTATCGACCACAGAACGTGCTCCAAAGGATCTTCCTGCAGAGGTCCAAGCTGTCGAAAAGAGACAACGAGAGCTCTTGGCGTCCAAAGAATGGCTTATGCATTTGAAGGATGCAGAATGGACCACTCCATTCAACTGCCGAGACTGCGGTGCAAAGCCAGGTGATCTTCATATACCAGGCTGCGACACAGAGACTTGCGCGATCTGCGGATGGCAGGCAATTAGCTGTCCTTGTGTCAAGAAGTTCGCACCGTCAAAACCTATCATTGACGATGAAGACGCAGACCCGACCCCAGAGATGTGGTCCGCATACGATTCGGCTGTCTCTGCCTTAGGCGGACGTATCCAATGGTCAGGATTAGCATCCGGGGTGAGAGAGTGCGTCGAGTTTGGATGGTTCGCGCGCTGGGATGAAGAGCTACAACGTCATGTAAGATGCGACTATGCTCATCCAAACGCTTTGCCAGACCTCAACCGGGTCACGCACCCATGTGGTGAAGCTAAGTGGGACAAAAAACTGCGCCGCTTCGTGAAGCGGTAGCCTAGAGTCAATATGACAATCGATAGCACCTTACCCGATCCAGAGGACCAAGAAGTCTGCGCGATCAGCGTCAACCCATCCGAATACGCCGCGATGACTGAGTTGATCGCGGGCGCGGAAGATAGCGTCTGGACCATTCTAGTAATCGCCGGCCAGCTCGTGCCTTCGGGGCAGATACGCTGCTCCTGTTCCGACGGAACTAGTGTCTGGTTGGATTGGGCTAGGACGTCATAACGATGAATACCATGCACACGACAATCGATAGCGCCCTCGGCGCCACCCGGAGTGGGGAAGCTACTGGCTTGACGCTCGACAATCATGACGCCCCAGTGGCGTCACACGTTGCACCCGCGAAAGCGGTAGGGCGGACTCCACCGCCCGAAGTCGAACAAGTCAAGACAGATGCCACCCAGGTAGCACCGGGGGCCCTATCGATAGTCCGTGCCACTTGTCGAATCCTGCTGGATGTGGCGGTGCTCGCCGCAGACCGACGCGAACACATCGCCAAACGATGCGGGGGTACCGAAGGCGGGTGCAAGGCCTGCCAGCTACAGCAGGAGCTTCGGGGAGCCCAACGAGAAGCCGTTCGGGCCGCTAATGCGGCGATGCGGGTTCATTGGCGTGCCGACGCCGATATCTTGGATCAGGCGCTTCTTGCCACCGGCGCTCCGCCGGCAAAGGCCGCGGACTGGAAGCGCTTCGCCCAGATTGACCCAGAGCGGCTGGTTCGCGCGGTATCCCCGGGACTCAGCAGGGGAGAGACGAAGCTTGCAGCAGGTGAGCTTGTGAAGACCAGTAAGGCCGATAAGACCTATTTGTCGACCTATCGCCTAGTCCGTGTGATCGCCCCAGATCTCCCAGGTGGTATCGCGTCGGCCATCTCGGATTCCGTTCAGTCCAAGTGGCAGCGTGAACGGTTCGCCTCTCTGGTCCGCTGCACCAAGTCTCCACCGCACTATACGGGGACAATGCCACTGCCGCTGCGCGCCGCCGATTGCGCACTGACCCATTGTGTGGATGATGACTACGAATTCACCTTTGCTATTCGCGGTGGCCTCGGGCACCGATGGACGCTCCCAATCTCCGCACGCGACGGTGCCACCAAGAAACGCTATCTGGCGAAGTTACTGTCCGAACTCGCTGGCTCGAACGTGAAGTTCGGAGCCTGCCAGATCTCTGAGGACCGTATGCGACCAGGTCGCTGGTTCGTCCGTATCGCCTACACCCGGCGAGTCGATGCAGCTGTCGTGGGCAAGAACGACTGCGCAATCCATCTAGGCATCGTCAACTTCATGGCTGCCTTAGGCAGCGATGGAGAACGTTTCATCATCGAGGGCAACGACATTCGGACTCACCTTGCGCAGATCCAGGCACGCCGGAGAAGCTATCAGCGACAGATCAAATACAGCAACCGGACCGGCCGCGGTAGAGAAGCAGCGTTGGCGGCGAGTCGAAAACTAGCAGGTGCACACGAACGTTGGGTCGACACGACCATCCAACGGATCGCACGATCCATCGCAAACTGGGTCAAAGAGCACGGATACAGCCGCGTCTACATGCCGGATTTTACCCGAGTACGGGACTCCGTCCCGGAGCTTCTAGAGCGTAGTGACTCGGTCTACCAGTGGCTCCAAGAGTGGCCATACTACCGGATGCAGCAGGCCATACGGTCTTGCCTCGAGGAGGTAGGCATCGGTTGCAATCACGAATGCTCGGGTAGCCGAGCTAGGCCCCCCACATGCAGCTGTATCGCGGAACGTGGTAGCGGAGTAGATGATGGTGTCCTATCGCGTCATGCTTGCCCGGCATGCGGAGAGACCGAGGCGCTAATCGAAGACCTCGGGATCAGGACCTTCCGCTGCGAAAGCTGTGGTCACCATGGTCCTCTGGACGTAGTATTGGCCGAGCTAATCCTCGCTCGCGGTCGCGAGCGCCGAGGTGACTCGGACTCGCTTATAGGAGAAAACGGCTCGAAGCTTGGACCACCAAAGGGCAAAAACGGAGGCGCTCGCAAAGCGTCACGTAAGTACCCGAAATCAAAAGGTCCTCGCCGGGCGGGGTCAGAAGAGAGTTCAGTGTGCAACGTGATTGGAGCTATGGCCCGCCGACCAGCGGCGCAGCAGCTCCTTCGTCAGAAGAGAGTTCAGTGTGCAACGTGATTGGAGGGACCTCTACCGCGGCCGAAATTTCGACATCGATCAAGTCAGAAGAGAGTTCAGTGTGCAACGTGATTGGAGGTTGCATGAATACCGTCCAGGACGAGGCCGACCGAATGTCAGAAGAGAGTTCAGTGTGCAACGTGATTGGAGGTAGCGCGGGGCATCGCCCACCATGACGACCGGCATGGTCAGAAGAGAGTTCAGTGTGCAACGTGATTGGAGGGACATCCGCGGAGGTCGAAATCTCTGCATCTAGCAGTCAGAAGAGAGTTCAGTGTGCAACGTGATTGGAGGGAGGTGACGCCCGACGGAGTGCGGCCGGTACCCCCCGTCAGAAGAGAGTTCAGTGTGCAACGTGATTGGAGGTTCGTAATCGAGGTGGAGCACCTTCCCTTGCCGGACCGTCAGAAGAGAGTTCAGTGTGCAACGTGATTGGAGGTTGCGCCAAGCAAAGGGGACCTGGACGGCGTTCGGCTGGTCAGAAGAGAGTTCAGTGTGCAACGTGATTGGAGGCAGGATGGAGGATGCCGCGGGCGATGGAATCGACGAGCTGTCAGAAGAGAGTTCAGTGTGCAACGTGATTGGAGGCTCGGTGGGAGCTCGTTCAGCGAGCTAAGAAGAGAATGTTAGAAGAGACTTCCATGTGCAACGTGGTTGGAGGTGGATACACTCGAGCGACCCATGCAAAATGTCGGATGGTCAGAAGAGGTTCCGGTTCCAAGGCAAAGGCCGATCGGGCTGGCGCAGTCAGAAGAGAGTTTCAGTGTGCAACGTGATTGGAGGTCCCATGTGCAACGTGAAGGGAGGCGCCCGACTCCAAGGAATCGAAGTCAAGATCTAAGCTTGACACGGCCGGCCGAACATCTTATTATATGGCCATGACGCTCTGAACGCGCGGCCAAAGGCCGCGGGAAAGCCGGCCTCCGATGGAAAAGACCCTTAGAACCGAAACCAGCACTCCGCTGCGACTGATTGGCCGCGTCGCGCTTCCGGACGCCAGAGACGCCCTGCTCACCGGGGATGACCTCTGGGGCCTCTGGAACGCTTCCCTAGAGCTCGTAGACGATGGTCAGACTCCCGACCTGGTTCAGTTCGCCATCACGAACGACGGGGCGGAGAGCTTCCTCGAAGAGACCGGGACCGGGGCGGCGTAATGGACTCGAAGAGCCCAACTCCAGAGCAAGTCGAACGGTGGGCTAAGCTTGCTCCCGGGACATTGCCAGAGGCTGAGATTCAAGAAGCCGCTCGGCAACGAATCCGTTCAATGACTCCGGAGCAGATTCGGAAGACGTTCATTGACGCTGGAATCTATACCCAAGATGGAAAGCTCCGACCGGAATACGGTGGATGACAACGACAAGCGGTGCTCGTTCAGAGTTGCTGGGATGACGCTGGAGGACGCGCTGGCTGGCCCAGCGAAGGGACTGGTCTGCCCGGTATGCGGGAGGAGCGGGTAGCTTGCGTCGCGTGACTCCGTTGATAGTTGCGACTACGGTATGCGGAGCGGTTCTTTTTGGATACCTCTTATACAGGGTCCGAGACGGAGAAGGATGGTGCCGCGCCGCGTGCTCCGGTGATCGCATGATGCTGTGTTCACAGCACTACAAACAGGGTGACGTAGCCCTATGTCTTAGCCAGAATGGGCGTCTCTACCCAGTCGAAAGGCACCGCTGAACTCAAAAAACAAGCGCCCGAGGGCTCGGAAGGGGAAGCCGGACTTCTACGGCGCGGCGGCGAAGTGGTCAGCCACGCTTCCGGTTTCCTGCGTGCTCAGCTAGCACCTTGCAGACAACCCCGCCTTTGACGAGCACTCGGTAACGATCACCTCGGTGGCTGCCCTTCAGGCGAAAGACCGTGTACCCGTTGTCCTGCCGGCGTACCTCGCGCGCTTCCGGTAGGCGAGCCTGAAGTTCCGCCTGCGCCTTGTCCTCCGAGATTCCGGAAAGCGCGGCGTACTCGCGTACCGCTTCAACCTTGATCGCGAATTCCATGGTCATTCGGAACGGCATTTTTGGGCGCCTCCACATGAACATCCATCATGACCACAGACGCAGATAAAGGTTGTGTTGTGCTCACAACAATCATGGCCACAGGCCAAGCATACCTGGTGACAGTCCCAGGGGTGTTTACCGTGCGGGCAATAGGGGCCAGTGTCCCAATCCAGGTCTTCGTTCTCTTTTGCTGAAGATTCCATGGGCCCCTGAAACATGTCGGCCCGACCGCCTAGGACGATCGGGCCTTTTTTTGTAGTGGTCGCCGCCGACCTTCGCACTTTTCAAAAAGGCAAACGGTGGCGGCTGACGAAGAGCTTTCCTCACTTCGAAGCTCTGGTCAACCCCAAAAAACAAGCGCCCGAGGGCTCAGGGGGGGGATGAGCCGCTCAGGCGCTGAAGGGTGAATCCTGCACGAATTCACCCTTGGATGCAATCTCATTCTAGCTGTCCCAAAGACGCCCAAAGCCCCCGCCGGCCGAAGCCAACGGGGGCAGTGAACGCCGCGCCACCCTGGGGCCCGGGCGCGGGGCAGGAGGCCGCTAGATGGTGATGAGCTGGGCTACATCAGGCCCAGCAAGGAGCCCATCAGCTTCCCCAGGGAGAACTTGACCCAACTGGCATGCCATGGGCACTTCACTCATCGGGCGCGAGAAGGCGATTTTTCGGCCACTACGGCTGGAGCTGGATGCACAGATGACTGCTGCGTGACCACAGACGCGCTCTTCGCCCGTTCACTCAGGTACCCCATGGCAGCGGTACCAAACGCTAGGAGTCCCATGGCGAAGGCCCAGAGGCGCCCCGAGCGCGCCGCAGCCCCGAACTCCTTGCGCATCATCAGGTGGTCCTTGGCGTTCTCCGCCGCCACCTGCTGGGCCGCAAGCTTGGCTTCCCGGGCCTCTAGCTTACCCTCTCGGGCCTCAAGCTCTCCCTTGTAGGCCCGCTGCTTGGCGTCACGCGCCAGTTCTTCGACCGAGCGCATCCACGCCACTTCCTCCTTGGGACGGTCTACCGTTGGGCGGATCGAGTCGGCTTTGAGCGCTGGGGGTCGATCATGCACCCATGTCGATTCGTAGAGGTCCTCTTCGGAGAAGTCTGGGTGTTCATCACTCATGGCACTTTCCCCCATCCTTCGCATCATCTGGGGAGTATCTTCGGTATCAGTCACTCTCCCGAAGCTCCGTTGCCCGACATAGCGTCACCAATTACACGCTTCACCATGCACTGGGGCTGCGGGCAGGTCAGGCGCTTATCAAGCTGGTTCATCTGATCCCGTAACGATGTAGCCATTGAATGCTGAGCAATGGAGTCGTCGGCCAACTTGGTAACGATCTCCTTGGCCCCCTGCGAGATCTGTTTGACCTGATCAAGTCCACTATGGAGCTGCCCGATCTCTTCCCAAACCAAATCCTGGTTTCCGAGCACTCGGTCAAGCTTTGCCTGAATCGACTCCAGAACATCGTGGAGCGCGTTACCGGGGATGATTCCATCTGGGCCCGGCTCGAGAGGATCGGACGGTTTTGACGGAACGATCACGGGCTCGGACGGGATACTGCTCACACGTTCCAAGTACTGTTCTGCGGTAAGCGTAAGATCTCCGGCCAGTGTATTGGGCGCTACCCAGTCTTCGCCGGGCGGTGGAGAACTAAGCCGGTCGTCGTTGTCTGCCATCGGAACGAATCCTCGGCCCCCCTCGGGGTCTTGGGTTCAGAATTCCAGCTCTGAGACTGCTCGGTTGCGCTCTGCCAGCATAGCAGCGGTGGTCTCTGGATCTATGGTAAGCGGAATGAGGTCAATGTCGATGGATTCGGGGGCAACTGTGGGTGCCCCAATCACGGGCATCGGCAGGCGTGCTACGTCTTGATCGACGGCACGTGGATTCGTCGGGTCTTGGCAAATGACCTTGTCGAGCGGGTCGACCAGCTGCTGCCAGAAGGTCCACTGGACATTCCCGGGGGTCGCCGGATGGTCGAGTACCGCCTTGCTCCCCTTGGCGGGCCAGTGGGCAGTCCACTGAGGGTACTTAAGCAGCCATTCTGGACGCCCGAGCTTGACCCAATCAGCCTGCGTCTCGTAGATGACGGGCCCTCCATATTGCTCGGCGATGCGCTCCACGAACTCCCGTAGGGGTTCAGACCACGCGGGGCATGGCTGAGTCCAGTGCACTGGACGACCGTTTTCCCACTTATCCGGGAACGCCTCTACATCGACCGCGCACAGCAGATCTCCGGTGCCGATGTTCGTGGCTCCGGCAACCGAACCCAGCGTCTCTAGTTGCTTTCCGATGTCCAGGTCTGGGCGCAGAAAGGCGTAGAGTCCCGGGATAACACCCGCAGCCCGAATCTTGGCCACGTGTCGCGTCGTAGCCTTATCAGGGCGAATTCCGTAGCAGGCCCGCACGTAGGCGAAGACGATTCCGAGCTCGGCACGTACATAGCCCCAGTCGATCAGATTCTCTGACTGGAATTCGGAGATGTCGCAGCCTTTGACTACCAGCTCAGGCATGAATAAACCTCGCAATACTGTAGTACGTGACGCCTGTGTAGTTCCGAGCCCTCCGGATCCGTTGCACCTTGCCACCGGTGCTGTTCCCATCGATCGTTGAGAGGAATCCGGCCCCTACCTCTTCGACAATGGCGTCGTGCTGGAAGGCAGTGAAGTGCGCCCAGTCCCCTGGATCTGGGTAGCGCGTCACCTTCAGGTGCTGGGTGATGTCCGTGAATCCGATGCTCCACTCAATGTCCAAGAGCAGACCGGCTTCATGCAGGGCCCAGAGGCAAAAACAACCAGACCAGTGGTGCGGCCATGGCTTTCTGCCGGGTCCAAGCGCGGACTGGTAGTAGGCGTCTTTGGCGTCGCAGCCGATCTGGCTCACGGCAGCGGCGACAACAGCTTCACGTTGGGTCATGGTCTACGGAACTGCGCGTCCCGCCTTCTTGGCCAGTAGGGTGATTTGCCAATCCAGAATCACGTTCCAGTGGGATTCCGCCACCTGCATCTGATGCTGCTCATGCCTTAGCCCGAATGCTCGGGTGACAATCGGCGTGATGCCGGGAGAGAAATCGCACCGTACCGGGTAGAATCCACACGCATTCGCCACCCGCCATTCCGCCGATAGGAAGAAGAACGACTCGGCAACGAAGTGCCTGCGAATCAGTGGGTCGATGAAGGCTCGGGTGCATCGCGCGTTGGGAACGACGGCGGTCATGATCGACCCCGGTTTCAGGATCCGCCAGCATTCGCTCATGAAGGCAAAGAAGAAGTCCTCACCGACGAACCCCAAACCTTCGGGAGATGCCATATCCCGATCTTCGACCTCGCGATTCGGCACGTACTCCAAGAGATGCGAGCACATGATTTCATCGACTGAGTTATCGCCCCACGGCAACGGGAATTTGAACAGGTCGACGCGCTGCGCAACGTTCGGAGCTCTGAGGTCGACGCCAATGAAACCCGCCCGGGGCGCTAGACCGCAACCCAGATCCAACGCTACCCGGTTCGGAGACGGCTCGACCGTAAGCAGTTCTTGAAGATTCATGCGCGCTCCTCTGCCGCCTGCTTCAGCGTCACGGACTCGACACTCTTGCTAGCCACCGCCCACAGGTCAAAGTAGCCCGTCTTGACCCGCACGGATCCGAATCCAGAGAGCCACAGCGCTCGTTCCAGCGTCGCCTTTGTGAACCCGGTACGGTGAGCCTGAAAGCCATTACCCTGAAGGATCCACTGCCGGTTCCCGTACAGCATATCGATCGGGCAGATCGGCCCCGCAGGGCTGCTGTACGCCGGAACGTCCAGGCCTCCCTTCAGCAATGCCTCGGCGACCTGGCCCAAATCCGGCACTGTAATGAGCGCAAAGCCATCCGGTACCAGTACCCGGATGAACTCGCGTAGCGCTAACTCGGCTTCGTGCGCTTCCAAGTGCTCGAGGCCGTGAGACGACCAGACTGCATCGACTGAGTCCGAATCGACCATCGGCATCGAATGCATCGAAGACACGATATCGGGCTTGACGCCAGCATTTACATCAAGTCGGACCTCATGCCATTCGGAGTTGCAGAACGACTCATGAAGAATCCCCTGAGCTCCGCACCCAACGTGCAGCACCGTTTTCATCAGTACACAACCCCTGTTTCTACGTCCATGTGCCCGACCCGCACCCGCATGTCGACGGCGAAGCGCTTACCGACACGCCGCGCTCGCTCGCAGAAGTACAGATCTTGCGTGAATGCCATGATGCCCTTGTCCGGTATGATGTCGTTGACCGTGACGAACCACGGCGGATCGATCTCGCGGAATAGGTCCATGCGCCATAGCGCGCAGCCCATGCCGATGCCGTTGACCTCCATGATCGTACCGGCTTCGACCGCATGGGCGACGTCACGCGGTTGCATCGTCAGCACTCCGGTCCGGGCGTACTCCGCGGGATCCCCGTAGGCCATCGGCATGTTCCAGTCGCCCTTGGTGAAGTAGAGGCCCGAGACGGCGTCGTAGCCGCCCCAGTCGATGGTCTCGAGCAACCGGATGTGCGCGTCGGGAGGCGGCAGGTTGTCGTCCTCCATGGTCATGATGTACTTCCACTTGGATAGGTACGGATCCTTCAGGATGCGGCCCACCATCTCGGTGTAGGCGTGCCCGACCTCATCACCCTCCGTGAAGGTCAGCCATCGTTTCTGGTTCATCGGCGCGATCAGCCCGATCCAGCTCCCAATCACCTTCGGGTCGATGAGGCCCCGCGAGGGAACGAGCTGGATGGTGCTGCAGTCTTTGAACGTGGATCCGTGTAGCAGCTCGACGCGCTCGAATCCCAGCGGACTCAGCGCGTCGACTACCGAGGGCATGTCCAGCATCTGCTCGGCGCGACCCGACATCACGGCACCCCCGTCGCTCTCATGAGTACCCACGGAGTTCTTGGGTTCATGTAGTTGATATCCGTTAGGTTCACGGAAGCGCGCATGGCGGCCGTTGAAGTAGCGTAATAACCTAGTCCATCATCGATGCGGCGCGACGTAATGCCAGAGGATTCTCCGAAGCTACCCGAATAGTTCTGAACGCCCCCCATCATGGATAGGTTGCATGAACCGTTCGCGGTGCCACCGTTGCTCGTTTGCAGAAGGTAGCCAATCCAATATTGCCCCGGAGTCATCGATAATGCAGCGGCGACGCTGAATTCTTTGACGCCGTTGTAACTTGCAGTACTGACGTTCGACGTGAAACTCCAGCTGTAGGAAACCGAACCACTCGCCATACTAGTGAGCGTAGATCCAGTTAGAGAATAAACCCCAAGAGCCACCGACAAATAGCCCGACCGAGTGCCTGAAGTCGACGTGTTCATCGATACGCTGAGCAGCATCTTGAGCTGCGTCATCGTTAGCGAATTGTCCAGAATGAAGGGCACGAACCCATTGAACTGATTCGAGAATGCGCCAGCACTCAGCGATACGCCTTCGGCGATGGCGTATCGCGAGAGCATGATACCAGGACCACCGGTCACTCCCTGTGATCCCTGCGAACCTTGAGCTCCCTGTGAGCCTTGAGACCCTTGGGACCCTTGCGCGCCTGCGGCGCCGGAACTCCCCTGGAAGCCCTGAAAACCTTGGGCGCCTTGAGAACCCTGGGATCCCTGGGCGCCACCGGCGCCCGAACTTCCCTGGAAGCCCTGAAAGCCCTGTGATCCCTGAGACCCTTGGGAGCCTTGGGCTCCTCCGGCACCGGACGTTCCCTGAAAGCCCTGGAATCCTTGGGACCCCTGAGACCCTTGGGAGCCCTGGAAGCCCTGGGCACCACCGGCACCCGAGCTCCCCTGGAAGCCTTGGAAGCCTTGCGAGCCCTGGGAACCTTGGAAACCCTGGGCACCACCGGCACCCGAAGTACCCTGGAAGCCCTGGAACCCTTGCGAGCCCTGGGACCCTTGGAAGCCCTGAACCCCCTGTAAACCTTGGGATCCTTGAGACCCCTGATAGCCCTGGGCGCCACCGGCGCCGGATGTTCCTTGAAAGCCTTGGAAACCCTGTGATCCTTGGGATCCCTGTGATCCTTGCGACCCCTGGTAGCCTTGGTAACCCTGAAAACCCTGGGTTCCCTGAAAGCCCTGAGGACCAATCGTTCCCGGTACGACGATCCAACGCGGCGGAGAGATCTGAGACGATTCGATGACCGCTACATCGAAGTTGATCGTCATGACGAGGTAGCGGTTACTCGTGCCGGTGCGCGAATCAGAGATGAGGCCCGTCACGCCTGAATCAAGCGTGATGTTGTAGGTCTGGGCCTGCCCACCCGCATCCTGAACCTGAACGTATCGATTGAGGACGCTCGGACTCGGCAGAGTGAAGGTCGGACCCGAGGAGAGTCCGGAACAGACGACGACTTGGTTGATGTCGTCCAGAGTATCGCTGCCGCTTTTGCTCAGTACGGTTGGGATGCCAGTAACACCCTGGAAGCCCTGGTTGCCCTGAAAGCCCTGATTGCCCTGGAAGCCTTGGTTGCCCTGAAAGCCTTGGAAGCCCTGGGCACCATCGGCGCCCGAGCTCCCCTGGAAGCCCTGGAAGCCTTGGGATCCTTGAGACCCTTGTGAGCCTTGAAAGCCCTGAAATCCTTGGAAGCCTTGAGAGCCCTGAGACCCCTGCGACCCTTGGAATCCCTGAACCCCATCAGCACCCGAACTGCCTTGGAAGCCCTGGAAGCCCTGAAAACCCTGGGAACCCTGCGATCCCTGGGATCCCTGGAATCCCTGAACGCCATCGGCTCCCGAGCTACCCTGGAAGCCTTGGAAGCCCTGAAAGCCCAGGGATCCCTGTGATCCCTGGGACCCTTGGAAGCCCTGGAAGCCCTGAAAACCCTCCGACCCCTGCGATCCCTGAAACCCCTGGAATCCCTGCGCGCCGGAGCCGGAACTTCCTTGGTAACCCTGGAACCCCTGGTTTCCCTGAAATCCCTGGTAGCCTTGCGCGCCCTGCGATCCCTGCGGCCCGCCGGGATCTCCCTGCTCTCCTTGGGTCCCCTGAGTTCCTTGGGCCCCATCATCGCCCTGGGGACCCTGTTCCCCATCGATGCCCTGAGTCCCCGGCACACCCTGAGGACCCTGGGGGCCTCCGTACTCACCCTGCGGTCCCTGTGCTCCGTCGTCGCCCTGCGGCCCTTGCGCGCCATCATCGCCCTGGGGTCCCTGGATCCCGACGTGCGTGTGGGTGCCGGGCGGAATCTGCTCAGCAGTCCCGGTTCCCCGGAGTGTCGATAGCTCGGGCATGGGTCGATCTCACTCGATGAAAGAAATCCGAGTCTCAAGCGCATCTTGAAGAAAATCGCTAGGGGACTTGCCGGACTTCAACCACTCTGGGCTAAATACCGCCCACGGCTCGTCGCAGTACTTCCGGATCCCGCCCCAGGTCACACGTTGACGATATCCCCAAGTGAAGATCTCGATACCGTCAGCGTCGAAGGTTCCGAGACTCACGGCATGTCCGCCCCATGTTCCGGGCACCCCATCGGATCCCGCCGCGACGTCCCAGACGGTCTGCCACTGCCATGCGCGAGGCATGTTCAGTCCCAGGTAGAGCCCACCGAAGAGTAGCGAGGCTTGTTGAAGTTCCAGCTGGTCGTATGGATCTGCCAATGCGAAACCCAGAATCTTGTGGCCAGCGATTCCGGTTGTGCGCCAGTAGTTCAGGACGTCGAGCATCACGAGCCCAGAATCTTCCCCGCCGCTCAGTGTGAAGTACGTCGAGACGAGTTGGTCGTCAGGAATCGTGACGACGGATCCGTTGTTGCCCGTCCAGGTCTGGACCAGGTGCCCCGCAGCCGCGATCGTGCAGTCTCCGTACTGGTCGTTTGCCATCATGCCCGAGGCCGGGCCGCCCTTGAACCAGTCAAGCGTGCTGGGCGAGATAGTCAGCGGGGCTTCGGCGAGCAGCTCTGCGGCTTTCAGAGTCCGGTCGTCGTGGCGATACGGCTTCTTTCCAAGGCGAACTTGTGCGGGATTCATCGGCAGACTCCGTTGTGGCACTTCACCAGCGCGGCTCGGTCCGTGGCGTCAACCCAGCACTGTAGGTCGGCATCACTGAGGGTCGCGTAGCTCGCGTCCTTGAGCTGGTTCACCTGCCGAAGGCACTCGGTAAGGTCGACGCCGCAAAGCATCAGGGCCCGGGCGCAGGCGCGCGCGGTGAGGCTATCAGGGGCCGGAGCCGCACCGCCGGTGAGGTTACCGCCTTGTGCCCCGGTCCCGCCCTCAGGCCCCGGGATGGGCTGGGATCCACCGGTGGGACCCGGGGGCTGCGGAGGATTCGGCTGGCAGCTCGCCCCGGGCAGCGTGGCCACGAGGTACGCCACCGCAAAGATCAGTCCGACTAGTCGCTTGGTCGAATTCTGCACGTTTGTCTCCTTCTCCAATCGGTCTCAATCGGGAGCGTTCGGGGCGCGCTTAACTCTTATCTGGCAGTCACCGCGTCACCAACCACGCACCGATCACTATCCCGACCCAAAACACCACCACTGCGATCAGGGCCCAGCACAGGATGGCACTGCGCGTCATGCCGCGGGCTTCCCGCAGCCTAGAGCCACCCAGTCGGTCTTGTAGCCGTCCGCAATGGTACGGGCGAAGATGGCTGCGGCGTCAAGCAGCCCGCCGGCAATCAGTGCCGCGTAGACGGCGGCCTTTGCCTCGTTGTCCTGTTGGAGCAACACCACGATGCCTCCGGCCGTTCCGGCCGCACCAAGCATCCCGGTCGCTAGGGAAGTCCCGAGCCACAGATGCTCGCTCTGGCTGAGGTCTCGGCACTCCTGGGAAGTCGGTTCCGCGAGCTTCAGCGATACCCCAGCGATGCTCGTCAGGCGCGGGCGAGCGCCCTCCAGGGTTCCAGCGCATCCATGATTCAGCATGCCGCCCAAGGCCAATAGGATCAGCAGCCCCGCCGCGGGGGGCGGAGGGTCCGTGTTGCCGACCACTCCACGCTCGTAGGCTTCGATCTTGACCCGCTCCGCCGCCTTGGCTTCATCGATCATCCGTTCTTCAAGCTTTTTGATGCGCTCGGAACGCGCGGTAGAGGACTGCATCGTTGCCAATGCCTGGGACAATAGCACCATCCAGTTCGCACTCGAGGTCACGATGGCCACCAAGAAGGATTGTCCGACTGGTTCCCCAGTGAGCGCCATGTTGCAGCCGGCGATCAACGCCATAACGATTGCCGCAATGGCGGTACGCCAAGCGCCTGAAAGCGACCACGGTAGCCAGGTGGAGTTGGGCGACATAGCGTTCGCCAGCACGCCCAACGCGGCCCAGAGCAGTGTGAGGCCAGCGGTCGTGGGGTCCATTGCGACAAGCGTTGCTAGCGCAATGAGACAGATGAATTTCGTTACCATGGTTTGCTCCTGTGTACCTATGATGCGCGAATGATGCGCGTCGTGTTGCCTGAAAAATCGCACGGTACGACCAGTGCATCTCCGTTGGCGAGCAGCGCAACCGAATTTGCGTGGTCGTGTGAGAACGCCGGGACGACCGCGGGACGCCATCCGGCTATCGCATTCCACCGCCAAAGCGTGCGTTGGTTGCGGTAGGATGATCCGGGTATCAAGCACATTCCACCCTTGAGATACAAGTCATTTGCGTCGGACCATAGGGTCTCCCAAATCGCCCCCACCGGCGCGGTATGGGCTTCGACCTCGACCCAAGTGGTACCATCAAACGTCCAATGATCATCGTATACCGCAATAATCTCTCCCGGAGACGAGTATCGACCGCCATGAACAACGTGAATCTTGCCGCCGAACACCGGTAGCAGACGTCCAAGTTCAGCGCGCGCAGTGCCCGGGAAATCTGCGAGCTTGGTGAAGTTGAATCCGCCGTCTAGCGAACGGAAAACGTGCGGAGTGGCTGTGTTTCCGTCTGCCTGACTCGTCTGCCCGAACATGCAATAAATTGCTCCGTCGAGCACGGCCCACGAGCACTGCCAATGGTCGTTGAATTCTTCCTCACCAGTCGTAGTCTCGACCCAGGTCGCTCCGTCCGTGGTACGGAATAACCGAGACCCAGTGTCGTTGCAGACCCCGGCGTACATGTACTCAGTCATTCGGTTTATCCGATCGTCAACGCGAACCCAGCCACGCCATCGGAGGCCACGAACGGCACTATCTGGGTGATTTGCTGCCAAGTTCGCCCATTGTCGTCCGAGCGGTGCACGTCATTGTTTGGGATCGACCGCAGGACCGCTCCGCCCAAGACCCAATTTGCGCCTTGGAACCGGCACGCTCCAGCGTCATCCTTGTAGGTCCAAGGCGCTCGGTGCGGGTAGGTCAAAATCTCGACGCCGTCGTGCGTGACGTAGCGCTCGACGGCGGATGCTCCACCGGACCGACCGATCATGGCCAGTGCTTTTTGCACGAGTGCCGCCTCGTTAAGCGCGGAGTCGAACACGGCCCATTCGCGCGCTGCCACCGAGTTGCCACCGAATCTCACGCTCGCAATCGTTCCGGTAGAGACGGCTGACGGACCCGCTACCAGTTCGACTCCGTCTGTGCAATCATAGATCGACACGCTACCACCGGAGCGCACTGCCGCGACCACTCTCCAGCACTCGTAAGGATATCGCACGTCGTCAGCCGCCTTCGCTCCGGTCACGCCGAGTACACCGGCATAGACGTGCGGCGCCGAATCGGACCCGGAAGCATCCACCCCAATCGTAAAACCGTTCCCGGCTGATGCAACGGCTTCGAACCACTGATCGGGAAGACCCTGCATCCAAAGCACCCGGACCAGTCCCATGACCGTCACCGGAGCATCACCACTCAGCGCCGCATTAAGCGCCGCGTACTCTCCCCCAACGTGCTTGTGGTCGTATCCGTCGGCAGACCAGAGTATTGCCCGCGCAGGTACCCAACAGGGGAACTGCGAAGTCCCATCGGCAGCCTGGTAGAGTGGCGCGTCTGCCAACGTTTCGGTCAGGTGGTAGGCATTGCCACTCACGTCCGCAACGGTCAGCGCATGATCCTGCAAGACTACCGGCACGTTCGGCACCGGGCACAAGTACCAACCTTTGGTCGGGTCGTTCGGTGAGTGGCCCCATTCGACCTCGTCGCCCAGCGTGAACAGAACGCCTTCTCGAATCGCATAGCCGTTGCAAACCCAGAACTTGTATTGCGACCACCCAACAGTCAGCTCGGTATGTATCCAGTGAACCGAATCCGGGCCATAATTGTCGGCGCTGAGTTTGGTAATCGACCCGTCTCCGTTGAACCGACAGATGGGCACACCGGACGAAGAGTTCAGATAGAGGCATCGATCCCCAATCGACTTGCCACAGAACTCAAGGACAAGAGCTCCACGAGCGAAGTTCGTCGCCACGCTGATCGAGTCGATTCTCGGGTACGATCCGCCCTCGTTTTCGAGCACTCGCGTGGCCGTGGTGCCGCTGTAAGGGTCGACAAATCCGGCAGCCGCCGTACACCCTGAGGTCGTCCAGAGCGCGAAGTCCGGAACCGATGCTACCGTGCGCTCAGCGTTCTCCGCTGACCAATGGGCCAGCGGAATTATGCTAAAAAACCGTCACACTGATAGAGGTAGATCACCTCAGTCCCATTGGTTGGGAAGTTGTCCGCAACTTCCGTCGTACAGATCCCAATGTGCGCCACGTCCCCAGTGAGCCCCGCCGTCCAAAACAGCCACCAATCCGGGTCTTTGGACGATCGAATCGCCCCACCGGGAAGGCTGCCTGAGCCGTGTGTCACTTGGCCCGTGTACGTATTGAGCCGGTTGTAGGTCGCGCTCGCGCTGCGAATCCTAGCGTAGCCCGCGTCCGCATGAACGCGAACCATGATGCCCTCTAGTCCCGTCCCAGCGTTGGTGCAGAATCCGTACTGCCCCGCGGAAACTCCTGCTGCCACCTTTTCCGCGGTGTAGGTGCCTTCAGGGTCCGTCACGTCCGTCGTGTTGGCGTACACTGTCCCGACAAGAAAACCATGGGGCCACGTTTCAAAAGCGTTGGCGCCGTACTCGAGTGCGACCGGCGTCATCCCAGGGATCACAACCAGATTCCAGGGGACGCCGACCAGGCTCACGCCGCCCGCCTCCGACCAAGCCCAGGCGTAGAGCGTGATTGCCCCCGAGAGGGCCGTCGTGTGCATGCGCGGCTGGCCCGCGAGCGTCCACGTCTCATCGTGTGTCGGCTGCGCAGCGCTCTCAGTGACCGTCCACTGTTCAGCGTCGGCGGATAGCGTCGCTGTGCATTCGACTGTCTCGTCGGAGAGCTCGGCAGCGGCGAAGGCGTCGACCGTAGGAAGCGGGGCTGAGGCTCCGCCGCTTCCTCCTAGCCCGAATCTGAATCCGAATCCAAAACCCATGGTGACCTCGCTACAACCAGCGTGGCGTCATATAGTGCGTAGTTCTATCGTCCTGTCGAAGTCAATGGTAGCCCGAGCCTTGCACGCGACTCCCGCTGGGCGCGTGATACTGACGGTTAGTACGTTATCATCCACCGCAACGTCCATCGTCGGTTCAAAGCCTGCGGGTAGCCTCGAGTAGTCCGGCACCGGTGTCGTGTTCAAGGATAAGGTGGCGTCGCCGTCACCATCGGTCGTCACTATGACATCAAGCGCGCAGCTAATTGACCCCTCTTCGGTAACGCTCCACACGTGCACATCGATGTTGATCGGAGCCAAAAAGCGTTTTGATGCGGGGAATCCCGTCACGGTCCAGGTCGCTACCGCGATCGGCGCATCGGTACTCAGACTGACGTCAGTCCATGGACTCGGTCCCACGATGCCGGCCTGTACCAGTTCGTTCCAGTACGGATACTGGGACCACGACATTGCGTCATAGACCGGGTATTGCGATACCGCAAAGTCTCCTAGCGCTCCGGTTATACTGGGTAACGATGGTCCTCCGGCAACCAACACCATACGTGAGCCTTCCGCAAAAAACGCGCCAAGGTGAAGATTTCCCTTCCCCATGATGCGACCGACGGCGCGCACTGTAATGTTGGCAGTGGGAGTTAGATTAATGGCGGGCTCACCGATAGGCGCATCCCATACCCCAAGTGGTACATAGAACGAACAAGTTCCCAAAATACTCAGGGTGGTTGATTGGATGATTGAATAGAGTAAATTGCATACACTTACACTAAACCCCAGTCCCCCAATTATTGCAGACGTATACACCCCGACGGGTATCTGAAATCCTTGCACATTCACAAACCCTGTTGGTACAAAACAGGATCCGTAGACATTAATATTTGCGAGTCCAGCTTGTAGCCTACAGGCCAATATCGATGGTCCGCCTCCGGAATCAACAAGGCCAGTGAGGGCAATATTCGGCAGCGCACAATTCCGAAGCTGGCCTCGGTTCCATAGTCGGGTACCCGTGATGTAAGTCAGTGCAGGAAGATCCTCAACTACTACTTCGTCGCCAGCTTCCCACGGAGTGCTTGCTTCTGTTCCGACTGCTTCGGGAATGAGTACTACGGGCCAGCTAATCCGCGCGACATTGAGGCCGAGACTATTTGGATTGGCTTTGACGATCCAACAATAAGCGTACTGCCGAGGACCCGACGTGATACGGACTCGTTTACCGATATAGGGCGTCATATCTGAGACGCCAGAGAGCGTAAGTAAGAACCACTCATTGTCTAGGTCCGACAGCGCTGTGTAGGTGCCGACAACAGTCGTCAAAACCGTCGTTGTCGCCAGACGCCCATCAATCGCCAAAATCGATCCGACCGCAAGGTTGGCGGTTTCCGCTAGTACAGCGCCACCGGCAAGCAGATAGATAAACGTGTTCTGAGCGATAATCGTTCCACGTAGGCGTCGGGTGACCTCTTTGATGGTACGCAGTGGCGAACCCAGCGTACCCAGAGCTTCGTCGTCGCCGGTGCTCGGATGAACGTACCACTCAGTTTGGATCGCCCACGGATTGGCCTTGTCGAGCGACATGGACTGCCGCATCCACTTACGGCCCGCTTCGGAGCTCGCCACAACCTCTTCGTCGACTGCGGCAGCAGCGGTCGTTTCGAGCACAAACAGGCACTTGATCGTTGCGACCCGGACAACATTTCCGTCGGGCCAGAGTGCAGTCGGCAGTGCGGTCAACGCAGCCAGGTTCTCGACCTGGTACTCATGGAACCCGTATCCTTGGCCGATGCGTTCAACGTCGCCTGTGAATCGGACTGCCATGTTTTAGATCTCCAAAACTCCGTGAGGTCGCGTCCCTCCGTCCTTCAGCGCGATCAAGTCGGCTCGGACGTAGGGAATGCAGTTGTCCTGGTGCCACTGACTGGGCCAGCAGTTCTCCAGCAAAGCTGGCATGAAGCGCACGGTCGTGTTGTCGATGTACTGGGCTTGCTGGGACCGCGTGACGTACCAGAAAGCATTACGGTTCCAGCGCGACACATGCGTCGGGTCCTGGTCGGCGCCCATGCCGGCCTCGCCATTCGGTCCCGTAGTGCTGGGGGTCTGCGACAAGAGATAGCCGCCATGGCGAAGCACGCGGTGAATCTCCCGGAGCGAATGCATCTTGTCGGCGATGTGTTCGAGGAAATCGAAGGCTCGCACCACACCGACCTCTCCGTCTTCGAAGGGGTAGCGTGCATTCAGGTCCGCAACGACTCCGGGTCCCGTCTGGTCCACCGCCGTGTAGCCCTTGGGGCATCCGAAGCGGCCCCCTAAGTCGATCATCTTCCAGCCCGCCCGACGCGCTTCGGCTTCGACCATCGAGTACAGGTAGGTCCGCTGAATGCGCCGCGTGTTCTGCTGGATCTCTCCGTTACGCTTGATCCAAGCGTTCTCTCCATGCACTCGGTAGAGGTAGCCGCATCGATCAATGTGGTAGAAAGGACCGACCAAAAAGAGCCGGCACATCAGATCCTGATCGTCCAGGACCGAGAGGCTTTCGTTGTAGCCTCCAGCTGCGTCGTATGCAGAGCGCCGAAACGCCCGAATGTGGTTCGGCGCGTACCAGATCAGGCTCGCGTGGTAGGCCGTCGGCGGAGGAGCCAAGATCTCCAGGTAGCGGCGTCCCTGATGCGCAAACTCCAAGTACTCCCAACCATTCGTTGTACCGTAGGTGCGTGGGGACCCATCGGAGTCGTTGAATTCCGCGCAGTTCGAATAGACGAGCGAGATATCGGGGTGATCGTCGAATGCAGCTCCAACATCTTCGAGAATCCGCGGCATCAGCAGATCGTCGTGGTCGACCTCGACGAGCGCCTCTCCGGTGCAGGCTTTGCACGCCACGGACTTCAGAGTTCCGATCTTTGCCTTGCCATCGGAGCTCAGCGCTAGGTCTGATGGGGCTTCGATGAGGCGCACGCGGCTATCCGCGAGCATCTCGTCCGGGAAGGCGTCGCGTTTCGCTTCGCCATTGAGCAATACGACCCACTCGTGCCAGGTCTGAAAGCGGAGCGAAGCGTAGAGCTCCGCCATCCACCGCGGGTCGTGGGTGGCTGTGAACAGCGACAGCGTCGTCATCAGGTTACGCGAACTTCAATCGCGAGGTTCGTCCCGGTGAGCAGGTAGGTGGTCTCGTAGACCGAGCACGTGCGGTCGACTCCGTTGGAATTCGCCACAACCAACGGTCTGACGTCGAGCATGTCGACCCCGATTCCATCGAGCCAGAACGTGAGGGCTCCGTAGGTCTGGGGCGCCACGAAGTAGACCTTCTCGTTGATGGGGCTCACCGTAATGGTCCGCGCGGCGGAGCTCGCCAAGATGTTGTTGCCGAGCGCATAGACCTCGGACTCCTCGTCGATCCCCGCGGGGCCTTCGCCCCACCAGAGGTCTCCGGTCCACAGGATCTGGAAGTTTCGGGTTTGCTCGGTCGCGCCGTAGGCGGTGACCGAAACCGTCATCGTCGGGTCTGCGCCGGCGTCGGAGCCGTCGCGGCGTACCGAACCCGCCAAAGTGGCGGAGGTCCACGGGTCGTCGAAGGTCCAGATCCCGGGGTCGATGTCGCCGCCCCCCGAGCTGCCGCCGAAGGTGTGATTGATGTCGGCGTCTGTCGGTGGGCCCGTCACGTAGACGACGGACGCCGCCACCCCAGTCAAGGTGTCTCCGCGCCGGTAGGTCAGGACCGCCCCATTCGGCGCCGTCTTCTCCACCGTCAGGCTGAAGGCCGGTGCGATCATGTCCAGCGTGAGCGGGATTTGGATGATCGTCCCGGCCTCGAGCTCAATTGGCACCGAATACTGCACACCCGTTGGCGTGAGCTCCGCCGCGCCCTGTACACCCTGGACACCCTGGGGACCCTGGGGACCCCCGGGTGTGCCCTGGTATCCCTGGAAGCCCTGCGTACCCTGAATACCTTGTGCCCCATCGAACCCTTGAGGACCAGTATCTCCTGGATCTCCTTGACTACCCGTGTCGCCTTGGGCGCCGGATATACCCTGCGCACCTGTATTTCCCTGGAAACCTTGGTTGCCCTGGAATCCTTGGCTCCCGGTCGAACCTTGCGTCCCCTGCTGTCCTACCGCGCCTTGTGCCCCTGGAGCTCCCTGCGGCCCCGGAGTGCCGGCGGTCCCCTGCGGCCCGGAGTCACCAATGAATCCCTGGTAGCCTTGGTATCCACGGTTGCCTTGGGATCCTTGGAAGCCCTGGAAGCCCTGGAAGCCCTGCTGCCCTTGTGCACCTGGAGTTCCCTGGAATCCCTGAGCGCCATCATCTCCCTGGGCTCCCTCATCTCCCTGGAATCCCTGTGGTCCTCCGAAGTCTCCCTGCGGACCCTGCGTCCCCTGTCCCCCTTGGGTCCCCTGAACTCCCTGATGACCTTGCGTGCCCTGCGCACCCTCTGAGGTCGCGACGTAGGGATAAACCGTCCTGTCATCGCGCATGAAGGAACGAAATCCAGTCGTTGCGTCCAGGAATTCTGTCGTACCTCCCGGAGTCACCGGAATCTGATCTGGATCCAGAGGCAGGAGCCGGGTGTGGCTCACCGTCTCCATCGGCGCCACGGTTGTCACCGAGAGCGTGATCGAGTAGACGGTGCCCTCGTCAGTGACTGAGAAAACGAAGCTACCGTTGACGTCAGGGCGGAACGTCGGTGCTGTTTCGCTGCTACTCGACAGGTAAGCTCGTGCTGCCGAACTTCCCTCGGGACGCGCCACGGACCACTCATACTGCACAAATGGAGGCGTTACGGAGAGAAGTATCTCTTCGTCCCGTGAGTAGCCGCCACGCACCAAACCCGACGGCTCAGTCTCGGACGCATCCATCGGCACGGTGGCCGAAATCGCTAGAATGCCTGACATGGTTCACCCGTAAGGCATGAAGATTCGAATCTTGCGAGTCAGCATCCAGTCGGTCGATATTGCCGCGCTTGGTTGGATCTGAAGACGCATCGTATGGTTGTCGGCGACCTGCCAAAATGTACTAGGATCGCCACCCATACAATCCGCGATGAGCGCCGAGTAATCCATAATTAGTACGTTTGCCGGATACGTAAAGGTGTAATGAACCTTCCAGGTTCTGGACCCAGAAGTCACGCCACCGGTGATATATGGTGTCTGCAGCACTGCCTCGATATCAATCGAAGCACCCAATCCAGCCGGGAAGAATATGAATCCTCCCAGGGTCCCGAGCTCCATGTTCCACTGTACCGCGCTTATGGTCGCCGTCCGCGCCACCCAGCAATCTTCGAATAACCCGACTATGGGGGCGTTTCCACCACCGGGAATGATGTTGAGCTTTCCCACATAGCTCTGCCGGAGCCTAGACGCAGAGACCCCACCCGCTGCCCCGTCCAGCGTCCAGTGCTGAACTCTTCCGGTCGTCGTCGGCGCTACCGCCGTGTAGGCCGGAGCGGTCAACGCAAGCAGCCCGTACTGATTGGCACGCAGAATGGCATTGCCGGTGACGAAGATCCCGGTGTGCTTATCGACCCCGAGCTGCACCGATTCGGACCACGTCAGGTATTCACCATGGACGCGCACATCACCGCCCGTACCGGTGATCGTCGGCGTCAACGCCGGGACCTCGAGAATCGCCCCACTATCCACCCACATCCCACGCTGCGCATTGCCGTTGCCGAAAATCCCGGTGTTATTGACGACCTGATTGTATCCGCTCACCAAGATCACGCCGTAACCCAGAGCTCCGGCACTATCTGCCACCATGCTCTGGTAATTCCAGATCAGATCCGAACCCGAGATGTATCTGTATTGACTCAGCACGGAAGCCAGAGTGCATCGTGCTGCGGTGAGCGAATAACCACTCGTCCCGCCGGTTAGGCATCCGACGACGTCAGTGTCGGTAACATGGAATATAGCCCCCTGACCGCGCAGATAGCACTGATAGAGCTTCGGACCTCCGATAATCTCGGTGGCGTTGATCCGGCATCCGTAGAACGCGCTCTTGGCGGTCCCGGAGGTCGTTATCCCAACCTTGGTGTTCGCCGTGCCGACGCTGTTGATCGTCGCGTTCGCGATGATGACTCCCCATTGGGAATCGGTCGGAAGCGCGGCTTCGGATACGACATCGAGCGCCACGTCCGTCAGGTTGCCCAAGGTCTCGATGACGAGCGTACCGCCTACCGCCGGTAGGGCGTTCGTCGCACCGGTCGGAGCTAGAGCCGTGATGCTATTGGTCGCCATGCTGGTCCACCAGGACATGCGCGCGACCGAGTCACCAGTGCCGTGCGGATTCTGAAGGGCGATCCAGGAGAGCGCCCCGAGGTTAGTACCGCTCGTGAGCCGCGCCCGCATTTCTATGTAGGGCAGGAATGTCGAGACTCCGCTACAGGAGAGCGTGTTGAATTCGTGCGCCGCCGGATTGATTGTCGCCGCAGCACTTACGGTCAGGGATGCCTGAGTCGTAGCCGCCGTCGCCATATCGAGCACGACCATGCCGAGCGGACCCAGATGGATCTTCCCGCGAATAGCGCCGAGCGCTGTCATGCCGTACACGGTGATGAGCCGATTGATGCGCTGGTGGTTCCATCTGCGCATCAACTCGTCCCAGCTCTGTAGCGGTACCCCTGAGGTAGTTCCTAGGTTCTCGTCATTCCCCGTCGAAGCGTTGATGTAGAAGGTGCTGAATTCGGTCCAGCGCGTGTGGCCGGTGAGCTTACGGTGCCAACGCGCCGTTGCCGACGCGCCGGCTTGCACGATGAGGCCAACGATCGGAGTATCGCTGGAGTTGTTCAGCAACTCCCAGAGGTCCTGATGGCTGCCGACGAAGCAGAGCTGCCCATCGGTGAGCCCTGCGTAGGCCAACGCGTTGAGCGCGGCTTCGTTGATCGCGTAGAGCACGGACGGAGGCCCCTGGGGGCCCTGGAAGCCCTGCGGTCCTTGCGCTCCGGCGGTCCCCTGGAAGCCCTGGACGCCCTGGGTGCCCTGATTCCCTTGGAAGCCCTGAGTCCCCTGGAAGCCTTGGGTTCCTTGCGCGCCGGCCGTGCCCTGCGCGCCCGCGGTCCCCTGTGAGCCCTGGAAGCCCTGGAAGCCCTGAGTGCCTCCAGTCCCCTGCGTGCCCTGAAAACCTTGAGAGCCCTGGGAGCCTGCAGTCCCCTGGGTCCCTTGGAAACCCTGGAAGCCCTGGAAGCCCCCACTGCCGGCTGTTCCCTGGAACCCCTGAGCACCCTCGGTACCCTGAGCCCCCTGAGTCCCTGCTGTGCCCTGCGTGCCCTGAGCGCCCGCGTAGCCCTGTGTACCCTGAGCGCCCGGCGGACCCTGGGGGCCGACTTCACTCTCGGTGTCGGTCACGGCCGGCCGCCGGCAAATCGTCAGATTCCCCTCAGGGTCGAGCGTTCCGAGCGGGTAGTCGCCGACCGAATAGACCGACACGGCCTGCGCCCGCGCCGTCGCGGTGTTGACCTTCACGAACTGCGGGACGCCGGGCTCTGCGAGTCCGTGAATGACCCACGGCAAGACCCCATCGAGCGCCCCGAGAATCCACGCCCCCGGCGCGCACACCCTCATCGCAATGCCGGCGGCCATGCCGGCGGCGAGTATCGTCGATGCGGTCACCCGTGTGACGGTGCGACCCAGCGGATCAGACTCGCTGACGACGAAGACATCTCCAACCGCGAGCCCCGAGCTCCCGATGGACAGCTGGTACCACGTGCACGTGACGCCGCCGAGCACGCAGTCCACGACCTGCCGCTCGGTCCCGAGTATCTCGTCGTCGATCAGACGCCGATCGGCGTTATCGAGCTGATAGTTCGCCGGCAGGACGACCGGATCGTCGACCTCTCGGTCGCTTAGGATTTGGGACATCGGCTACTTTGCGTTTCGGTACTGCGCTGAAGCGATGGCCAAAATCATCAGCCGCATATCGATATCCGTCGTGTCGAAATCATAGGTCGCCGTCAAGTAGCCCGAAGCATCGACCCCAATCTCGATACTGCTTGTCTCGGCCACTCCCCACCAGGGCCAGTTAGCATTGAGCGCAAGTGCTGGCAGTGTCACGTCAAAGGTGTTGCCAACAAATAGCGCAGTCTGGTTGATTTCCGCCGGGGCCACATCATACGTTCCTTGTGGCTCTCGACCTCCAGTCATCCAGGCGAAATCGAATCCACCACGTGTAGCGTAGACCAAGAACCAGATGACCCGGTTACTCCAATCCAACGAATTATCGATAATCACCGTCGCATCGTCCGCAATGCTCTTCGTGGCGTCGCTCATATCGAGCGCGATAAACCGCATGATCGATCCGCTCATAATCGATGGCAGAAACTCTTGCGGCCGCCCCACAGCTGGGCTCCAAGCACGTTGTCCCCATAGGGTTGAAGCATCGCTATTGGCAAAACTGACTGGACCCATCGTCGCCGCCCCCGTCGACTGGGACAAGTGCGCCACAGGCGCGATTTCGCGGATGTTCGCCGTCTCCACGACTGATCCTAACGTGAACGGGTGCTCGAGCAGCACGTAGGCCAATGGGATGTAGTAGTAGTAAGCCGATGGCGTACCATCGGTGGGCAACGCCGGTAAGGTCGGCGCCGTTGCCTCTGACCCAGCTACTACCCCGAGTGAGACAAGCGTGTTCGTGTACAGCGGAAGTGACTGAGTCGCAACGCCCCCGATGGTCCTCACGACTCGGTTTTCCGAAGCGCTCGGAATCTCCACCGCCACTCGCGCATAGATCAGATCCCATCGGTTGTTGGCGACGGTCGCGGCGAGCTGCACGGCAGAGCTATAAATGGGGCTATTACCGCTGCCCTCATAGCGTCCGGTGCGGATCTCGTACCACGCACCCGGAATGGTCGTGTTGCGTGTCCCAATGATGGCCCGGAACGAATACACCATCACCTGCCCGGTAGCTCCGTTGGGTCGGATCATGGCCGAGGTATTGACACCGTCTCCCCATGTTCCTTCGATGCGATACGGAAGAATCAGCTTTTCCAAAACGGGCGATCCGCCACCCTTGTAGGGACGGCATCGTAGGAGCTCTGCAAGCAGCCGATCATCGGCTAATGCCGCTTCCTGGGAGACCAGGTTGAGTTCTGGCTCGTCGAAGGCCTGCCCGTCGACGGTGTGGGTATATTGCTGTTCCATGGCGCTACTTTGCGTTCGTGAACTGCCCAGTGGCCTGCACGATAATGCAGTATTTCTCTAGCAGCGGCGTCGTGCCTGAGACGTAGGTTGCGGTGAGTTCTCCGGTGGCGCTAATACCAATTACTAAGCTTGAGTCACTGGTGATAATCGGGAAAGTTGTTGCATTCAGGACAAGCGCCGGCATGTCCAGGTTGAACGTACTGCCCATGAAGGTCAACGCAGGTCCAGACGGCTCGAGTTCGACGAACGGAAGACTATCGGGCATCCATGCAAACCGACGCCCTGCGACGGCATTGCCATAGACGACGAACGTCAGAACGCGATTCCGCCAATCAATCGTGTTGTCCATCACGGTCGGGACGTCGGGGTCGAGGCTCTTCGTAACGTCCATGAAGTCCAGTGCGATGAATCGCTGTGCTCCACCGAGCATCGTCGCCGGTAGGTGTTCTTCGGGCCGTTCGTCGGCTGGTCCCCAAGCTCTCTGCGCCCAGAGCGCCGAATCGTCGGCGTAGGCGAATGACGCAGGCCTGAACGTGACGGCTCCCGTCGACGCCGCCAGTGGCGCAACCGGAACGTGTTCGCAAATCCACTCGGGTTCGACCGCCGTGCTTGACGTAAAGGGATGCGGCAAGAGCACGTAGGCGATCCCGATGTAGTAGGCTCCGCTCCCGTCGGTCGGTAGCGCCGGCCTAACTGGCGTCGCTCCTTCGGCGCCCTCTACTACCCCAATCGTCACGGTGGTATCGGTGTAGAGGCTGATGTTCTGCGCGACATCTCCGCCAACCGTTCTCACGATGCGCTCGACTGGGGCGGAAGTGACAGTCAGATCAACCCGGGCGTAGATGAGGTCCCAACGACTATTCGTGACCGTTGCGGACAAGACCCGTTGAGCTGCTAGGACGGGGGCTATGGTACCCATAAAGCGCGCTGTTCGGATGTCGTACCAGATCGACTGATCTCCGACGTATCGGCTACCGATGAGCGCCCTGAATGGGTACACGAGTACGCTGCCGGTGGTCCCGAAGGGCGTGATGATGCCCGTGGTGTTCACCGCGACACCGCTGGGATGAAGCGCTTCAACTCGGTAAGGCAGGATGGCCTTGTGCACGAATCCGCCAGAGAGTCCCGGAATCATCCGCAGTAGCTCGGCCAAGACGTGGTCATCTGTCTTGGCTGCTGTTTCGGCGACCCAGTTCAGTTCTTCTTCCGCAACGTCTTGGCCCGGGACGGTGTGTTGGTACAACGTTTCCATCAGAGCGTCCTATCTTCGATCATGGTGAAGCTCACTGAATGGCCCGCAATCTGCAGCACTGCGTTTTCGATCGCTCGGTAGACCGCGGTCATATTGGCGCCCGACGGAAACACGAATGCTTCGTAGCCCACGAACAGGCTCCATCCGGGGGCCGCCGGCTGCAACATGCTCAGACTAGGCAGAAGAATCGTGAACATCCGGAGCGCGGTGTTCGAATAGATGTGCGCTCCGGTGCCGCCCCGTCCCGGTACCGTTGACGATGTCCCATCATCATAGAGGCGATCGGGGTAAAGTGCTTGATAGCCAATGAATGCGTGCCAATCGAGTGCCGTAGTGTTCGACCGCACGAAAAACCGGTCTAGGTGGCTTTCGATGATCAGACAGGTCGTCGCGGTCCACGGTGCCAAGATGGCGTTGACCGCGGCGTAGATCGCCGGCATCGAGGCATTCGGGGTGATGCCCAGGGTACGGGCCCGGAAAGCCTCATCCTCTTCATCATTGGCCCGCGCCGCCCCGCGGTCTGCTGCAATGGCGTCGAGCGGTGAATCCTCAGCACGGTCTGGATCACATCCGGCGATGCATCGGTCGGAATCTCGCTGATACTCGAGGCTCATCGCCACCAGAATGTCGACGATGGCGTCTAGAACGGGCTGCGGCTCTTCGGAGCGTAGCTCTGCCGGAATCAGTGCCTGAATGTCCTCACGCTCGGCATAGGCCAGCCGTGGAGCCCCGGGCACCAGGTATTCGACGTCAACGGTCATTGGTTAAGCCGCAACAGTGATCTGAACGGTGATGTTCCAGGCGCAGGCTTCCCATTCCACGACGGGCGGAGTGAAGAGCGTAGCGAGCACAGGTTCCTCGGTCCCGGAGACCGCGATCGTGTGCACATTGCTCAGCCCCTTCAGGGCCGCGGCCTCGACTGCCGAGTACTTCCAGACGAAGGGGTTATGCCGATTCTGGAAGTAGTCAATGATGGCATTCGCGGCTTCGATTTCGGATTCTCGCGGATTGGACGTCGGCTGCCAGAGTTCAACATCGACCGCGAGCTCTACCTGCTGCCGGGTCATCGGTAGCGCCTGGGCGTTGACACCCAGTATGGCGACGCGCGCTAGGGCGAGCCGGCACGCTAAGAGGATGGCATCTGGGGTTTCGCCGCCGGCATCGCCCACAATGACGTTATTGATCCCTGTGTCGATCCCGGTGTAGTCGGAGCGAAAGAGCGCTACTCGTGAAGCCCCGGCATCACGGCATGCATGCTCGATTGCGGATTCGTACCCGACGCGCTCTTCAAGCACCGTGTCATTGGCCCGAGCGAGGTAGGCCTCATCCTTCTCGTAAGCCTGTCCTGCTGTGCAGACGAGCTTAGTGATCGTCCAGGTATCCTCGAGCAGATCCAGCAGTTCAAGCCGACGGCACTGCACAGCGATAACCGAGATATCGGCTGAAAGGCCCGAGATCTCTTGCTCGACGGGCAGGGGAATCGACGTCACGCCGGGAAGTACCGTGTAGTCGGATGATGCCCGGACGATGATTGGATCCTGTCCCTCGAGCGACACCAGAATGCGGGTCCATCGCCAGATCGTCGTGCCGGCTGTACCGACGCGGGTCATGTAGGCGATTCCGGTACCGCGCTGGTCGGCGTTACGCGTGACTCCACGGCGGCTCAGGACGCGCCGGTCGAGCTCGGCATCCTTGGCCCCCGAGAGGTAGATCTTCCGTGCATGGTCACGTTCTCGTGCCGAGAGCCCGCGGAACACCAGGGCTCCGACTCCAGCGAGGTAGTCATAGAGGGATCCGGTGTGCCCGTCGGCATCTTCGCGACGGGCATGTGCGGCCGCATGGAAGGCGCTCTCGAGCTCGAACAGGGTCGGTATGGAACGATGGCTAGGCACGGCCGAGCATCTCCAGGCCTGAGCTGGTTGCACCGCTCGACCACTCGACGTCTCCGAAGATCGTCACCTCTCCGTCTGGCAGTCGGGTCGCATCGGCCGCCAGGATTACACGGCCAATTCGGTCATCTCGACGTGCCTGTGCCGTGATGTTTCCGCTCATCTGAATGAGCACCGGATCCGGAGCCCCGACGAATTCCCGGAGCTTTCCTCCCCAACCCGGAGCCCAGGGCAGCCCTTCGCAGAGCAGCCCACGCCGGAAAGCCGCACGCCCGTTGGGCTCCCCCGCGCACTCCCCCAGATCCCCATCAATCTGCTCGACGAAGTCGGTTCCGTCAAAGAACAGGTCGGCCCCAAAGAACTCTCGGTCGAATGCGCTGCCGGTGAGGCCCGCCGCAACGGCGGGACGCGGCTCGGGCGTCATGAAGCTGGTGGTCGACACCCCATCGGTTAGCGAATAGCTGGCTCCACCCACGAGTTCCCAGCTCAGGACGAGTTCACGCTGCGTGGAGTCGGCGGCAACGACTAGGACCGCCACGATCGTCGGCGGCGCCCCGCGGCCATCGAGGGATAGGATGGTGTAGCTTCCGGGTGCCGATGGGATTCCACCGGCGGAGTCCCAAAAGACCCGAATCCGCGTAGTACTGCGAATTTCCAGCGTTTTTATCGAGGCCATCGATACAGCTCAGGCGTTCAGATTGCGGGCCGCCTTCCGAGCGGTCACCCTAAACGGCATGCGCACTCTTCAGCTCTTGGTCGGCAGTTTCATCGTCTATGGGGTGGTGGCTTCGTGCGGGAACTCGTCCTCACCGGTCTCCACCCGCTCGAGCTCAGAATCACCCGGGCTCACCGCACCCGTCCCGCTGGCGTCGGCCCAGGAGAGCGGGGGGTCACCCAGTGCTTCTCCGGCTTCTCCGGCGGCACCGGCAGCTCCGATCGTAATCTCCACGACCTGCGACAAGACGTTCCTGGCGCCTACGGGCTCGGTTCAGCACTACTACGCTGAGGCGTCATTCCCAGGTAAGACGATGACCGACCTGACTCGAGTCGTCGTGCTTGCGCGCCCCGTGGCCATTGCCGGGTATGACTGGGCAACGATGGGGTACGCTCATGTGAAAGATGGATCGGTCGCCTACTACTGCGGAAATACAGCTTCAGTACTCCCGACTGAAGTCCGCTTCGTCCTGCACTAGTTCAGCGGGCAGCTAACGTCGATCGTGAAGACGAAGTCCAGGTCGGGCAGCGGAAACTCCGGAGGAATCGGCGGGATCGGAAGCTCGAACGGCAGCGGGGGCAGGGGAAACGTGCACAGCAATACCTCGACCGATCCGGGTGGAGCCGGGGGGCGCGGGGGCGGCGGCGGGAAGTTGTAGGCCACCGTTATGCGACCCTTACGAAGGTATTGGTCGACGGGATTGTTGGAGCTCCAAGACCCAACACCGGGACCGGTACCCCCACGATCCCCCCTAGAAATCCCTGTTGGTATGAGCATACCCAATTGACGGAAGCGAGCGAATTCCAGGTGCCGTTCTGCATCTTGAGCTTCACCTGTTGACCGCCAGCCGCCACATTGAAAAGCTGCGTCCCTTCATCCCCTGCCAGCTGCAGTCCAGCCACTGATTCACCGGCGGCGTTCGAGCAGTAGAACATCCACTTCCCGTCTTTGAGGATGCAGCCCGAAAGGTCCTGCGCTGAGTTGTCGGTCATCCTCCCGGCGCCCATCTTGATGCCGTAGTCGGGACCGATCGTGATATAGCGATCTTGGTAGTCGGTGAGCGTGATGGATCGGGCCTTGATTACCAGGTCCACCTCAGGTCCGAAGTCTGGCTTGGCCTTCGTCGCCGAATGCTGGATATCCGGAGCGTTGCTCGCAACGGCCAGAATGAACCCAGCTGCCGGGGTCTCCTGAAATCCCGCCGGAATGCCAACCAAAACCTCCTCACCATCCTCCGGGATGAAGTTCATCGGTCGGGTTAGCCTACATAGGATCTGCATGCCACCGGCGCGCCCATCGCGCGGCTTCTTATCCGCCCCGGGGCGATACCCACGGTACAGCGTCACTTTGACCAGCGTGCGCTTCCCGCCCACTAGGTCGTAGTGGTCCTTTCCGTCGTCCCAGCCTACCGTCCCGATCTCTAGCCGGCCTCCGTCTTCAACCGCTGCGCCAAAGCATTCCATGGCTCGCCGGAAGTTTTCACCTTCAGTGCTCATGACGCGGACTCGTAGGCGCTGCCATCCAGCTGGATTCGGTTGATGTACTCGATTGAGAGCTCGAACGTTCCGTCGTCGCGGCTCACATCCAACACGATCTGGCAGCTCTTGACCATGAAGACCGAAGGAAGCCCGGCGATGATCTCGGCGTTTTTTGCGATGAGCTCCGCCGCGTCTGCCGAGTATCCGCGCCGAGTCAGGTAGTTGATGCGCTCTTGGGTGCTGCCGAGTTTGACGAGTCGGTTTCGGTCGGCGGGATCGATCGATACCTCGATCGAGTCTCCAGCCTTTAGATTTAGGAGGTCGAACTCGCCTTGCTGCATCGTCGACACCTTCATCTCGGCCGTTGTGCAGCGCCCCGTCAGTTCCTGCCGGCTCCGCTCTTCCCAGATGCGTTCGGCCATCGTGTCGAGCCACGCCTGGTCGGAGATGCCCGGGACCTGGAGGTATTCGCGGTCTTCACCCTGCAGAGCCGCTGCATCCGACTTGGCTTTCTTGGCTCCAATACGCTTCTTTTTCGACCGTGGGTCCCCGATGGGGGGGAAGAACGATTCGATGACCCGGGAAGTCTCTGGATCGAAACTCGTGAGCGCGATTCCCTTGTGCGCCAAGTAGCCGGAGCGGGATTCTTCCCAGCTCTTGATGTTCCGCCCCCACACGAGCTTCGGGGTCGTCGTCTGTCCCGTGTAGAGATCAGTGGCGGTCGAGACAATACAGGCATCGAGGTCGATCCAACTGACGAGCCCCAGCATCCCGACGCAGTGCTGCCACACCGACCACGCATCGGAATCGGGCTTCGTGTGGACCTTACCAGCCTTCCGGAAGCGCTCGGGGACCGCCTTACCGATCTGCGCGCTCTTGTCGACGTCCCCCAGAAAGAGCAACCGGTCCTTCAAGATCTCGGCTCCGGGGCTTTGCGAAACGACCCGGCGCCACGCGTCCTCCAGTGTGTCGGAGTACAGGGGGGTGCCGCTCGATCCGAACGGCTTCGCCATGATGAAGAGGCTCGTGTAATCGACGCACGTCATGTGTACGGCCGGCGGAGCCCCTTCGGCCATCTCGTTGCTCACGTTCCGGGCATGCCCGAGGAATCGAAGCTCGGTTTCTCCGGGTCCCCAGGATCCAAACTCATCTGCATTGGCGAGATAGAACTCGACCTCCGTATCGTCCAAGAGACGGGGGTCCATGCCACTCTCCATCCAGTCGATGTCGAGCTCGAGCGTGTCCGCTTGGTTATGGTCCTGACGGTCGATGCGCGCACGCCGGGGACGCACCTCAAGCCGAACGACGTCGGTCGACTTGGCTTGTCGGATCCGCTGCTCACGAGTCCCGAAAACCGGGACCGTCAGCATCGCCAGCATCCGGGGTCGGTAGAGCGGCATGGATATCCTAAGAAGGGGACTTCTTTACGCGGATAAATTTCCCCATGTCGTCGAAGGTTCCATACGCAAATCTCGCTGGCTTCGCCGATGGGTGCGCTTTGATAATGTCCGGCATGTCCCCGAATTCGCAATTCGCGTTCGGAGCAAGGAGTCGTGAAAACCAGAGTCGTAGCTTCTTTCGCAAGGTCATTTCGGTATCCTGTACGTCGCCCCCTCGAGCGGTGGCTGCCCGGCATCGATGCCATTGGCCTGCCGGATGGCGTCGGCCTTCTCCGATGAACCCGCCTTGTTGGCCGCGATACTCTCCCAGGTATCTCCGCCCTTGGCCGTGTAGAGAGAGAGTGTCTGGCCGCGCTCGGCCAGCACCGTTTGACGATCGAGCTCTGCCGCCGTCCTGAGCGCTTGGTACTGGCCGGCGCTGAACTCAGCCCGGATTCCCAGAAAGCTCTGAATATCCTCAGCGCGCTGTGTCTCGAGGGCAGCGTTCGCCAAGAGATCATCGTAGGTCGTGTGCAGACGCACCAGCACGGTCCGGAATTGCCGGTTGGTGGCCCGGAGGGACCGAAGGGCGGCGAAGGGAGCATTGGCAAGCGAGTCGATTTGGCCCGCCACGCTCAAGAGCGACGATGATATCGAGTTCAATGAAGCAAGCAGTCCGTTCAGGACGTCCAGGATCGATCCCTTGAGCCTCGGCTGCTTCGTGAAATCGACATCTACGAGCCGTAAGGCTGCGATGATCTCTCCGATGTATTCCTTAGGGCGCTTCGAGCTGATGAGCTCAGGCGTAACAAGTAGGAAGTTGTCCTTGTCGATCTGAATGTGCATCGACCAGACGACCTCGCCCCTTCCTTCGTGGGTCGAGTCAAACTGGTCGATGAATCCACCGAGTGACAGGATGTTTCCCCATGTGACCAAGACTTCCTGACGGTCATCGACGAAGCTCCGCATCACCTCGTTCATGGCGTCGGCGGCACCGCTACCGAGATAGCGGTCCGACCACCGTCCATTCAGGTCGATGGGCTCGAAGCGGCGCCCGAATTCGTGCCGCGTGGGCTCGGTGTCGCCGGAGTAGTAGACGGTCTCGTTGGCGATCTTGAGCGAGTTCTTGACGACGGTGCCGCGACGGGGGCGACCAAAGGGAGCGTACTTCCCGGACAGAGAAATGCGCTTCCGTTTCGCCCCGAGCTGCTCGAACGACCAAACATCGTTGGCGCCCGCCACGGCCGCCGACATCGACATCGTCATGGGACAGCATTCCGTGCCGAGAAGTTGGTAGCATACCCCGACGTCCGCTTAACCTTCGAGAACTTACCGAGCTCATCCAGGACTCCGCGGGCGAAGCGGCTCGGGTTCTGGTTCGTCGTGACGACGATCTCAACCTTCTGGATTGACGTTCCGCCTCCGCCACCTCGATGCGCAGGGGTTTTCTTGAGGTCCTCCTCTTTGTGTCGAGTACCTCTACCACCCTCATCCTCCCATGGAGGAAGCCACCCTGTCGGTGGTTTCTTTCCTGCTTGGGTTCCGAACATCTCGTATTCTTGCCGAGGAGTTATATCGATGCTCGGAGGGCGTATCGAAGCGAAGCTATTGAGCTGATTGGTCGCACCAGCCAGGGCAACATTGAAGGTGTCGATCGCCAGTGGCGCCCCGGTACCGATGTCCCCGATCAGCTTCTTGGTCGCGTCTTCCTCCATCTTCTTAGTCGCGGCCATCTTGCGCTGTTCCTCGTCAGCTTTTGCTGATGCATCTGCCATACCGGCGATCACACCAGCCAAGAGAACCATCGACACGCCAAGAGCAGCCGTTCCGGCCATTCCGCCCGCCGCGAGCCCACCAAGAGCTGTTCCTCCGGCTCCCGCGCCCGCGGTCGCACTTGCTGCGGCTGCTCCACCCGCACCCACCGTGGTCAGCATCCCAGGGTTCAGCAAAGACATCATCTGCATGGTTCCAGCGCCCATCTTCAGTAGGTCGCCGCCGATGCTGAGCCCGCCCATCCCGACCTTCAAGGCCAGGTAAGCCTCTGCCAGGTGAATAAGCTTGTCGATCGTTCCGGGGTCCTTTAGCGCCTCCTTCAGGGTTTCGCCGAAGGACTTCACGGTCGGCGCGATGTCGTCCCAGATAGCGCTCAGGCGATAGTAGGCGTTGGTCGCGAATTCGCGGAGCGATGGCCACCACTCTTGGATCTTTCGTTTGCCCCACTCGAACGCTGCGACAAGCCGTTCTCCGATCTCTGAGGCCCAGTACTGGACCTGACCCTGGTTTTTCGTGAACCAATCATTGAACCAACCCAGTACTTCTTTCCCCTTCTCGAACATCGGTGCCGTCGCGAGCCGCACGAACGTCTTTCCGTTGTCGATCGCGGTGCTGAACATCGCATCGAAGCTTTTCTCGTACACCTTGATTACCGGTGCGTACTTGTCGAGCTCGGTACGGAGCCGCTCTAGGCGCTTCTCCGGAGCGAGCTTGTTGAATTCCTCGGCCTTCGCCCCCGTAAGCCCCATGATGCGGGTACCGAAGACGTTGTGCGCCCCAGATCTCCCGCTCATCAACTGCGCCATCTCGCGCGCCACCATGTCCATCGGTAACTGCGACACGGCGCCCGCGGCCATTACGTTTGACGCCATCTTGCGCCACTCGTCCGGATTCATTCCCATTTGGAACGCTGGGATGGCGCCGGTAACGAAGATGCTTCGAAGGTCTTGAAACTCTCCGGGAAGTGCCGCAGCGTCCTTCCTCATCTCGGCGACCTGCTCGGCCGCCATCGTCATGCCGCTCAGAACGTCCTTGGTGATCCCCTGGGCGGCGAAGACGCCCGCCAAGGCAATCTGTGCCCCCTCGGCCTCCCGGTTGAGTCCCATGACGCCGTAGGTCAGGCCGGCAACCGCTGCCCCCGCGGCACCACCGATGGCCCATTTGCCAATGGTGAATCCTACTCCAGCAATCTTATCAGCAACCCCTTCGATGCTATGAAGCATCCCTTTGGCGCCAGTCGCGAATTCGTTCCAGCCGCTGCGTAGCGATGCGAAGCGGTTCTTGATCCCGCCTAGGTTACGGTCGAGATAAACCGCCTTCTGCGCAGCCGTTACCATCGCAACGGCGCCAAAATCACCCGTCTTGCTGAGGTTCAGCTCAACCGTGTACTTGGTGTCGGACATCTCAGGAAACCGTCTGAATGGTCAGCCGTACCCCGTCGGACACGAGGTAGTAGTGAACGAGTAGCGTGCTCCCTGATGGAACCCACCGAGCCGATGTCTCAGAAATCGCAGTCCCGGCTGGGCTCGTCAGCTCTACCGTCGGCACACCGACGATGCGCCGGTCTGCATTGCAAATGGCCCCCGCCAGCGTCTTGTTCGTGTAGGTCCACCAGCCCGGGCGATCATCGAAGTACCACTTACACGCCTTCGCTACGGCTGTCGTGAGTTCCGTCGCATTGACGACCTCGCGGGTCTGGACCGTGGCGTGCACCACCGTGCGGATGCTCTGAATGCCCATGACCTCCACGAGCGCCCCGAACCCGAGCCAGTTGCGCTGCCCATCTCGTCCCCTGAGGTCCTGCCCGAGGAGCTGACAGAGATGAGTCGACCATCCCCACGAGGCATCCGCGACATAAACGACGCCTCGATGGCCATCAGGGTCGTGGAAGTAAGCGGCATGCCGAACTCCGCGCCCCGCGGTCAGTACACCCGCCAGAATCGCTGAATCATTCGGACCTTGCCGGCCCAGGTAGCAGTGCCGGCCGATGTCCTGGATGACCTGGTCATCCAACCCCACTGCTCCGCCCCCCGCGTACATCTCGTAGACCGTAAAGGCCGAATCGAACATCGTCTCGCAGGTTCCGGCGTTTAGGTCTCCATCGAGGTACGGTATGTTTCCGTGTTCTCCGGTGGCCGAGCAGAGTAGCTTCACCCCTGCGACTGACACGTTGGGCTGCACGACGACCGGCTGCACGATCGTATAGTCAGCGCCGAGGACAGGCGGACTCGCCTGGTCGTCAGCCGTCTTGAAGATCTTCTGCCCTGCCCGAATGACTCCCCCGGGCATGTTCACTGAAATGGGACGCACCAAGACGGCGTCACCAATCGCCGCTGTGCCCTCCTCGGAGGCCAAAATGGCGAAGTACTCCGACAGAACGAGCTCTCTCAGTCCTTCCCCATCGGCCTTGGTAAGCCGCGACTGGTAGAGCTCGTCCTTTAGCCTAGAACGACAAATGGCCGCCTGGGCGACCCATCCTTCGACGGCGTCGCCGTAGCGGCCAGCATAGAGGTGCGTGTACGCCCTCCTTCGATTGTCGTACAGGAATTGCGCTGCTGCACTCCGATAGTCCGCGAGTCGCGGAATCTGATCAGTCCTCGGAATCGGCATGGTCGTCGGGCTGCAGCGTTGTTACGGTCTTGTCGTCGTCGCGTGGTGTAAATTCTCGATCCAGGAGCTGGTCGAGGCTTGCTACGAAGGATGCACGATAGAACCCCGTCCACTTCCGGCTTTCCGACGGCGGGACTCCACCATAACGAGCGATGTAGGCCTCGATCTGTACCTGGCTAAAGTATCGCTCCCAGTACTCTCCTGGTCGTCCACGGTACCACTTCAGACGACCTGAATCGCTTTTCCCATCAGCTCCTGAACCTCACCATAGGTGATGTGGTGCAGTTGCGCGTAGAGCTGCTTCAATGCCTCGAGGTCCTTAACCTTCAGAAGCCCACCGCCTCCGGCCTGCATCAGCTGCGCATTCATGCGCTTGAACTTGACCTCCTGCAGCGCGGGGTAGTTCTTGGGGTCGACCGGATGCTCGGAGACCTCGACCGTGAACCGGTTGGCTCCGAGCCGCTGAATGGATTTCTGAAGCTTGTCGACCCATTGGGCGCGCTCCCACTCATTCTCTCTGCCGACCGGGGGCGGACCCGCCATCGTGTTGGCGGTGTTTTCGAACCCTGCGATCGTCTCTTCATCGAGTTCTCGGAAGCGCACGACGCGCCCCGAGAACCCGAATCCGCACAGATGCACCTGGTAAGAGGTGCCGCCATCCGTTGCCGTAACTTCGCTGACTTCCGCCTTCATGATGCACGACTCCCTTCACTCCTGTTGACCCCACATGGACCCGAGCGCTGTGGCCTTACAGCGCCAGACCCTTGATGTACTTGACGCGAACTTTCAGCGGCATCTCGTTGCGTTGTCGCTGTCCTCCGACGGTCATCTTCCACGGAAGGATGGTGAAGCCCGCCATGGTGAGCGCCTTCTGCGTCCCGTCGTTGAACTGCACCTTCACCGCCACCCAGCCCTCGAGGGGTTCGGTGTTCGAGTCGGTGTTCTCGGTATCGACGAGAATGCGCTCCAATAGCTCGAACTTAGTCTGCTTTGTCAGAAGCTCGATCTCGTAGAACTTCGTTAGCTTCTGAGAGTCGGTACGGTCTTCTCCGCAGAAGTCGTCCTCGACCACATCGGCGATTTCGTCCACCGTGAACGACACCACGTCAATCGCGGTTTGTTGATCATCTAGGCTAAACAGCCACTTGGCGTTTTTGCCTGCCCACTTCGGTGTGCGCGTACCACGTGCCATAGTCGTAGTTCTCCCGCTGCCTTTGGGGTTTCTGGGTGCCCCCGGTTAGGACGCCGTTACCGTGACGGTCTCGCCGAACTTCATGCTCAGGAAGATCTTGTCCATCCCGCTTGAGGTCTGGACGTCGAGCGGAACGATGAAGTTACCCTCGGCGATCGACTGCGCCGAGTTGGCCGCTGCTCGGTCTCCAAAGCCGTAGTCAACGACGTGCGGCATCTTCATCGGGTCTTGCTTCACGTTCTTCTTCAGATTCGCCATGAAGCGGTCGACTGCGATCAGGACATCATCCTGAATTACCGTGACGTTCGGTGCCCCCGCGAAATCCCGCAGGCTGCTAACAATGCTGGTGGCGATGTAGTGACCGATGCGTGTGCGAGTGATGCGCTTCTTGGCCGGAGACGATGGTGCAATCGTCGTGACTCCACCCTCGATGCTCCATCCACCATTCGGCTCGGCGATGATGGTGTTGATACCGCGTAGCGTATTCGATCCGGCGGCTTCTCCACGCGGCGTCTCGAGTGAGACAATGCCGTTCAGCATCTCGCGGATGAACGCGGCCTTGCAGGCCGGTGAGGTGGAGGGAGAAATCCTCGTCATGACCGAAGCCATGAAGGAGTCTCCGGGGACCAGTCTCAGCGTCCCATCGATGTCATCATGGATCCGGACCCATCCGTCGACATAGGCGGCTTGCCACGACGAGTAGCCCGCGGTTGCAACGTCTGTCTGGACCAGAGCCAGTGTTAGGCCCGAGTCCCCATGCAGCAAAGCCATCCGGTCTCCCATGAGGGACGAATGCGCCACGAGACCTGCCATGACAGCTGCGCGGTCTGTGTCGCCGGGGTCATCGGCAAAGCAGACGCGAACGTCACGGTCACTCTCTGCAAGCGCTAGGCCATAGTCGCCAGCTCCTGGGGTTCCGAGATAACGCGCCGAGTTGATCGTGCCATCGGAACCACCACTGAACGTCCCCGTCCCATCTGTTGGGCGTCCGGTGTTCGAGCGGGTCAAGGATCCCAAGAGACGCAGTGAACTGGTCGTCGGATCGCTGAAGGTCGTCCCTGAAGCATCCACGTTGTACAGAAGATCCGTGGTCGTGCCGCTTGCCCCAGTGATCGCAATCGCTAGATTGAAGTGGTTGGCATCGCCATCGCTGGCCGCGCTAATCGTCCAGGTAACGGCATTCCCTTCCGCTCCGACGTATTTCAGCGTAGCGACCAGGATGGTCGTCCCTCCGGTCACCAGATTGACCGTCGCCTTAGCGGCCGCGCTCCCCACGACGCGTACGGTCCGGAGGTCGTACCAGCCCTTTTTGAGCAGGGCGAGATAGCCGCTTCCTGTCCGGGTCATTCCGGGCGGCGCCATCGTCAACGCCAAATCACCGATGTTGGTCGGGTGAAACGGCGTCCCCTGGTCTACCTGCGTAGGACCCCAAGGAAACTGACCCAAAAGCAACGCCGTCGCAGTACCGGCGGACTGCACCAGCGCCGGGGGCTCCCGCTCAATCGCGTAGATCCCCATCAACGTCGGAGTCGTGATGGATTCGACGAATACAGGCATGTAGCCCTCGTTTTGGTTGTGACGAGGGCAGAGATTGCCCTCGGGTTCCTACGTCAGCTGAGCTCGGAGCTCAGGAAACCCAGATCGGATCACCGCCTACGGTGATGTTTTGGCCATTCAGCGTCAGGTAATCGTGCTCCGGAGCCTCGGCCGTGCCGAGCACCAGGACGCACGTTCGATCGAAGACACGGGACGGAGTGACCGGCACTTCCGGTACCGGAAAACCCAGCACCAGGACGCACTCTATATCGGCCACCTAGATCTCCAATTCGAGAGCCATGCAGAGGTAGACACGCAGGAGACGCGGGCTCTGTGCGCTCACGGTCGCCACCATGTGTGATTCTCCGTCAATAGTGGCTCGCCATTCGTTGATCCGGACGGGTCCTGGAGAATCCGTGATGTCTGGAGCATCGAAGTCGAAGTCGACGTATCCGCCGAACCCGTCGAGCTGCGCATCGAACTGCAGAAGGATCCCATTCCGTACCGGATTGCCGGATCCAAGCGTGAACAGCGTCCCCTTGTGCAGTACGTCCTCGAGCTCGGCCAGCATCTGGTCACGCTCGGACTGAGACTGCGACCAGATGTCGAGCTGGATCGGTTGGTCCCGGTCGGCAAAGCGCCACGTGTAAAGCCCCGTAGTCGCGTCCATCGGCACCATGTCGACATCGTCGATGTTCACCTGCTCATCGTCAGCGGAGCCGGCACACAGAATCGTGATGGCCCGGGGAGGAAGGGGTGCGTCCGCTGCTGGCCACTCGTAGCTGATGACGGTGTCGGGCATGTACCCGGCGATGAATCGCCCCAGCGCAGCACAGGCGGCTTTCTGAATCGGCTGGGCCATAAGCTAGGCCTTGGGGAAGTCCGATGCTCCGCAGTACTCGCAGAAGTTGAACTCGTGGCCCAGCCAAATCCTTAGGACCATCGGTCGCAGGTGGTAGACAACCTGGGACTCGTCAGTCGGTGGCGCGTCGCACAGCCTAGCCTTGCCCATCCTGAGCAGTAAGCCATCATGGGGGCGTCCGAAGACCTGGACATCAGCTCCGTCGGTGTGTAACTCGGCTCGCCCGAGTGCGACTAGCGCCGCTGCCGTCTGTCGGTCGTAGATCACCAGCACGTCCTTACTTCTTCTTCGGCTTTGGCGGAGGCACGTGCTTTGGCAATTTGGCGCCCTTGGGAGTTGCCGCGGCAAACTCCTTCGCGATCTTGGGGTGATGGATGAACATGTAGCCGCGTTGCGCCTGTGACTTGAACGGCATGATCAATCCTTGCCTCCCCTGTCTGGCAGCGCCTTCCGGACTTCCTCGGCCAATATCTCGCGCACTTTGGGAATAGCGGCGCGCATGTACCAGTGGGGTTTTGTTCCGTGGGCGGCGATCGAGCGTTGGATTCCGCGGGCGATCGCCACTGCGTCGCCCGTCTGTTGTCCGGGTCCAGATTCGATGATGGAGTTTAGGCGTCCAACTGTTCCAGCAAACTCGGCGCTTGCTCGGCGCCTCTTACCAAGCTTCCGGAGCGCCTTCTTTGCTGCCTTGAACCGCTCATCTCGTTGCTTTCGACGGTTATAGAGCTGCGCGGCAGCGCGCCAGGCGTGTTCTCTAGTGGTGCTACCAGTTAGCCGTTTGTGCGGCTTGACCGTTCCTCGTGCGTTTATCCCCTGCATCCCCCGGAGCTTCACCCAGGCGACTAGCGGCGCAAGCGGCGGGGTGTGGGGTCTTGATCCCCTCTCGATCGCCGCAGCATGGGGCGCATCGACAACTATGGTGTGAGCCGGGGATGTGTGAGCGCTTTTTTCCAGACCTCCAAAGGCGACCGGGATTTTACGGCGCACCACACTGAGACCTCGGCTCGCTGCCTTCTCACGGGCTCGATCGAGTCGATTCTCTCGCGCTTCATGGTCCCGGGCGATCTTCTTGAAGGCCGCCGTGAGCGACATGAATTTGAACTCAGGCATGGGCAATTATCCGAACCAACGGATGATGCTACGGAGTTGGTCGGTTCCGAATCAGCGTGAGCATGTAGCGAAATGGCTTAGCGGTGTCGATGTTGTCGAGCCTGTATTCACCCGTGATTCCACCACTCAGCATGTACAGGATTTCGGTATGGGTATCCGCGGCTGGGTTCAGTTGTGCGATACTGTAACCGCCGGAACCCGAAGTTCCGGCGTAGAGCGGAGTGATGGGGCCCCACCGAACATCTTCCGTCGTGTAGCGTCCGCCGCTTGCTGCGATTTCCTTCGACGTTAGGTACCGCACCAGGTAGCGGAGCGGCATCACCAGATCGTAGTCGCGTGGGCTCGTGTTCGGCTGCTTGATACGCTGCGGCCAGACGCGCGTTCGAACGATGACCTGAGTCGTGCGGATCGGTATCGTCGTCTCGGAGATGGCTCGGACGCCATCCGCGAGTTCCCGCATATCGTCCAGGAATCCCATGGGATAGATCTAAGGTCGGCCCCGGTGAGATAAGGGGCTGGATCCTCACCGGGACCGACCAGAGTGGTCTCAGTAGAGGCAGATCGCTCCGCCGCTATGCCGCTTCTGGTTCAGGATGCTCTCGAGGCCGAGCGCCAGAGCAAGCTCACGGCGCCACATAGCAAGCATCTGTTGCGCGGTTTCGATGGACGTCTGGTTTCCAGGTGGATGGAACTCGATTTCATCAACCCGCTTGATTGGTCCCGCGGTCGGGTTCAGAAGAGCGATGCGGGCCTTGCACTCACGGATACGCCGGAGGCACTCGCGCACGATGACCAGGCCCCCGTCCACGGTCACCGGATAGGTCCCGGAGTGCGCCTTCTTGAGGATAAGTGAAATCCCCCCGGTCACGAGCCCGCGCACCGTGACCTTTTCCTCTAGATCATCCAGATCGACCACGACTTGGTCGTGTGCCGCAAACCCCATGGTGCTCACCAGAGTGAGACTGACGATAGCCCCCGCCGGAACGGCGGTGACGGTGGTCGACGTCGTAGTGTCTGATCCCTCTCGTAGATACGGCTGAATGACCTTCTCGAACACGGCATGGACGCCGATGTACGGTTCCGCGCCGACATCGAGGGTATTGACCCCGAGCTCGGCGCGGATCCGGTCCAGTTCGGCGCTGGTGAGCGGCATGGCTCAATCGACTGCGTAGTTGTACGAGATTCCGCAGGTATTGACCGTGACCCCAGTCACACCACCGGTTACCAGCTTCAAACGAGCATACCGCGCTCCGTAGACGGCATTCGGGGCGTCGATGACCTTCCCGGTCGTCGTGGTACTGATCGCCACATCCGCCACGTTGGCGGCCGGCGAAACGTTATAGTAGTTGGTCGCATCGTTGCTGATCTGCCAGCTCGGCGTCCAGGTGACGCCTCCAGTGCAGTCAGCAGCCACGAACGCTGACAGCGTCCCTAGCTTAGGACCACCACTCTCTTTCCCCACTGATAGGGCCGAGCCATTGACCGTATAGCCAACAGCTTGACCGTTGGCGGTCCCGGTCGTTGCAGAGTTCTGAAAACGGATCTTCGACTTCATCGGAACGTCCTTGGTTCGATGCTTTGGTATTCAAGCGTTAGGCTGACTTCGTTGCGTCCGCCGTATCAGCCGGTGTGGATGCTTCGGCACATGCGCGAGTCAGCGAGCCCGAGCGCCAAGAACGCGATCCAGAGCGCCTTCGGGGTCTGAGCGTAGTTGTCATCGCTTGCCGGATAGACGCCCGGCATCGCCTTCCCGAGACCCGCCAGGAACAGGTCACGCCCGAATGCTTGGGCGTAGTTGATGGTCACGCTACTGGTGTTCGCCGCAGTCGTGTTAGTTGTCGACTCGATGAAGTGGAAGCCCAATGCGCTTCCCATATAGGACTTCGGGAAGAGGATGTTGAACTCCGGGTGGAACTTCGATAGATGTTGCCAATCCCGCGTCGCCTCGACCTGACGACGCTGCGTCGGTGTCACGCGCAAGATGTACCGACCATCCGAGAAGGCGTCGATATTGGCGTCGACCAAGGACTGCCGAGTCCGCTGGATGGTATCGATGTCCAGACCGAAGTCGTCGGCTACCGTCGGCGTGTTGTCGTCGGTCATCCCATTCGGGCGAATGATGGCGCCATTATCCCCGAGCAGGGTCAACCCGGTGTCGATGAAGCGGCTGAAGTCACGTCGAATCTGCGACCCAAGCATCGTCTCGACCTGATGCACGCCCATCGACCAATCGAACGTGTCGAGCCCTATGGGCGCGATACGGCTGTTTTCTTGGTCGTAGGGTCCGCCGAAGCGGAACAGGGTGAGCGAGGTTTGCTCGGAGTTGAACGCGATAGGGGTAACGCTCAGGGTCGCTCCGGTCGGAATACGACGAGAATCCAGCGTGTAGGTCGTGTTCTGGTATGCGGGGCGATTGAACCGGATGGTGTGGCCGGGCTCGGCGTCCCACTTGACCTTCGCCGCAAAGAGTTCTTGCGGTAGCCCAGTGGAAAGCAGGAGCTGGTCCCGCTCGAACCCCGTGAACGGTGCACCGTTCTGGAGCAGAGCCGGTCGGCCCGGATTCATCAGATTGCCCACGTCGGGCATTGCAGCCATCATGGCAACCCGCCAGAGTTGGGCCATGACGTATTGGGGCTCGGGTTGGGTGAGAACGAGGTCCGAGACGCGGTCGTAGAAATTCTCGGGAACTTGCAGGCGTGACAGAAGAGCCATGATGACTTTTCCTTCTCACCCGCACTCGAGCCCCTTAGAACGGAGCGGGTGTTAGTTGCGAACTGTTTATTGTTTATCGAGGTCCGTAGACCTCTTTGACGTGTTCCTGGGCGTACTGAGCCGCCAGAAACGGGTTTCCTGTTGGAGACGAAAGCCGCTCGTATTCTTTCTTAGGATCTGGCGGCACGGTGGACGCGGGAGCCGGAGCACCCGACGGATTTGCAGTGGTAGCAGGGACCACCGGTACTGCTGGAGCTCCAGCAGGTGCTGCGGAAGTTGCCGCAACGGTTATAGGAGCGGAGGTCGCGGCAGTAGCTGGAACAGCCGCCGTGGTGGACGTAGATTCCGTTCCAGTCGATGTCTGAGCTACGGGAGTTAACCAGGTGGGGCGAAGCACCGCAATCGCTCGGAGCTGGGCTGCGGCGTCGTCGCCAGCTAGGTCCGTGACCGCCTTCTTTTGGACCTCGGTGAGGCCCTTCATCTCGTTGTCGCGGTAGACCTTGATGGTCTCCTCGTGCGACTGAAGCCGCCTTTCCGCTTCGGTGAGCTTCTGATTGGCTTCGGCCGCCTTGGTCTCTGCGGTCTTGTCTTTCTCCCGACGCTCTTTGACTTCGGCGGTAATCGCCTTCAGTTCCTTTTCGTCGGCGACCCCGAGTTCCTTGAAGAGCGCCGCCCTCTCTGCGGCACGTTCTCGCTCCAGACGTGGCTTGAGCGCATTTTCCGGAAGGTCGTCCAAGGTCACCGGACGGCCCTGAGGCGGAACCGCGGTGGTTCCGGTAGCCGGGGTTGTTACTGGCGCCGCTGTCGTTCCGGTGGATCCGGCAGCCGGAGCAGCAGGGGGCGCACCCGCAGGCGCCCCCGCAGCCGGGGTTTCGGTAGTGACTGAACTTGCTGCGCGTCCCGGATGATCGTTTGCTTCAGATGGCATGTGTTTCTCCAGTTCGACCGATTGTCCGCCGTCGTCGCGGTGGAGAACGCCAGGGACTCAGAGCACCCGGCGGTCAACGAATTCAGCTGAGGTCGTAGGAAACGTCGATCGTGATGGGGTGTCCGCCGCCAGTGCTTGCGGCAGTCGTCTGGTCAACGTTCGCGGCACTACAGAGAGAACCGAGTAGGTTCCCCGAGCTCACCTTCAGGCCATAGGAAGGCGGAGTCGCTGGGTTCACGCTCGTGATGAATGCAGCATAGAACGCGACGCCGGCGGAGCTTCTACCCGCCATAGCCGTTATGGCTGCCGCAAGCGTGACGGTCTTGTTGTCACGACGACTATTCTGGATGGCCGTGGCGAGTGTCGGTGAAGCATCAGCTCCAACGTCCCTTTCCCCACTGAACGTCATCGCATCGAGATCAGTCGCCGCCGTATAGGCCGGGGTGTCGAACGTGCAGCGCGCCACTTGGCGCACTCCGGTTCCGGGGAAGTTTTCCTGCATGATTTCAATGCCACGAAGGACTGCGTACTTGGTTGCCATGGGCAGCTCTTTCCTTTTTGAGTTACGCGATAGCCCTGAGCGGCTTCGCTTGTTGTTTCTTCTCGGCGGCGATGTCCTTCGCCGCGGCGAGCATTCGAGCCAGCTCGGCTCGCTGAGCCTTCAACTTGTCGAGATGCTTGATCTGTTGATCGAGTTCCCGAATTTCGGCACGCATTTCCGCTATGTAGCTGCGGCGCTTATGCGGCTCTCGGGGACCCTGCGCCGTATACTGAGCAATCGGACCCGGGCGTTGACGCTTCGTCTCTCGCCCAGTGGCAACCGTCTCTTGTTGAATGATCGGAAGTGAGAGCTGGGCCGGTTGATCGATGCGCTCCGGATCCCGGAACATGTTGACATCGCCCAGCACGGGCGCCTGAGCAAGCGGGTGAGCGCAGTTCGTACAGACCTGGAGCATTCCGCGGTCCGTGATCTGAAACTGTGCCCGGCGTACCGGAGCGCCGCACGCCGGGCAGTTCTCAGGTACGCGCTGTTCTTCGTTCACAGGCACCTCACGAGTCCAGTTGCCGTAGTAGCTTCGTGCAGCGATCTAACCCAAAGGTCCATGAACCCCACCGGCGCCGCGGCGTAGGACGGTACAGCATCCTCCGCGGTGTTGAACATGAGCTTCGGAGCCACGATCCCGGTGCCGCCCACGTAGATCGCGCGTGACCCTCCGCCGTTCACGTTGTGCGGGCTCTTGTTTCCCTGGAGCGCCGTCGCAATTCCGCACCCAACCGTGATGGTCCCGGTATCCAATAGCTGCGCCGGTACCACGATGCTGGTGATGCTCGATAAGAGGTCCGAGGTGTATCGTGTTTCATTTCCACTGGCCAGTGTCAGGTAGACGCTCAAAGTCACCGGCAGTCCGGTCCACCACCAAATGCCGTTAATAAGAATCGGGTCCGTGGTGTTGTAGGCGTTGGCCTGCGTAGTGGTCAGGATGGACACACTCCGCGGAGTCGGAGTGCCGTCGTCGACGTCGAGAAGATTTCCCGTTGCATCCACGAGCACTCCGTTGAAGTTCGCAAGAACATAGGTCGTCTCTACGATGGGGGTCGCGGCAGAACTCTTTACACCGTCGGTATCGGCGGTGTTGAGCGTGATTGCCGCGTTCCAGAGGCCGCCAAAGCTCGCCTGATCGCGAGCGCTTGGGCGCACCAATCCGTCGATCACCTTGTTCGGGATCATGAGACTTACTCCTTTAGGCCGCTAAAGACAGCCGTTGGCTCCAAGACGATGGAACGAGGTCGGGGTAGCACCCGCAATTCGGATGAAGCGGGGGTTCACCATACGGAAAGTGCCATCCCACTGGGCGCCATGTATTCGCCAAGTCAGCGCACTGCGCACAGGTTCCTTTGCACCAGCTCACGTTCCATACCTGGATGAGGTTTTTGTCCTGGAGTTCCGACTGGACGATGAATCGCTCGTCCGCGAATGCCCCAAGCATCGCCGTCTTGGTCGCTACCGCAAGGCGCTTATCCGACTCTGCGATAGCCAAACTGAGCGCGTCTTCTGCATCCTTGGCTACGTTCTGTCGATAGCGCTTCAGCACGATTCCGAGGTACCCGCGGCCCGCGGTGACCGAATACCCGAGGTCCGCGTCTTCTGAATGGAGCAGGGACCCGCGAACCGGAATGCGGTATCCGACCGCCCGGAGCTCACGATTCAGGCTTTCGATGCTGAGGCGCCGAGCCTGCCGCCGTCCCAGGTAGACGTGGTCCCGAATCCCGCGCCCAAGCTGACCCAGTAGGTCGTGGACATCACTCCGTTGTTGACTCAGGCTTCTGACCTTCTTTTGCAGAAGCAGCAGAAGCGCCGCCGCCAAGCGTTTTCGTTCCCGATAGGTTTTCTCCTGCTAGCTTTCCAGCTCCCGTCTTTCTTCCATTCGGCTTCACCTTCGGAACCAAAGTTTTGGTGAGTGTGTGCGCGGCTTCGGCTTCTTTGGCCTCGCGCTCCGCGTTCTCTGCTTCGAGTGAAGCGAGGTACGTTTCGACGTCTTCGATCTCGAAGATCGGTGCGACTTTTTGCACCCGAGTACGGAGCGTAGTGAGTCCCACCGATTGGGTGGTGGTCGTCACGGTCTTCTGTTCGTCTTCGGCGTCTGGGCGGTAGTACTTGCCCCACTTCAACGTCAGCCTAGGGCCCGACCATGACCCATCTCCCTCTACGAACTTCTTCAACAGCGGTAGTGACTTATTCAGCCCAGGAAGCTTAAGTTTCTGGGGCCCGAGCACCCAGGTAATGCGCAGTAGCTTATCGATCGCTGCGAGGATGAAGCCTTCACCGAAGTCATCGCGATACCCGTCGCATCGGTCGAGCTGCTTGGCGCGGAGCGATTCGATCCCTTTGCCGGTAATGACCTGCAACATCTTGCCCATCGATGGCGCAGGAATTACCACGTCCATCGAATCGCAGAGCTTGTTATAAAGATCCTCGCAATGGTTGAAGATGCTCTCGATGGCCCCCGGGGGCAGCGTCAGATAGAAGACCTTGACGTTTGGATCCGAGTACTGCCACGGATATCCAGGCCCCTTCTTTCGGGCTCCGCGTGGTCCGCCTCGAGGTCGTTTCCTTCCGTAGGTCCCGACGATCGGGTTTCCGCCATCCGGCGGTGTCTCTTGCCCACCATGCGGCGTAGCATCAGCCACCGGGGAATCCGCGACCCCCGTCGGATTGGTTCCTGGCTCTACCCCGATTTCAACCAACTGCGGATCACCGGTATAAATTACTGCTCGGTGTCGAATGGATAGCGCGTAGTTCAGCGCGTCCATTTCGTCGAGAACGATCTCGTGAATCGCGTGACCGTCGAACTGTGTGACATCGTCATCCGGTTTGGGATCGTTCTTGTGCCAGATAACCGGGCAAAATCCGAAGCCATGCAGGACTGTGCTCTTGACGCTCCATGATGGTTCACTCCCATCATCAGGCGCTTTCTGTTCGTTGTAGAGAATATCCTGGGTTCCGTCGATAGTGCGCCGATAGAGGTAGCACTGCCAGCGCTTCTCTTCGTCTCGCTTCAGGTACGGGTACTTGATTTCGAGCGAGGTAGGTTCTCCATCATCGTCAAACGTCGGAACACAGCGCTTAGGTGACAGGATTTCGATAAAGAGTTTGCCGCGCCTAGCGCCCAAGAGCGCGACCGCGGTGGATGCCCCCTGAGCACTATCGAATCCCTTGCGAGTGCTCGTGCATAACTTGACCTCTTTGGTGAGTTGCTTGATCAGAGCATCGAGCTTTCTACTGCTCTCCTCGTCGAGTCCTTCGTCGGCCTCGTCTTGTTCGGGCCGGCTCGTGATGACCGGGAAGCGCTCCCTCCCAAGAACGAGCTCCTTGTTGGAGTCAATCGCCAGCTTTCCTGCTGGGTACACGATGCACGGTGCCTTTTCCCAAAGCGGGCAATCGTCCCACCAGTCGTTTTTTCCGATGTACTGGGTTCCTTCGATGTAGCGCTGAAGCCGATCAATGCGCCGATATCGATCTGATAGGTACTTCTGCGCCAGAGCGTTGGCGCGCTCGAGCCCCGCATCGTTGTCCGTCATCGGCTAGTTTCGCTCTCGTGGCGATAGCTTGGCGGTCTCGAGCAGGCATGCAGCGCCAAAGCAAGCGCCCAAGCCTTGTCAGCGTGACCCTCGTCGGTGTGGGGAGCGTCGTAGCGAACGTTGCCGGCTTTGGTCACGATGCGGCGAAGGGACAGAAGATCCTTGAACAGTTGCTCATCTTCGGACGGGAACTTGAGCATCCGATCCTGTAGGACTTGAAACACTACTCCGGCCAGCTCCTCTTTGATGCGAGGATTAAAGGTTACCGGCTCGACCTTCGTTCGTCCAAAGTGAGACTGTATCTGCTGGGATGGGAAGTATCCCATGCCGGTCGCATCGATTGCGACTCGGACGCAATGATGCGTTTCAAGTGCGTACTTCACGAGCGCTACCAAGTCTTGATATGCGGTGCGCTTTCTGGTTTGCGAATCGATGACATAGCGGGTTCCGTTGGGCGCCACGCGAACCACAATGAGTTCCGTCCGGTCAACCGTGGCTCCGATATCGAGTCCTGCATAGGTCTCGCCCTGGTTCGTCCACCGCATCCCATGCCGGGCGTCTTGTAGCAGCTCTGTCGGCAGGTACTGGTCATCGGAATCCAGGAACGAGCATTCGAACATCTGCCCGAAGAGCCGCGGGTCACCGCGTGCCATCCGCCAGCAGTGGTCGAGGTCGACGTACATGCCACCTTCGATGGCCTGCCAGACCGAAACCGCGTGCCCCGCCCATCCTTTGGATTTGTGATCTTCCTCCCAGAACGAGTGGAACATGTTGCCGACGCCATTCGGCGTCGAAATAACACGTAGGTCGAAGCCATGGAACGTCGCTCCCGCTGCTGCCTCCCACACGGAATCAGGGTGCTGCATGTAGGCGAATTCATCGAGCACGACGTTCCCGTGATACCCACGGGCGCCGGAGGTCGATGGTCTGACTTCGATCGATCCTCCGCTAATGAATTCCAGTGTAGTCGCCAGATCCCGGGTAACCCTGGCCATGCTCGACCCGAGCCCACGAAGCACTTCGGCGTGCTTTCGCGCGTACTTGAGCGCAATCAGCCCTTCATCTTCGCCTTTGCTTACGATGTAGTTGGGCTGTCCTAAAAAGACCGCCTTCAGCAGAGTCCATGCCGAAAATGTGTAGGTTGCGCCGACTTGGCGGCACTTATTCAGGATCCCATATCGAGCCGGCTCGTAGAGCCATCGCTGCTGGTACGGATGAAAGGTGCTAGTCCAGGCATTGAGAGCCCGGGCCTCTTGGGGACGTTCGTGATCGAACAGCTTAAGCAGGGCGTCACGTGCACGTTCGTGCGCCTTATCCTGCGGTGAGCGCAGAAACATAGTTCCTCCGTATCGCCCGATTGTCCGCCGGCGTCGCGGGGAGGATGGCCAAACATTGGCCTATCGTTGCGCTCAGTACTCTCCCTTGAAGACGACCTCGTCTCCCACCTTTCCGGTGTCGGGGTCAAACTCGAAGTAGTGCATCGTGCAACCTGCGCCATTATTGGCGTAGACGGGACGCTCGATGAATCCCTTCAGCTCTTCGCGCATGACCTCTTTCACCTTCCGACCAAGCGTGGTGCGCAATGCGAACGCGTCGGTAGGCGCGTCCGGCTTCTGAGCGTCGGACTGGGCGGGCTTCTGTGTAGGCGCGGAGGGATGCGGGATGGAAGCGGGAGGCGTAGCGGCTCCGCCCGGTACCGGGTACGGAGACGCCGGGACCACAGGCTGCCGCATCTGCTGTTGCTGCTGACGCTGGTTGTATGAGGCCACGGCTACTTGACCTCGAGCGAGATGTCGAACTTTGCCTGGTTCTCGTTGTCGGTCCACGCAAAGGCGATTCCTTGCGAGTCGGCAGCAGCCGCGGCTTTCGCCAGAGTGTCCGCCCCGATCCCCTTCGGGCAGAGTAGGCACATCACCGGCGGGGAACCCGCCCATAGACTCGGCTGGAAGAGCATCGACTTCGCCTCCGGGACTCGAGCACCGATCATGACGGCGGAGTCCCGTGCCTTAACGTTGCCGGCGTCGTTCCATCCCTTACCGACCCAGTATTCTTTCGCCTTTTTGGTATCGACCATCCCCAATAGGGATTGTTGCGGGTCTTCTCGTTCGACCTTGGGTTTCGGCGCCGGCAGCTTACGCGCGGTTCCGATGGAAGACGTGGCCTTCTCTGCTACTGCGTCCATGGTTGCCCCTTTCGTGCTCACGTCTGTTCGGTGAGCCAGTTGTCTAAGCCCATTTGGGAGATCAGAGTCTTCTGTGCCTCGATCCACAGGAGGTGTCCTTCCTCGTCGACCAAAATGCTCTCGAGCATATGAGCAGTACCGTGATCCCAGGACTCACGTGTGGCCGTGATCGCCGCGTCATAGTTCCGGATGGCCCGGAGTTCCGACTGGAGATTGTTGTCCAGCATCTGCTGGAGTGAATCTCCGACGTTGACCTCTCCGATGGTCTTCGGATCTGGCGTACCGCTCAGGAAGTAGATGCGTGCAACTAGCTTGCCGGCGTGCTCCGACTCTTCGTGCTGTTCTTCCGCGAATTTCGCAGCAATGGTCTTGTATCCCCAGCGCTCGGCCAGGCCACTTTGGAGCCGATACTGGTTCTCGGCGGCGCGTTCGTCCGCCAGAAGATCATTGAGCGTTTGGATCAGGTTTGTTGCCATCCGGTTCGCCTTCTGGGTCTTCGATGGGCACGCTCGGGGCCGAGTCGGCGTCCGTCACCAGAGCGACCTCCCGCAAGAGCTGCTGGGCGCGAGCTCGAAGTTCGACGTCAGTCAGGCCATCCACCTTGATGGGGCCGCCATCTCGGCCCGTGACTTCCTGCTTGGCCGCCGGGTAGATGTCCAGGACCTTTCCGAGCTCGGAACCAGCCGCGATAGCGGCACGATAGTCTGGATTGAGTCTGGTTTCCGTCCGCTCGGTGATGACCTCGTGCCCCGCGTCATCCAGCGTTTTGCGCACCGTCACAACAGTGGTTGGATTTCCCTTCGTAAGCGCCTGACCAGCGATACGCTGGAAGAACGCCGCAAGGTCGCCTCGCGTCTTATCGCGATCCTGCGCGTAAACTCGCCGAATGATTCGCGACGCCTCGGCGGCAATCCGAGCCATCTGGCTCGCCGTGACTTCCCACTTCTTTTGGAGCTCGATCGATGCGACATCGTTCCAGATCATCGACATCATGGCGTCAGCAACGAACTGGACGCGCCGGATGTATTCCTCCGAAGTGGTCTTATTGCGTGACATCTGTCGATGCGGCTTTTACTCCGCCGCTTCCGGCTCTCTGGTCCTAGCGCGAAAGATCCTTCGTAGGTCGCGGCCGTCGAGGTACCAGTGCTGATGGTCGAGTACGATAAGCGGATCGTCTTCACCCGCTTCCTTGTACCCGTAGATCTCACGCAGAAACGAGTCACGATCCTTACCATCTTGGAAGACGATTACCGCGTAGTAGGCCTCACCCTCCGTGCGCCGACTCTCTGCCTCTTGGCTGTTCTTGGCGGTGTTGACTACGCGCTCGTAGGACTCACGCTTCTCTCGAAGTTGGTCCGCTAGCTTATCGATCTGCGATGTACCTTCGTCACCATTGAAGGCTTGGTGCCCAAACATCGTGTAGAGGTCATCGGCACCGAACCCCGTGGCCTCGAGCTTTAGAGGCGTATCGCGATTCACGAGCAAATCGTGAAGCTTCCCGATGTCCCATTCTCCCTGGGTTTCGGGGTTGTTCAAAAGTAGGTTGATCGCCTGCTCCCTTTCGAGCTCGACGTCGATCTGAGCCACCGTGAGCCAGTAGTTGCGGGTATGCTCTAGACCATCGATTACTGAGAGACGCTGGTGTCCGCTAACTAGGTTTCCGGTACGCTTGTTCCAGGTTAGTGGGACAACTAGCTTGACCTCTTCGAGCCCATCCTTGAGCCTACCTCGGGCCTTGTCCCGCATCACCCGCGGGTTGTACGGCGCCTCGTTGATCTGCGAACGGTGGACGACCTTCGTCTCGAACCCCTCCCACTTCGTCATCCGATGGATGGACGGATCGAAATGCGGCAGCTCACCGGTGGGAGCCGGCGTCTGGTCCTGGATGGGTCTGGGCATGGGGATTAAGCGGCTTGCACTGGCCTGGTTTACTCGTGGCCGCGGGCGAGTGTCGTGCGTCGCCCCGGGATAGAGTCGCCGCTCTTCGCCCGACCTGTGGGTAGCAGGAAGGGCTAGGCCAGCGGCGTGGCCCGTAGTTCGTTACCCCGTCGTGCTGACGTCGCCGTAGAACTTGCGGTGCCAAACCACCGCTTCCGCGAACGGGAAGACCTCGCAGATCTTCCAGAAGTCGTCAGGGTAGGTGTCGTGCATCCAGAGCAGGCTCTTCTGCGTGAGGTCGATTCCCGTCGAGCTCCCGCTAGTTCCGCCCGGAATCGGAATCTTCTGAGCCATCAGGTATGCGTAGACATCCGGCTTGTTCCAGTCCTTGAGCGGGTAGATGATATCGGGCCGCGTCCCCCAGTTCCCGAGCATCTTGCGCCGCCAAAGCGAATCGGCCTTCTTGGCCCCGGTGGCGATGAGCGAAATCCCCGTCTCGGTTTTCGCCATCGCGTAGACGTCGTTCAGCGATAGCTCCGGGATGCCCTCGCCGTTCATCCGGAACTTCTTGCGGTTCTTTTTGGCTTTTTCTCCAAGAGTCCCGATAAGCGCTTCGTCGTCCAAATCCCCCGTGTAGACGTAGTTCTGCGAGGTGAGCCCATCCTTGCCAACGAAACGATAGACACCAGCCTGCAGGATTCGCGTCAGACACCAATGGGGGAACTGATGGATCTTGAGTCCCCAACGCTGGCGCCCGTATTCGAGCTGCCGATCGACACACTCTAGCCCCGGAACGAAGTACATGAAGACTCCCTCAACCCGCTCGAAGGCGCGAACACACAGGTCCGCCATAGCCAGGGAGTCCTTGCCGCCACTGTAGAATATGAGGCACGCGGGACTTCTCTCGCGTGCCTCACCCAGTATCTTCAGCGTCGACGCCAGAATCTTCATTCGGAAGCGCGGCTACCAGGCGCCGCCGAGGCCAGCGCTGAACTTCATCGCTCCGCCTCCAGCCGCTTTGGCGAAAACGCGAGTGGCACGCACGCCGCGTTCTCCACGCTTGCCACCCGTTGCGGTACCGAGTCCGCCTCCGGCACCTAGTCCGGTAGCGCCTCTCGCGAAATTACCGCCTCCTCTGACCCCACCACGTGCACTCATCCCCGCCCGAGCACGCCGCCCAGCTTCCGCCATTGTGATCTTCACTGCTGCCATGGCACTTACCTTTCGTTGTTGTCGAATGCGGGTCGTCACCCGCAGGAAAACTCTAGCAAACGCGCGCAAACGCGCGCGCAGGAGGCGATTTGTAGGCTATTGTGCCCTACTTTCCCTTACCTTTTCCGCCCTTGCCGCCCTTGGGCATCTTCGGACCGTCGTTTCCTTTGCCCTTGCCTTTACCTTTTCCGCCACACGCCATGATGGTCTTCTCCTGTTGCGGCCGCCGTCCGGCGGCTTGAAGTCTTCGAATCCAGGCCTCGAGCTCGACGCTAAAGAGCGACGCGCGACGCGTCGTGACTAGTTCGAACCGGTTTTTCCCGCGACACCGCACCACGAACAGCGGCCTATCCTCCGGCTCTCCCGCGAGACTCTGAGCGATACTGGGCGGTACCAGGCCGCCGTTGCGGCGATGCAGCTCCAGTGCTCGCTTCGCCAGTCTGGCCATCAGACTAGCCGCCTGCGCGCACGGTCGTAGGTCGATGTCTACGGTGTAGGTGGATTGTGCCATCGCAGGTTGGCGGAATCTGAGCGATTCGAACGCCCAAGGCCTTGCGGCTCACCCGGGTTCAGGCCGGGCCCCGTCGCCAATCGGGTTGAGATTCCGTGAAATCGGCTGTGGACTCCGGCGCCCACACTTGCGTCCTACCAGCGGGTGTCAGCCGTTCGGAACCGAATTCGAGCCCTCGACTGGTGCCGACCCAGTCCCCGGCGGGTACAGGCCGCCGGTCATCGCCGGATGGCGAGGGCTTGATTGGGCGCTCGCTCCTAGTCGGGCGCGGAGCAGTGGCCCTTTTAGCTGGTAGGATCTAGCCCGACTCCCAGCCGGTCTGAGCCGCAGGGGTCGAACCTGCCGTGTCCTGGTCCCAAACCAGGCGCCTCACCCCGGGGCTCGGCTCAGAGTGGTCTAAAGCTCTGGTTGGCCAGCCCATTGTCGCAGGTAACTTGACCACAGTGGTCAACCAGTTACTTCTAAAGTCCTACCTGAGGTCAGAGAGGGCACTCGCCGGGAAGTAGGATTGGTCTGAAACCGTGTTTCGTCCACCGCATTCGAGCTGGCGGTTTTCCTGGTTTCTTAGGCTTAAGAGCGACTGTTTCGTCTTTCCTGACTTTTCGTTTTGGTAAGCGTGCAATCGCCTCTCGCACCGCATCTACAGCTCGATCGACGTCATCTTCAACCAGCCCAGAAGGTATACGAACCACGGTGATTCCGTGCGCCGCCATCACGCGGTCGCGATAGGCATCCGCCTCTGGGTCGTGGCATCCTCCGTCGACCTCAACAACGATTCGATCGAGCGGGCTGGCGAAGTCGGCGATGTACCCAAGCAGCGGAAACTGCCGCCTGAACCTCACCCCGAGTTGCCTGGCATTTAGACGACTCCACAGGATGCGCTCAGATCTCGTCGGAGCTCTCCGCATCTGCTTCGCCTTCTCGAACTTCCACTCAGGCATGCGCCTACTGAGCGCGCCCAGCGGTTTCGTCTTTTTGGCCACCAACGCGCCAACCCCAGGTTCCAAACTGCCCCCTATTCTCATAGCGACGGTCGTCGAACTCTGTCGAACTCTGTCGAATTCCGTACTGGTGCAATTTTAGTCAATCGGCGGGAATTTTCCCTCAATTGGCAATTTTTAGATTTTTCGACCGGCCTGATGCGTTTTGGTGTGCCGAGAGCAGCCACCGAGCCAGCCTGGTCTCGTTCGGCCCCCAGATTTCGACGACGGCGCCGCGACGCGTCCGCTCGGCGCCGCATCCCTGGAAGTGGGTTCGGGCCTGGTCAAGCACTAGGTTGACCGCGAGGACTGGATCGATCCGAGGGTTTTACCGGACCGACGCTTCTCTGGCCGACTTTTCGGCCTTTTTGGCCTGGTAGGCCGCAATCATCGGGTTCACCAGCAGACCTCGGCCGGAGGCGGTATGGTGACGGGGCCGAGCGAAAGGGCAAGCCCGGTCTCGCCCTCGATCAAGTCTCGCAGACCATCGGCATAGACCTCCGAGTAGGACGAGACCACTTTCGGGTCGCAGGCCCGGATCGACCAAAACTGAACCGTGTAGGTGTCGGTAGGGTCGAGCCATACCGCGATCGAATTGATCCGACGGCGGGCTCGGGACCGAAACCGGACCATGAGGCCGCATCGGCCCTCGTGTTCCGCTGGCATGGCTCGGGTCATCCCGATCATGGCCGTCAGCCGGCCGTGGCCGCCTAGTTGGGCTAGAATCGTTGTAGCGATCTGGTGTCGGTCGGTCATTCGCCTACCTGTGTGGTGTGGGTTCGGTGGCCGTGTGTGGCCCCCGCTACTGGGCCCGAGCCGGTTGGCAGGGGCCCAGGCGCCGGGGTCAGCCGTGGGCCCAACGCTCGAACTTCGCGGCCGCTCTCGACTCCGCCCGACTCTCCGCTCGCTCAGCGGCGCGCCATAGTTTCGCGATTCGACGAGCATCCGATTCGGATGGCAGCTTCACCGTCCGATCTAGCAGCACCGTCCCGTCATGGTTTACTAGCAGGTCATATCCTAGGACTTTCACTGGTCTTGGCATACCCGAACACCTAGCAACTACCATACCACCGTCGGCATAGTAGAGAGGACGCGGTTTGGTCGGTAGAGCCCTACCCCGACAGACCACCATACTATGACTAGTGTGTCATGGTCTACCGCTCTGACTATCTGGCCGGCTCTCCAAAACCGAAGGAGTCACGGCAACTTGAGTCGTTTTGGCCCACCATGACGCCATTGTCATGGTCTATGAAAGGAAGTCATGGGGGCAGGTTTGGGACCAAATCGGTCGGCCTAACTCGCAATTCGTTCATAGTCTATGGCGAGCTTGTCATGGTTGGGGTCGATCGACATAACTGGTCAAGACTCCACAGCTTTTAGAGCTAGCCGGCCGGTAGGCTCGACCAGAATCCGTATCGCACCATGACACGGTGGTCATAGTCCAGTGACCCTACAGGCAGCATATTGGCGCCGTCTCGACTATGGGACGCTTGGCATGGTCATCGCATATCGGTTGGGCATGACCCGCAACACCCTCAGCCAACCAATCGTCCTAGTCGGACTCCCCGGAATGTCCCGCACCTACACCCCGCGCCCGGACGGGATGGTCGACCAAATCACCCGAAAAGACGACCTAGAAAAGGCATGTGTCGTTACGACCGAACAGGCCGTCGAAGCAGTCGAGCGGATTACCCGGAAGGGCTGGCAGGTCACTGTCAGCGGCCCCGAGCTCACCAGGCTCCGGCGCAGCGCTCGCTCCCGAGCGGCGCGCGCGGCCCGACGGGACGTCCTGGACTCTCTCGGCATGACGGCCGTTCGTGGCTCGGTGTCCGGCCGAACCTATTATGAGTGACACCATTACTACGCTGGTATGGTTATCGCAATGGATCCAGCCATGACACTGACCCCGAAAGCCATCCACGCGCTTGAGACTCTGGTGATCCTGACCGCCGAGCAAGGCTCCGGCCTGGTTCAACGGCTCGCGGCCGAGATTCAGATCGAATTCGGCCTAACGGACGAAGAGCGCCAAACGATTCTCTACCTGTGGGCCGTCGGGTACCGACTCCCAAACCTACCGGTCTGGGACCGAATCTCCTCCGGGCTCGAGCATTACCAAGCCGTAGACGAGTAGCCGACTTGACCGCAGGCCCAGGCCCGCACCCCTAGAGGGGCCGGGCCTTCACCCGTTAGAGGGCGCCCCGCATCCGTCGGCCGTGACCCTCGCCCCCTACACGCACCACACGCACCACGCACCATTGGAGCTAAGCATGGCCACCTACACGAAATTGAAGAATGGATCCTGGGGAATCAAGGTTCAGGGCACGGCGTCCGCCGGTCAGTCGGTAACCGTCACCAAGCGCGACGGCTCGAGCAAGGCCGAGCTGGTCGACCGAGTCCTTTGGGCCGGCGATGGGGTCGCAATCTGTTCGATCGCCCAGCACGCTCACTCAAGCGGCAGCCGTCGCGGATACTCGGGCCGCTACGAATGTGATGAATGTGGCGACATGGTGGTTCCGGGGTCCCGGTGTTGGGAGACCGGCTGTACTCACTGACCATTACTATCCTGGTATGGTTCTCGCATTAGGATCCTTCATCATGACCCACCTACTACGCACCCTAGTTCTCGGTCTCGTCGCCCGAGAAGCCATCCAGGCGTCCGGTTACTCGGACCTTACCGGCCGAGCGAACCCGATCATCGGGGATGACGTTGAGCTCACGGACTCGATTCTCCGAGAGCTCGGAGAGCTGATGGGTCGGCCACTGACCCAGCAAGAGGTCGAGCTCGTCGCACGCGAGACCGGGACATGGGACCAGCGTGGCCAGTGGTCCTCATGGCCTGACCAGGCCGAGCGACTGACGTCGGCCCTCCAAGCCGCCGACCGCGCCAGCGTGTCGGCCGCGGCCGAAGAGCGCGTTTTGGCCGCCGAGCAGGCGACCCAGGCCGCCCAGGCCGAAGTCGAGTCGCTCAAAAAACGGCTGAACGACCAACTTCTGGTAGAGCATGAGCTCAGCCGACAGGTGGCACTCAACGGATATCCGACCAAACTGGCCTATCAGTCGGTGGAAGACTCTCTATGGTTCGAGGCTGAGACGCTCCGAATCGAGGTCTCGCGCAACGCCAAGCCGTACCGAACCCAACGGGCGGCCAACCAAGCTATCATCCGAGCGGACGCTCTTCAAGAGGCGGCCATCCGGATGGCTCAGATCCGAAACCCTGGAGCCAAACGAGTCGTCCCCCAGGTGGCATAAATCTCGCAAACTCGTCGGTTACACCACACACACAACCCACACACCGGACCACTGACCAATGCTCATTATCTCTAAATACCCCGGAATCTGTTCCGTCTGTCACCGAGCCATCGATCCCGGAGACCGAATCGAGTGGACGCGCGGCCAGCGAGCCGTCCAGCACGCTGAATGTTCGTCCGACGGACGCAAGGCCGCCGAGGCCGCCGAGGCATCCCGAGCGACCGACGCGGCCATCGAAGTCCCGGCACCGTCAGGTCGCGAATACCTACCGTTCCAACGGGCCGGAATCGCCTACGCGTCCAAGCGCGCCGGAACCCTCCTAGCCGACGAGATGGGGCTCGGAAAGACGATCCAGGCCATCGGCCTGATTAACTCCGACCCGTCGCTCGAGCACATTTTGGTCGTCTGTCCGAAATCCCTGACCCTGAACTGGGAGCGCGAGCTCCGCCGGTGGCTGGTCCGACGGGACCTTCACGTGAGCCGCTCGCCCGCGAGCCCGGTCGGCATCCGGATCGTGGGCTTCGACCAAGCCATCGGCCTAGTCGAGACGAAGCAGCCGGCTCCGGGCGCGGTTGGCCGACCCGATCGCTATGGCCGGTGTTATCGACCGAAGCCGACCAAGGTCGCGCATCCGGTCCCGTCGCTTGACCGGGATTGGGAC
>Ga0153916_10000019_pt1 | contig 106780 bp, 80 predicted proteins | sample Opewatmetagenome_FD_109642 | JGI IMG/M metagenome (GOLD analysis project Ga0153916, IMG submission 109642) | Freshwater wetland microbial communities from Ohio, USA - Open water 3 Core 3 Depth 4 metaG | ecosystem: Environmental > Aquatic > Freshwater > Wetlands | place: USA: Ohio, Lake Erie...
CTGTGCGTAATATGCCCACGGAAACGCCGGATACTGTCCGGTATGACAAGCATGGAAAAGAGATTCCCCTCACCTATAAGCGAGACGATAGGCACCAATATCTTTTCGATCGCGAGTTAGAGGGTGTCACTGGCAACCTGATGCGCCGCTACAACGAGACCAACTCGGAATATATGCGTGAAAAGATTGGTGCCTTCATGAATATGCGCCCCTGCCCAACATGTGGTGGAAAACGCCTGCGCCGTGAAGCCATTGCTGTAACTGTAGATGATAAAAACATCGTCGAAGTCACCGAGTGGCCTATCCTGCAAACTTTGAAGTGGATCGAGCAGCTGTGTGACGCCTCCACACCCCTGAATCCTCGCCAGCAAGCCATCGCCGAACGCATCCTAAAGGAAATCTCTGAGCGGCTCGGGTTCCTGGTGGATGTGGGCCTGGATTATCTCACACTCCATCGCTCCGCGGGTTCTCTCTCGGGTGGTGAAGCCCAGCGCATCCGCCTGGCGACCCAAATCGGTTCGCATTTGATGGGTGTCTTATACGTATTGGATGAGCCTTCCATTGGCTTGCACCCACGTGATAACACCCGCCTGTTACGCACCCTGAAAGGTTTGCGCGATTTGGGCAACTCTGTCATCGTGGTTGAGCACGACTCAGAGACCATCCTTTCAGCCGACTGGATCCTCGACCTGGGCCCTGGTGCTGGTGAACATGGTGGCAAGGTCGTCGCTGAAGGTACCGTGGAGCATATCCTCGAAAATCCCGACTCACTCACCGGCGCCTATCTCTCGGGTCGTCTTCAGGTCGATATACCAAGAGAGCGCCGCACTGGGAATGGCAGGTCATTGACTATTGTCGGCGCGCGTGAGAATAATCTTAAAAACATAAAGGTTAAGATCCCACTGGGTAAATTTGTCTGCATCACCGGGGTTTCGGGCTCAGGCAAGTCTACCTTGATGATTGAGATTCTGTATAAAGCCCTAGCAGCCCGCCTGCAAGGAGCTCACACCCTGCCAGGTGATTATGACCGCATTGATGGGATCGAATATGTGGATAAGGTCATCAACATCGACCAATCCCCCATCGGGCGCACCCCACGCTCCAACCCAGGCACCTACACCAGCCTGTTCGATCAAATTCGATCCTTATTCGCTGAACTGCCTGAGAGCAAGATGCGCGGCTACAAGCCCGGACGCTTTTCTTTTAATGTGCATGGTGGGCGTTGTGAAGCCTGCCAGGGGCAGGGTCAGTTGCGCATCGAGATGCAGTTCCTGCCGGATGTTTACGTCCCCTGTGACGTCTGTCATGGGGCGCGCTTCAACCGTGAGACCCTCCAGGTAAGGTTCAAGAATTTAAACATCGCGGATGTCCTCGACTTAACCGTTGACCGTGCGTTGGAGGTATTCGAAGCGTTCCCCGGTATGATGTCTCGCCTGCAGACCCTGCAAGACGTGGGATTGGGATACATCCGGATTGGTCAGCCTGCACCCACCTTATCCGGCGGAGAAGCGCAGCGCGTCAAGCTGGCGCGTGAGCTTTCCAAGCGTGCCACGGGTCGCACTTTATACGTATTGGATGAACCTTCCGTGGGGCTGCATGCCGCGGACGTCCATAAGCTGATCGAGGTACTGCAGCGTTTGGTGGATGCCGGCAACAGTGTCCTGATCATCGAACATAATCTGGATATCATTAAAGTCGCTGACCATATTATCGATCTGGGACCCGAGGGAGGGGATGGTGGTGGCGAGCTGATTGCTGAAGGCTCACCCGAAGAGATTTGTGAAGTCGAGGCCTCCTATACGGCAAAGTTCTTACGCCCATACGTCTGCAAGGATGAGAATTCTGCCCCCATCAGGGTGTTGGGATAGATTTTTAAGAGCTTCGTTTAGAAGAGCTTGTTGGTCGAGGAGAAATGTCAGCATAGCTCTTCATCCTTTCGCTAAATCCTGCCAGTAGGTCCAGTTTCCCTTGCATTTTCATCGTGATTGCCCCATATGGGCAGGCATTCACACATATTCCGCAGCCTTTACACGCTTCATTAATCTCCGCGCCTCGGTGATTGAGTGAGATTGCCCCCGCCGGGCATGTCTCTACGCAATCGCCACAATCAATGCATTCTTCTCCAACGAGCACGCTCAACCCAGGCAGGCGTTGAACCACTTGCATTAACGATGCAGGTCCCTTTCGCATACCTCGATGGACCACACAGCAGCACTCACAGCAAAAACATACGGTAAGCATACGCTTGTAGGGGATCCCCAGGGTAACCGCATCGATCATGGTATGGGCGATTAATGGGAAAAGACCATCCTCCATGCCTCGCTGTATATGTCTTTTAGCTTCCTCGATGTCACATAATCTCCCCATGGTCGGATGAATTTGAGCCGCTCCATCCCCCAGGAACAGGCATCCCAGGTTAATCGGGTGTAATTGACAGTTCTCATGGCTGCGACACACACATTCAGTCATAATTAAACGTGCGCTTGCCTGTTCCACCAATTGCATCAGCAATGAGTAGGGTAGCACAATCTGATCACCTTGATTTATAGATTGGTTCACTGGGATCATGGTCACCTGGTGGATTTTTGAGCTGAAAATTGGATTTAGCAGGCTGCCAATGCCAGGTTGCTTGCCCATCCATAAGCCCACCTTGTAAAGTGGCCACAAACTCAATAACAGATCATAAATGCGTTTTGACCGTCCCATGCTGACTCTATCCGTGTAATTCGCCCCACTCTTCCATCAAGGTTTCCAGCTCTTTCTGCACCCTCACATACTCAATCCCCAGCTTTTGTACCTTGGCAGTATCTTTAGGTGGGTTTTCTAGCCTATGACCCAGCGTTGCTAGGTTCGCTTCCAGCTGGTCAATTAACGTTTCAACCTCCTTCAATCGTGCACGTTTCCGCCTGTCTTCTGCTGAAATTTGAGGTTTCCTGATGGGTTCTGTCACCCCTAAATTACTCCCACTAGCTTCCTTCTCTGCTGCTTGCTCAACCTCTCGCTGTAAGTGGTATTGGCTGTAGCTTCCTTTGAATGTGCGCAGGATCCCTTTGGCCTCGTCAATCTCCCAGATTTGGGTTGCCAGAGCATCGATCAGGTATCGGTCATGCGAGACAAGCAAGATTGTGCCCTGGAACTCATCCAGAACTTCCTGTAATATCTCTTGGGAGGGGATGTCCAGATGGTTGGTTGGCTCATCCAGCAACAACAAGTTTGCACCCGTTAGTGCCAGTTTAGCCAGAGCCAGCCTGCCGCGCTCACCGCCTGAAAGGACTTCCACTAACTTATGCACGTCTTCCCCACTGAAAAGGAAACGCGCCAGGTAATCACGAATGTCTGCTACCAGCATGTGCGGTGCTACCGCATCGATCTCTTGCACCAGGGTTCTCTCCGGGTGCAGATCCTCGTGAGCCTGGGCGAAGTATCCCACCTTCAAGCTGGCACCCAGCTCCACCTCTCCGGCCAGGGGCGAAATCTTCTCCAAAATTGTCTTTAAAAAGGTCGTCTTTCCTGCACCATTCGGACCGATCAAAGCAGTGCATTGCAACCTGCGCAGTTCGATCTCTCCGGTATAGAATAGCACCTTCCCTGGATAACCAATCTGCAGGTCGTGCGTTCGCAGGACAATCTCGCCACTGCGCTGGTCCGTATGAAGGTGCATGTGCAATTGGGGAGGTCGATTGGATGGCTCACGCAATGCGTTCAGCCTGTGTTGCGCTTCCTCAGGGCTCATCATGCTAGTGGTGGAATCCACACGCATGCTCAGCTCGCCCCATTTTTTACCAATTGCAGCTTCCAGCCCCACCTGCTCGATAGCCTGCAGATGACGGCTTAACCGGCGTAAGCGTCCCCGAGCCTGTGAAACGTTCTGACCTGAGATATTCTTCTTGATATAATCCAGGTCCTTTTCGAGCTTTTCTTTCTCAGAGTCAAACACTTCCCGCCTACGCTCCCAGCGCTCACTGCGTTGCTTGACGTACGCTGAATAGTTGCCTCGATAGACTTCGAAGCCCGAACGAGTCATCTCCCATATCGTATCCACTACCTGGTCCAGGAAATAACGATCATGCGAAACGATCAATGTTGCCCCATCCCATTGACTCAGATACCCTTCCAGCCATTCCACCGCGGCGATATCTAGATGGTTGGTGGGCTCATCCAGGACCAGTAGGTCAGGTTCCGATAGCAACAGGCGCGCTAATAAGGCACGCGTGCGTTCACCACCTGATAACCGTGTGAGGGGGGCCTCATATTCATCAGCTGTAAATCCCAATCCAGATAGCACCTGTTGGATGCGATGTATGTAGGTATACCCGCCTCGGTGTTCGAAGTCAGCTTGCAGTCTTCCATACTTTTCAAGCACCTGGCCCACCTGGTCTGGAACCGCCATCGCTTGTTCTAGTCGTTGCAGCTCAGCTTCCAGTTCGCGCAGCTGCTCGAATGGCAGTAAACACTCCTCCCATAAGGTGTGTGGGGATTCAAGACCAGCCTCCTGCGCCAGGTGACCAATCGACAAATTCCGAGCCTGGCTGACCTCGCCGGCAGATGGTTCTTCCTCCTTGGCGAGGATTCTCAATAGGGTCGTCTTACCAATCCCATTCGGTCCGATGATTGCGATGCGGGCGTGGTGTGGAATACTGAGTGAAATGCCCGAAAAGATATCATTGGCTCCAAAAGATTTGGCGAGGTTAACAGCGGTGATCAGCGACATAATTAGTGAAAACTGGAAGACAAAATTTTTCTCATGGAACTAGTATGAATTCTAATTCGTCCTAAGATCATCTCGGATGGTGGCATTCTTCATGCAACATCACAGTGTATTAAAATATCATCCAATTCTAACAAATTGTGCCATCAACCTGGAATTATAATTATGCCACAGGAATTTATCACTTCACGAACTCGAAAACCCTCTCCATGTTATAATCCGACATCGATGGACGAATACAATCCCATAGAAGTCAATCCGAGATCAACCCAATCACCCCACCGGTCTTCTCACATTACCATGAATCCTGTGTTATGGGGATTATTGGCAATCTTTCTAATCACTTTAACCGCGACAGTCTATCTGACATATTCGGTTGTCCGTGATGCAACTGCGGCGCGTTTAGGCCTCACCACTCCGCCAGCCCTTTCACTTACCGAATCGCCATTTACTAATCTGCCTGAGGTCAATATCAATTCTCCCCTTCAAGCCGAGAATGGACCCGCCCCAATGCCTTGGGACGGTGCGAACCGGGTGACTGTCCTGGTCATGGGTTTGGATTACCGTGATTGGGAAGGAGAAGGTCCCTCCCGCACCGACACCATGATGCTTATCACCATGGATCCGGTTTCCAGAACTGCAGGCATCCTGTCTATCCCACGCGATTTATGGGTCAATATTCCAGGCTTTGACTATGGCAAGATCAACACAGCCCATTATTTGGGAGAATTGTATAACCTGCCAGGTGGTGGACCTGGTCTTGCGATCCAAACTGTGGAAGAGCTCTTGGGTGTCGATATCAATTATTATGCTCAGATAGATTTTGCCGCATTCGAGAATTTTATTAATGAAATTGGCGGTGTTGAGGTTGATGTCCCTTACGAGTTAACGATTGATCCGATCGGTCCGGGGAACACGGTTACTTTAGCCCAGGGTGTTCAGCACCTGGATGGACCAACTGCCCTGGCTTATGCACGCAATCGGGACACTTTTGGCGCTGATTTCGATCGTGCTGACAGGCAGCAACAGGTGGTCATGGCGATATTCGACCAGATTACCTCATTGGGAACGCTTCCCAAGCTGATTGCTAACTCTCCAACGATCTATAACAATCTGCGCTATGGAATCCATACCAATTTAAATCTGAAGGAAACCATTTCCCTTGCCTGGACGGCTGCTCAAATCCCTAGAGAAAATATCAAACGCGGCCTTATTGGCCCTAATGAAACCTCTCGCACATTCTCAGCCGACGGCATGGATATTCTTCTCCCCAACCTGGACGCCGTACGTGCAGTGCGCGATCAGGTATTTTCAACGACCTCAGGGGTCGCCCCCGTCGCAACGGTTTATATCAGCAATCCAGAAGAGTTACGTCAAGCAGAGAATGCTACCGTCTCGGTTCTCAATGCCACTACTACCCCGGGTCTGGCCTCTCGAACCACTGATTATTTGCAGAACCTGGGAATTAACGTAATGGAAACCGGTAATGCTGAAGAAGAATCTGATACCACAGTGATCATCGATTACACTGGCAAACCCTATACAGTTCAATATTTGGTTGAACTTCTGAATATTCAACCAAATAGCATCTTCAGCCGCTATGACCCCAACAGCCAAACGGATATAGCCATTCTACTTGGAACAGACTGGGCGGAAAACAATTCCATGCCTTGAGATAATAATTGATGAATCGAAAAACCGTTACCCCACTAAATGTGGGCTTATTCTCCTTATTTATCATAGCCGCGATTTTCGCGGCTTATGTTGCTTATACCAAATCATACGATTTCTTCCTATCCTTCAATTTAGCCCAAATTCCAGGTCTTGCTATCCAGGGGAGCTCCACAACTCCACCCAGTATCGATGGCACTGCTGCCCCCACACCCATCCCGACCTCATCCACTGGCATCGCACCAGAACCTTGGGATGGCGCCAGCCGGGTGACCATCCTGGTGATGGGATTGGATTATCGCGATTGGGAAGCTAGCGATGGTCCCCCACGGACTGACACCATGATCCTTCTCACCATCGACCCGCTGACCAAGACCGCCGGGATGCTTAATGTCCCGCGTGACTTGTGGGTCAATATTCCCGGCTTCGAATATGGTCGGATCAATACAGCTTATCCACTCGGCATCGCCTTTGAAGTACCGGGCGGTGGACCAGCACTAGCCATGCAGACGGTCGAATCATTGCTGGGAGTCCCCATCGATTATTACGCCATCATCGATTTTTATGCCTTCGAGCAGTTCATCGATGAGCTGGGGGGAATTAATATAGCCGTGACATCTGAGATTACGGTTGATCCCATCGGCAAAGGGAATACCGTCACATTGAAACCTGGCAACTACCGATTGGATGGACCAACCGCATTGGCATACGCACGCGCCCGCCACACAGGGGGTGGCGATTTTGACCGTGCTACACGCCAGCAGCAAGTCATATTGGCAATCCAGGACCGTATCATCGAACTCGGTCCTGCCAAGATAGCAGCCCGAGCCACAGCCATTTATAATGAGCTTTCTGCAGGTATTCACACCGATCTATCACTGGATGATGCTCTCAAGCTGGGATGGCTGGCTTTGGAAATACCCCAGACAACCGTCCAACGTGGGGCAATTGCTCCACCCAATGCTGTCATGCTGGCGAAATCTCCTGATGGCACTCAAGATATTCTCATCCCTGTGTCAGACCAGATTCGCTTGATTCGTGATCAGGTTTTCGCCTCCTCCACAATGGCTAGCCCGGGGCTCTCTTCTGGAGATGTACGTGCGAATATGCAAGCTGAAGGAGCCACCATCGTGCTGGCAAACGGGACCTATGTAGAGGGCTTAGCCTCAAACACCCAGGCATACCTGCAGTCTCAGGGTGCCAATGTAGTCAGCACCCAGAACAGCGATTACACCACCTATACCCGCATCATTGATTACACTGGCAAGCCCTACACAGATCGCTACCTGGTCGACCTGATGCAAATTACCCCCTATAGTATCTCCTTACAGTATGACCCAAACAGCCAGGTGGATGTACTCGTCATCTTGGGTGACGACTGGGCGGGCAATAACCCCATGCCGTAAAAATAATTGGGGGGTTGTACGGCTTCCGCCCTTGGTTTCCAACTTCCGCGCCTCTCTTTTATTCGTCTATTCGTGCCTTATTAGTGGATAGTTTCCCCGCCTTGTTTAATTAATGTTCCTGTATGAACTTGCGGTCAGCCTCCAGATGACGTAAGTGATCCCCCCAGCAAATGCCAACCCGAGCAAAGTACCCGAACAGATAACTCCAATTGTATGATATTGATTTAATATCCAAGAAACCATAACCATGGGGGTCCCTCCCAGTATGATACCTAAAACAACACCTCCAGCTCCAAGTTCTGCCGCCTGACCCGCCAGTAATTCACTGCTATGGCAATGTCGCAGGATGTCAAATGCAGCTGTCAGGGTAATACACAAGATTGTTGTAGGCACTAGAACAATGAGGAATATCATAGGTGAAAAACCCAACGCTGAAATAATCCCCATTGCGAGCCAGCTGAGTAGCGTAGTTGCGAGTACAGGCGTAGCGACTTGTGCAGCCAGTGTCTCTCGCCCCGAAAAAGGTAGTTGCCGGGTGATCGCCCAAACCTTCAGGTCAGCTCGCAGCCTTTCCGTGCATCGCTGGCTGACCAATAAGCTCCAAATAGTAAAAGCCCATATGCGTGCACCCCAATCCGGTGCCAAGATCAATCCCAAGTACACCCAAAAAATGCCTATCCACCCCATTGTGGTACCGAAATTCATTGCTCGGAGAGTGGTCACCCAATCTTTCCAGATTAATGCCCAGGCCCCCGCTCTTCCATGAATTCGGCTTGCCTGATGACCCACCCCAAGCCTTTTGCGGGTTAACATCTCGCGCCTGAGTTGGGAATCACCAAGCCAGCTTACCTGCTGAGCTGACCACCTAAAACGAGATTCCTGTGCCGCCCGGCTAAGATTTAACCCAGGACTCGCCCAATATAATGATAAAAGACCAATTATTGCCAGGATTATCGCCAGAGAAAACCCCGCCAACCAGTACACCTCACCAAACCCAGCTTTAAGGGGAAACAGCACGGGCCATAAGATAATCTGAAACCCCTGTATGCTGGTTATTGCCAGGATGATTAGACCCAAGCCCACCCAAACCGGGATCCAACGAAGCCATGGGTTATCCATATCTCCCCGCAACCGCAAAGCCCCTAGTGCATAATCTGTCGCCATAAATGCCAGGTGAAGCGGCAGTATGATACACACAACCTGTAATCCTGCTAGCAGGTAGCCTGGGAGATGTGCCCATACGACCCCTCCCTGCTCAGCCAGTTGCAGGATTGCAAACCTCAATACAATTGCCAGTCCACCAAATACCAGGCCTCCGGGTATCCAATCTACTAAGAACCATGCCAGTGCCACTTGTCTGCGATCGACCGGTGTCTGGCAGATTAATTCAGCATCGGTCTCTGAAAAAATAAATGGACTGCGCTTTCCTGACATGTATCCCTGCCAGATTGCATACATCAATAAGATCGCACCAACGATCATTGTGGAAGCTGCTGTGGGCGTCAATCCCTTGACCATGGTCAGCATTCCCGCTCCCAGGCTAGCCAGAAGTGCTAAGACTGCAAACCCCCATAAGCTAAAGAAAATTACCACATAGATAAGGTAGATACCATGACTCAATGAGCGGTCACGTGGGTTATAACCCACGATGGCTGTCCAAAACCTCATCCGACCAGCTAGATCACGTAAGCGTACCAGCCAGATAGCTTTCATCTACCCCATCTCGAGTTGACCGCGATCCATCCGCCACCTTTTTCCGCCCAGGGTTTCCGCAAGGCTTAAATCATGACTTGTCAATAAGATCGCGCATCCGTTGTCTCTTAAGGTAATCAGCTTCTCCATCAACATACTCGCGCTCTCCGTGTCTAAGGCTGATGTAGGTTCATCCATTATTAACACTTGGAATGGTCTGATAAGTGCTAAGGAGATTCCCAATTTTAAACGCATTCCCCGTGAAAGGTTGTGGGGATACATGTCATGGCTTTCCCACAAACCAAATTCTCTTAATTTACTTTCCGCTCGTTCTTCCCATCCACGTTCTACACCAAAAGCCAGGCAGATAAAATGCAAGTGCTCCCAGGTGGTTAATTCCTGGTAAAAGTGAGGCACGTCTGGGACGAATGCCAAACGCTGTTTGGCGTCCCGCTCTTCCTGGTACAAGTCAAATCCTTCCACGAAGATATTCCCCCTTGTTGGACGAAGCAGCCCACTCAAACACAACAACAAAGTCGTCTTACCTGCCCCGTTGGGTCCGCTTAAAACGATAATTTCCCCAGGATAAACTTGAAGATCCAGGGTATGTACTGCCTGGAATTCTCCGAAGGATCGACATAAACCTTTTGCTTCAAGCAGGGGTTGTGCCATCAGGGTTGGACGAAGGTCAGAAACCACGACCCCCAATATCGGCTGTCGTCATCCGCCACACATTCAGCCGCCGTCAGATCACCTGCCGTTTTACCCCCATCCGTCAGGTGAATGGAATAGACCACTAAAGGTGTCATGACAAAATCAGCATAGCCCAAACTCAGCTCAGGTTTCAAGCCGGTGAAGAAGTGATCTTCACCCCCATCCCATGCCACCACGACCTCCACACTCGGAACTGGCTGCCCAGCCGCGTCTTTAATCTCAACCTGGATGAGTGGTTCTGGCTGGTTTATATTACAAACCAGTTGAGTTTCCTGCAAAACGAATGGAGCCCCTTGGGTGGGTGTGGGGGTTTCTGTTTGCGGCGTCTGATAGCTGGTCGTTGATTGAGGGATATTTACTGTGCTTTGGGATGTGGGACTTGTTTGCATGGTCATGGTTGGGCTGGCAGTTGGCTCGATGAGTAACGGTGTCGGGGTAGATCCGCTGGTAGGTGGGATGAAGGTTGCTGCCTGTGTGGGTGTGAGGCTTGAAGTGTCGGGCATCACCCCCCCGCCAAGTGCCATAGCCAGGATTCCCAACGCCCGTACCTCCTCTTCAGGGCGCCCTTCAGCCAGGGCACGTTGAGCCTGCATTGCCAGGGTTTGGGCGGTCTCATCATCCTTTAACTGTGCTAGTCGATCCTGCGCTCGCAGCAGATCACCGCTGTATAAATACGCAGCTGCTACCAAAGCCCGGTAATCATCTTTGAAATCTGCCCGCAGAGCATAGGGTGGAGCATCCACATATTTCACTGGACTGATCACCCATGAATAGAACAAACCAAAAGAAACACCCAAGACTGCACCCGTTAATAAATACCATGATCCTCGTCGATCTTGCTTCATGGGGTGGGAATCTCCTGATTCGGGTTCCAGGTCAGCAAAGCTTCTCCCAATGATTGTAAAAGGGATAAATCTTGAGAAGCATATTCATGTTGAAGGGCATAATTCAATGCGTTTGCTGCAATATCCGTAGGGGCAGAGCTCCCCACCAGTGCTAACCGTCTGACAGCCAGACCCAAATCATGATCCACCTGGTACGACTCTGCTACCATTAGTACATAGTCAGTCTTGTAGTCGACCCGTAAGCTTACCGGAGCAATATCCACATATTCGACTGGATTAACCACCCAGCCGTAAAATAGACCTGCTGCAGCTCCCAGGATTACTGCAATCAGGAATTTTGTCCACCGTGACATACTCTCCTCACCCTTCCATTTTCTTACAAATGCACCAAAAACCTGTACCTGGAATTCTACCATTGGCGCTTGCTATTGGCTTGAATATCTTGTACAATCTATTTATATCATTGCCGATTCCTTAACGCTTTTCCAGTGGTCGAAGGAGGGAAGCCATCATGGATATTATCAAGGTTTCTGGCACCTCTCGTACCTCTGCTGTGGCCGGTGCCATTGCTGGGGTCTTTCGCGAAAATAAACGGGTTGAAGTTCAAGCAATCGGAGCAAGCGCCATCAACCAGGCTGTGAAAGCCATGGCTCTTGCGCGTGGTTACCTGTCCAATGACGGCTTCGACATCGTCTTTATCCCTGAATTTGTAGATGTTCAGATAGAAGATAAGGTCCGTACAGCCATAAAATTCACAGTGGAATCACGCTAAGGAGTATTGACTAACCTCCCACCGCTTTCTTTAATTGCTCAAAATTCCACATCCAAGCCATCCGGTTGACAAAATCCGACAGGGAAGCACTTTTATCGCGCAACAACCGCACTGCAGCCCCCACCGGGTCTGCTCCAGCCGGTCCCTGCGGTTGGTCTGCATAAGCACCATAAAACGCAAAATATGCCTGGTTAAGTTTGCGGATGTGATACCCATGCTCCCACAGGAATTGCCTGCGCAGTTCCATGTAAGTTTCCGCCTGCTCAATTTTTCCATCTGCTAATAATTTGTCGGCATCTACACGCGTCAGGTGCATTTCCGCATTAAAATCAAATACCGGCGGGGAGGGTGGCTGGTTTTGACCATTTTCTGGGGCTGCTGGAGGGGCTTCGGGGGGTAAATAATCCGGATAATATTTCTGGACCACTGCTCTCCCAAGTTCAATTCCTGCGATTGAAGCCACGGTCTCATTCATGGTGCGCAGCTCCGGGCCGTTCATGTAACTTAGCCCGAGTGGATGCAATGTCAGGAAATTATGCACCCATTCATGAGCTACCACCTCTGCCAATCCATTAATGTCCGTTGTTTCCATTACCATGGTTGGGTATAGACCGATCCCTCCAATCCCAACCACCAGGGAAGAAACGTTGAGAGATCGATCCACTTGATTTTCCAGGGCAACCATCTGGTCAACGCTGATATCCGGTGAAATTGAAATATCCTGATCCTGCCGGATAATGTCGCGTGGGGATATGATCAGCGCATCCGGAGGAGGTGTGGTGTGATACAGCACCGGGGGGAATGCCTGCCCTCCAAACGTTAGTCCTACCTCGGATGCAATTTCGTTCACCTGGTCTTGTAAAACTGCCTCTGCCAATGGCTCAAGCTGGGCTCGCTGGTCCTGTAGATCCCTTAATTGTCTTCTTAAATCCACGGAGGTAGATGCCGGGTCGTTGATATTGGGGTCGGCGTAAATATCATTCAGTTTAGACTCCACTTGATTGATCTGATTGATCAGGTCAAGTGCTTCTAATACAGTGCTTGACCTGTCTTGTTCAGGTAGATAATCCGCCGTATCTAAGGCAATCTGTCCAAACTTGATGCCAAAAGCATCCATGGCCCAGGATACATAATCGAATTCAATTGATCGAGTGAAGGCTCGAACCCGCTCAAGCGAATCGGATGGTGACACGTTACTTGCCCCCAACATCATTGTCATCATCAGCAGTATGATTGTCAGCCAAAAAGCGCTTTTAAAGGACACGCCTGCCATAATAATCCCGGATGTTCGGGATGTCAAATTAAACCCTTTTAACGATTGTATTCCTCCATGCTATAATCAACCTTGATGAATTTTCTCATCACAGGAGCGGCAGGTTTTTTAGGGTCAGCCTTGGCAAATCGCCTGGCATGGGAGGGACACCAGGTACGTGGCTTGGATGACCTTTCAACGGGGGATCCCAACGCGCTCCACCCCGAAGTCCTCTTTACCCGCGGCGATGTCAATGACCGCCCCAAACTGTGGACTCTGTTACAAGAAGTGGATTGTGTCTATCATCTTGCTGCCCGTGTATCAGTACAGGAATCCGTTCTCTACCCCCGAGAATATAATGCCGTCAATGTTGGTGGAACGGTCAGCCTGATGGAAGCCATGCGTGATGTAGGCGTGCGCCGGGTGGTGCTCATTTCTTCAGGTGCGGTTTATGGGGACCAGCAAAATCAACCAGTGGTTGAGACTGCTCTACCTAACCCGCGCTCCCCATATGCAGTTTCAAAGCTGTCTGCTGAATATTACGTTAACACGATTGGTGATTTATGGGGCATAGAAACGGTCAGCCTGCGGGTTTTTAATGCCTATGGTCAGGGTCAACATTTACCACCTTCTCATCCACCTGTCATCCCCTTCATGCTCAAGCAAGCCATGCGGAGTGGTACCATCATCGTGCATGGTGACGGAACTCAGTCCCGTGATTATGTCTACGTGGATGATGTTATTAGCGCTATGGTCGCAGCTTCCACTGCTCCCGACCTGGATGGTCTGGTCATCAATGTGGGCAGTGGCACTGAGGTGTGTGTACGTGACCTGGCAAGCTTGATCATCCAGGTATCCGGTGGCAAAGCCGAGATTGTTTACAACCCACGCACCGATCCTGGCGTCTCCCGCATGTGTGCTGACCTGACCCTTGCCCGCAGTAAGTTGAGTTATCAGCCGCACTTTTCGCTCGCTGAGGGTTTAAAGCTCACCTTAGACCGTGACCTTCGCTTCAGGAAGGACGCCACTCGGCCTCTCCAGCCACCTACAACCGAAGCATGACAATTTCATTCTGGCTAATCCTGTTGGCTATCATTGCCTATGGGTTGCTTCATTCCTTTTTAGCTTCCTTGAAAACAAAGGCTCGTACCCGCCATTGGTTTGTTCCAGCCACTGATCGTTGGTTCCGAATTGCTTACAATCTGATCGCAGTACTCACCTTGCTGCCGATCCTGCTCCTTCCAATTCTCCTGATCGATCGGGAGATATATGTGATACGCTACCCATGGGTTATCCTTACACTGATCATTCAGGTGCTGGCAGTCATCGTATTACTTGTGGGTCTGCACCAGACCGGGATAACCTCATCCATCGGCTTGCGCCAATTGCTGCTCCCCGAAGATACTTCCCCTCCCCGCCTGGTCACCACTGGGCTATACAGGTACGCTCGTCATCCGCTCTACACCGCCGGGTTGGTCTTTATTTGGCTTATTCCCATCCTCACCTGGAACCTGCTTGCGCTTAATCTGGGTCTCACCGCCTATGTTTTCATCGGGGCTTATTTCGAGGAACGAAAGCTGCTGCTCGAGTTCGGCGAACCCTATGCTGAATATCGCAGGCACACCCCCATGTTGATACCGGGGCTACGTTCTCCAGGAAGACATTCGTAAAACATAGGCCACCTATCTTGATTGCTCTTCAGATCATATAGTTTTTAAGTTACTCCCATATTAAAATCCTCGGAGATGTACCTTGCCTACAAAAATTTCCCGTAGAAATTTCATCAAATCATCTGCGATTGTAGCAGGTGGCATCATTGGGGCTACCATTGTCGCGGAAGTGTCAACGCCACTTATCTTACCGGAAAAACTTGAATTTGACGAAAACGTCAGTCTGTGGAGCGGATCTCAACCGCCCAAAAATCCTCCTTTGAATGAAGATATCGATGTAGATGTGGCAATCATTGGCGGTGGCTATACGGGTCTCTCAGCAGCATATTATCTCTCACAACGTTTTCCAGGAAAGGAGATTGCTTTATTCGATGCCAGAGGAGTTGGTCATGGCGCCTCAGGCAGGAATGGGGGTATGGTTCTACCTCAAACACCCAATGAATATATGGTGTTTTATTCTGACCTTCAAACCCATAAACGGATCTACGATGTAACTGTAAAAAACATGGATGATTTAGCACATTTAATTCAAGGTCAGAATATCGATTGCGATTTCACACGTAATGGTGCGCTCCTAGTCATTGCAAAAGAAAGCCAAGTGGAGCAATATCGCCAATACGCCACTCAAGCTCAATCTCTGGGTATGCCTATTGAATACTGGGACCGTAATCGCACACAAGCTGAGATTGGCACGCAGGTATATTTTTCTTCACTGTTTGATCCGAATGCAGGTGAAGTGCATCCCATGAAGCTGGTCCATGCTCTCAAGAAAGCTGCTGAAGCAGCTGGTGCCCGGGTTTATGAGGACAGCCCCGTCTATGAGCTGGAGGAAGGTGAGACCGTTCGCCTTTCCGTGGGAGAGGCTAATCACAAAGTAATGGCAAAGGCGGTTGTCCTGGCTACCAATGGATATACTTCTAAGCTGGGATTTTTCAAAAATAGTGTACTCCCCATACATACTCCCATGGCTGTAACTCCTCCTCTACCCGAGTCAACCTTTTCTGAAATCGGCTGGAACAATAAGATCGCATATTCTGATACTTACAATCTCCTCTATCATCTTAGCCGCACAACTGATAACCGCATCCTCATCGGTAGCGGATATGTTAATTATTTCTTCAATAACGGCATTGTAAATAAAGATGATCCCAATGTGTTAAAAGCTCATCTCTATAAGGAGCTGGTCCGCATTTATCCTAGATTATCAGGCATTGATTTCGAATATGTTTGGACTGGTATTTTGGGCTTTTCGGTTGACTTTTCTCAATCGGTGGGGGTGATGGGAGCTCATAAGAATATCTATTATGGCCTATGTTATGTCGGGCACGGCATTAATCTTTCGACCCTTTTTGGGAAAATTATCGCAGATATTTATGCAGGTGAAGAGAGCAATTGGAATAGCTTCCCTTTCCTTAACCACCATTTTATTCCCCTTCCTCCCGAGCCACTTAAATGGGTGGCATTACATTCGACCCGCGCATATTTCCGCATGGCAGATGAAACAAAATAAGCAAATCTAGGGTATTTCATTCGCCGTGGATGCATCATTCTGGTTCAAGCTTGCACTCAGTTTCATCGTTGGCAGCCTGTGGGTCACCCTGACCACGCTGAGTGCCGAACGGTTTGGGACCAAGATCGGCGGATTGATCGGTGGTTTACCTTCCACCGTTGTGATTGCGCTGTTCTTTATTGGATTCACCCAATCCCCACAGATTGCGGCACAAGCCACGACTGTCATGCCACTCGCTCAAGGGTTGAACGGTGTGTTTGTACTCACTTTCATGTGGCTCATCCAGCGTGGGTTATGGTCTGGTCTATTGGGGGCATTGCTGGTATGGTTCATCCAATCCACACTCTTATACCTGCTTGATATCCATATATTTTGGATTTCTCTGATCGGCTGGCTGGCGCTGCTTTTCTTTTGCTACGTGGTCCTCGAGAAATGGATGAACATTTCCTCCCAGGGAAGGTTGGGGGTCTATTACCCACCCTTCCAGCTCATCTGGCGTGCCTTGTTTGGCGGCGGGGTGATCGCTTTGGCAGTTTTCATGGGCAAACTTGGTGGACCTCTGCTTGGTGGAATATTTGGCTCTTTTCCAGCAATGTTTCTCTCCACCCTGGTGATCACCTATAATACTGGCGGTCTCGATTTCTCACGTTCAGTGGGTAAATCACTCCTGATCAGCGGGCTGATCAATGTACCCCTGTATGAGATCGCGGTCAGGCTCCTTTATCCAGCAGTTGGACTGGGTCTTGGTACGGCTCTCGCCCTTTTATTCTCCCTTGGCACAGGCTACCTGACCTTCCAGTTCATGAAAGCCCGACTGTCGTAGTTTACTTTTTTATTGTTGAGTATTTGAATCAAAAAATTCAATTACGTTCAATTCAATTGGGGAAAAAAGTGATTAATTTCTAGTGATGAGCAAACTAGAGAGTACCCGATAGGGTGGTGTAAATTGAATCAAATGAAGAAAGAGTGACCAAAATTAAAAAAAAAAGACAAAAAACGAAATGAAACGAATATCGTAGAAGAATGAAATATATAATGGATTAAGGAAAATAGAAAATGAAGGAAAGATAACATACGGAAATTAACCAATGATATTATAGCACATTTGTTCTAATCCACAAGGGGTTTATGAAAACCTGCCAATATTTTAAGATTTGTGATAATAAATTACCCCTTAACTTCCTCGAACTAGATGAGGTAAATAGATTATCGGTTTCGTAGATATTGACGTGGTCCTGGTTTGAATAGCGCCAGGTCTATCTACTTACTCCCCTTGGGAAGAGATTTTTGATAAATAACCTTTGTGCGACACTTCTATTGGGTATTTAGAAATTCGTCTCATAAAATATGACATATTTAAATAAAATATATATTACTATTACACTCGCCTGAATGATCTTTGACTTCTCAAAATTGATCAACCATACATATGCGTGTGATTCAATCAGTAAATGTATTATTAGTTGTTTGAAAAACATGCTATTATTAACGTAGAAAAAGAATCCTTTTTCAATTACCAATGTATCTGATTTTAACTGAATACTCCTTCGCCAATCAGTAGCTGACGAAATAGGAGTAAATATGAAAAAGAAATGGTGGAACAGCCTGCAGGTAAAAATTATCGCTAGTCTTTCGTGCCCAAGCTGATCATCCTTTTTGTGGTGATCTGGTTCACTTTTTATTCCTACCAAATGGTGATCGGAGACCTGGCCAATAAACAAGATTGGCTGAACTGGATAAAAAAAAATAAAGTAGCCGGCCCAGGCCATCATTGGATACTTCTCACGCTTGCCCGATCAATTAACCATTACGGCGATATAGAAATTCCTAGAATCAGGCAAATCATGATCGAGCATGGAAAATAGCTTGCTTACAGCTACATCGATGAATTACAGGATCCAGAAAGAAGATGTACGAAGAATACGAAATTGATGAGCTGGCGCCCTGGTTGGTAATCATCATCACATTGATTGGTGGCGGGCTGCGAGTATTTTTAATCGCTAATAAAGGGTTATGGCTGGATGAAACGTTCAGCATATGGTTGTCCAGCCACAGTGTTGTAGAGATGCTGCAGTGGATTGCCAAGATTGACCACCACCCACCCCTATATTACCTTCTGCTCCATTACTGGATAGCACTCAATGGGAATACACCCTATGATGTCCGCCTGCTTTCTGCACTATTCGGCGCAGGCACAATCCCGATTATTTACCTGATCGGTAAACGCATGTCTGGTGTGGCGATGGGATTGGCGGCAGCCGTGCTCCTGGCTCTTTCGCCTTTCAACATCCGCTACGCACAGGAAACGCGCATGTACACCCTCCTGATGTTCAATGCAACCGTGGCGATCTATGCACTGGTCAGACTACTTACGAATTCACGCTCCGTTAAGCCCATCGGCAGCCAATTTCGGGAATATCTGCATGCCTGGCGTACATCTGGGCTGGTTGAACCAGACACCGATGGAGATTTCAGCTATAAGGTTGAGACTCGCAATCAAACCGGATGGAGAGCCTGGATATCCCGCCATCGTTGGTTACCCATCCAGACCATTGAGACTGACCTGGCCTGGGTTGCATTTATCGTGTTCTCGGCTGCGACCATGCTCAGCCACAATACGGCTGTCCTTTTCCCTTTAGCCACCAATATCTTCGTTCTTGGTCTCATGCTTTTTCAAAGGATAAAAAAATCAGGATCTCTTCCCGCCTGCCAGGCTCCCGCTTTTTCGAACTGGGTGAAAGCTCAGATTGGCATCTTCTTACTATGGAGTCCATGGATATTTGCTTTTATCAAGCAAGCCAGCAGAGTCGATCAGGAGTTTTGGATTCCTAAACCAAGTATGGAGACCGTTTTCCAGACGCTTAGATCCTTTTTGAATGATTCTACGCTAGTTCAAGTCAGCCAGGTAAGGATGATCTGGATCCTATACGCACTGGTATTTTGTTTAGGGCTGGTGCATTACTTGAAAAAAAATTCGCAATTCTTATTTCTGGCTGCCCTATTAGCCATTCCCCTCCTGGGTGAGCTGATCGTAAGCATCCGCCAACCTGTTTTTCTCGATCGAACCCTGATCTGGACAACGATTCCTTTGTTCCTGGTGTTGGCGGCTGGTATCGCTCAATTAAGATTTCGTCTTCTTATTATCGTGGTGCTGGGGATTTTATGCGCAAACAACCTGTTTTCTACCGGCGATTATTATAAGTTCACGCAAAAAGAGGATTGGAGTAACCCTGCCGGTTTTGTCGCTAATTACGTCCAGAAGGATGATTTGGTCCTTTTCAACGCCACCCGGGTGCAAATCCCGTTCGACTATTATTTTAAAACCTATGAAGACCTTTATTCTATCAAGGTAGAGAAACATGGAGTTCCCGTAGATATGTTCGATAGCGGTATCCTGGAACCAAAGATGACGGATAGCGATATACCCAGGTTGATTTCATTGTTGAGCGGGCATAAGACGGTTTGGCTGGTTTACAGCCATAACGCGAATACTGATCCAATGGGGTTAATCCCGCAAACGCTTGCATCGGTAATGAAATTAATCTATACGCGCGATTTTTATGGGGGGCAGGTTCAAATATATGGGGCTCCTTGAGCCTGATTTCTATGCAAACGGCCTACACGGCGCCCTGGACATTTCTAGCAATGTCCGGCAGTGGGTGGGGGGTTGGCTGGATGATCCCTCTACCATAATACTCCCGGCCAAGAATCCAAATATAAATTACCTCACCTGCTTTTAAGGTCTCTCCATCTTTTTACCGCTGCTGTCTTCGACACTTACGCGTCTTCATCGAAGCAACATGAGCAAAGTTGATAAAAAGTGGTTGTTTAGTATATGTATCATAGATATAGAAAATACTTCAAAGATAATAAACTCAAATCATATAAGCTCTATTCATAAAATCCAGGGAATTGTGATTTAATAAAATGAAATAATTCGACCAATTCATGATCCGAAATTATAAGAAATCTACCTTAACCAGAATTAGTTATTCAACATGCAATGGAGCAGGATATGGAAGCCAAGTAGGGTCAGATTACTAAAGATAAAAGAACAAACCAAACCACATACGATTGCTTCGACTTTCTAGATGAAAAAGAACGGAAGAAATATCCACGCATAGGAAAAGGCAGGAATAATAGTTGTTGGTTATCGGGTTAATGCTAACGATCCAAATCACCTACGTCTATATGAGAATGTTAGAGATAAAACCAGTGACTACAAGGTTTTGATAATAAAAATGGATGTTCCTTATGTGGTCGCAGTTAGTATTGAATTTAAATATCCAATCTGCGATCAAGATTTTATCGATTATCTGCTAAGTGGTGAGGAATCATTGTCTGTATCCATACCGAAGCGGCATCATAAAATTCGAAGTGTTTAATCGTGGGGCATATAGGTTTCAGTTTTTCAAAAATATAGATGCTCTTCATAAAATCGACATTCCTTCGGGATATTTATTTTGATATTATTATTGATTTACTTAAGGCGGATAAAATTTAATCCACATAACCATGTTGTAGACTTTTATAGCTCATCATCGAACGATACCTCCATATCGCCGGATGAACTCATCCGCATTTATCCAGATTTCCGTTCGTCGCAATCGTAAGAATCCTCGACTCTGCATACTGACATCATTGTATGCCCACATCAGCCACCAGGAGAAAAGGTTCTCCCAAAACTCTCCAAAGCGCCCCAACGGTCGATGGTATGGCAGGACGGTAAAACCCAGGTGCTGCATCAAGCGGGTACCACCGGTATGATCTGTAAAGGAAAATAAGGCTGATTCGCCGCATATCGCTCGTACCTGTGCGTATCTGCTGTCATTCTGCATCTCCCTCGCCACCAGCTTGAACGAATGAATCACCATCCGCCTAAGGCGGAGTGCCCATTCCAGGGTTGCCCCCCCTTCGGGTAGGATTGGCATGCACTCATTCCATGCGTGCACCGCCAGCACAGGTTCACCTTTCAAAATCCTCTCGTTTTCGATATTTACTTCATGAGAGGCTTGCTTCAGTTGGATCCGCAGGATGCACTCCGGATCATCAGTGAATTCATAGATTCCCCCAGCTGTTCGCACCAAGGTATCAATCAAGCGGACTGCTGCGCGCATCTGTCATCCCACCCTAGATAATGTATCCTTCCTTCCAGTCTTACCGGTTTCTCACGCTCCGGGCTTATTGATTATGGCACTTAATTAACCACTTGTCACGGGCATTTGACTCCTGTCATGACCCCGCCCTGAATCAGCATCGTAAATACTAGCCCTCTTATTCCCATGTGCTATACTTATTTCATCCAACCTTTCCACCTCACCCACTCTGGAGGTGTATCCCATGTTCGAGCATCGCAAACAACCTCTGCTTACGCCGCGCGACTTCCTCATCCGCCAGCTGATTTATTTGCTGGTTGCCTTGGGTATTATTGCTGGCTCACTTGCTATGGGTATTCTGGGTTACCACTTCTTCGAAAATCTCCCCTGGATTGATTCATTGGTAAACGCTGCCATGCTCCTCGGCGGAATGGGTCCGGTGAACGAGCTCCACACCAACGCTGGCAAGCTCTTCGCGTCTTTCTATGCCCTCTATTCCGGCATCGTTTTTCTGGTTTCCGTTGGGGTCATCTTAGCCCCTCTTTATCACCGCTTTCTACACCGTTTCCATCTCGAGACAGAAGATGCTTAACCCGATTACCACCTTATTGGATTACATTATTGGTTATTTATAACTAATATAAACCCCGTTCATGCCCTTACTCTGGCTCTCTCTGGCTTTCCTGTGTGGCATTCTGCTGGCATCCAGCTTATCCTTCCCACTTCTGGGCTGGTCCCTGGTTGCTCTGGTAGCCATCATTCTCTTCCTTCCTCCTATTTCTGGTCGTTTATCGTCTCGGCTGCCACCGGGCCTCATCCAGCTCAGTAAAAATCTCAAGCTGCCCTCACCAACGTTTTTCCCGTTGGTCATTCTATTCTTTTCAATTGGAGCAATCCGGTACCAGCTCAACCAACCCACCATTGATCCATCATTCATTGCATACTACAACGATCGATCCACTGAATACATCATGGATGGAGTCCTGGTGGAGCCATCCGACGTGCGTGACACGTACATCAATCTTCGCCTGCGACTCGAACAGCTTCATCCGGTGGGTGACGATCTATCCATCCCTGTCCGTGGTCTCCTATTAGCCAGGGTCTCTACAGACGCTTCCTATAATTATGGTGACCGCCTACGCTTGCAGGGACATCTCGAAACCCCACCTGAGAATGAAAATTTCTCTTATCGCGATTACCTTGCCAATCAGGGAATCTACAGCTACATAGCTTATCCATCCTCCAGCTTGATTCAGCAAGGTCAGGGCAACCCCATCTATTCTGCTTTATATGCCTTCCGGCAGCGTTCCCTTGATGTCGTTTATTCTCTCTTCCCCGACCCAGAAGCTGCCCTCCTCGCCGGTATCCTGCTCGGTGTCCAATCGGGCATTCCTCAAGAGGTGCAGGAGGCTTTCCGCCTCACCGGCACCAGCCACATTATCGTCATCTCGGGCTTCAATATCACCATCATCGCTGGATTATTCACCTTTTTGTTCAGCCGTTTGCTGGGTGAGCGGAAAGGTGCCGTGGTATCTGCCATCGGGATCATTTTCTATACACTCCTGGTGGGTGCGAACGCGGCTGTATTACGGGCTGCCATTCTCGGCATGCTCACTTTACTGGGTCATCAGGTTGGTCGCCGTCAGGTCGGTTTGAACAGTTTAGCTTTCGTAGCTGCCTTCATGGCTATCTTCACCCCCACCATTCTTTGGGATGTCAGCTTTCAGCTTTCGTTTACTGCCACGCTCGGTATCATGCTCTATGCTGAACCGTTCACCCATTGGTTTACCAATTTCGCCGCCCGTTTTATTCCCTCAGATAAAGCCAACCGTTTGGTAGGTCCGGTTGGGGAATATTTCCTGCTCACCCTGGCAGCGCAGCTCACCACCCTGCCACTCATGATCTTCTATTTCAAGCGCATCTCTCTGAGCGCCCTCATCGCTAATCCGCTTATCCTTCCTGCCCAGCCTCCGATAATGGTTTTGGGAGGCTTGTCGGTCCTTGCCGGGATGCTTTTAAAACCCGTTGGACAACTTCTGGCCTGGGCAGCCTGGCCTTTCACAGCTTATACTATTCGCGTGGTGGAGTGGCTCGCCACCATTCCTCATAGTTCCATACCCCTCGGTCAGATCGCCTTCCCCCTCATCCTGCTCTGCTATGTTGCCCTTTTTGGCCTCACATTTGCCCGCTCCCAGTTATCAATCCTGATTAAACGCCTGACACCTGCCATACCACTCGGGATCCTTGCCATCATCACTGTCCTGGTGTGTAAATCTGCCTTTTACGCTCCCGATGGATTGTTACATGTCACCTTATTGGACGTTGGCACGGGTGAGGCGGTGCTGATCCAATCGCCAGAAGGACGTTCTGTGCTGGTCAATGGCGGACCGAGTACAATAAAGCTTTCCGATGCATTGGGCAGGCGCCTGCCGCCCTTCGACCGCTCATTGGATTGGCTGGTGGTGGCAGATATCGACAATGAAGACCTGTCGGGTGTCCCGGACAACCTGGAGAGATTCTCCCCGACCAATGCGCTGTGGGCGGGCAATACCTATGGCACACGGGCGGCAAATGAGTTATGGTCCCAGCTTATCTCTCAATCCATACCCACTACAATCATGCAACCTGGCCATGCACTTGATCTGGGGTCAGGAGCCAATCTAAAGGACCTCACCATTGATGCCAAGGGTGCCGTTTTGTACCTGGAATGGGATAACTTCCGCATGCTTCTGCCGATGGGGATGGATTTTGAAGCCCTGGAAGCTATTCAGAGAGATTCGACTATGCGCAATATTTCGGTGTTGATTCTGGCCGAATCAGGCTATGCACCGCTCAACCCTCCCGAGCTGATCGACTTCCTCCATCCGCAACTGGCCGTGCTCAGTGTAGCAGCTGGCGATAATACCGGCCTCCCTTCCCCAGAAACCCTGGAGGCTTTGGAGGGGTATAACCTCCTACGCACCGACCAGAACGGGTGGATTGAGATCTCCACCGATGGAAGGCAGATGTGGGTGGAATTGGAAAGGAAATAAGACATTTTTGGGTTCACCCTTGTGGGCTCAACCCAAACTCCTACTACTTTATCAACTCGATGGGTCCGATTACGCCGATTTTCCTTTGAGGAGGCGAATCAAAACATATCAGGTAGATGGGTTCGTCTTTCACCTCTGCGGTTAGTAAGGTTTCTTTAGCAGGATCTGTTTCTATAAGTCCTAAGACCTGTAGCCAGGGAGGAGGGTCCAGACTTGGATATGCATCCAGATCTGAAAAGGTTTTCCCCTCATCAATCGTAACGTACGCCAACGCAGCAGGCCCTTCCAGGTCTTTGTCGATCAGCTTTATTCCAAACTCCCCAGCTGGAACTTGCCTTGGACCATCCAGAACACATTTGCCACCGGAGATGGTCACCGTCATTACCACTATTGGAGTCGCTCTCGCTGCGGCCCAATCGATAGCGATCTTCTGCCCTCCATTGAGCGTGCTCAGGTATGTCTCGATAAATCGATCGGCTTCAACGGTCATCGCCACCCGTACCTCTTTACCAGCCTGGCTGATTTTCGTCCTTCCGATCTCTGGACCTTCTTCTTCAACCACGATGATAACTTTCGTGGTGTAGCTGGTCAGGCTTTCATCGCTCGCAATCGCATAGGTCAGTGGATCCCAGAAATATAGTCCCTGGTTATATACCTCCGATTCGGTCAGCATCGCATACACGGCCTTTGAAGCTACGGTGCTTTGGTGATTGGATAGTAGCTTATAGAAGGTTTTGTCCAACGGCACCAGGTTGGTAGCATCGAGGGGCACGATGGTGATGGGGGCGCTTGAATTTAGCACAATGTTGGCAGCGTGCGGGTCAATAAACATGTTGAATTCAGCCGTCTTGTTGGGGGCAGTAAGAGGAACGCCAAAGATGTTGCCGGGCACATCGAAAGCTCCTCCCATGATGTAGACCATCTGAATGTTGTCCGCCAGCTTCGGGTCCGCCTGGAACGCTCCTGCCAGATTGGTGAGCGGGCCATCTGCTACCACAATCACCGGGCGGGCAGCTGACTCGATGGTCTTTTGGAGCAGATCGACAGCGGTCAATTGGTTGTTGAGAGCATCCGGGATGTTCGTTGGCCAGGTGATACCAAGGGAGCTATCGGCGGCAGCGCGTATTGTAGGAGGAAATTGGTGAGTGCCAGTTAGTGGAGTCTCGCGCCCACAAGCCACCGGGATATCTCCCGCCTCGAGCATGGCGATCATACCGCGCGCGTGAGCGATCCCTGGGCCGCAATGTGTCTCACCCGTCCCAGATATCGTAATAGCCTCTACACTGAATTCAGGCCTTTGCAGCAGGTAAAGAATAGCCATGACGCCATTGGAGCCCATATCACTATCGATTACTACGGGCGTCCTGGTGGACTCACCAGGTGTTTGGCTGTTACCAGGTTTTGTTGAGGCCGCTCTGGGTCCACAAGCAGCCAGGAGCAGGATTGCCAATGCAAACTGGATAAGGGTCGTTCGATGGTTTAGCAGGTAGTTCATTTCCGCCTCCGCAGATAAACCATAGATTCGAGTAAGGTCCTCTAATTTCCTATTTAAAGCCCTGGTAATATCTTGCCAGACTCGAGCAGATTGAAAACAACCATCTATCCATTTGAGGCTCAAATACCAATTGGGTCTATGGTTAAATTGATTATGTAATATACACGGTTAAAGTCAAGTTAATGAATATATTCACATTATTACCCCTTATTTAATAATATCAAACGATTAGGAAAGTAGAAATTACCATTTGCACCTTCGGATCTATTCCTGAATTATTGTAAATGAACCGATTAGGTGGAACATCACATTCGTTTTGTTTTTACATTTAGGGTTTCAATATCACCATCATCGCTGGATTATTCACTTTTTTGTTCAGCCGTTTGCTAGGTGAGCGTAAAGGTGCTGTAGTCAGCGTCGCCCCCGCAGACCGGACTGGTCTGCCCTCCCCCGAAACATTGGATGCTTTGCATGGCTACAACCTACTTCGCACAGATCAGAATGGATGGATCGAATTAACTACGGATGGAAAGCAGATGTGGGTGGAGGTGGAGAGATAGCGCCTGCGAGGCACAAGTACCATTAGAAAAGAACAAATTCGAGGCCATCCACTTATGCTGGAAGCGTAATGGGAAGGAATGAGAATTGATCATAATGGTTATTGATATAAAATCTGTACCTTAACAACTAAATAACGTGCTAAAGCACACACGACGCGACATGCTTCAGTAATGATATGTAGCGAGAGAAGTTCGGTTATTGTCTCTGTGAGATATACTCTTTGCTGGATCATCGCTGGGGGACCTTCAAACATGGTAGAGATTATTGTGCTGCTGTTGCTCAGGAGGTATATAAAAAACCTCAATCCCGTTTCCCCTCTCCAAGAGAGAGGAGAAACGGGGTTAGGAGGTTAATAGAGTAAGGAATAAAATCATAAACAATTACCGCTTACGGTAAATCCAGGTATTGACCTAGGAAGTTTCGCGCATCCGGAGTATCCAGACGGTAACTGTAAGCATTTGCCCTGCAGATAGCATCCCCACCAGAGGAAACCGAGATAATCATCCTACTCCCTACGATGAATTGCGGAGAGCCTGAGTCGCCATAACACACGCCACCCTCCCCGGTAGCATTCTGGTTTTGGTTATAAAGCACATACGCATGCGTGAAACCTTTGACATTGGTGGTCGCCATGTTTCGTAGTCCGGTCATATTAAACTGCGTTCCACCAGGTTGCTGCCATATAGGAATGAATCCATAACCAACTGCTTCAACGTCCAAGTCTTTCAGGGCTGCAGCGTACAGCAGCTCGTCCATGTATCCTGCTGGTGGCAACTCAACCGGTAGGATGCCTACTACCGAACCAACTGGTAGAAAGACAATCCCCAGGTCATGCAGGTCTGCGTGATTCTGCCCGAACTCAGGATCCCATGTGTACCTAACGGCCTCGATGACACCCGAGACGTCGTCTATAGTATCGTTGTCGAAACTGACGTAAGCGGTAGGGTAACCAAGAGATGGGGTGAATGCCAAGCAATGAGCAGCGGTTAAGAATACATCGTACATGCCATCACTGGAAACACCTGCGTACGATCCGGAGCAGACGAGTTCATAATAGCTGATAATCCCGTTCGCATCCATATCGTAGTACAACGCACCAACCATAGGATGCAGATCGCCGTCCGGTCCATCACCCCAAGCGGCGAGAACCGGGGCGGCTACCAGAGAGGCAAGAACGAATATAGCAAACCCCACAACAATTTTCTTATACATATTTTTATCCTCCTCAAATGGAATCTCAGAATGAAATTGTTTGCGATTGGTCCTAATTTATGTATGAGCCCAACCTATTTCAATCCCGATGCCTGGGTACCTCCTTTCTGATACAGGCAGTAGATGGATGGATAAGGAACATTTGATTATTGCCACATCCCTCAAAAACAATAAACCACTCCTGCCTCGTTAGCTTATATAGGCTGGTAGTGATGCAAGTAGCTGTGCTAAGCCTCAATTCATAACGGTAATATGGTATTCCAAATTAATTACAAAATCATTGATTCCTCCAGAAATGATGATTGTATGCTCCCCAGGGCTCAGTGGGGCGAGTAGAAATCCGGTACTGTACCCAACTGAATCATATGTACCTGGTAGAACACCCAAAACATTGTCTTCAGGCAGATCAAGTTGGTAGAGTGGCGTGAGAGCGGTATACTCTTCGAGATTTCGGACGGGGACGCCATCAATGGATGCCTCCAGATTATTAGGGATGAAAGTTAACGCACATGCGCGCAACTCTTCTTCATTTCCGCCATAGAATGGCGGTGGCTCAACAGTAGAACATTCAGCCCCAATAACCGTCATATACAGCATCATGCCAGTAGGCATTTCACATTCGTGTGATCCATTTTCCCAATAACCCACACCTATACCAACATTTCCAATGCGTTCAAGGTAGCAATTTGGCCATGGGTAACCGAGACCCGGATGTTGCGATGCGGGGATAGCATATGTGGCACGGAATACCTCTGCGTTCCACTGCCCAAGGGTCAGCCCCTGCACGCGGGTTTCCGTTGGTAGCACTCCCGGGTTTGCACTCCCAAGAGCGTGTGGTGTGGAGAGGCTCATAAACAGCATGCTCACGAGCATCACTCCAATGATCAAAATACGAATTTGTTTCATGGAAACCTCCTTTTTTGGGTATTAAAACAGTAGCACACAATCGTACCGGAATGGTTTCAGAATCGTTCCGGAAACGTTAATCAAAGGGATTTCTTCTACTGGCTAGTTGTTGATTGAATGGGAGTGTTATCCCTCCTTCCTCACACCCCTCTGCTTCTTCGCGAGAGACCCTTCGCCCTACACATCTTTCTAATTGGCTGTATCCTTTTCGTTCAAAAATCTGTATAATGATGAGTATATAAAGGAAACCCTCGTTCCCTTAAATTACAACCCCATTACATCGAACATTGAACCAGGCCAAGTACATCTACCGGTATATAGCAAAGGGGAAGCAATATGGATGACAGGTTGGCGATATACACACTGGGTGGGGTGCGCATTCTGCGCGGTGGCGAAGCGGTAGATGGGCTAAGCCATCGAAAAGCGGAAGCTCTTCTTATTTATTTGGCCAGCACACGCCGGTCTCAACCGCGTGAAGTGCTGGCCGATTTATTATGGGACGAGCGCACCCAGAGCCAGTCAATGGCTAACCTGCGGGTGGTCCTGACTGCGCTGCGCCAGAAGCTGGGGGAATACTTGACTATCAACCGCGAGGCTGTTGCGATCAAACAAGATGTTGATGTCTGGTTGGATGCAGCCCAGATGGAAGATGGTTTAAACGAGCTTCACCAGCAAGGCAAGCTGAATGCCTCTACAGTTAGCCAGGCAGCTGAGGCTTTGGCATTGTATCGGGGAGATTTTCTGGCCGGTTTCAGCGTGTCCGACTGTCGACGGTTTGAAGATTGGCAGGTGCGCGAACGTGAACGGTTGCATCACCTGGCACTGGATGGCTTTTCCGACCTGGTCGCATACGATATTGAGCAGCGAGACTATCAGCTAGGGATGGTGCACGCAGCCCGGTTGCTGGAGTTGGACCCGCTGATGGAATCCGCTCACCGCCAGATGATGCTGCTGCTGGAAAAATGCGGGCAGCGGGCTGCTGCTCTCGGCCAGTATGAGATTTGCCAAAAACTGCTTCAGACTGAGCTGAGAGTGGAGCCGGATGAAAAGACGCGTAGCCTGTATGAACAGATCCGGTCAGGAAAACCAATAGAGGTCGAGGAGAATGAACACCTTCCTGGTGGGACGGTGACTTTCCTGTTTTCGGAGGTTGAAGGTTCGACCGAGCTGCTCAAACGCTTGCGCGAGCAATATGCGCTCGTCCTGACCGAGTATCGTCAACTGCTGCAACCTGCCTTTCAAAAATGGCACGGTCATGAGGTCGATACACAGGGTGATTCCTTCTTCGTGGCTTTCGGTCGGGCTACAGATGCCATCGGGTGTGCGATTGAAGCCCAACAAAGCCTGACTGCGCATAGTTGGCTGAGAGGAGTAAATGTGCGGGTGCGCATGGGCTTGCACACTGGAGAGCCAGTCGTTGGTCATGCCGGCTATTCCGGTATGGATGTTCATCGGGCAGCGCGCCTGGCCGGGTTAGGACACGGTGGGCAGGTGTTGCTCTCCCGAACCACGCGTGACCTGGTTTACCAGAATCTTCCCATCGAGTGCCATTTACGCGACCTTGGCGCTTACATGCTCAAGGACATCCGCTATCCCCAGGAGATTTACCAGCTTGAAGTCCCGGGGTTACCCATCGACTTCCCACCCCTTAAGAGCCTGGAAAAGCTGGAGCAAGAAGAAGAACCGCCTGCCCCAGGGAAATCTCCCTACATGGGTTTACAGTACTTTAACGAAGAGGATACGGAATGGTTCTTTGGTCGAAAGGCAGTAACGGAGCGTTTGGTGGAAGCAGTTCGTTCCCTTCACTTTCTGGCGGTGATTGGCGCCTCCGGCAGCGGCAAGTCGTCAGCGGTACGGGCTGGATTGGTGCCAGCAATTAAAATCCGTTACTCATCTCAATGGCACGTGAAGGTTATCACCCCATCCTCCCATCCCCTGGATGCCTTGGCGATTAGCCTGACCCAGGGATCGGAATCGGTGACAGCCACCGCTACATTGATCGACGACATGCAGAGCAATCCTCGCAGCCTGCATCTCTATTGCCAGAAGAACCTGACTAGTGGTAAGGACACCCGTCTCCTGCTGGTCATCGATCAATTCGAAGAGCTATTTACTCTGTGCCGGTCGGAGACAGAGCGATTGGCATTTATTAAGAACTTCCTTTACGCGGTTGGCATACCAGAAAGTTCAATGATAGGTGTGATCACATTGCGAGCGGATTTCTATGCCCACCTGGCGCAGTATGTTGGTTTACGGGAGCTGATATCAGCCCACCAGATCTATATCGGTGCGATGAAGGCGCCGGAATTGAGAGAAGCTATCGAAGAACCCGCACGGCGTGGCGGTTGGGAACTCTCCCAGGGGCTGGTTGACCTGATCTTGAGCGACCTGGGCGCCGGACCAAATCGTCAGCCAGAACCGGGGGCACTGCCGCTACTTTCGCATGCCCTGCTTGAGACCTGGAAGCGGCGCAGGGGCAATCTACTGAACCTGAAAGCCTATACGGAAGCCGGTGGGGTGCGCGGCGCGATTGCCAAGACCGCCGAAGGTGTTTTTTACCGTGACCTGTCTCCCGCTGAGCAGGGGATTGCCAAGAGCATATTTTTACGCCTGACTGAACTGGGAGAAGGCACGCAGGATACACGTCGACGCATCTCAATCAAAGAGCTGATACCACCCGGTCCAGCAATGTATGCCGATCAAATCCAGGCGGTGCTGGTTAAGCTGGCTGATGCCAGGCTGATCATCACTGGTGAAGGAACAGTCGAAGTGGCACACGAAGCCCTGATCAGGGAATGGCCAACGCTACGGGAATGGCTAGCGGCCGACAGGGAAGGCTTGCGCCTGCACCGCCACCTGACTGAAGCCGCACAGGAGTGGGAGCTGCTGGAAAGGGACCCAGGTGCACTCTACCGGGGGACGCGGCTGAACCAGGCGTTGGAATGGGTGATAGCCAACCCGCATGCACTGAATGCCCAGGAACAAGCCTACCTGGAAGCCTCCCGTGAAGCCGCTGAACGCGAGCAAGCTGAGCGGGAAGCTGCACGCCTGCGTGAGCTGGAGACTGCCCGTAAGCTGGCGGAAACCGAGAGCGGACGTGCGGATGCTGAACGCCAACGGGCGGAGGAGCAGGGCCGCTCAGCCAAACGATTACGCCAGCGCGCCTGGTGGCTGGGCGGAGTGTTGATGATAGCCTTGATCCTGGCAGCCATTGCGGGTGTTTTCTGGCGGCAATCCGATATTAAGGAAAGGGAGGCTACCTCAAGATACTTAAATTCTGCTGCCGTTAATAATCTGCAGCTAAACCCCCAGCTCAGCGCACACCTGGCTCTGCAGGCTTTGCGAACCTATCCCGAAGATACCTTCGAGGCAGAGAACACCCTGCACCAGGTATTACCCGGGTTACGCCTGGTTGATACTACTCCAATAACAATCACACGCCCCATGTTTATGAATCAAGAGGCAACCTTATTTATCGCCAGGCAAGGTGGGCTGTTTATTCACACCGTACCCCAGGGTATTGAAGCATTGGACTGGGAAAACAACACACGTTCCATGGTAGCCTCCAGACGTCACTGCGCGGCGTTATTTCCAAGCCGTGATGGGCACTGGTTGGCTGCCTTGTGCACACAAACCGGTGCGCAGATTGACCCGGAGAGTGCAGCCTATGAAGCTCAGGTCTGGGATGTTGAGACTGGACAGCTCTTGTTCACCCTACCCGACGTGCCTGACCAGGGTCCAGGTCTTCCGTTCGACTATCCTGCCATGGGAGTGATTCCTCCGTCTGCCAATCAGCCGTTGCGGGTATGGGCAGGCACCTGGGATATGACGATACACGTCTGGGAAGTGACCTCTGGACAGGAATTGTTAGTCGATCGACTGCATTCCGCAATATCGGAGAATAGCTGGGCTGATGCGATCACCAGCCCAGATGGAAACCGCTTGGTGACTTTCGATGACAGCGGATTGGTGGTGCTGTGGAACCTGGAGACTTTCCAGGAGATTATCCAATTCGATGACCCATCGGGGGGAAGTCTGTGGATAGAATTTAGACCGAACGGTACCCATCTGGCGATCGACGGGAACGATCAGACCATCAGGATTTATGACCTCACTTCGCTCCCCTCAGAGCCCAGGTTAGAGAATCGGATTAACCACTCAGGGGTTAAGCTCGATGCTTTACTGTACAGTCCCGACGGGACGCGCCTGGCAGCTGGCGGCGAAGATGGTTATACCCGGGTGTGGGATGCTGAAACCGGGGAGTTACAGCTGGTCCTTTCTGGGCAGGCTTTTAAAAGCTGGCCTCTTTCCTTCAGCCAGGATAGCAGACGGCTGTATACGACCTCTGGTCTGAGTATCATGGAGTGGGATATATCTCCCAACCGGGAATTGCTGACTCTGCCCGGCAGGATCGGAAGCGTACCCTTCAGCCCGGATAGCAAGCGACTGGCACTCATTGGTGCTGAAAATACCATCTCCATTGTGGATAGCCAAACGGGCGAGGTCTTGGTTCTCCCCTGGCAGGCACATGCAGATTGGATCGAGGATGCTACCTGGAGCCCGGATGGGGACCGGCTGGTGACATCCAGCGGTTACTTTAATTATATTAGGAATGACAATGCTGCCAGGGTTTGGGATACGGCAACCGGTCAATTGTTAAAAGACCTCCCCATAGATTGGGGGTATCATCTCGTAGCCTGGAGTCCAGACGGTAACCAGCTGGTGGCTTCCAATTTTTACTCCGGAACCGCCTCCATTTGGGATACGTATTCATGGGTCCTGTTGGGCACCAGGGTGTCACCGAACGCGGATTTCGCTTTAGCTTACAGCCCGAACGGCAAGGTTATTGCCACCTCCTCGATAACTGGTTTTGCCGTGTGGGATGCAATCACCGGGAGTGAGGTATTTACATACACAACGGATCGGACTCCCCTGGCGCTGGCATTCAGTCCGGATGGTCAGTACCTGGCCGCGGGTTTAACCACTGGCAGCATCCTGCTCTTCAATATATCAGAATCTGGGGCGGAATTAGAAGAGCCGGGATTCGCAGGTGGTGATTCGATCGTCTGGTCGCTGGCATTCAGCCCCGATGGGACTCTGCTGGCCGCCGGGGACGCGACAGGAAAGATCTGGGTCTGGGAGGTTGAATCCAGGCATAGGCGCTTGGAGCTGCAAACCTTCACCGACGCAATTTCACGCGTGGCCTTCAGCCCCGACGGCAGCCGCCTGGTCGCCTCTACCGTGAGCAGTACCACCTACTTTTACATGCTCCCACTGGACAAGCTCACCAGACTGGTACGCTCACGCCTTATCCTCCCCATGACCGCTGAGGAGTGCCGAGAGTACTTGAACAATGCCACTTGCCCACCGTAATACAGGCATATCCGCCAGTCTGGGATGAAGGTGGTGATGTAATTTACCTGGCGGCAGAGGGGGTGCTTGGCTCAATTCAGGCCAGCCAAATTTTCTGCAAGCAAATTTTCACAATTCACAACAAGACATCCGATTCAGATACGTTTCCTGAACGATTTTAAAACGTTTGTCTGCTATTGTAAGGACAGGCAGAAAAGGAATTTTCCTTCTATGTATTACAGAAAAGCTCAAGCAAGGAGGAAGAGATGGAAAATCATACATTTCTACGTTCCTGGATGGTTCTTGCCCTTCTAGGGTTAGCTTTGGTCAGTGCGGTAGCGGGGATTATCTATGGCTGGCAGGCAAAGACGGATTCCCAATTTGCCAACCAGAGCCTGGAAACTGCCCAGGCTGCCGAGCAGCGTACCAGCAACCAATTAGCGCGTGCAGAGAGCACTGCCCAGGCGGCATTAAAACAACAGGCGAATGCGGAGAGAGAAGCGCAGGAAGCCCGTAGTGCCCAGGCGACTGCGGAAAGCGATGCCCAGCAGCGCGCCCTGGTCGAAGCCCTAACCGACCAGGAGGTGCAGGCTGCCCAGGAGCAGGCCAGGCTGGCGACTTCCCGCAGGCTGGCAGCCCAGGCGCTGAACACGCTGAAAGTGGACCCCCAGCTCAGTGCCCACCTGGCTTTGCACGCGATTGAGGCCGGGTATACCTTTGAGGCTGAGAACGCCTTGCACCAGGTGCTGCCTGATCTCCGCCTGTTAAAATCCACCCTGATAACGGATATCGTGCCGAATGCCAAAGGCTGGTATTGGGGAAGTGTATACCTTGTCAGGGATGGCGAGCTGCTCGCTGTGGGGACTAACGAGGGTATCGAAGTTGTCGACATGACTACAGGTGATCGATCGTCATTTGCAAGAGGTATGAATTGCTTCACTTTTTCAGTCAGCCTGGATGGTCAATGGCTTGCTGCAGTATGCGATTTGGACGATAGAGAAGCCGGGAATTATGCTTTACTCACTTGGGATATCAAGACCCAGGATCTTTTATCCACCATCTCTAATCTGGGATCTTTCTTACATATTTACGGCATGATACAGCCTTCTTCATCTCATCCATTGATGTTGTTCGGCAGACTGAGTGATGGATCAATCCACATCTGGAATGCGATATCTGGAAAAGAACGCTTGGTTATTCCTTCAACTGAAGATGATTCTTATCGTCCGATTGTTGCCAGCCCTGATGGAAATTTCCTTGCCATTGTTCGCGATAGTGGTCTCGTGGAGTTATGGAGCCTGGATACCAATGAAAAGTTGATTGATTTCGATCCTCATTCTACTCCTTGGGCTGTTGTTTTCAGCCCTGACGAGACCCGCCTGGCAACGCTAGGAAACACGATTCAGATATGGGATATCTCCTCCCTCGCGTCAGAACCCATCCTGCTACAGGAGATAATTCCCAATATATCTATTTATGAACTGATGTACAGCCCCGATGGTAACAGGTTGGTTGGGTTGAGTGATGACGGTCAGGTGCAGGTATGGCAGGCGGAGACCGGTCGTCCCATCATGACCTTATACGGGCAGTTTGGATATAGCTGGCTCCTTGCTTTCAGCCAGGATGGAAACCAGCTGTACATTGCATCCGATGATGGCACTCTCAATGAATGGGATGTGTCACCTGGCGGGGCATTGATGGCACTCCCCGGCACAACCGGGAGTGAGCCCTACAGCCCGGATGGGAAGTGGTTGGCACTGGCCAGTGAAGGTGGTTATGTGTCCATCGTGGACAGTCAGTCGGGAGGAGTGCAGCTTTCCTGGCAGGCACATACAAATTGGTTATATTTTTCCGATGTAGCCTGGAGCCCGGATGGGGAACACCTGGCAACGTTTAATGATCAAGATAATACAGCCAGGATATGGGAGGCTGCCACCGGGAGGCTGCTTCAAGAACTGCCCGGTTCCCCCGAATCGGCCAATTGGGGGAATATCATTAAGATCGCCTGGAGCCCGGACGGCAGGCGGATCGCTACCGTAGACGGTGCTGCCATCTTAGTATGGGATGTTGATTCAGGTGAACAGCTACTAACTTTTGAGATGAAATACGGGATGGCAGGTCCAGACCTAGATTTCAGCCCCGACGGCACAAAAATAGCATATGGACATGCATATTACGGCGATGGCCCAACAGATGGTTATTATGAAGTGGTGGTCTGGGATACCAGCAATGGAGCAGAGCTTTTCAGGCTTGACTCAGATAGCAGACAGTCTTCCAACTCAGGAAGAGTACGAAAAGTCCTCGCTCGCACTGCCAACCCTGATTCGCTTGTTTGGGATTCAATGAACTGGAGTAAAAATAACTCGCATAGGTTTCGGCCATCATTTGGTTATATTTCCAGTATTTACTTCGCAGTTGATTTCAGCCCCGATGGCAAGTACCTGGCAGCGGGAACACCGGAAGGGATTATCCTGTGGGAGTTTACGCCAGGTGGAGTGGAGCAGGATCAGCTTCTTAGTAATCCGAGCCTTGGATATGACTATTATAGCCTTGCCTTCAGCCCGGATGGTACACTCCTGGCATCCTCATCTTTTGATGGGAGGATCAGGGTCTGGGACCTTGAAACCGGACAGGTTCGGTTGGAGGTGCCGGGCGGCGGACAGGTAGCCTTCAGCCCGGACGGTACCCACTTTACCTCATACAGCAATGGGATAACCACTATTCACGTGCTCCCGCTGGACGAGCTCACTGAGCTGGTACGCTTGCGCATCATCCGCCCGATGACGCCTGAGGAATGCCTGATTTACCTGCACCAGGAGACCTGCCCGGCGTGGCCGTAGCGTAGATACCTTCTGGAATCCGGGATGAAACCAGCGCGACTGGAGGAAGCTAAGTAAGCTTGCCAGATCTCTACTACCCCATCCTCCTCACCGACCACGACGGTTGGATCGAATTAACTACGGATGGGAAGCAGATGTGGGTGGAGGTCGAACATCGAAATTAGAATAAAAAAGAGGGAGTAACCTTCAAACGAACTATAGGTATGCCCTCTCATTGTGATTTTTAAATCAAATATATTATTGATCTCAAGTCAATATATAATTGACTCTCTAAAGTAGTTTCCCCGCTCTCCTGTTCAGCCGTTTTTTGGTATACATCGCCTTATCAACCCTCATTATTCAGGTTCGCATCACAGGGTTGTTGATTCGACTTGTACTGAGGACGACAAGATGTTGGAGGTTAAAAATGCCTCCATGGCTGCTTCACCAGCCGATCTGACAGCTTCCATACGCTGGGGTGTCATATCAAATTCCAGTGTTCCAATACCTTTTGCGGGTAAATGACAGATCATATTCTTGTATGCGGAGAGCATGGCTTTATCGTGTGCGGAAAGGACGGTATCTGTTAATCCGTGAATTCGCAACTTCATTGCTTCCAACAAGTCAATCTGGCTGAGCAGACCAGGTGCCTTAACAGATTGGACTGGCTGTTCTCCCGCTCCGGGTACTTCAAGCGACTCATCGATCAGCAATCCGATCACTTTCTCCGATTGCATGCCTTCTCCCATGATCTCGTTAATGTTTTCATCAATCGCAACAAAATAACTGATGGGAAAATTGGAGAGCAATCCACCATCAATTACCCTGTGCTCTTCCAAATTACGCCCTCTATAGGTACCCCACTCCTTCCGCCAGATCACTTCTTGCCAGGCAAAAGGAAAACTCATCGACATGCGCACTGCCCAGACGGTTGGTAGGTTTGGCGCAGTACGGTGGTTAAGCACCAGCATCTCATTGCCGGTAAGATCAGAAGCTACCACCGATAAATCCCGACCGGTTTTTTGGTTAATCTCCAACAGAGTCGAATCAGCCAATCCTCGACCGCCTGCGTTCAGTTTTTCCTCCAGCCAACGGATAAATTCATCGCCTGCATACCATCCCCCCCACAGAAAAAGAGAGGTGAGATGGCGGACTAATTCCACCTTAACCATGCGCTCAATGAGATTGTCCACGAAAGGCTCGAAAATATCTGGAACCATCGGATTATTCAATTCAGTTCTCAACCAGTAACCCAGTTGGTCCTTGACGATAACATCTTCATAAACAGTCGGTGTATCCATAAAACTCACAAACCGGAGGCGACCGTCTGGCATCCTTTCATTTGCTGATTCCAGGATTTCCTGTGCGCTGAACCCTGCTGCAAGTAAACAAGCTGTGATAGAACCTGCAGATGTCCCAATGACGCGGCGAGGTTTGTGACCCTGGCTCTCGAATGCTTGTAAAGCTCCTGCAAATGCCACCCCCTTTGCTCCACCGCCTTCAAATACAAGATCGTATTCCATTTTATTTTCCTCCCAATTGAATAGTTATTATATTTTATCAAATTTTAATATTTTACTGGTAGATTCCAATATCGAGTGACCACCCCCGAGATGTATATTCTTTCGCAAATGCTTCACTACTCCAAAGCAACCATAATTCTGCAATCTTGGCTTCATGCAGCACATACCAACCATATGCAAGGTATGGATTTTCTTTTGGGCTACTAGACCAATTCCACATTTTAGATGCAGCAAGGACCACCCTTCCTGCCTTATTGGATGTTAGCACTATCATTATCATCACCATCTACCTCTAGATACGCTCTTTTTCCCCAATCACTCGCTCACTCAGATCGATTTGATTTCCCTACACTCTCACGGCTCAATCTCCACCATCAGCCCGGTATGGTCTGAGGCCCACTGCCATCCATCACCAACTTTGAATGGATGATCGAAGACATGCTCTACATCGATAATCTTCCCGCTTGGGTGCACCAGAAAGATATAATCGATCCTTTCTTCCAGTGGCTCTCCTGGGCTTCCCTTCAGGTCATTGATACAGCAGGTCAGTCCCTCCTCCCCTGGATGCATTATTCGGAACGTATCGGTCCAAACGCCTGATAATTGCTTTATCTGAGGTGAGTCTTCCCTGGCGTTAAAATCACCCGCCATCACCGCAAGACCAGTCGTGTGCGCCTCTACAAAACCTCGTAAATCCTGTGCTTGTCCTGCATTGACTTTCGAGTCCTTGTCCGTCAAGTGCGCAACGTAGAAGGTCACCTCTCCCCATGGCGTTACTGCCGATGCTCCGAGTGTAACCCTGCTCTCGAAAAGCCCTGCCCGCGGCTGTAATTCGGTGAACACTGCGTCCTTCAACGGGAAGCGGCTCAGGATTGCCTCCCCTTCCTCGAAGAAGATCAGATTCTTATTCCCATTGGCCCGGTAATAAAGATAGTTATAGCCCAACTGTTGCGCCACCACATCAGCAGCGTTACCCGTGGCTCTCGTCCAGGGAACTTCCTGGAGCAGCACTACGTCGGCATCCAAGCGCCTGATTTCCGTAGCGATTAAATCCAACCTCAGCTGAAGCTCTATAAATCGCGGAAACCCATGTAGCATGTTCAGTGACACAACCCGCAAAGGTCCTGCACCTGGTCCGACTGTTGTCGCACATTCCTCAGGGCAGCCCTCCACTTTGCGTCCGGGCCTGCTGGCATTCATTACATAGAGGGAAAGCAGTGCCAGGATGACTACCAAGATCAGGACCTTACCGATGAGCCTGATGCGGTTTTTCGATGACACTGCAGGTTGGTTTGGCTCCATGTTGCCACCTCCTGGTATAGTATATAGCCTATTTGCGTATCTTTTTATCCCTCATTTATACAACCAGAAATAAAGGAGGTATTGGTAAGGTTTTTCTCTTCCCCAAAACCCACTATGCCCTCCAAATATTAAAAATCTTGGGGGTTCATCATGTATACTCCTTGCCTTTCAATGATAAATGAAGTAGATGATTCGTAGTCGGTTTGTTCAAGGAAAGCATGGGTCTTCCTTCCAGTCCTCTCGCTGGGGGGTATTGCTCGCCTTAGTATTGTATGAATAAGATAATTATGGTAGGATTATTTATATATGGAGGATAACTAGCATCAGGTAAATGAATCCTCCAATATAATTGATTCGATTTTTGTAAGGAGGGTCATATGGAATCCAACTCATCCACGGTCACCGATCTGGTTTTGGAGCAAACCTGTATACTTTTGGAGCGCATTTTCCCTTCTCCGCGCCACTTTTCGATCCAGCTTTGGGGTCAGGCTGAGTTCCCCGCAAACACACAATCCCAATTTACCCTAGTGTTGAACCATCCTGGTGCCCTTCGCCGTATGTTCGCTCCCCCCATCGAGCTTTCGATTGGCGAGGCTTATATTTATGGGGATTTTGACATCGAAGGCGATTTATACGCTTTCTATGGTCTGCTGGATATCCTCCTCAGTCACAATTTCACGCCCACTGAAGCTGGAAAATTTATCAAGGATATTCAACGCCTGCCCAAATCCGGTCCTGAATACACCATTACCCGCTCACCCGCTAAATTACAAGGCAGGCTTCATTCCCGTGAACGTGATATGCAAGCCATCTGTTTCCACTACAATGTGAGCAATGAATTCTATGCCCTCTGGCTTGATCGCCTGATGCAATATTCCTGTGGGTACTTCCCTACCGCCACTGAAGACCTGGATACCGCTCAGGCAAAAAAGGTTGAGCATATCTGCCGTAAATTGCACCTCAAACCCGGTGAAAAGTTGTTGGATATTGGCTGTGGTTGGGGAGGCCTCGCTATTACTGCTGCCCAAAATTACCGAGTCAATGTCCTCGGGGTTACCTTAAGTGATGAACAAGCCTCCTATGCCCAAAAAAGAGTCGCCAGTCTCGGGTTGGCCGATCAGGTGCAAATTGAGATGCGTGACTATCGTGATTTAGAACGGGACTCATTCGATAAAATCGTTAGTGTTGGCATGTTCGAGCATGTCGGTCTGACTCATCTTCCGGAATACTTCGCCCAAGCACACCGTTTGCTTAAACCCGGTGGCTTGTTCCTTAATCACGGTATCTCTCGTACTGCCCAACCTTCAGATCTGACACTCCTCAAGGGGTTGGACGGTGACCACCACACCCTTCGCCCTGTTCAGAGCTATTTCGAGCATAAGGTGCTCGGGATTGGCACCTTCTCTCAGCATTACATTTTCCCGGATGGAGAGCTGGTACCTGTCAGCGAAGCCAATCTGATCGCGGAAGCCGCTGGCTTTGAAGTCCGCGATGTGGAGAACCTGCGTGAGCATTACGCCCTCACCCTGCGTAATTGGGTCAGCCGGCTTGATAGCCATCATAGCGAGGCATCCGCCTTAGTTGGTGAAGCAGTCTACCGCACCTGGCGTCTCTATATGAGTTTCTGCGCCGTCCAGTTTGAGGCTGGTCAGATCGCCGTCAATCAATCCCTTCTCGCCAAGCCTTTAAGTGGCAGGGTTCCCCTCCCCATGTCCCGCGCGGATCTCTACGCGTAGATTTGATCACTGAATATTATCAGCATCGTCTCACACCCAGCCTTGCATTTGTACCCGGTTTTCTCCTCCCCTAATTGCCGTTTTTTGGTCATTGGAGGAGGGAGGAGGGGCTCCATTCGTGGAAGGTTATTATACCCAACTGCGCATCTCGGCTCTTTCCGAGCCGTCATGAGCTAATCCCCAGGTCTCGTTTAGCTTGAGACATCGATATATTCCCGTCCTCAGACATTTGGTTGGCATCCAGCATGAACTGCTTGATGTACTTTTTCAACTTCAAGCTAATGTGGAAGTCAGGTCGAGCATTAGTGCTCCTTTACTGGATGCCAATTTTATGGGGTGAAGCTTGGTTGACGTTAAATATCTGGCCTTTTCCTCGACAACATATAGTTTTAGCTACCGTACCCTTCATGAGTATAACCATTAATATTAAAAGAAATGCAATACTTTTTTCACATTGTTAATCAATTCACAATATTGCTTAATTTGTAATTTCTGCTATAATAATTGCAGAAGGAAGATTCCCGACTAACAATTTATAGTCCTGTCATGGGCGAGGCTTACAACAGCTTCCATACCATTCAACGCTAATTTCACTCAAACCGCCCGGGTTTCCGGGTGATATTTTCTAGATCCATCTCCTAAATCTAAAGATTGCATTGCTACCCTAATGTGATTATTGTCAGCTATGACAAAAAGACCAATGACCATCCGAACTTGTCGTCTTATATAAAAAAATATTCCTCATAAAACTATATATATTTCAAATTATACGGAACAACAAAAACAAAGGTCGATCACTAACTACTAATTATCGATAATTCTTAGGTAATGTTGTATGTTCCAAAGAACGAAGCTGTTGATGGTAAAGGGAGATATGGAGGATATGCATGGTTGAGAGCTGATCGACCAGCTTATTAGGTTCTATGAGCCATTCACTACTCAATCAGGTCTCAGCTAACCAGGTATTACACGGTGGTTCGAAAGGAGGTGAAAATAAGACTAGCGAAGGTATTTATGGAAATGCGAGTGGTTAATATTCCCAATGCGATGTTTAGGGAAAAATATTCAGCCTTTCATGAGTTTATTAGAGGAGGTAAATCATGAATTCCAGATCAAGAAATAAAATCCGTAGGTGGATGGGAGTCCTGACGATTGTGCTCATCGTGAGCATCAGTGTCAGCGGGGCGTTCGCAGCCAGTCCTGGAATCACGCCGAGCACCGTGGAGCAGTTACTGAACCCTGGTGAATCCGTCGACATTACCAAGACCGTGACCACGCCTGAGATTCTTCCCAAGCCAGATATCTATTTTCTTGCAGATAACACCGCTAGCATGACTCCCGCGATCGCGAATGTGATGGCCAATGCTACAACCATTCTTAACAGCGTGAAAGGCAGTAGCAACGATCCACGCTTTGGCGCAGGTTACTACCGAGACTTTCCATTTGATCTACCTGCGTTCGTGAACCAAGCGCCAATTCCGGCAGTCGATGACGGCGGAGCCGCTGCGCTGGGGGCGATTAACCTCTGGACTGCTGTTGGTGGTAATGATGAAGCCGAAGGACAATTATTCGCTCTGGACCAGCTGGCGAGCGGCTCAGGTAACTGGCGGACTGACTCATCCAAGATCATCGTTTGGTTCGGTGACTCAGCTGGCCACGACCCGATTTGCTCGGCAATCAGCGGGCTTGCCTACGATATCACTGAACAGTCTGTGACAGCCAAGTTGGTCGGACAGGGAATCCGGGTGATTGCGATCGGTGTCGTTAATACAGGTTCACCTATCCCCGATGGGCTGAATGGTGATCCTACCAGTTTCTCGGGAGATTACAGTGGCATATGCCCAACCGTCGACGGTTCAGCGGGCCAGCCCCAGCGGATTGCAGTTGCCACCAATGGGATTTATCTGAGTAATGTACCTCCTGATCAGGTAACAGATGCCATTCTCGAGGGTCTTACCGCTCTGGAGGTTGAGGTCTCCATGGCCAGCGACTGCGCCTCACCAATCAACACCAAGTTCGATCCTGTCACCCAAACTGTGACCAGTGGTCTGGATGCAGTGTTTACGGAGACGATCTCCGTGACCGCCGGAACCGCTGGCGGTACGTACACCTGCAAGGACTGGGCGTTGATCAATGGCCAGCCAATGACAGACGCTAATGGTGCGACCATCTACGAGCAAAAGACAATCCATGTGCCGGGCATCGACCTGCAGCCTAAGACTGCCACGAATGAGTTGGTGCCTAACGCCACGCACACGGTAGTTGCCACGCTGACGGCTGGCAGCTATGGCCCGGTAGCGGGTGTTCCGATAAAATTCACCGTCCTATCTGGGCCTAATATGGGCAAGACCGGCAGTGGCACAACCGATGCCAATGGTCAGGCGTCGTTTACTTACGGGCCAGGGGCGACCGTGGGCCCGGTGTACCTCGGGACGGACACAATTCAGGCGTCATTCACCAATGCAGACGGTTCGGTCGTGTATGGATCAGCTACGGCGACCAAGACCTGGGTTGATACCACACCGCCCGTTACAGCTTGTGCTCAAACCGTCAATCCGGCTGGCAAACGAATACCTCGCGCGCCTGGTCAAGGCGGGAAGGGTCAGAATCAGGACGGTTTCTATAAGCTGGTTGCCACCGACATCGTTTGGCCTGTATCGGGTATACAGATGTGGGTGACAGACTCTGGCAGCGGTATGGTCTTCGGCCCTTTCCCGGTCGGGACAAATATCAAATACACGGAAGCACCCGGTGTCACACCCTTCCAAAGGCCGATGAGCGGTGTAGTTGCCTGGCACATCCTTGGAAAGGGTGATGCCATGTTGACCGCAACGGATGGCTCCGGGAATACCAGTACTGGCGTGATGTGCCTGGTACCTCCACGACCGAAGTAACGGCTCAAGAGAGCATAAAAACCAGGCGGTGGATGTCACAAACGACCGTGCGGTGCAGGGTGATTTTCCCCCTGCACCGCATTTGTTTTACCCAGCAGGAAAATGAGCCACCCACAAGGCTAGATAAAGGATAATTCAATCATGGATTTGCGCACAGCTCGCTAAGTCCAATTTGAGGCTCAATTTGAAGTTCCAATTCGAATGACCTTCTTTCCCTTATTCGAGAATACTCCGATAATTAATTGAGCAAAGAAGCAATCCTACAGGAATTGAAAAGTCGTTCTTTTGGCAAGAATCGGCCTGTTTTTGCCAACCGCCCTTTCGTGTTGGTCGTAAATCAAGATAGCTTAAACTCTGATATTTACCATATAATTGGGCCAGTTATTGGGTTGGATGTTTGTGGTTACGTTATGGATTCGGATATTTCATAATGCGACGTTATCACACAATATCTAAAAAAATTGGATGAGGAGAAATAGATGGATCCTTGTATCACCAAGCTTCTCAGGAGGGTCATGGATCAGGCACCGGTGTGGCTCCTCTTGATCTTAGGGATGTGGCTGGTTATTCTGCGACCCTTAGGTGCTCATCTATTGCTCGTTCCGGGTGATCTGGGTGATGCCCGTTTCAACAATTACGTTCTAGAGCATTTTTTTCGTTGGGTGATCGGATCAACCAGGGATTACTGGAATGCGCCCTTCTTTTTCCCATTCCAGCAGACCATTACGTTCGGTGACAACCTTTTAGGCTCAGCACCATTCTATGGAGTATTCAGATTGGTTGGCCTTGATAGGGAATCTGCCTTCCAGAGTTGGTATATCCTTGGTTTCTTACTTAACTACACAGCGGCGAGCTACGTCTTGTGGCGCTTAAAATTCAAACCTCTGGCTATAGGTACTGGAGCATTCTTCTTCGCGTTTGGGCTCCCGCTATTAGCCCAGGAGAATCATGTCCAGCTCCTTTATCGATTTTGCATCCCGCTGGCTTGTTTTTCGCTCTGGCAGTTCTACCGGGTTCCTCGGCTGCGGACGCTGATTACCTTGGGCGCTTGGTTAGTATGGCAATTTTATTTAACTATTTATATGGGAATCTTCCTGTTTATCCTTCTGGTCGTCCTTAGTATATTACTGCCGTTCTTTGTTCCATCGCGAACATTCGTTCACCGGCTCGCTATCTGGCCACGACGCCTGATCGAATCCTGGTCTCAGGCTCACATCACCACACGCATTTTAGCCGTGATTGCACTGGCTGTTCTTGGCTTTGGCTTTGTAACCCTGATTCTTCCTTATTATCGCACCTCCCGGATTTTGGGTTTTTCCAGGAGCTGGTCAGAGGTTTTCTCGATGCTCCCCAGAATCCAAAGCTACCTCCTGGCGGACAATTCGCAGTTGTGGAGGTCAACAGCTAGCATTTTTTCTAGCATCCCCCTCCGCTGGGAACACCAATTGTTTCCGGGCCTGGCGGTCTTAACATTGGTGGGGGCTGGCATTGCAGGGCGATTTCATACCAAAAACCGCAGGCTTGCATGGCTGCATTTTGGCACCGCACTCACGCTGATTGTACTGACTCTGGAGGTTCATGGTTTCTCACTTTACCAGTTGGTCTGGCAACTCCCAGGAATGAATAGTGTGCGGGCAGTAACACGCATGATGCTTGTTTTGATGTGGCCCCTTTCCCTTTTCATTGCCTGGGTTGTGGACGGGTTCATCCTGCGGTTTTCCCAACAGTTCCAGTGGATGCAAGCAGCTGCTTACCTGGTTGTCGGATTTTTAGTGGTGGAATCGGTTTTTTATACCCACTCTACTTACGGTAAAGCAGACGCCCAATCTCGTCTGAACGACCTGACTCAGCAAATCCCAGCGATAATTCCTGCAAATCCGGTCTTGTTTGTGGCTGAGAATCAGCAGGAACCATTCTGGGCTAAAGAAATCGACGCCATGCTGTTAACCCAGGAACTGGGCTGGTCAACGATGAATGGATATTCTGGTAATTATCCACCAGGATATTTTTTTTCAAACAGTTGTAAGCAAGCCCCGACGCGGATTAAGAACTATATGGATTTTGCCGGAATCTCGAACGAATCTTTTTACCTGGAGAGTATGAGGCGAGTTGTCCCACTTGGTTTTGAGGATTGTGATCCAACCTGGTGGGAAAAAATGCCATGAAGCAGGTAGGTTCGGTAATAGTTATTGCAAGCGGGATCTACCGATCTTGGGGAAATTAATTTGAAGTTGGTGTTTTTCCATAGCTATAAAAATACCTGTAGTCGCTAGAATTGCTAAGACATTTGGAAGCAAGATCATCCAATTTTTCAACCCGAATAGCTTTCCCCCAAGATTATAAGCAAAGTTACCATTCAGCAGCTGTTGCCATGAATAACTATAAATAGATGAATATCCGAAGAATTTTAAGTGTTCGTTTTCGATGAAATAGTTATCCGGCACTAACATCCTTCCAGCGAGAGGAATGAACATTTGTCCGATGGAAATCACGGTCAAAATGATCACCAGCGGAATAAGACGTTTGGGAACCAAGGCCAATGGGATGGATAGGAACAATAACATCGGGATGAGGTGCCTAGGACCAAAAGAAGCTCCACCCCACCACATATAATAACCTGCGTTGATTAAGAGATAAGAAAAGAATGCAATCATGATGACAATCGCTTCGAATCGATAGCGTTTATCACGCCAAAGGAAGAAAAAACCAACCACAGCTATCAGGAGCACCGGAGATTGCCAGAACAGTCCATGCGCCGGATGGAATGTCAAATAGAAGAGTACATCGAGGCGGGGCAAGCTGATCCCCAGAAAACCATGAGACATTGATGCTTGAAACTGATTGGCCAGGTGTTCATATCCGATCGTAAAAGGATTGCCAAAGCAAAGGGTGTTATAAATCATCAGGATCCCAATTGGAATAGACCCACCCAACACAGGCGGCATAATCGTTGAGCGAATCCAGCGAAATGACCATTTTTCTCGAAGAATATATAAATAATAGAGACCTAAGGGAAGGATTATCACGGGAGTTGTGTACTCCGTCAAAAACGCCGTACCCAATAGGAAACCGATCAAGAATAAATAACCCCACTTTTGGCGCAGATCAGATTTCAGTTTCAGTTGGAAAATCAAAAAGAAGCTACAAAATAGAAGTGCAGCCGCGAGCTGATGGCCAAAGAATATGGCACTAAAGGGCAGGCACATTGTCCCTAGAGCTACTGCAAGCGTTGCTAAATATGCGCGCAGTCTGCTCCCCGAAATCGTTTCACATAAGACATAAACCAGGCTTCCAGCAAATGCTGAAGGTAGCCCGACCACCGTAAGGGTCAATATGTATTTGATGTGTAAGAGACTCAGTTCATACCCGGTCAGCTTCATAAACAAGTACATCGGCGCATAAATTAGAGCTCCAATGATCGATGTACCAATAGCTTTATCTGTATAATAATGACCATTAAGAAAAGCCCTATCAATGGTCTGGGTTCCTTGAGTGTTGTAATAAGAATCAATCGTCAGGCGCCCCTCTTGGACGATGGCAAAGATGAGCCCGATCCGCGAATTTCCGTTCGCCTCCGGGTCCTGATAATAATACCCATACATAAAGGCGAGAAGAACAAATACCAATAGTGCTCTTTTCGTATATTTCATCGGATCAGGAATTCATTATATCATTTGCGATCTTCCCCTTAATCTACGGACCTCATGGTTAGAAACGTGTGCTAATATCCCCAGCTTCTCAATCTAATCTATCTGGGTAGACTAATTCTTAGGAATTGAATTTTTGTATACAATCTTATTTCATTTGGATGATCCAGGAGATTATTTGTTTCGATTTGTCTATTAAGCAACAATTCAATTTAGGTGCGCGATTTCAAAGGGACGATGTAAATTCTAGTCGAATATTTACCAGATAATTCATCAGCTTTCTAATTTGTAAGGTAAGAATTTCCCTCCACAATTGCTCAAAAAAATAAATTGTGCTAAACTGAATGTAGTTTCCAGTATTTATCAAAGGAGAGGCAGCCATGACCGATAAAATCTTGGTCGTCGATGACGATCCCGATACCGTCAAGTTCATCAACATCATGTTGAGCCGCTTGGGTTATACGGTGGTCGCCGCCACCTCGGGCATGGAAGCCCTGGAACGGGTGCAAATTGAGCATCCCGACCTCATCATTCTCGATGTAATGATGCCTGGCATGGATGGTTATGAGGTCAGCCGCAACCTGCGCCGGAATCCCAAAACCGCCACAACCCCCATCCTAATGTTCACCGCCAAGACCACTATCGAGGATAAACTGGCTGGATATGATGCTGGTGTTAACCTTTACCTAACCAAACCTATTCACCCTATTGACTTGCAAGCCAATATCCGCAACCTGCTCACCCAAAAGCTTTCCAAGGCTGAATCCACAGGTGATCATGGTTATGTGGTTGGGGTCCTCTCAGCAACCGGTGGTGCAGGTGTTTCCACGGTAGCATTAAACCTGGCCATCACCTACGCCAAAAAATATAATGCCAAAGTTGTTGCAGCTGAGATGAAACCGGGTCAGGGCTCCTGGGCATTGGATTTGAATCTCACCGAGCCGGTTGGGCTGGCCAATTTGCTTAGCATGGAGCTGGAAGACATCACCATGGAGGCCGTCTCCAAGGAGCTGATCCAAACAAACTTCGGGATCAAAGTATTATCCGCCTCCAATCAGACTGAAAAAGTAGAATATGCTGCCGCTACACCCCAACTGGAGCTTGTGCTCGGCTACTTAGCCAGCTTAGCCTCATTGGTGGTTTTGGATATCGGCACCAACTTCCATCCAGGCTTCAATGCCATCCTGAACAAATGCAATGAATTGATCATGGTGGTCGAGCCTCAGCCAGTACCCATCAAACGTTCCAAACTCCTCGCCAGTGAGCTTCATCTCAAAGGCTTCGGTAGCATAAAGACGATGAGCACCGTTTTGGTCAATCGTACCCGCTCCGATATCGTCTTGAATATCAGCCAAGTGGAGCAAATCTTGGGATATCCAGCCGTCATGGGTTTTCCTCCCGTCGTGGAGCAGGCATACAGGGCAGCAGACCGTGCGGTGCCTTTAATTGCCGTCCAGCCTGATGGGATCATTGCCATGCAATTCAACACCCTGGCGAGCCAGATCAACGAGCGTATTCCAGTTCACTAAACCAATTTTCATTTAATGTTGACTATCCCTGACGTATAATCCTGATAATCTGTGATGATCAGGAGGGATAATGGTATGGACAAACCTACCCGTATTGAACTTGATACTCTTGGGGATGTGAAGGTCCCCGCGGATGCACTTTACGGTGCCCAGACCCAGCGTGCAGTGAATAATTTCAATATCTCAGGGCTTAGACCCTGGCGCGCCTTTATCTGGTCGATGGCGGTTATCAAACGCGCCGCCGCTGAGGTGAACCGCGACCTGGGTTTATTGGATGGCGATATTGCAGCTGCGATTATTAGTGCAGCTCAGGAAGTCATCGATGGCAAATGGGATGACCAATTTGTGGTGGATCCCTTTCAGGCTGGTGCCGGTACCAGCCACAACATGAATATGAACGAGGTAATAGCTAACCGCGCCACCCTCCTCCTGGGTGGTAAGCTTGGGCAATACCTGGTGAATCCCAATGACCATGTCAACATGTCACAATCGACCAATGACACCATCCCCACCGCGATCCGCTTGGGTTGCTTGTGGCGCATGGAGGAGTTATTAGGAGCAGTCGACGATCTTTCAACTGCCTTACACCAAAAAGCTCAAGAATTCGATGACATCGTCAAATCAGGTCGCACCCACCTGCAGGATGCAGTTCCCGTTCGTCTCGGGCAAGAATTTGGCGCTTACGCCACCGCCATCCAGCTCGATGCAGGACGTATCCGTTACGCCGCTGAAGGTTTATGCCGCCTTGGTATCGGAGGCACGGCTACAGGTACTGGTTTAAATGCCCATCCGGAGTACCATAAGCGCATGGTCCGTCGCCTCTCAGAGCTCACCGGACTATCCTTATCCGGTTCAGATAACCTGTTCGAATCAATGCAGTCCATGGCAGATGCTGCCAGTTTCTCCGCCTCCATGCGCACCATGGCGATCACATTGACCCGTATTGCTAATGATTTCCGCTTGCTTGCATCCGGTCCATCTACCGGACTGGATGAGATTCACCTCCCGCCAGTCCAGCCTGGCTCGAGCATCATGCCGGGCAAAGTCAACCCGGTTATGGCTGAGATGCTGAACATGTCTATGTTCCACGTTCAAGGGTGTGACCTCACCGTATCACTGGCTTCCCAGGCTGGTCAGCTTGAGCTCAATGTGATGATGCCTATCATTGCCCATAACTTGTTTGAGATGATGCAGGTGATGATTGGAGCCATCTCAGCGTTTACCCAAAAATGTGTGCGCGGCTTAGAGGCCAACCGCACCAAAGCTGAAGGGTGGCTGGCTCGGAACGCCATCGTTGCCACAGCCCTCAACCCCCTTATTGGTTACAGAATAAGTGCTTCTCTGGTAAAGGAAGCCATGAGGCGCAATCTCACCATCCGTGAGGTAGCCCTTGAGAAAGTTGCCGCAGGCGAGCTCAGGCACATCAAGGAGGACCGCCTGGTCACCGCTGAAGAAATTGACCTCGCATTAAAAGACTTTAAACACCTCACCTATGGTGGGATTACAGGGCACTAAGGATATGAATTGAAAGTGTAATTGGCTAGATTACCTGTGCATTGCGTAAGTCTTGCACAGTCTTTCCATCAAACCCCATAATTTCGTGCAAAATTTGTTCTGTGTGCTCTCCCAACATGGGCGGGGGTAGCCGGACCACCGGTGGCGCAGTAGATATTTTCAGTGGAGAAGCCACCATTTGGATTGTTCCTGCACTTGGATGAGACATATCGATTACCATCTCGCGAGCTCGTACCTGAGGGTCCGCCAAGGTTTGATCGATTGAGTTGATCGGTCCACATGGCACGCCGATTGTCTCCAAGATAGATAACCAATGGGAAATCTCACTTTGACCAAATAACTCGTCTAATAATGGGATTAAGTCATTCCGGTTCTTTACCCGGTTGGCATTAGTTCGAAAGCGTGCGTCCTCCGCCCATTCCTTCTTGGCTGCCTTTTCGCAAAATTGCTTCCATTGGATGTCATTACCAATTCCGAGTGCAAAATATCCATCACTGGCTTTAAAGGTTTGGTAGGGGACGATATTCGGATGCGCGTTGCCATACCGAATAGGTTTTTCTCCGGATATCAGATAGTTGCTAGCCACGTTTGCCAACCAAGCAATTTGTGAATCTAGCAATGAAATATCGATCCGTTGCCCCCTCCCACTGCGCTGGTGCTCGAATAGGGCGGCTAAAATGGCATTACAGGCAAACAACCCTGCTGTGATATCCGCAATTGCCACTCCTACCTTATATGGTTCACCCTCCTCAGGTCCAGTGATACTCATCAACCCGCCTTGCGCTTGTATGATGAAATCATATCCTGCTAATTGACGGTAAGGTCCTGTATAACCATAACCGGTGATGGTGCAGTAGATCAATCCGGGTCGTAAACTTTGCAGTGCTTCATAGCCCAATCCCCATTTATCCATGGTATCTACCCGAAAGTTTTCCACCAGGATATCGCTGTGTCGGATCAACTCTTTGAGTATCTGCAGCCCCTGTGCAGATTTAAGATTGAGCGTCATGCTGCGTTTATTACGGTTGACACATAAGAAATATGCTGACTCTCCCCCTTGTGCAAATGGTGGACCCCAATGTCGTGTATCATCACCCAACCCGGGGGCTTCAATCTTAATGATATCTGCCCCCAGGTCGCCTAACATCATGGTACAGTAAGGCCCAGCCAAGACACGACTGAGATCAAGCACTCGTACACCTTCCAATGGGGGAGTGCGTTCGCTATCAATCATGCTAATAACGAAGCAATGCCCCGATATTTTCAAAACCGGTTACTTTATGTTCGTTCTGAAGTACCTCTACGTCACCTCCAGCTTTCATTACTTTGTATACCGCCATCTCAACTGCATCAGATATTTGCTCAAATTTCGACCCACAAAATTGGCAAACAGGTAACTCTTGAGCAGTTATATACCCACAACCCAGGCAGCGATATCCCAATGCCCGATAACCGTCCTGTATAACGAGTGCCTGCACACGACCATCGTGCACTGCCCCCAAGGTATCATCCAGGTTGAGTACTCCTCCACGCTCTTTGGCTGCCCCAGTCACCAGTTTTTTCAATAACTGTTCTTCCTTACGATATTCGGCCTCTTTTCCGATTTGCATTGCCCGCTCGAGCACCTCCACCTTACTAGCCGTCATGCTCATTGGAAATGTGCCAACAATCAGGCTTTGCCAGCTTTTAGGTAATTGGTTGCGTAAAAGGGCAACATTTTCGTCGGTGCCTCCGATCAAAACACGCCTCACATTATTTTCATTGAAAAAATGAGCTGCAAAATCAGCTACACCACGGATATTACGCTCTGCAACTTCATCTTCATATCGGGTTTGGCCGGCTATCCCACCACGCACCCCGGTCTTCGCAGAAGCTCCACCTTTCTTGGTATGCCTGACGCTTTCGCCCAATATTCCTTCCTGTTCCTTGAGCTCACCGAGATGGAATGAGAACAACCTGGCACCCTGCTTATCCACCAAGACTACCCCATAACCACCATAATAATTCAGAAGTGAAGCTAGTGGTTTAACATATGGGCGATCGCTTACAACGACCTGATTACGTATCGGGATTGCCAGCGAGTATGCCCTGAAGAAGTCGTCTGGGGCACAAGAAAACACCGCTACACTTCGTCCAATCCAATCGAACTCTCTACTGAAGTAATTTTCAACTGCCAATACATCTGATGCTAAATCAATGTCTTTTAACATGCTCCTTAAATTCAACCTATAAGCATCTGAATTGCCTTGTGTTGGATCGGTGTTTAAGTAAACACTGAACACCTGGTGATCTGTCTGATAACCTAGTAATTCTTGCAGGTTCTTTTCAGTTAACATATAAAACTCCTCTTTAACGAAGGTTATATGGGATGACTAACTTACCCTGCGCTTAAGTTCCTGGAATAGCTCTTTCTGACTTGTAGTCAGGTTGTGCGGGATTTTGACCTTGATATGAGCGTACAAATCCCCCATGTTGCCCGGGGAATTTAGCCGCGGGATTCCTCGACCTGCCAACCGAATGCTCTGCCCTGGTTGAATACCCGCAGGTATGGTCAATACTACGTTCCCTGAAGGCGTCTGGACAGTGACTTCACCACCTAATACTGCAGTAAACAGATCGATCGTCACCTCGGTATGCAAATCATTACCCTTGACTTCAAATCGTGGATCTTCTGCAACCTGAATTACCAGATATAAATCGCCTTTCTGACCAGCGGTTCCGGTAGGGATAGTATTTGCCACCCGTACTTTGGTGCCAGTTTTAGCTCCTGGAGGGATCTTCACTTCCAACCGGTGCCCATCGATCTCAATTTGGCGAGATGTCCCTTTAAATGCTTCTGTCAAGCTGATAGTAACATCTTGTTGATAAGCAGGAGCCTGTGATCGCCGAATCCGTTGGGTTGATCTTCTTCCAGTCGAAGGAACCTCCATATCGGGCATCCCTCCAAATATACTCCGGAAGAATTCTGAAAATTCGCCTCCCAGGATATCTTCTAACCCACCCACACCCACGCGCACATTGCCGGAAGGGCTAGAGGTGAACCAATCCTCCCATTTAAACCCACCTGCTGGTGCCCCACCTTGCTGCCATTGTGAATAAGATTCACCCAATTGGTCATAGCGCGATCGTTTCTCAGGGTCACTCAAGACCTGATAAGCCTCATTAATTCCCTTGAAGCGTTCTTCTGCTTTTGCGTTTCCAGGGTTGCGATCCGGATGGGTCTTTAATGCCAGCTTTCGATATGCGCGCTTTATCTCATCTTTATTGGCGTTACGCTCGACACCAAGTATCTTGTAATAATCTTTATATTCCATATAATATCCACCACCACTATATGGCGAAATGCTAATGAACTCTAATTACATTGTATGCTCATCTGGCATGCAAAGTCAAGCATTCAGGCCTGATTCTTACAAAACTCTAACTCATTCCATGATCAAACATGGAATCATCACATTAAATTAACAAACATGCTATGATTAATCTCTTGGAGATCCAGAAGGAGAGCCTACTGTTGATTGAAAGTTCCCCACTGAGCAGCAATAATATCTCATTTTTCACGCAAAATATGCCTATTTCTCATTATTTGTGATCAATATATGATGGCTACCCCTCGATTATTGCTATATATCCTACCTGAGCATGCTGAGTTACTCGACCAAAGCGCTCTGACTGCTGCCGGATATGAAGTTACCCCAGTTTCTCTGCCGCAAGATGCCGAGTCTCGTGTGATCTCCAATCAGCGTAATACTTTGTTAATCATTGCACATCCATCTGCCAACGAGGGTTTAAAATTTTCAGAAACATTGCTTCGCACCTATCCATTTTTACCAATCATACTGGTCACCAATGATACTGACCCATCATTTGTAAAGCAAGCAATGAAAACTGGAGTTGCCGACTACCTAACCACTCCAATCGATCCAACCGCCTTACTCTGCGCTGTAGAACATGCCCTGATCCGTCATAAATCCATTCAACCATGGCCACCCTTCGCCCAGGTGTTGAATGATCTTGTGGATGGATTCGTCCTTGCAGACTTAGATTCACACTTGCTTTTGGTCAATCAAACCGCCCGCCAAATTTTCCATATTCAAGAAGATCAACCTGAAGGAAAGATGGTGGATGAAATTTTTACCCATCCGGATTTTCTGGATATTTTTAAACCATATAGGACATTCCCTTTTTATAATGAAATTTCGATGGAGGATGGCAGCGTATATAGTGCCCATTCGAGTGAAATACCTGAAGTCGGAATCGCTGTGACCATGCATGAAATTACCCAACTTAAAGAGCTAGATCGCATCAAATCTGATTTCGTGAACACTGTCTCGCACGATTTGCGATCTCCCTTGACTGCGGTATATGGATTTATAGGTTTAATCGACCGTGTCGGACCGATTAACCAACAACAGGCTGAATTTATCCGCCACATTCAATCCAGTCTAGTACATATTACCTCCCTGATCAATGATCTATTGGAGCTAGGTCGTGTGGAAGCCAATTATGATGTGCAAATGGTGGATGTCAACCTGAAGGATATTCTCATGCAAGCCATGGGTAACCTTGAATATCAATATAATGAGAAAATGCAGGATGTGGTTCTGTCTTTTACGGATGATGTTCCGATTATTTTAGGCAATCCCCTCCACTTACAACGCATGCTTACCAATCTTATCGAAAATGCGATCAAGTTCACTCCCCCTATGGGTAAGATCCTTGTCGGCTGTAAAGCCGAAGCTGGTCAGCTAATTCTTGAAGTCGCGGATAATGGGCCAGGGATCCCCCTCGCGGATCAGCCTCACATCTTCGAAAAATTCTACCGAGGCAGTAACCTTTCTCAGGCCACACCCGGCACTGGATTGGGGTTATCGATTGTTAAATCGATCATCGACAAACACCAAGGACGTATCTGGTTGGAGTCATCACCCCTTGGCACCACCTTCTCCGTAATCCTCCCAATAAAATAATCCTCGTCTTTGGTCGTCCCAGATAGGTTCGGTAAGGGGATGATTGTGCTTAAATGATTGCCTCCGCTGGGGTGGTGAGGTACCCAGCGGAGGCTTTCGCCAAAGGAGGAAACAGCAACGAGTGTAAGCGTTTGGACAATGCCTTGGCTCACTTCTCGTTCATAATGATACCTCAGGAGGTATGTATTTCTTATTGTCAACTGTCATTATTTGTATGTGACATCTCTCACAATCTATTTTGTGATTTTTGGTAGTAATCACATATAGATTTCAGAACACATACCTCGCAAGCAGGCCGGCGTGGATGGCATACTTCACGCCCCAGCCGGATAATATTTAGATGAACCGCTTTGTATGTTTCGGGTGGAAAGATGTCTGCTAAATAATGATGGGCCTTTTCATTACTCATTTTCTCAGGTCGAAGGCCAATTCTGCCCGTCACCCTTTGAATATGTGTATCCACCGGAAATGCCGCTTTCCCCAACGAAAACAATAATACAATGGATGTTGTTTTGGGTCCAACACCATTAAATTTCTGTAACCAATCCCACGCTTCGTCATCTGATAAATCCCTTAAAAAATCCAGGTCGAGTGAACCTCTCTCTCCAGTAATCTCGCGTAAGATCTTTTGGATGCGTGGTCCCTTTTGGTTTGCTAATCCTGCTGAGCGAATTGCCTCGATCACTTCGTCAACGTCAGCATCGCGCACTTTTTCCCAAGATCCAAAACGTTTTATTAGCTGCTTGAATGCCCGATCTCGGTTTATATCGTTGGTATTCTGCGATAATATCGTCGAGATCAATTCATCTAGAATCGGCAAAGGATTACGCCAGGATGGCTCACCATATATAAGCAATAGACGGCGATGTACTTCTAACGCGCATTCTTGTAGATTCATTGATTGTTTTCAAACTTAAAACAAGGCGATGCCCAACCCACCTTCAGCTTTCGCCAATTTTTCACAGGAAATTCAGGACCGAAATCAGCTAACTTTTCTAAATCCTGTGCCTCGAACACGTTTAATTGGCGTAATATCTCCAGGGTTACAGCCGGTCGAACATGACCCCTTGGATCTCCAGCTGGGAAATTATGCCCTTTTAAATCTCCATCAGAGATCTTAAATGCCACACCCAAAGCAGGAGAGCCTGGTTTGATTGCCCCAGGCACAATTCCAAATGCCTGAAAACCTTCCGCACCCCCTTTGCATATGACTCTCCCCTGGGCTGCTTGCATCAGTGAAGTATCAAAGTTATCCGGACCACCGATCATATCGGGGTAGGTGATCATAGCTTTAGTGATCAAGTGACAGGTTTCAGCCCGTTTCTCCGCTAATCCATCCGGTTCGCATAAACGGGCAAAAGCAAGCGCCGTGCTACGTAATGGAAGGGCAAAGTTGGGAGCTGAGCAGCCATCTATGCCGATGTGGATATCTTCAGGCTTAAGCTCTGACATTTCAGCCAGAGTGACCAGAATTTTACGTTGTACAGGATGATTGGCATCAATATATGCCATCTGATTGGGACCGGTCTGAATCCCCAACATTCGCGAATATGCCAGCATTCCGGTATGTTTCCCTGAGCAATTATGTCGGTTCGGTGTAGGGGTTTCTCCACGCTCACGCATCGCTTCTGCTGTCTGCCGATCATAAACAGTATGTGTGCCGCACATCAATTCAGCTTCGCTTACCCCAGTTTTTGCTTGCAGGGATCTAACTATCTCAACTTGCTCGTCAGTACCAGAATGTGAGGCACATAACAGCGCGACTTCTTGTAGGGTCAGTCCATATACAGACATACCCCCATTTTCTAAAAAAGGGAGCGCTTGCAAAGGCTTCGCTGAAGAGCGTGTGAATGTCACCAGTTTAGGGTCACCATACCAGGCGACCAGCCTGCCTGTCGCTTCCATGACTGCAATAGCCCCAAAATGTAGTGATTCTACGATATCACCCCGCGTTAATTGAAAGATGGGTCTATAAGGAGAACTTGTCATATTTAATTTTCACTCACCACTGGAATCACTCGGTCGGTAACGGCGGGCATAATACTGGAACAATCCATGCCGGTACCTTTGATAATATTGCTCGTGTAATTCTGTCGGAAAGGTTAAGTCGGATAGTAAATTGGGAATCAGATGCTCGACGTCAGACGTCGGGGCATTCCGTTTAACCAGCCGGTCCAAACCTCTGAGGATGCTTTTGAGATGGCGCTGTTGGGTCTTCACTGCATCTTGTGAAATTTCCCCTCCCCTTCCACTGATCACAGTATATTCACGATAGGATTTCATCAGAAGGTCCAATGTTTCGATCCATGCGGGAATATCTGCATTGGTTAAAAAAGGAGGTTGGTTGAGAAGGACCACATCTCCAACAAAAACTACTTTTGCCGATGGTATTACCACCCAGGTACCACCAGGAGCTGGTCCCGCATGGTACTCAATAAAGACTTCTTGCTCACCCCAGTGGAGTGAGATTTTGTGAGTAAAGGTGATATCGGGTAACGCCCAACGTGTTCCAACAATGTCATCAAAGGTCTCCCAGACCGAACCACTTTCAGCGTTTTGACCTTTGAATACAGAAGGACGACCACGAAAAACCTGAGCAGTCTTTTGATGTGCGATGATCGTACAATCCATGGATCTTGCACCCAGTGTACGATCTGGATGTGCATCCAGGTTAACCAGCATACGGCTTGGTTTTCCGCCCAAATTATAGAGCAGATTCAGCCACGTCCGGGCATCCTCAGCACGCAAAGGAGCATCAATCAAGACCGTCCCCATGGGCAGGAGGATTGCACCTACTGTGACCCCTGGGTATGCATTTTCGATATATATACCATGTTCAATCTGCTGCATAATTTTCTCTAAGTTTCATAATTTATCGATCGGTTAAGTTTCCAAAACTGGTAGGATGAATACAAATCGGGAGCCGACTCCAAGTTCGCTTTCGACCCAAATTCTGCCTCCATGCGCTTGCACTGCCAGACGGCAATAGGCTAGTCCAAGGCCTAGTCCTTTTGGACCATTTTCTGCCTTTAGACGGGTGAATTTATCAAAGATACGTTCGTGCTCAGAGGCGGGAATCCCTGGCCCATGGTCCTGAACCCATAATTGAACGTGATCATCTTCATGCTGAGCTCCAACCTCAATATTACTGCCAGGTGGCGAGTATTTGCTGGCATTTTCTAATAAATTGGTCACCACCCTGCGGATCATATCCTGGTCAACCAAAACATTGGGGAGATTCTTAGATAGTTTATAGCTGATGGATTGGTTTTTATTATTTACCGTCGACTCTATCGATGTAACCGCTTCATAGACCAAATCGGAGACGCTAGCCTGCAATCTTTTCCCGATAGGTTGTCCAGCTTCTAAAATACTCAAATCCAACAATGACTCAGTCATCCTTTGGATTCGCTCGGTTGAACGCATGGAAATCTCTAACAATGATTTCATTGATTTATCACCCACCGGCAGCATTGTGTCTAATAAATCCAGGCTCGAGACTACATTAGCTAGAGGTGATCTTAAATCATGGTAAATCATCGAAGTCAGATCATCCCTCAGGGTGTCAAGCTTTTTTTGTTCAGTGATATCACGTAATATCCATTGCAAGCGTGACAAATCTTCAGTCTGGATTTCACGAACATATACTTTTATCGGCACTAGATGTCCGCTAGCAGTGCATAAATATGATTCATAGGACAGGGTTTTATCTGAATGAAGCTGATTAAAATCCTCACCAACCAAATCATTGTCAATCTTATGGATTTGGTTAATCCGCATTGATCGCAAATCTTCTTTACAATAATCAGAGGTCAACACAGCTTTACGGTTTGCTTCCAAAATCTCCCCGCTCCAGTTGGTGATTAAGATTGGATCGATGCTATCTTCAAATAAGTCCTGGTACCTCTGATGAGCTGCCTGAAGCTGCTCAAATAATTGAGCATGACGGATGGCAGTACCCGCTAAGTTAGCTATCCCTGAGAGGATGAGCAATGAATCCTGATCAAAATCCCCTTCTTTTGGATTGATTGCCTCCAATGTACCGATGACCTGTCCTCGGTAATGGATCGGAGCGCACAGGACTGCTTTGGAGATTATCCCTTTTACTTGATCAGCCTCGAGGTCAAATCGGCTGTCCTTGCTCACATCTGAGATGATCACGCCTTCATCATGTTCTACAACCCAACATGATATACCATGTGCTATTTTATGAGGCAAACTGCCCGGTTGGGTTTCTTGCCATCCTTTAACGGCTCTATGCTCTAGGGTACCGCTTTGGAGGTCGACCAAGGTCAGCACAACCACCTGAACATTAAGCGCCAAATCGGTCTGTTCCAAGATGCCCATTAATTCATCTTCTAAATTCAAGCTAGCCGATATCCCTGAGGCTCTTTTTGCCAGGGAGGTCATGACTTTCGCATTCCGTTGGCTTTCAGCATACAACCGGGCATTTAGCACCGCTATACCAGCCTGATCTGCAATAGCCTGTACCAAGGCTACATGTTCGGAGGTGAAGAACCCAGGTTTCGGATGAACCAGGGTCAAAATGCCTACCAGCTTGTCACGCGTGAGTATGGGTGCACTGACTGCAGATTTAGGGTTTTGTTTTTCGTCGTCTTCATATTGGCGTGGCATCCAACGTGAATCCTGATTGGTATTTTCGACCAATGCCACCCGCTGTTCGCGCATAACCCAACCTGATAGACCTCTTTCAAGAGTATCAATCAGGCGCTTGGTAGTATGGTTAAGGGTCTTATCTCCCGCAACAATCGCTGAATCAACTGGGGTTCCGTTATCATCCAGAACGATAATGGAACCGTTTATTGCTCCAACATTTTGCATGGATAAAATCAGGACACGTTCCAAGAGTGTACGCAAATCCAGCGCTGAGCTCAGCTCGCGGCTGATATGATAGAGCAACTCCAGGGAGGAGCGGGTTGATTTATCCTCATTAATTTCTGGAATTAAGTTATTCATCCAAATGGCAGCCTAATCTCAGTATAGCATAGTTCCGAATCACCCTGAGATAGATATCCTTGGGAAATCCATGAGTAAAACTTCTAATGCCAGGCGCGAATTTACATTACGATCAATTCGATCCATTGTGCTCTCGACTGCGCGTACATAGAATTGCGCTTTATTCAATCCAATATCGTTCGCCAGACTCTTGAGAGGTGTTAAATAATCCTGGTTGGTTATCGTGTCGGGTATTCCCGTTGCACAAATGAGCACATCCCGCCAAAATGTAAGCCAGACTTGTAGCTCACTTCTTAATTCTTCCCTATCTTTAACCCTCCCGCTGGCAAATGCGAACCGTTCACCTCGTGAGCAGGCAAGTAATTGGACCAGCTCTTCTACAAAAGATTGCCTTTGCTCAAGCAACTTGGGTTGCTCAAATAATCGAATCGCATATCCGGGCCGCCCCCCAGAAATATGCGCCAGTTTATCAGCGTTCTCTTGTGGAATGCCCTTGATGACCTGCAAACCCCTGGAGGTCTCATTCAAAGGCAATGGGCGCAGTCGAATGACTTCACAACGTGAAGCGATCGTTGGCAGGAGACTCTCAACGCTCTTGGCGGTTAAAATGACCACCACTTGTGGTGGAGGCTCTTCAAGTGTCTTTAGCATGGCATTGGCCGCGCTTGTGTGTGCCTCTTCAAAGCGCAGGATCAACGCTACCCTATAACGCGCTTCGTATGGAGATAATGACAGGGTGTGCTGCAACTCACGTACTTGATCGATTCTTAAAACCTCCCCCTCATGTTCAGCCTCGACCACCATTAGGTCAGGATGCTGCATCACCTCAAACCGCTTACATGCTGAACATTTCCGGCACGGCTGGCCTGGTGTTGGCGGCTTGAGACAATTTAATCCCTGTGCAAAACGCAATGCTAATGTTCGCCGTCCCACACCCTGCGGACCAGTGATTAGATATGCATGTCGTTCTCGCCCGTGAGCCACATGCGCTGCCAACAGGTCGACCGCCCATTGATGCCCAATCATGCCCCAATCCATGCTGTGATTTTAGCCCAGAGCCAGAATCTTGACAACCAATAACCATGAAAATATCCGTTTTGTAAGTATGGTAGAATTTGCCGGATGGACCTCCTCGCTGGTCTAAATACACAACAACAACAGGCTGTTATGGCAGGTTTGGGTCCCGTCTTGGTAATGGCGGGACCTGGTTCTGGTAAGACACGTGTCCTCACCCAACGCATTGCATACTTGATCGGTAAGATGGGGGTACGACCATATAACATTCTAGCAGTCACATTTACTAACAAAGCCGCACGTGAGATGGAGAATCGGGTCATCAATTTATTGGGAGAAAACGCCCGTGGGGTGTCCCTGGGTACTTTCCATGCCACTTGCGCTCGTATCCTCCGCCGTGAGGCAGAACACCTTCCATTCAATTCAAACTTTGTTATTTTTGATGAGGACGACCAGATGGGTCTGGCTAAGCGTGTCATTGCTGACTTGAATCTGGATGACAAGCAATACCGGCCTTTGGCGATATTGAATTCCATCTCCAATGCAAAAAATGAATTGATCCTTCCGGATGAATATCCGCTTCAAACCTATCGCGACGAAGTTGTTAAGCGGGTATATATTGGTTACCAGCAAATGCTCTTAACGAACAACGCGGTGGATTTTGATGATCTTCTCCTATACACCGCTTTCTTATTGGACGATAACCCTGCTGTACGCGAACGCTATGCCCGCAGGTACGAACACGTCTTGGTGGATGAATTTCAGGACACCAACCTGGCTCAGTACGTCTTGTTGAGAAGGTTATCCTCGTACCATAATAATATCTTTGCGGTCGGGGATGCCGACCAATCAATTTACCGTTGGCGCGGGGCAGATTATCGTAATGTATTACGCTTTGAAGAGGATTATCCAGATGCCCAGGTTATTCTGCTGGAGCAGAACTACCGATCCACCCAACAAATCCTGGATGTAGCCATGGCGGTCATCGACCCAAACCCGAATCGCACCCCAAAAAGATTATTTACCGAGCGCAGTGAAGGTCTAAAGGTGATATTGCATGAGACATATGATGACCGTCAGGAAGCCTCATTTGTAGTTGATACAATTGCCAGCCTTGTTGGGCGCCAGCAAATCAAACCAGGGGATGTGGCAGTCATGTACCGCACAAACGCCCAATCTCGTTTGCTGGAGGAAGCTTTTCTGCATGCCGGGTTGCCGTACAAACTCGTTGGTGCCCAACGATTCTATGGTCGTCGCGAGGTTAAAGACATCATTGCCTACATGCGCCTGGTGCATAACCCAAATGACGAGCTGAGTCTAATCCGGGTCATCAATGTGCCTCCCCGAGGTGTTGGTGATAAAACCTTGCAAGTCTTGCGCACACAAGCCCAGAAAACTAGCCTGACCCCCGGTGAGCTTTTACTCCAGATGGGTCGTAATGGTGAGCCATTTAACACCACATTCCCACATCGAGCCTTGACCATCCTAGTCGGATTTGGAGAGCTACTTTCACGATGGATCTCGCAGATGGGTGAGCTTGACCCCCTTAAAATCATGGATCGCATAATTGATGAAACTGATTACCATGCGTACATAGATGATGGTACGGACGAAGGTAATGATCGCTGGGAAAACGTGATGGAATTACGCCGCCTAGCTTCTGAATACCAGGATCGAACACTGAGTGAATTTCTCGAAAACATCGCCCTCGTTTCTGATCAAGACACGATTGAAACCAGTGCTAGTGTACCCACTCTGCTTACACTGCACGCGGCCAAAGGGTTGGAATACCCGGTAGTATTTATCTCCGGGTTGAACGAAGGTACACTTCCCCATTCGCGTTCATTTGACGATCCAGAAGCCATGCAGGAGGAACGAAGGCTGTTATACGTAGGCGTCACCCGTGCGAAAGACAGACTATACATGGTATATGCTCAAAATCGAAGTGCATTTGGATATCCAGATCCTGTTGAACCATCTCGCTTCTTATCCGACATCCCAGATGCTCTCTTGGATGATTCCAGCTTCATGCGAACCATGCGACCATCAAAACTGACCAGTTTTGATTCGAAAACCATCCAATGGGAATCAAAACGGCCAGGAGCAGCGAGTGTCATATCACAAAGATACCAACCTGGTGCGCACGTGCAGCATCCGGTTTGGGGAGATGGTATGGTGTTGAGCAGCCGCATCCAGGATGATGATGAGATAGTGGATATTTTTTTCGAGAATGTTGGAATGAAACGTGTAGCTGCTTCCCTGGCAAACCTAAAAACGAAAGGATAGCCATAATCACCTTGCAGCATACACATAGGATTAAGTTCAGTGGATCATGTTATGCTTTTTTAATAATCCGCTGTATAATCCTCTCATGCCCATACTCGATTCCCACTCTCTGGAGATCATTAGCAGAAGCACTGAACAGACCCGGCGGGTGGGTATGCGTCTTGGAGCCTTGCTACAGCCTGGCGACTTGGTCGCCCTGGTAGGTGATCTTGGATCAGGGAAAACTACACTGGTACAAGGGATTGCAGCTGGCTGGGGATCACTCGATCCTGTCTCCAGCCCGACTTTCGTGCTCGTCAATGTCTACCGTCATACGGATGGTTTGCGTCTTTTTCACCTGGATGCTTACCGCCTGAACGGTCCAACCGAAGCGGTTGATCTCGATTTGGATAATATGCTTGACCAAGGCCCCATGATTGTCGAGTGGGCGGAGCGCGTCCAGATGGTGTTACCTGAACATGGCTTATGGGTGCATCTGAATTATATTGATGAAGTCCAGCGAGATTTGATCTTCTCTGCTCGAGGTCAGGATTATGAAGAATTATTGTCCCGGTTTCGCAAATTGGTTTATGGAGGCTAAGTGCTATTAGCCATTGATACCTCCACACGTAATGTTGGTATCGCCATTTATGATGGCAGCCAGGTCCTCAGCGAAACAATCTGGGCAAGCCAGGACTACCATACCATCGAGCTTGCTCCCGCAATTGAAGAAACACTATCCCGGGCCGGTATTGCAATCCAAAATCTCAAACTCCTGGCTGTGGCAACCGGACCCGGATCATTCACCGGCTTACGCATTGGGCTGGCTGTAGCAAAAGGCATAGCCTTGGCATGCCACCTGCCTATCATTGGAATTCCAACCCTGGATATCGTAGCTGAATCTCAACCAATATCTTCCGGAGCACCCTTAGCAACTGTACTCCAGGCAGGACGTGGCCGACTGGCTGTCGGATGGTACACTGCCTCTGATGGTCACTGGGAGCTGAACCCACCCATTGAGATTATGGACGCTCTAAAACTCTCACGTCACATTCATGAGCCTACCTTGGTGTGTGGTGAGCTTACAGAAGAGCAGCAGCATGCATTGGCGAGGAAGTATAAAAATGTGATCCTCACCTCTCCAGCCCACTCCGTTCGTCGTCCTTCACTATTGGCGGAACTGGCTTGGAAGCGCTGGACATCTGGAGATGTCGATGATCCTGCGACTCTCTCACCGACTTATCTGCACCTGGGCGAACCAATCCCGGAATAAATAATTATCTCCAGTGAATCAACTCTCTGATCGAACCAAGTAAAATCAGGCTGTGTCTGTGACTCATTCGACCCTCCCAGTACAGGTCCAAACAATGAGGTTTCGCCCAATGAAATTGGAGGATATCCAGCGAGTCCATGATATTGATGTTCTTTCATTTGCTCTACCATGGCCAGAGAAGTCCTATGTTTTCGAACTGACTGAGAATCCCACCACCCTCGCATTAGTCGTAGAAATAATACCTCCTGCTGCGAAGCCTCTTGTGATCGGAATGGCTGTCATCTGGATGTTAATTGATGAAGCTCATATCGCCACAATAGCTATTCATCCAGAATTCCGTGGATATGGTTACGGGAAAAATCTGCTGGCAGAGGCATTGCGCCAATCCATCCAACGTGGGGCAATCCTTGCCACGCTGGAGGTGCGAGAAAATAATTTGCTAGCCCAGCAGATGTACACGAAATTTGGGTTCACAATTGTTGGCAGACGATTTCATTATTATAAAGACAATAACGAGGATGCAGTTTTAATGACCCTCGATAATCTGGGCTCACAGTATCTGGCCTGGCTAAGCAAATTTGGGATTTAGATCCTGTGCAAAGCATGGATAAATGAACAGTTATCCTTTATACTTACGCAGCATTTCTAAGGAGGCAGCTAGTGGACGAAGAAAAAAAGCGTCTTGCTGAAGCCACTCTGGCACAAATTGCCAGGGAGGTTTCGGTATGTCAGCGCTGTATGTTACACCATTCGCGTAAATTGGCTGTCCCTGGCGAAGGGCCAGCGGATGCTGAAATTATGTTTATCGGCGAAGGACCTGGGTTTCATGAAAATGAACAGGGTCGACCCTTTGTTGGTGCTGCAGGAAAATATCTGGAAGAATTATTGGCCAAAATAAACCTTAACCGGGAACAAGTATTTATTGGTAATGTGGTTAAATGTCGGCCTCCCAATAACCGCGATCCTCTCCCTGATGAGCTGGCGGCATGCAGTGATTACTTGGAACGCCAGATCCAGGTACTTAACCCGAAAGTCATTGTCACCCTGGGACGTTATTCAATGGCACGTTTCCTACCCAATGCCAAAATTAGCGATGTGCATGGACAATCATTTCGAATCAAAGGACGTCTCGTGGTTCCCATGTTTCATCCCGCTGCTGCCCTACACCAGCCATCCCTCAAGATCTCGGTGGAGCGCGATTTCACGCGCCTGCCAGAGTTAATATCCAAAGCAGATGAGTCTCTTGTCATCAAGGAAGAAAAACCACCCGAAAATAAATCTGAACCCACTCAGCTGAGTTTGTTCTGATATTTATCAAGTGAGATTATATGACCCAAATAAAAGATGCATTGTTAAATTCCCTTCGTGACCATTCGGCTAAAATTGGTATCCTTGGTCTTGGATATGTGGGCTTACCCCTTGCCGCAGCTTTTGGTGATGCAGGCTTTCCTATCATCGGTATCGATCCTGACCCGCGCAAAGTGAACACCTTAAATATGGGTGAAAGTTATGTCCAGGACGTTCCTGACAAACAGATCGCCAGACTTCTGAAAACGGGGAGATTCTCTGCAACAACAGATTTTTCTGCCCTGCGCGATTGTAATGCAGTCAGCATCTGCGTCCCTACACCCTTACGTAAAACTGGTGACCCTGATATGTCGTTCATCTTGAGCGCTACGGAAGAGCTCGCCAAATACATTCACCCAGGCATGATCATCGTCCTAGAATCAACCACTTATCCTGGCACAACCCGTGAAGTCTTGCTGCCCAAACTCGGTAAGGATAAGGGACTTGCTGTTGGTAAGGATTTTTTCCTGGCTTTTTCTCCCGAACGGGTTGACCCAGGGCGTGAGGATTGGAACACGCTTAATACCCCCAAGGTAATTGGCGGTATTACTGAAGAGTGTACTGAAGTAGCTGCGGCCTGGTATTCAGAGGCTTTAAAAACAGTGGTATCAGTCTCCTCAGCTGAAACAGCAGAGCTATCTAAATTGCTTGAGAACACCTTCCGCATGATTAATATTGGTCTCGTTAATGAGCTGGCCATTATGTGTGAGCGTCTAGGCGTCGATGTATGGGAAGTAATAGATGCTGCTGCCAGCAAGCCATTCGGATTTATGAAATTCACGCCTGGTCCAGGTCTCGGAGGCCATTGCATTCCTATCGATCCCCTGTATCTTTCCTGGAAAATGAAGGCGTTTCAATATAATGCTCGTTTCATCGAACTAGCAGCTGATATTAACACCAACATGCCCCGCTATGTGGTCAGCAGAGTGATTGACGCTTTCAACGATAGGGGGGCAGCATTAAAAGGATCCAAATGCTTGGTTTTAGGAGCAGCCTATAAAGCTGATATCGATGATATACGTGAATCACCGGCCTTAGATGTGATTGGACTTCTTCAAAAGAAAGGGGCGCGGGTTGAGTACCATGACCCGTATATACCTCGTCTGCGTACTCACGACGATATTGAGATGGAGAGTGTTAAAGATGTAATGGATGCTGTGCGCCATTCAGATTGTGTCGTCATCATCACCAATCACTCGACGTATGATTATAAAGCCATCCTCAAACAAGCAAAGTTCATATTCGACTCGCGTAATGCCTTGGGAAAATTAGGCAAGAATAATCCAAAAGTTGTACGGCTGTAGATTATGGAAAATTACCTGGTAAGCGGTGCAGCTGGATTCATCGCTTCACGCGTCATAGAGATGCTCCTTGATGCGGGGCATACTGTCGTAGGCGTGGATAATATGAACGATGCCTACGATGTTCGCGTGAAGGAATATCGCTTGAAGAAGCTTGAGCAGCATCCCAATTTCATCTTTCACAGGTCAGATATAACAGAACGTAAGATCTTTACTGGCCGGTCACTCCTGCGCCAACAAAAGTACGCTGCAGTCATTCACTTGGCTGCTAGGGCTGGTGTTCGTCAGTCCGTGGAAAACCCATGGGTGTATGTGGATACCAACATTACCGGTACCTTGAACTTGCTCGAATTCTGCCGCGAGCAGAATATCCCCAAATTCATCCTCGCTTCTACTTCAAGCGTCTACGGCAGTGAAGCCCCCCTCCCAACTCCCGAAACATATAGCAGTAATCTTCCATTGCAAGTCTATGCTGCCACAAAAAAAAGTGCTGAGGTCTTGTGTCATGTCTATCATTATTTATATGGACTGGATGTTACGGTATTTCGCTATTTTACAGTCTATGGTCCAGCTCCACGTCCTGATATGGTCATGTTCCGTTTTACCCAATGGATCAGTGAAGGTCGAACTGTAAGAGTGAACGGCGATGGAGAGCAATCGCGCGGCTTTACATACGTAGATGACATTGCCCACGGTACATTACTTGGGCTCAAACCTTTAGGATATGAGATCATCAACCTGGGTGGTCATGAAGTCATCAAAATTACTGATCTGATCCACCTGCTCGAATCTCTGACGAAACAAACTGCAAGAATTGAATACTACCCCCGTCATCCAGCGGATATGGCTACAAATTGGGCAGATGTCGATAAAGCTCGTAAATTGTTGAGCTGGAAACCGAAAACCGGTTTAAACGAAGGTGTAAGAAATTTAGTAGATTGGTACAACCAGGAACGTTCGTGGGCGCGCGAGATACTAACCCCTTAACGTTTACTTGCTAACTGCGTTTTATCTCACTTAACACATAATCATTTCTCCTTATGCTGAATATACTTCGCACCTGGTGGCAGGATAAACTACTAAGAGGGGTGCTAAAGAACACCAGCTACCTCTTCAGCAGCAACACTATTTCAGCCGCGTTAGGCATGTTCAGCTCCATCTTTGCTACGCGACTATTAGGCGTCGACGGTTTGGGGTTGGTCGCTACTGTCCAAACCTTTGCCTCGAATATCAATCGTCTGCTCTCCTTCCGCATGAGCGAAGTGGTGGTCAAGTACCTTGGACAGACGCTGGCAGTCTCTCAAAAAGACGATGCTGAGAATATCCAAGCCTCGCAGGGTACCAGCCAAAATACAATCAATAACGCACAAGCTGCTGCTATCGTTAAAGGCATCGGACTTGTCGAAGCTGCCACCTCAATCCTGGCTTACCTAGTTTTGCTGTTACTGACCTCCTGGGCTGCACGATCATTAGCTAAAGATCCCTCTGTGGCTGTCTTGTTTCCATTTTATGGGTTGATGCTGATCGCTAACCTGGTTTATGAAACCTCCACCGGTGTTCTGCAAGCCTTTAAGCGCTTTGATCGGTTGGCAATTATTAATTCCATCCAAAGTATCATCACCTTTATCCTTATCCTCTTAGCTTTCCTGCTGAGACGCGGGGTTATTGAAGTACTCGGTGCCTACCTTTTAGGAAAAACTTTTGCCGGTGTTGCCATCTCCATTTTGGCAATCCGCCAGATGAACCTGGCTTTAGGTCGGGGTTGGTGGTCTGCTTCTCTGAGGCAGGTTAAAGAATGGCGAGGGATTTTTGGATTCGCGGTCAACACAAACCTGAATGGAACGGTCAATCTTGTCACCCGCGATAATGCCCTTCTATACCTTACGTATTTGAGCCCGGCGAATGTTGCTCAGAGTTATGTCGGCTATTTCAAGCTGGGGTTATCTATCATCAATTTCATCACCCTGCCGATCGATCCATTCACTTGGCCAACTTATACTGAAATCACCCGCACCATTGCACTCCGACAATGGCAAAAAACCCGCAGTCTGCTCAAACGGGTCAGCTCCATTGCTGGGGTTTGGACTTTGGCAGCCACAGCGGGGATTGCCCTCCTCGGTTGGTGGCTGATCCCATTGGTTTTTGGTCCTGCCACCGCTCCTGTTTATCCGGTGGTGCTGATCCTGCTGGTTGGATATGGTACAGCGAATATCCTCAATTGGAACAGACCCTTATTGCTTGCCTTCGGTAAGCCCTCCTATCCGCTATTGGTGGCTTTAGCAGTTGGTATGATAGAAATCCTGCTCATTCTTTGGCTCGTCCCTGGAAGTGGCTACCTAATCATGTCAGCCATCCTTGCAGGTTATTTGGCTATTTCTGTCGGGATCACCGCCTGGCGAGGCTGGCGTGAGATTCGAGATCATGAAGCGCACGATATGAAGTCAATCCAAACCACCTCAAAGGATTTACCAGTATGAAATCCTGGATTTAGTGTATGAAAGTTGCCTGTATTTCCGCTTCACGCGTGCCTTCGACCACCGCCAACAGCATGCAAGTGATGAAGGCCTGTCAGGCACTCAGCCAGCTGGGACATGAGGTGCATCTGTTCCTGCCCCGCTTCAAACATCAAAATAAAGAAACTGACTTAGCCTCATTCTATGGCCTTAAAACTCAATTCCAAATTGAGTGGTTATCATCCCCGTTGAGTCTTAATCGATATGATTTTGCATTCCAGGCTGCCCGGAAGGCACGCCAATTAAAAGCGGATATATCGTATGTATGGTTCATTCAAGCAGGAATATTTTCATTGCTAGCTAACCTCCCCGTAATTATCGAGCTGCACGGACCACCTGAAGGCAGATTTGGACCTTCATTATTTCGCCTATTTCAGAAAATCCCGGGTAAAAAACGCCTTCTACCCATTACTCATGCCCTTGCCAATCAGTTTCATGAACGCTTCAATATTGATCTTAGTGATCATCACCTCATGCAAATGTCCCCCAATGGCGTGGACATGGAGTGTTACACCAATTTACCTGAGCCAAGCATGGCGCGCACCCTCCTCGAAATGCCATCTACGCTGACTGTTGGATATACCGGGCACTTATATCCTGGGCGGGGGATGTCCTTATTGATAGAGCTCGCCCGTTGTTTCCCGAGCATTAGCTTTTTATGGGTGGGTGGTCGCCAACAAGATGTAAACATCTGGCGAGAGCGTTTGGCTGCTGAAAACATCGGAAATATCACTCTGACTGGATTTGTTGAAAATAGCCAGCTTCCGTTGTTCCAAGCGGCCGCAGATATCTTGCTGATGCCTTACGAAAGAGTGATTACTGGTAGCAGCGGTGGAAATTCGACCACTTATGCCAGCCCTATGAAGATGTTTGAGTATATGGCTTGTAAACGAGCGATCATCTCCAGTGACCTCCCCGTCATTCGAGAGGTATTGAATCAATCCAATGCCATTCTTTGTCCACCCGAGGACATCGATGCTTGGTCAGAGGCTCTCGGAACCCTGATCTATGATGAGGAAAAACGTAATACTTTAGCCAATCAAGCCTGGCTGGATATCCAACAGTACACCTGGTTGGAACGAGCACGCAAAGCGCTGCAAGGATTCATCCCTCTGCCTTAGAATGATGTCATGTATGACTGAATCCAAAGCGTTGCTGCCTAAAAAACAATCACCTTCACTAACCTTATGGTTGGTCATTGTGTTTGTCGTGGCGTTTCTCGAACGCCTGCTGGTAATCTTTCTCTACCAGCCGGTCACATACAGTGACACTCCCAGTTATCGTCGTTTGGCAGAAGCGGTATTAAATGGTTTCACTAACTACGATGGTACCCGAACACCTGGATACCCAGTTTTTTTAGCCCTTGTAGGAAGTGACCAGCGAGTTTGGTTAATTCAGCTTCTTCTGGGATTCGTAACCACCTTCCTCTTATTTTATATTGGATGGAAACTGACGGATAAACCCTGGTTTGGAGGGTTAATAGCGCTGGCCCACTCCCTTAATATGGGACAACTCTTTTTTGAATCCAACCTTCTTACAGAGTCATTATCTACCTTCATGCTTGTCTTGACTATGACTGGGGTGCTTGTTTGGCTGATATTCCCCAAAGCTCGCAGTCTCTGGTTGGCTTTTTTATTGGGATTGATTTCTTCAATTACTCTCCTGGTTCGTCCGTTATTCATCTACCTTCCGTTCTTCTTACTTATAATTCTATGGCTCGAACCCAAGCTGTCTAAAAATCAAGCAAAACTTGGAGGTGAGGGAGGCGCTAACATAGAAAATGAGCCAACTCATTACCAGCGTCTGCCCTGGCGTTTCGGAATCGCCTTCCTGGTTCCAGTCGTACTTCTGCTTGGGGGTTGGATAACCTTCATCCACAACCAGTTTGGTGATTGGTCCTTAACCACCATGACTGGTTATCATCTCATGCAGCACACAGGTAATTTCTTTGAATACGTTCCAGACGAGTATGCCACCCTGCGGGATACATATATCAAATATCGGGATGCTCACATCGCTCAATTCGGCACCCAAACCAATACTATCTGGGAGGCCATCCCCGAGATGAGCCAGGTTTCGGGTTACAGTTTTTATGGGCTATCAAGGGTGCTCACGCGTCTTTCAATCCAATTGATCCTGAAGCATCCATTTCTATTTCTTAAAAGTGCACTCACAGGTTGGTGGATGTTCTGGCGAACTTCAGTCTATTGGTCTTCAGATGCCCTACGCATTCCATGGTTGGCAAGCGGTGTCAGTTTTGCCATCCAATTCCAGCGTGCTGTATTATTTATTACCAATCTTTTCTTCATTTTCTCTTCTTTTTATTTTGCCCTCGTCGAGTGCCTTACGGCAATTTTCCATAAACCATTAAAGCAACCCATCCAGTTTACTAACCCTGCCTCGGTTGCTTTTTTCTGGATGTTATTGGGTAATATCTGGATTGCATCCATCCTACAAACTCTTCTCGACCATGGAGATAATCCACGCTTCCTGGTGCCTCTTCAGTCGCTAGTGGTTTTATGGGTTGTAATCTTCATACTTCAATTAATTATCCGTAAGCAATCTATATCCACGTCCTCATCGATGCAATAGTCTAATCGCCTCCTAGACGAGCTTCTTAGCATGAACAAAATTCGATTCACAAAAGAATTCTGGATAGTAAGCCTTGCAGTTCTTATCATCGCAGCCCTGCTTGCTTTCATGGATAAAAGCGGGCACCCGCTTCAAAGTTGGATCGCATATATCATCTTGCTCGGGATTAGTGCAGGCAGTATATATGGGGTTTGGAAGGCAGTTAAAGCCAATCAGAAAGTCACCACAGCCGCTCTAATTTCTTTTTTGCTCCGCTTGGGGATTGGAATCGCATTGACTCTTTTGTTACCCATTTTCGGTTATCAGGATAATGAAGAGCATCAAGCTGGTTATGTCTACACTGATGCGTATATCCGCGATAATCAAGCTTGGAGTTTGGCGGTCTCCGGAGACTCATTGAGTACTGCCTTTTCTGGTCAGCTCGCAGGTGACCAATATGGAGGCATGCTTGCTTTGAGTGCCTTCATATATCGCTTTCTGAGTCCAGATGCGCATCGCCCATTCCTGATCCTCATCCTGGGTGCTACCATCTCTGCCTGGGGCGCTTTATGTCTCTGGAAGGCTTCCCGAACATGGTTCGACGATAAAACTGCCCTACTTGCAGTTTGGCTATTTGCCGTCTACCCTGAGAGTGTTTTATTAGGTAGTAGCCAAATGCGGGAGGCAATCGTGATCCCAATGACTGCTATATCTTTCTATGGCTTATGCGAAGTTCAAGCTCGAAAGAAGTTTGGTTGGTTATGGATCATCCTCTCAGTAGTATTCTTGTTTCCTATTCAACCGTTGATGAGTTTTATTTCCTTCGCCGTTCTCGTAGGAGTATGGCTCTTCGACCCAATTACTATGCAAGCTCTCAAACAGCGAAAGACAATCTTGACCATCGTCCTATTGGTCAGCCTTCTCCTGGTTGCCTTGCTGGTGGTGAGCTCGATCCTAGTGAAATTGCCCTCCTTACAAGGTAGCGGACCTCTAGGCATCTACCTTACATGGTTTAAGAACAACTTTACCTTCCAGAGTTACCTGACCGAGCGTAGCTCCGGGATATTCCAGAGTTTATTGGAGAGCGCTGGTGAGCAGTGGCGGTGGCTGATCATTTTAGTGTATGGGATTGCTCAGCCTGTGCTGCCTGCTCTCGTGGGTGATCCAAGTGCAGCGTGGATCATGCGTATTATCGGTTTCCTACGCGCTGCAGGATGGTATGCCTTAGCCCTCTTCCTTGTCTATGGTACATTTGGTGTATTCCGTAACCGCGCTGAAACCCGCCGTTATCAGCTAATCTGGGTTAGTATCATCAATTGGGCATGGATCATGGTAGCTGCCTTAAACGCAGGTGCTGACCAGTGGGATAATCCACGCTATAGAGCGATCCTCCTACTTTGGCAGGTAATCCTGGTTGCTTGGGCATGGGAATGGGCACGCTCCCGTCGCGATTCCTGGCTTTGGCGGTGGTTAGCTGTTGAGGTGGTTTTCGTTGGCCTGTTCACAGAATGGTATTTGGGGCGTTATTATCCTGGTTTCATTCATTTGGATATCAAATTGATGACGTTGATCACACTCCTTATTTCTGGAGCGATCCTCATAGGTGGGGTTATCTGGGATCGTAAACGTAAGAACAACCCAGCTTCACGGGATTCTAGTTTATAATTCAATCATTGAATATTGATATTTGAGGAGAATCATCGTGCCAACCGCAATCATCACCGGAATTACAGGTCAGGATGGCTCTTATCTGGCCGAGCTGTTATTATCAAAGGGTTATCGCGTGATTGGAATGGTGCGTCGTTCCAGCGTGGTTACTTTTGAGCGCATCCAGCACATCCAAGATCAGATAGACGTCATCCAGGGCGATCTGCATGACCAGAGTTCCCTGATGGACCTTATCGAGCAATACAAACCTGACGAAGTATATAATCTTGCAGCTCAATCCTTTGTCCCCACGTCCTGGAACCAGCCGGTCCTTACAGGTGAAGTCACTGCCTTAGGGGTCACCCGCATGTTGGAAGCTATCCGTTTGCTCAGTCCAAGATCACGCTATTATCAAGCATCATCAAGTGAAATGTTTGGGAAAGTCCATGAAGTACCCCAAAGGGAGACGACTCCCTTTTACCCCCGCAGCCCATATGGAGTTGCCAAGCTTTATGGGCATTGGATTACGGTTAATTATCGCGAATCATATAACCTGTTCGCAGTCTCAGGCATCCTCTTTAATCATGAAAGCCCGCGCCGTGGCACTGAATTTGTCACCCGCAAGATCACTAACGGGGCAGTACGTATTAAGCTAGGCTTGGCAAAAGCCCTCCACCTGGGGAACTTGGAAGCTCGCCGCGATTGGGGTTTTGCTGGAGACTACGTTGATGCCATGTGGCGCCTGATGCAAAATGATCATGCTGAGGATTTCGTCGTCGGTACAGGTGCAACTCACTCCGTCCGTGAATTTTGTGAGAAAGCCTTTTCATACCTCGGAATGGACTATCACGACTATGTCATCCAGGATCCTCGTTTTTTCCGCCCAGCCGAAGTTGACATGCTTGTCGCAGACTCAACCAGGGTATATCAGAAACTTGGTTGGGCACCCAAAGTGAATTTCGATGGTTTGGTTGAAATGATGGTAGATGCGGACCTGAAACGCCTCGGAGGAGAGATCACCTGAGTAAAAAGCTGACTGATCTGGGCTCACAAACCGACACACCTCCTGGTGTGGGTGCTGGACCCAAGCGATCTCGCTCCTCATGGCTACGCTGGTTTGGTACAGTGCTGGCGGTTGGATTGCTCATTTATTTACTGAGTCAGCAAGGTTGGTCAGAGATTGCCTCAGCCGCTGGGCAGATAGCCTGGTGGCGTTTTGTTTTGGCACTAATCTTAGTCATAATTTCGCGTTTTGCAGTGGCTGGACGTTGGCATGTGTTAATGCGATCTGCTAGAACTGGCATTTCCTCTCGCCAATCCATCCGTTTGACCTTCGCCATGCTGTTCTCGTCCAATTTCCTGCCCACCACCATTGGGGGCGATGTTGTGCGGTTGGCAGGGGCAATCCACCTGGGATTCGACCAGGCAATCTGCTTGGCTTCACTGGTCGTGGATCGTTTAGTTGGTATGACAGGTATGGCTATGGCTCTCCCGTTTGGCGTACCCGCGTATATCCAGTATGCCACAAGCTCACCTGCAGCAAGCATCGCAATTCCATGGCTTAATCCATTGGCAAACAAGATCCGCTTTTTTTTACAAGAGCTTGTGCAGGCATTGAAAGTATGGCTCAATAAACCACGCTCCCTTTTGGGGGCACTCGGCTTCACCTGGGTGCATATGCTCTGCACTTTCGCTATGGTCAGCTTGTTGTTAAGTGGAATGGGCGAGCATATCTCATTCTGGCTGATCATGGGTTTATGGAGTGCTACATATTTCATCACCCTTATACCCATTTCAATTAATGGCATGGGTGTGCAAGAGCTCGCGATGACATTTTTATATGTCGCACTTGGGGGCATATCCCAATCATCCGGTCTCACACTGGCCTTATTGATGCGCCTCCTTCAAATGATAGCCAGTCTTCCAGGAGCGTTGTTCATCCCAGATATCATGGCTGGTAGAAAATAATATGGTTACGGCGCACTTCTCATCAAGCCTCAACAATTATGTTATGGAATCACCTTAATGGCTTTCTTCGCAGGCCCAAATGTCTTTGTTCCCGCATTGTTTGCTGATCTCAGATAATATATGGTCCGTAAAGTTTTCAGCATAATCTATATAATCTCATTTGCCATTTTTCCCTGGCTGGTATTATCACCTTCCATCAGCCTCCTGGCTAATATCCCTGTTCGTTTGGGAATATTTTGTCTGCTGTCTATAGGAGGAGCATTACTATTCCGACAGACGTGGCCTCGTCAGGGTTGGAGTGCTGCCTTCCTGGTGACCACATTAGGTTATGCTACTACCTACAAGCTCGCCAGTTTTATCCCCGATGTTTCATCTTATCCATTTTCACTTGCCTGGTCGGAAGCCAGCCGTTATTATTACGCTTCACTCTGGTTATCACAGCAAGTTTACGGACTTTCCGTACCGCCCTCCGTCCTCCATCCCAGCCGCTACCTGTTGCAGTCGCTCCCATTTTTAATCCCCAATTCTTCCCTTTGGTTTAGCAGACTCTGGCAGGTGATTTTATGGGTCACGACTGCTTCTTTAACCAGCTGGTTGTTGGTTCGTAAGCTTGTCCTCCCAGCTCGCAGCAAACCGTTGATCATCACCCTTAGCATGATTTTCTGGGGATTCCTTTTTCTCTTTCAAGGACCAATTTATTTCCACCTGCTTTTCATGGTGATTCTGATTTTATGGGGTTATCACAGCACCCGTTTCTGGCGGACTCTGCTCGTTGTCTTGATAACCTCACTGTGGGCAGGGATCAGTCGGATCAACTGGCTACCTGTACCTGGTCTATTGGCAGCTGCACTTTATTTAATAGAAGTCAAGATAAAAGGTAAATCATTCTGGAACTACCTTTATCCTCTTGCCATTTGGGTAGTGGCAGGGACTGGCCTCGCCTTTGCGAGCCAGCAGGCCTATCAACTTTGGTCTGGCAACCCACAATCCTGGTTCGGTTCCAGCTTCACTTCCGATTTGCTTTGGTACCGCTTGCTGCCCAATCCGACTTTCCCTCTTGGTATCCTGCCAAGTGTAATTCTTGTCTCTTTACCGCTGATTGGTCTGATGAGCGTGCGTCTTATCAACCGCTGGCGAGAATTTCACCTCGTCCGAATATTGGGATTAGCCGCCATCCTGGGAGTGCTTTTTGTGGGTGGTGTAATCGTCAGCGTAAAAATCGGGGGTGGAAGCAACCTGCATAACCTGGATGCATACCTTGCTCTCCTGCTTGTGATCGGTAGTTATATCTACTTTGACCGCTTTCAGCCTGATCAACCATCCCAAGTGATTGAAAATGCTCAGGATCATCTTTCTTCAAACTCAAACACTCTGCTCAGATCAACCGAAGGTATTTTCATCGCGGCTGCTCTGGTTTTCCCTATGTACTTCACACTGACTTCAGGCGGACAACTTCCCAAGAGGGATTATGCGGCAGCTCAAGCTGCCATACAAACCATAAACTCCGAAACCCAGCAGACGGTAAATCGGGGTGGTGAAGTTTTGTTCATTAGTCAACGACACTTGTTGACCTTCAATTATGTCCAAAATGTTCCCCTCATTCCTGAGTATGAGCTAGTCTTCTTGATGGAAATGGCAATGTCTGACAACCCCGCCTATATGGATGCTTTCCATACCGATGTAAGCAGTCAACGCTTCTCCATGATTGTCTCAGAGCCATTGGTCGTCCAATATCAGGGTAGAAGTCATGGTTTCGGTGAAGAAAACGATGCTTGGGTGGAGCGCGTCTCAGAGCCTGTGTTATGCTATTACGAACCAGCCATAAAGTTAGATTCTGTGGGAGTGATTTTATACACCCCTCGCCTCAACCCATGCAAGTAAAGCGTTTAAATGACTATCTACTCAAATCTCACCAATCATTTGCTCAATATTCTCCCCGTTGTTCACACTCATGGGATTAGCAACCAATGGCCGGCATTTACTGATACATACATATCGGTCGCACCCGTGTTATGCATTACTGACATTCTGGTACCATATATTTTGCCATCAATCGGACATATTTTTCCAAGGCTATAATCCAGCCGCATCCGTAAGAATATATGTTGAGGTGATATGACGAAAATCGATTATCAAGAAACTACCAATGACTTGCTCGCCCGCATCGATATTCATAAAAAATATGGCAGCCGCGATATCGACGAATGGATGCTTCACCTAATTAATCCACAAAAAGGTTGGAAAATTCTGGACGTCGGGAGTGGGGCGGGCAAACAATGCTTTCTATTCTACAAAGCCCTGGAAGGCGAGGCAGATATCACCGGTGGAGATGTCAACCCAGAGCTGCTTGAAAAAGCACGTCAGGAAAATGCTAAGATTGGTAATCGGATTAAATTCATCGACCTGGATTTCAACCATCGATTTCCATTAGATGATAACCAGTTTGATCTACTTACCTCCTGTTTCGCGATTTATTATTCACAGGATATTCCCTTTACCATCTCTGAGATGCATCGGGTGATCAAACCTGGTGGGTGCTTGTTTACAACTGGTCCGATGCCTGAAAATAAAAGCCTGTTTTATGAGATTATCTTTGAAGCTACTCATAAGCCTATCCCACCCATGCCAGGCAGCTCACGCTATTCTAGCCAGATCCATAAGGCGATTAAAGGCTTATTTTCTAAAGTTGAAATCCAAATTTTTGAAAACCCCCTGATTTTCGAAACTATCGATCCATTCATTGCCTATACCCGCGCATCCCTATCTGAGGATCGTAAGTTATGGAAAACCCTTTTTGAAGAATCCGGTGGTTTTGAGCGCGTCATGCAGGAGATCAAAATCGTTGCCGACCGTCGCATTGCCCGGGACGGCAAGCTTGTGATGACTAAAGTCGTCGGTGGTTTCATCGCCACCAAGTAGAGCAGCCTGAGACGTAGCTTGTGTTGACCGCTAAATGTCAGGCTGGTCTAAACTGGTACAATACTAATCAAAAAAAGAAATACAAAGGATGAAATCCAAAACTGGTCTACCTGTTACTTATGATAGTACCCGTCGAGGTTCTGTTGTTTTCGAAGAGCTACGGGAGATTTTAAATTATCGCTACCTTATCTTACAGCTGGTCCGTAGAGATATCCTGACTCGTTATAAAAGATCCATTTTAGGTGTAGCTTGGACGATGCTGAATCCCCTCGGGATGATGTTGGTTTGGACGATTGCCTTCTCGCAAATTTTTAAGTCGGCCAGTCTCCCCGCTTACCCTGCATTTGCATTGAACGGCTTGCTGGCATGGACCTTTTTTAGCCAAACCACCACCGCATCGATGGTAAATCTGGTGTGGGGTGGTGGACTGCTGAATCGCATTTACATTCCAAGAGTATCATTTGCATTAGCGGCCATGGGAACGGGTCTGGTAAATATGCTCCTTTCCCTGGTCCCATTAGCTGTGGTCATGCTTGTGACAGGCATGCCTTTTACATGGACACTTATTTTTGTACCAGTTACTATCCTGATAATAGGTGCTTTTGCACTCGGGGTTGGGCTTTTAATCTCCACCTGGGCAGTCTATTTTCCAGATATAGCTGAAATGTATCAGATTGTCTTGACTGCCTGGATGTTCTTAACCCCTATAATGTATCCAGAAGAGATTTTGCCACAGGCTTATCGCATTTACATCACCATGCTTAACCCTATGTATCACATGGTCAAGCTTTTCCGCATCCCAATCTATTATGCACGCTTACCCACACTTATGGAATTTCTTGTCCCACTCTCGATTTCACTGATCGTGCTTATTCTTGGATGGGTTGTGTTTTCCAGGAAATCGGATGAATTTGCATACCGGATATAAGCTCATGTCAGATATTTCATCTCCTGTTCCAACGGACCAAGACATTATTCAATTGGAGAATGTTTCTGTGGAATATCGGGTTCCTCAGGAACGGATTGGGACTTTTAAAGAATACATGATCCGCTTACTGGAAGGGAGAGTTAAGCATCGAAATTTTAATGCCCTAAATAAGGTTAGTATCAATGTAAGACGAGGCGAAGTTTTTGGATTGATCGGTCCAAATGGTGCTGGGAAAAGTACCCTGCTTAAGCTGGTAGCCCGCGTTCTACGTCCAACCCACGGGCGGGTTCGAGTCATGGGACGTGTGGCTCCATTGCTTGAAGTCGGCGCAGGCTTCCACCCGGAATTAACAGGACGGGAGAATATTTTCCTTAATGGAGCTATGCTCGGGTTTAGCCGTGAACAAATGCAGGAAAAATTCCCGCGTATCGTCGAATTTTCAGAATTGGGCGATTTTATTGATGCCCCGTTGCGTACCTATTCTTCAGGCATGTCTGCTCGCCTGGGGTTTGCTGTCGCCACCGATACCCAACCCGATATCCTCATCGTCGATGAGATTTTATCGGTGGGCGATGAAGCCTTTCAACATAAGAGCTTCGAGCGCATCCAGGCTATCAAAGCCCAAGGAGCTACCATCTTATTGGTTTCACATGCAATGAGCACCATCGAATCGATGTGCCAGAGGGCTGCATGGCTTCATCATGGACAGCTGATTGCCGTGGGTGACGCTGAAGCAGTCGTCGCTCAATATACTGGACGCGTGCTCGAAAATGAAGCAGAACGTCTTACCACCGAAAGAAAAACGGTAGGAGCTAACCTTGCCCTTAGCCAGAATGAATCCCCTTCCCGTTGGGGAAACCGTAAGATCGAAATCACCCATGTGCACATAACCGATCCCTCAGGAATCGAGCAAGCTATCTTCAACACAGGCCAACCGCTTATCTTACAGATTGATTACGAAGCTCATGAGCACATTCAAGCACCGGTATTTGGTATAGCTATTTACCGCCAGGATGGAATCCACATCACAGGTCCTAATACTACCCAGGCGGGATTAACCCTTCCTACGATTGACGGACCAGGAAGGATTACCTACGAGATTGCCAGCCTACCCCTGCTTGAAGGTTTGTATAGTTTCTCCATAGCTGTAGTCAGCCAGAATGAAAATGAAATTTTCGATTATCACGACCGAATTTATCCCTTTCGTGTTACAAATCGAGACGCTCATATAAAGGAACGTTACGGTCTCCTAACACTGGGTGGTAAGTGGAAATTCGACGCGACACAACTCATGGAACACAAATGACCTCCAGCCAACAAGATAAGTACGACGCTAATTATTACGCCAATAGTTGCGGCCTACCTTATGAGCACAACGAGACTTGGATGGGTTTTTTTAACCTTGTCGCGGATCGCATCGTTAACGAATTGCATCCTCACTCTGTCTTGGATGCAGGCTGTGCGATGGGATTCCTGGTTGAGGCTTTGCGCCAACGTGGGGTGGAAGCTTGGGGTATTGACATTTCAGATTATGCCATTCAGAATGTGCTTCCAGATTATCAACCCTATTGTAAGGTGGGTTTAATTACCGAGCCTTTTTCACACCCACACTATGACTTGATAGTTTGTATCGAGGTTGTTGAGCACCTGACTGCCGAAGAAGCCATGTATGCAGTAGAGAACCTGTGTAAACACAGTGATGATATCCTGCTTTCATCCACTCCTTACGATTTCAGCGAGCCGACCCATGTTAATGTGCAGCCACCCGAGTATTGGGTGGCTTTATTTAACCGCTTTGGTTTTATTCATGATCTTGATTTCGACGCTTCATTTATAACTCCATGGGCAATGCGTTTCCTGAAACCCCAGGCACCTTTAGAAGACCGATCCTTAGAATACGAACGAAAAATCTGGAGACTATCGCAGGAAATTGCACTTAGGCGGGATCTTACTGTGGAATATAAAAATAATCTTGCCCAAAAAGATATGGAGCTCCAATATTGGAAATTGGCACCTAAGCGTCTTCAAGCTGATTTGGACGTGATCAGGAATAGTACCAGCTGGAAGATCATCACGCGTTTCCAACACCTCCGCGAACGAATTATTCCCCTGGGTAGCCGGCGAGAGGTTGTTATGCGTGTCGTTTTACATGGAATCAAAGTTTTTCGCCGTGAAGGTATCGTGGGGTTTCCAATCCTCGTCTTCCAGAAGCTTAAAGGAACCCTGGAATTAAAATTTAGTAAACTTTGGAACAAATTCAAGCTGAGGCGCTCGGTATTACCCAACACCAACCAAAGTTGTGAGATTGAAAGCCTGGTTAGCCGCCCAAAAATCAAACCCCATACGGAAAATGTTGATATTATCATTTGCGTCCATGACGCATTGGAAGACGTTCAACGCTGCCTGAATTCGTTACTTGAGCGCACAACCCAACCCTACCACCTGATCCTGGTCGATGATGGCTCCAGTGAATCTACAGCCTCATTCTTACATGAATATGCAGATTCTCATCAAGCTCTACTCCTTCGTTCAGAAATCGCTACTGGCTATACCACCGCAGCCAACCGCGGAATGCGTGTCTCATCGGCCGAATTTCTGGTATTGTTAAATAGTGACACCATTTTAACACCCGAATGGTTAGACCGTCTTGTTACATGTATTCAGAGCGATCAAAGAGTTGGAATCGTCGGTCCGCTTTCGAACACCGCCTCATGGCAGTCTGTCCCAAAAATCGAGGAGGGTGGTGATTGGGCATCCAATCCTTTGCCCGTGGGACTATCGCCTGATCGGATGGCTCAATTAATCGCTTCCAATTCTGCGAGGCTATATGTGCAGATGCCATTGTTAAATGGGTTTTGCCTCATGATCAGACGCAAACTGTTGGATGAAATTGGGTTATTTGACGAAGTAAATTTTGGTCATGGATATGGTGAAGAAGACGACCTTGTCCTCCGGGCAAGAAATTCAGGCTGGAAGTTGAACCTCGCGGATGATGTCTATATATATCATGCCCAGTCAAAAAGCTATTCGAGTGACCAACGACATACCCTTTCCGAACGAGCTGGAAAAATCCTGCGCAATAAATACGGAGAAAAAATTATCTCCCAAGGAGTGCGCTTTTGCCAAGAGGATTTAATCCTGGAAGGAATCCGTGCAAGGGTGCATGTCGCATACGGTCGGGATCAGAGTGTAATCAAGGGTAAACAATATTCTGGCAAGAGGCTCCTTTTCATCCTACCGGTCAACAGCCCGGGAGGGGGTGCAAATGTCATTCGCAGTGAGAGTCTCGCTTTGCAACAGATGGGAGTAAAAGTAGTCTTCTTCAACCAGGAATCTTATCGCCAGGGTTTCGAGAAATCCTACCCCGATCTTTCGCTCTCCACCATCTTTGGCGAGGCTGAAGATCTGGGATTAGTTGCCCAGAATTATGATGCAGTGATTGCCACATACAATCCCACTGTTGCCTGGCTTACAGCGATCCAGCCGAAAGAGACACATCCAATTCTCGCCTATTACGTACAGGGATTTGAACCCTGGATGTATCCGCAAGGGAGCCAGGGGTATAAAACCGCGCTTGATTCATACACGTTGATCGAAAAAATGCTCCTCTTCACTAAAACTGAATGGACACAGCAACAGGTGAAGGAAGCTACCGGTAGGGAGAGCAAAGTGATTGGCGCCAGTGTGGATATCGATCTCTACCGCCCTCGCCCACGTACAGCTCCGTTATGGCCTAGTGGCCCATTAAGAATAGCTGCCATGATTCGGCCTGAATCTCCCTATCGGGAACCGTTAAAGACGATGCAGTTGCTTAACAAAATATCGCATAAATATAAAGGTGAGGTTGAGATTCTCCTCTTTGGAACAGCCTATGAAAACCCTGCCTTCCAGGCGTTACCTCATGACTTTCCGTGGAAATTATATGGGATCTTAACACCTGCGCAAGTAGCCAATCTTCTCAGTCAATCTGATATTTTCGTCGACTACTCTTCCCACCAGGCTATGGGTTTAACAGCGATGGAAGCCATGGCCTGTGGGTGTGCGGTGATTGTCCCCCAAACTGGCGGAACGACCAGTTACGCCAGAAATGAGGAGAATAGTTTGGTCGTCAACACTTCCTCATTCGAGAATGTATGGCTCGCGATTCAACAGCTTATTGATGATGAAAAGTTACGCACTAAACTTCAACGAAATGCAATCCATGATATCTGCACATATTACCCGGAGCAAGCTGCATTGAATATGCTCAATGTTTTGTTCAATAGATGAAATTAGTTTAAATGACCCCAATCGAACCGACTGGATCCAAGCGACTCAGTGAACGTATTATGCCACCAAGCAGCTGGTGGGCATCGTCCATTCGCCACATCCTCTATGGATTAACCATTATTCGCCAGGATGGGTTAGCATATTTCTTCCAACGTCTGTACCAATACAGCTCCTGGCAGGTGAAGACCATTGTCCAATCCATTAACCTCAAGATTAAAACACATGGAAATTCTAAATATATCCATATAGAGGATATTCAATATGCTCCCCAGCCACAACCTCACATGGCAATGGTGGATATTATCATTTGTGTGCAGGGTTTATTAACAAATATTCGACAATGCCTTTCAGCTGTTGTAGAAAACACTCTTCTTCCTTATTCATTGATCCTGGTAGATAACGGCAATACCGATGTCATCCAGCGCTATCTGATGGATTTTAGTAATGAACATCGTTGCATACTTATGCGTAACGAGCAAGCACTCGCTTATCCCCTAGCAGCCAACCAGGCTATCCGCCAATCCAACCAAGATTTTGTCATCCTACTTGACAGCAACACCATGGTCACCTCCGGATGGCTGGATCGCATGATCGCCTGCGCTCAAACTAATCCAAAGATCGGTTTCGTAAGCCCATTATCCAATTATGCTACCCAACAATCCATCCCGGTTTTGGATCTAAATATTGAAATAGCCAGTCATGCACTACAACCTAACATCCCATACACACAATTCGGAGATTTGGTAGCCAGTTATTCCAATCGCCTCTATCCTGCGATGAAATATCTGAATAGCTTTTGCTTCATGATGCGGCGTCAGGTGATCGATCAGATCGGCCTACTTGGCCAAGTTAACCCCATCACTGCTTCTGATGCTGCGCAAGATTTTTTCCAGCGAGTCAGTAAAGCTGGCTGGCAGATCACTCTTGCTGATGATACCTATGTCTACCATCAATCAGCCAATGGCTATTCAGATGAAAGATCTCAAAACCACGAAATTCGTCCCACATATATCGAGCTTCAAAACCGGGAAGAACCTTCGCTTTCTCCCACGATAACCGATTACCATGATACCTTGGTCTTACAGGGTATTTCCTCACATATCCATCACATCATTGAGCGTGAGACCTTGCTCCAACAGGGTCGCAAGTGTTATTCAAACCGCCGGGTGTTATTTGTTTCGCCTATCCGGGTTTTGGGTGGTGGAGCTAATTTGATCATTCTCGCAGCCGAAGCGATGCAACGCATGGGTGTGGATGCTCAGATCCTGAACCTGCATGTCCACCGCTCCTGGTTCGAAAGGAATTATCCCGATCTCAAGTTGCCCATTGTCTTCGCCGACATTAAGGATATACCCCAACTGTCTGTAAACTATGACGCACTTGTTGCCACCTCCAACCCTACCGTCTCATGGATTGCTCCAGCATCATTAAAACGCTCAGACTTGGTGATGGGTTATTACATCCAGGATTATGAGCCATATTTCTATCCCCAGGCTTCCCACGAATATCGGAAAGCGACTGCCTCTTATACCCTCGTCCCCGATCTGATACGCATGGTAACAACGCCATGGATCTCTGAACAGATTAATCTCCATCATCAAACCGGCAGTAATATTGTCGGCGCACATATGAATGTAGACATGTTCCAACCTCGCCCTCGCTCTGACCTTATTCGGCCAAACCGTCCTTTGCGTATTGCTGCTATGATCCGTCCAGCTACCCCTCGACGTAACCCTAAAATGACCATGGCGATCCTACACCAAGCCAGTAGTATGTATCACTCCAAGGTGGAATTTCAACTCTTTGGTTGTGATCCTACCGACCCAGGATTTGCCTCCCTTGATTATAATTTCCCGTGGCAAATTGCAGGTCAACTTCGACCATCCCAGATGGCTACCCTGCTGAATGAAGCCGATATTTTTGTGGACTTTTCAGAATTCCAGGCATTTGGACTGACTGCCCTCGAATCTATGGCATCCGGTCTGGCAGTCATCGTCCCTGACAATGGAGGCACTGGCATTTATGCAAAACATGAAGAAAATTGCCTGGCCGTTGATACCCATGACCAGAGTGCCAGTTTTAAAGCCCTCCAACGACTGATCGAAGATGATGCGCTCCGGCAGAAACTACAAATAAGCGCAATTCCTACCGCGGCACAGTTTTTCCCCGAGTTACCAGCAATAAATATCCTTAAAACATTATTCCCCGAAGATCAATGACAGATATCATTCCCGCTGAAAAGCACCCGCATGTTCACGTAATTTATGAATATGGCCCAGAGTTTCGCCCCCATAGCAGTCCTTTTCTGCGTCTGATTCGACCGCTTTCTCATCCGCAGGTCCAAGCCCATGTCCATACAACATTTGGTTTAGACTACGACAACGAACCCGCTGATCTGGTTATCGTCGACCGTCTTTGGAGAAGGGATGTTTCATTACAGCTTGTCCAGGATTTAGTCAACAAGATACGCCTCAGGGGAGCCAGATTTATTTACACTCTCGATGATAACTACTTTGATCTGGCTTTTAATGATGATTCTTGGCCGAATACGGAAATTCTACCTATCGTTTCTTTTATGTTAAGACAGGCAGATGCTGTATTGGTTACTACTGCTGTCTTGCGTCAACGCCTGCTTGAGTACAATCCAAATATACACGTCTTGCCCAACCAATTGGATGAACGTTTGCTGGTCACCCACCACCCCTCATCTATACCTTCTCATAATAATAAAACCCATATCGTGATTGGTTACATGGGCACCTTCACCCACGATGAAGATTTCATGATGGTCTTGCCTGCGCTTAAATCCATCCACCAACGCTACCCTGGTCGTATTGAAGTGCAGGTAATCGGTGTAGTGAACAGGGAGGAAACGAAAAAAGAACTGCAAGCACTTCCAATACGATATATCTATCCCAAACCCGAGGAGCATGAATACCCGCTGTTCATGCTCTGGTTTACTGGGCACATCAATTGGGATATCGCTATTTCTCCGCTACAAAACACCCCCTTCAATAATTGTAAGTCGGATATCAAATTCCTGGACTATGCCTCAATTGGCGCAGCGGGCATCTTTAGTAACTCACCGGTTTATTCTTCCACCGTTCTCCATCAACAAAACGGTTGGATAGCTGAGAACACTTCCGAAGCCTGGGAGGAAGCGTTGGAAACCCTTCTAAATGAATCCCCCCTGCGTTTGAAAATCGCCCAGAACGCTGCCTTTTATCTCTACAAGGAGCGTATCCTGGCTCAGCGAGCATCCGACTTGGTTGAGACAATAAAATTATTATGTTAATCAAAGAATATCAGTATTTTGACCAGAAAAGAGTCCAGCATGTACCTCAACAATCAACCTAATAGGATGAGGCTTTGGAAATCAGCTAAATAAACCAACAAGTATTACAATGCAAAGCCAAAATCTTCATCATACGGTCGCAAATAAATATAACTATATTCTAGAATCCCTTTTCTATATCATCCCATTTATTTTGGGATTGATATATTGGCTAGCCTTTTTCCCTGGGGTCATGTCTTTTGATTCTGTTTATCAATGGAAACAGCTTTCAACATTCATATTTACTAATCGGCACCCGGCAATCCACACAATATTTATGTGGATGCTCACTCGTATTTGGCATTCGCCAGCAATTATCTCTTTATTTCAAATCTTAATTGCCAGCCTTGTTATTGGTTATGGCCTGAACTCAATCCGAAAGGTAAGCAAATTACCAGGTTATATTTTTGTTGCTATTGGCATTTTGATTTCCATCAACCCCCTGGTAGGGATCATGGATGTCACATTATGGAAAGATGTACTTTACGGTTTCTTGGTTCTTCTACTCTCAATATATATATTTAATCTTGTGAGTAGCGATGGAAAATGGATCTTAAAACCAAAGAATTTTATTATTTTGGGATGTATCTTTGCTTTTATCTGGCTAATTCGATTTAACGGACTTCCAGTAGTATTGGCTAGTTTGATCACCACCATTATCGTCTATAAAAAGTACTACAAGCATTTTATATACGCTTCTCTGATTGCCATGGCGATCATACTATTTGTTCTTGGGCCAGTGTACTCGTGGTTCAATGTAATTAGGACAAGTACGTTTTCATACGGGATACCATTTATACACCCCGTTGTTGCTTATGTAAATTCCAAATCAGATCTTGTGTCCCTGTCGGATAAAGAGAAGGAGTATCTAAATCAAATTTACCCTCTGAACAATACATGGTCATATAGCTGTTATGATGCTACTGTTTTCTTTTACGAAGGAGCAGATTTCACGCCTGTGAATGAGGATCCATTGATGCTGGTTAAGATTTTGTCCAAGTTAGCCATCCGAGATCCGAAAATAATGATTAATCATTTTATATGTTTAAGTTCATTTGTTTGGCAACCTAACCAGCCACAAAATGTATATTTGGAAACGATACTTTTGGATAACTTCAATACTGACCTAATGCCAACCTGGGCGATATACAAAGATGAAGTGAACCAGAATTCACTTATGCCTACAGTTCGCGATTTCATTAAGCATGGTGTTGATGCCTGGTGGAATAGGGATATTTATAAGCTCACATGGAGACCTGCTATATATATGTATCTGTTTTTGGCAAGTTTGGTATTTCTAGTATATAGATCGAGGCATAAAAAGTGGTTATTAGTATCGGTTCCACTTATTGCTCAATCGATTGGGATGATGTTCACAACACAACTTCAAGCCGTGAGATACCAATATCCTGTATATATTATCTCAATGCTTTTCACCATTCCATTAATGATTATGGCCTTAAAAAATCGGGATCAAATCAGCTAATATGAATGTTGACAAAATCTTGAGAGGGTTGATTTATTCTAGGATGTTTGTGCCAGTACATATAGTAATTCCTTCCTCATTAATATCCTTATGACAGATCCTATGTTATCTTTGCTGATAATGAGTGGGGTTCGAGGTGACCCACGCCGGTATCGCACCTTTCACCTTTATGAACAGGCATGTTTAGCGGGTCTAAATTGTCAGCTCTCACATGTTACCGATGATAAGTTGCAAAATAAGGCTCAATCCGCTGATATCGTCATCCTTCACCGTGCTTATTTTACCGACCAGATTGCCTGGTTGGAAAAAGAAGCCCATCGTAAAGGGGGGTTACTCATCCAAGACATCGATGACCTGGTATTCGAGCCTGATGTTTTTCAATATATCAATAGCCCTGATTTCGCTGATCCTAATCGTTCTTCCCTGTATCAGGAAGAAATGCGTATGTACCGAAAAACTATGGAGCTATGCGATGCTGTCACTACCTCCACCGGGTTTCTGGCTGAACGCATCCGCCAACTTGGTAACCCCGTTTGGGTTCACCGCAACGCTTTCAGCCTGGAGATGTTGGATCGGTCTGAGAAGGCTCACAAATCCAAAAAAGGAATGGATGAGCGGGTTGTGATTGGATATGCCAGCGGTACCGCCACCCACAATCAAGATTTCGCTCAGATCAAACCCGCCTTGATCACAATCCTCCGTAATTTCCCAAATGTGGAGCTTTGGCTGGTAGGTCCTCTTGACCCTGGAAAAGCCTGGGGCAGCATGGGAGACCGTGTACACAAGTTCAAGAAGGTCCCATGGCGTAATCTGCCGGAGATCCAGGCTCAATTTGATATTAACCTTGCTCCAGTGCGCACGGATAACCCGTTTGGGGAATCAAAAAGTGAGATCAAATACGTAGAATCTGCTTTAGTGAGGGTGCCGACGGTTGCCAGTCCAAGCGACGCTTTCAAGGTTGCAATAAGGCATGCTGACAATGGATTCCTTGCAACGAGTACAAAGGAATGGGAGTACATCTTAGAGGAGTTGATTTGTGAGCCTGGGTTACGCCGTAAGGTTGGAGAGGCAGCCTTTGAGGACGTGATCCAACGCTATCATCCTCTGGTTCGGGCCAAACAACTCGTGGAAACGCTAAGCGCCATGATCGGTCAAGTAATAAATTTGCCTGTCAAAAACCTCGACGAAGATATTGATAAATTGGGATCAACCCAATCTTATTGGAGCAGTGCTCAGGCTGAGAAATCGCCCTCCCTGTATCAAATGGGTCGGTATACCTTACGTAATCGCGGGTTTAATGTCCTCTTGAAACAAATAAGGGTATATTTCAGGCGATTGGTCGCACCAATAGTTCCATATCGGAGGATTTCATGATCGATTCGTCGCCGAGAAATTTAATCTGCAATCCTACCTTGAGATGAACTTTTACCTCGGCTTTGGAATGCTGCTGGAGCTCAAAGGAGTTTTTACAGACGTTCCATACATGTCCAATTACGATAAGGCGTCGTATTATGATTGGGGTTTCATGTTGTTCGCAAAGCGAAGAAGATCGACCTGTGTCCTGAAATTGTAAGGAACTACAACCGCACCGGTGGATCTAAATATCATTTATCTAACAACCAGTGCTCCATCGATTTGCCTGAGATCATCCGAGACAGGGAAATCCTATTACGAAGTATGCAACGGCGGGATTAAAAGAGTTTAGACTACCAATAAATTTTTCAATAAAGAGGAAAGATCATGATGCTTTTCCATGGAAAAAAAGTCTGCTTCATAGCCGCCCATCCTGATGATATCGAGCTGGGCTGTGGCGCATTTATCTCCAATATCAATGGCAAAACAGACATCCTGTGCGTCACCTTATCCGATAACCAAACCAACCCTCTTCTCACTGATCTGGTTGAGGAACACTACCGCAGCATGGCCATCCTGGGTGTCCCACGCGACCACGTTAGGCTGGGATCCTTTGTCACCCGCCGCTTCCCTGAGCTTCGCCAGGAAATCCTTGAATACCTGTACCAACTCAATCATGAATATCAGCCCGATATTATCATTACCCACACCCGTGCTGATATTCATCAGGACCACCAGCAAACTACTGAGGAAGTGTTACGTGCGTTTCGCGGTACCACCGTGTTGGGGTTTGACGCTCTACGCAGTAGCTATGGCTTTTTCCCTCACTTCCTCGTGGAAGTCACCGCCGCAGATGTCGAGCGTAAAATACAGGCACTTTCTGAATATTATACCTATAATGATAAATACTACTTTGATGATTCAGTCTTGCGGGCTACCCTCATCCGCCATGGCGCCCTGGCAGAGCGTCCCTTCGCCGAAGGGTTTGATATCCTGCGTATCGTCGGGAATTTTGACCTGGGCTAATAACCTCTCCCAGCTGACATTGTGAATACTTCCACGATTAACTCCACATAATCTGTAAAATTGAGTTATAATTCAGTCGTTGAAATTCAACTACTGAATTTTGATTTATCAAATCGGGCTTCACATCTAAAAACTCAAATACTCCAATGCCTGAAAATCATGAAGCTACGCGTGAAATGATCCTGCTCGAGCAAATCGAGAATGATCCAAATATTACTCAAGCCTCTCTAGCAACCCAGCTCGGAGTAGCGGTAGGTACTGTAAATTGGCACCTCAAGCGCATGATCGCCAAAGGTTATGTCAAGGTAAAACGTGCCGAAAGGCGTAAGCTTCGTTACATCATCACCCCTGAAGGCATTACTTTCCGGGCACATCTTACCATCGATTATATTGAACAGTCCTTTTTGCTCTATCGTAATATCCGCAAACGTGTGCGTGAGCTGCTAGCGGAGGTTAAGCATACCGGGCTAGATCAGGTGCACATTGAAACCGATGTCGATCTTGAGGATCCGAAGCTCTCCAGTCAGACCAATGACATCGCTGATGTATGCCGCCTTACCTGCCTGGAACAGGGCATTAAAATCAGCCAGGATCCATCTGACCCCACCTTGGTGGTCCATGGGGTAAAGGTCACCTTACGTATGGAATCGTTGCGATGACCAAAGGAGAATCCCATATGAAAGCCACTCACCAAAACCATGTAGTCATCACGGGCGGGGCGGGTTATATTGGCTCTTTACTCACCGGAGAGCTGCTGCGCCTTGGGACAAAGGTCACCGTCATTGATGATCTCCTCTTTGGTGGCGAATCCCTGATGGGTTATCTTGCCCATCCCAACTTTCACTTTACCAAAGCTAATGTAATTGAGCCTCGTGTCCTACGCTCCAGTTTGCGTTCAGACTGGGAAAAACCCAGTGCAATCGTCCACTTGGCTGCCATTGTCGGCTTTCCTGCATGCCAGGCAGTTGGGAGACAGGTTGCCTGGCGCTATAATGTGGAAGCCACTGAGCGTGTCTTTGAGCAAGCCGTCTCACTTGGGGTCAACCGTCTGGTTTATGCCTCATCTTATAGCAATTATGGCCTCTCCTCTGATGGTCAGCCTGTCACCGAAGGCTCACCTCTCACCCCTCAGTCATTATACGCAGAGACAAAGATCGCGGCTGAACGCTTTCTCCTTGCCCAGAGTGATGCCTCCTGTGGACCGCTTATCTATCGTCTGGCAACTCTGTATGGCATTTCTCCCCGCACCCGTTTCGATTTAATTATCAACCAGTTCGTGCTTGAAGCGTATACCAAACGGGAGCTGCTTATCTACCAACGTGGATATTCACGTTCCTTCGTTCATATCAATGATGCTATTCATGGCCTCATCCTTGGGTTGCAAGCTCCAGATGAAAAGGTTCGCTGCCAAGTTTATAACCTTGGCTCAGAAAATGGTAACTTTACCAAGGATCAGATTGTTGGGCTGGTGCTCAAACGTATGCCTGAAACAGTTGTCACTTACAAAGATATGACCTTTGGTGGGGATATGCGCGATATATCTGTCTCCTATGAAAAAATTCAACGCGAGTTGGGTTTCCAAACCAGATTGACACCTGACGATGGCATACGCGAAGTGCTTCATGCCATCCGCACGGGTTTAATCAGCAATCCGCACGACCAGCGCTACCGCAATGCACAGTTCATCGTCCAGTAGCACCTTTCCCGCCATATCATGAATGAAGCTCAAGTTTAGGAGAAATGATGGCTTATCAATCTAGTCCCAAGTTCTGGCAGAATAAACGCATTTGCGTCACCGGTGGCGCAGGCTTCCTTGGCTCATTTGTTCTCGAAGTGCTTTCACAACGTGGAGCTACGGATATCTTTGTTCCCCATATTGAAGAATACGACCTGGTCAATCCTCAAGATATCCAGCGTATGCTCGATGTCAGCCGTCCAGATATTATCATCCATCTGGCTGCTTTGGCAGGTGGGATTGGCGCTAACCGGGCACGTCCTGCTGATTTCTTCTATATCAATCTGATGATGGGTGTCCAGCTAATGCACGAAGCCTGGAAACATGGTGTGAGCAAATTTGTTGCCATCGGCACGGTATGTGCTTACCCCAAGTTCACACCTGTGCCCTTCAAGGAAGGTGACCTTTGGAATGGCTACCCAGAGGAAACCAACGCCCCATACGGGTTAGCGAAGAAGATGCTTCTCGTCCAGGCACAGGCCTATCGCCATCAGTATGGTTTTAATGCCATATATCTGCTGCCCGTCAACCTGTACGGGCCGAGGGACAACTTTAACCTCGAGACTTCGCATGTCATTCCCGCATTGGTGCGTAAATGTATTGAAGCTCAGGAGCGTGGGGATAAGGAGGTGGTTTTATGGGGAGATGGCTCACCCACTCGTGAATTCCTTTATGCTGGTGATGCCGCCAACGGAATAATAACAGCTACCGAGTTTTATAACGGCAATGAGCCGGTAAATATTGGCTCTGGGCAAGAGATCAGCATTAAAGAACTCGCAGAGCTGATTGCTCGTCTAACAGGCTTTGAAGGAAAACTGGTCTGGGATACTAGCAAACCGAATGGTCAGCCACGCCGGGGGTTGGATACCGCTCGCGCTGCTGAGTATTTCGGTTGGCGGGCAAGTGTTCCATTCGAAGAAGGGCTGCGTCAGACCATCGCCTGGTATCGTCAAAATCGGAAGATTTAGTCATCTAACAATGGCTGCCAATCAATTAATCAAATCTCGCTCCGATGTAACCCTTTTGCGCCCTACGCATGGTCTGGCCGCGTTGAACTTGCGCGATCTGTGGGTATACCGAGAGTTGGTGCTTTTTCTAACCTGGCGGGATGTCTTGGTACGCTATAAGCAAACCGTGTTAGGTGCTGCCTGGGCTGTGATCCAACCCGTTGTCCAAATGGTCGTATTCACTTTTATATTTTCAAACGCAGCCGGTCTCTCTTCTGAAGGCGTGCCGTATCCCATCTTCAATTTTACCGCTCTTCTACCCTGGGGCTTGTTCTCCAAAGCCATGAATGATGCCGGTCGCTCACTGGTCTCCAACCGCAATATGATCACGAAAATCTATTTCCCCCGCATGACGATTCCGGTAGCCTCGGTTCTTGCGGGGATGGTGGATTTTGCGATCGCCTTTGGTGTCTACATCGTGATCATACTGTACTACACATTCTCTCCCGGCTCGTCCTACACATTTACGTTCACCCCTGCCTTGTTCACCCTGCCATTATTCATTATCCTGGCGTTGGTTGCCACCCTTGGCGTCAGTCTCTGGTTCTCCGCCATGAATGTAATCTATCGCGATGTGGGTCATATCCTGCCTTTTTTAACCCAAATCTGGTTCTTCGTCACCCCGATTGTATATTCTGCTTCTGTGGTTTCAAAAAAGTGGCAAATATTATACGCACTTAACCCCCTCACCGGTGTTGTTGAAGGTTTTCGCTGGTCTCTTTTAGGGGTTCACAGTTTGCCATGGCAGTTACTGGCAATCTCATCCGGAATTGCGATCCTCCTCCTGATCACCGGATTGGTTTATTTCCGCAATATGGAACGGACCTTCGCCGATGAGATATAAAACCGTTAAGCATATGGCGATACCTTGGTGAGAATGAGTATTCGATGAATGATATTGCCATCCGCGTCGAAGACCTGGGTAAACGCTACCGTATTGGTACTGCGCCTGAGCGCTATAAAACTCTACGCGATACCATTGTTGCTAGGGTCAATGCGCCCATTAACCGGTTGCGACGAGGCTCATCACTTACAGCCTCATCGAAAGAGGCAAGCACAATATGGGCATTGCGGGATATATCCTTTGAGGTCCGCCAAGGTAAGGTTTTAGGGATTGTCGGTCGCAACGGCGCCGGGAAAAGCACATTGCTCAAGATTTTATCCCGCGTCACTGAGCCTACCGAAGGTAGTGCAGAGATCCATGGACGAGTCGGCTCCTTGCTAGAAGTTGGTACGGGTTTTCACCCTGAGCTAACCGGGCGGGAAAACATCTACTTGAACGGTGCTATCCTCGGCATGAAACGCCTCGAGATCGACCGTAAATTCGATGAGATTGTCTCATTCTCCGAGGTCGAGCAGTTCATCGATACTCCCGTCAAGCGCTATTCGAGTGGAATGTATCTGCGTCTGGCATTTGCAGTCGCAGCCCATCTGGAGCCTGAGATTCTGGTTGTAGATGAAGTACTGGCAGTAGGGGATGCTGAATTTCAACGCAAGTGCATGGGCAAAATGAGTGATGTTGCCCAGGCTGGGCGGACGGTACTCTTCGTCAGCCATAATATGTCTGCTGTCTTGCGCCTGACCGAAGAGACCTTGGTGCTGGAAAAGGGGCACCTTGTATATCGCGCCCCCACCCCACAAGCGGTGGATTATTACATGGCATCTGGTTTTACCGGTTCTGGTGAGCGTATCTGGACTTCCGAAGAAATCCCTGCTGAAGCCGCACCCTTTATACCCTTAGCCTTACGGCTGCGGGATAAGAACGGTCGTATAGCAGATACCTTACGCTCAACCGAGCCATTCACTGTAGAAATTGAATATCGCCTTGTTCATCCCATCACGGGTTTGCGAGTTGGGATCTATCTGCTAACCATGCGCGGAGAGTACGTCTTTACCTCGTTCGACCTGGATGACCCCGCACGATTTGAGCAGCTTGGTGTGCGCTCGGCGGGTCATTACATCAGCCGCTGCACGATCCCAGCTAATACATTGAACGAAGGTCGTTATGTCCTGGCAGTCAATGCCAGTAGCTTTCGGATCAAACGCTATTTTTGGGATGATCATACCCTGGCATTCACTATAGATGCCACAGGTGCTCCCGGTAAACAATGGCCTGAGCCACGCATGGGACCTGTGCGGCCGGCTTTAGATTGGGTGATTGACCGGTTATGAGAATGGTTAGCAAGCAAGACCTCAAAAATATCCTGGGGCAGATCCCTCTCACCGCCGAGGCTTACTGGTACCTGCGTCAGCCTGGCAAACCTGTCACTGCCGAATTTACCCTCGACCACTTGGAGAGGTCCATATCTGAGTGGCGCACGCAGGTCATGACCGCCCAGGTTTACATGTCGTCTACTCGATCAATACCGTCAGCTCAAAATAAACGCATTTTCATCTTTGCCACCTTGCGTTATTGGCTTGAGCATGCCAGCCTTTTGGGAATAGCTTTAGCGGGCTTGGGGCATTCCGTCACCTTGTCCTACCTTCCTTATGCCAGATGGCAGCAACCCATCGACGCTTTCAACCTTCGCCGGCAAAACGTATATGCTGAAGGTGTCTTGGAAAAAGCTTCACCGCTGCTTAAGGTTGTGCCTCTTTTAAGTCAATCCAAAGCCTCTCATCTGCCACCCGAGTTGCAACAGTCCGTGGAACTCGTTTCCTTGCGCGATACCCAATACACCCTGCAAGTGGAAGAGGTTAGCCTGGATAGTGATCTTTATCAGCTTCGTCTTCTGCGCAACAGTACAGCTGCCCGTGCAGCTTTCTCATATCTGAAAAAGCACACACCAGATGTGATTATCCTTCCCAATGGCACCATTCTTGAATTTGGGGTTATTTACCAGGTAGCCCGCTATCTCGGCATTCCAACCGTCACGTATGAATTCGGTGAGCAGAGAGATCGCATCTGGTTGGCTCAGAATGCAGAGGTCATGCGTCAGGAGACATGTGACTTATGGCAGGTGCACCAGAACCAAACCCTCACCCAGGACCAACTAAATCAGGTGCGTAAGCTTTTCAGCGCACGCCAGCATGCCAGCTTATGGGAAAATTTCGACCGTCGCTGGCAAGGTATACCCTCTGAGGGGGGTGCTCAGGTTCGCCATATGTTGGGTTTGGACGGGCGTCCAATCGTCCTCCTGGCAACTAACGTGATTGGTGACAGCCTCACCCTGGGTCGTCAGGTCTTTAGTGATTCAATGACTGAATGGTTGGAGCGCACAGTACGGTATTTTGCCACCCGATCAGATGTCCAGCTGGTTGCCCGCATCCACCCTGGTGAATTGATCACCAAAGGTCCTTCTGTAGCTGATGTGGTCCATAACGTCTTGCCCTCCCTCCCCGAAAACATCCACCTGGTATCTGCCGATGCTAAAATTAACACCTATGACCTTGTTGAGATTGCCGATTTAGGCTTGGTTTACACCACCACCGTCGGTATGGAAATGGCGATGAGTGGCGTACCCGTGATTGTTGTTGGCAATACCCATTATCGGGGTAAAGGTTTTACGTTGGATCCCGAAAGCTGGGAGGCATACTTCGAGCTATTGACGACCGCCCTGGTAAATCTTGTTAAGGTTCGTCCTTCCCAGGCTTTGGTGAAGCAAGCCTGGAATTATGCCTATCGTTTTTTCTTTGAATATCCCCATCCCTTCCCCTGGCATCTGGTGCACTTTTGGAAGGATCTAGAAACCTGGCCGCTTTCCCGCTTTTTTAGTGAAGAAGGCCGCTCCACTTATTACAAGACTTTTTCCTATCTGATCGGAGAGCCAATCCACTGGTGAATCATGATCTCAGATACAGAGATTAAACGTCAGGTACGTGAGTTTTATGATCATGTCGGCTGGCAGGAGCAAAGTGACGGTTTCTACCAGAATGCCTCCTACGAAGATCTCCGCCCGGTATCATATGATTACATTCATCACTGCCATCTGAGGGTGCTGCGTCATCTTAATCCCACCGGGCACTTTCTCCTCGATGCCGGCTGCGGACCCATCCAATATCCAGAATATCTCGAGTATTCCAAGGGTTACCAGCGCCGCGTGTGTGCAGACATATCGATGGTTGCCCTTCAGGAAGCCTGCAAACGCATTGGCAGTCATGGATTGTTTGTCGTTTGTGATGTCGCCTACCTGCCCTTTAAGTCTCATAGCTTTGATGGTGAGGTTTCCCTTCATACTATCCACCATTTACCGCCCGATGAGCATATCCGTGCATACCAAGAGCTGCACCGCACCTTGGCTAAGGCTGGCAAAGCGGTTATCGTCAACGGATGGGATAATCCTCCACTTTCAATATTTCTAAATTTATGGATCGGTTTATACATATGGCTATACGCAAGTTTCAGCTCCCCGTCAAAAGCAGCTAACCTTAGCCGTACTTCTACAGCATCAAATGATCAAACCATAGCCCGCGGCACTTATGTTCGCAAACAGAATGCGGCCTGGCTTCAAAAGGAAGTCGGCAGAATGATGCCCATCGATATATGGTGCTGGCGTAGTGTTAGTGTGCGCTTCTTGCGCACCTTTATTCATGAACGCTTTGCCGGGAGATTTCTGCTCAAATTGATTTATTGGTTTGAAGAACGCTTCCCACATTTTTTAGGAAAGTACGGTCAATATCCACTGGTCGAGCTTGGTAAAGATAAATGAAATTATCGAGATAATCACTTATGGAGATCTCATGAACTGGAATGAACAAGTCGTCCTCGTCACCGGGGGAACTGGGTCTTTTGGTAAAAAATTCGTCGAGATGATGCTGGCTGAATACCATCCTGCCAAACTGATTGTCTTCAGTCGCGACGAGCTCAAGCAACACGAGATGCGTGTAGCAGGTTTCAACCACCCCTCATTGCGTTATTTCATCGGGGATGTGCGCGATGTTGAACGATTGCGCCGTGCTATGCATGGCGTGGATATTGTCGTCCATGCAGCCGCCTTGAAGCAGGTCCCCGCCTGTGAGTACAACCCCATGGAAGCCATAAAGACCAATATCCTTGGCAGCAGCAACGTGGTTGAAGCAGCTTTAGATGCTGGTGTCAAGAAAGTGCTTGCCCTCAGTACCGATAAGGCGGTTAACCCGGTTAATTTATATGGCGCCACCAAACTAGCCGCTGAAAAGCTTCTCATTCAAAGTAATTCCTATGCTGGTGGGTTGGCTACACGCTTCAGCTGTGTGCGTTACGGCAATGTAGTGGGCTCACGCGGCAGTGTGGTGCTCATCTTTTTGCAGCAAAAGGCTGCCGGCAAGCTAACCATCACCGATGATCGTATGACCCGTTTCTGGCTCACCCTGGAGCAGGGTGTCCGCTTCGTTATCCACTGTATTGAAAATATGCATGGTGGCGAGGTATTCGTGCCCAAGATTCCCAGCATGAAGATCGTTGATCTGGCTTATGCCATCGCTCCAGGTGCCAATCTTGAGGTCGTCGGTATCCGTCCCGGGGAGAAACTGCACGAGGTGTTGATCTCCGAAGATGAATCTCGCTCCACAGTGGAAATGGAAGATATGTATATCGTTCAACCAAGTCCTAACGCTTGGTTTGGGCACGATTGGCAGTCTGAAGGGCATATGTTACCTGCCGGATTCCGCTTTGGCAGTGATAACAACCCCAAATGGCTGGACGTAAACCAAATCCGTGATATGGTTGCTCCTTTTGAAGGTCGCCAGGTAAATGGCTATGTTGAAGAATAAGTGACATGCGCATACTGATAACCGGAGCCAGTGGTTTGCTGGGGTTGAACCTGGCACTGGAAACCACCCGCCGGCATACGGTCTTTGGGACAGTCAACCACCATCCCCTAAAAACCAATGCCTTCACGGTGATCCAAGCCAACCTCCTGGTTCCTGGCGCAGTGGAGCGCCTGCTCGATAGCACTCAACCCGATTGGGTCATCCACTGTGCCGCATTGGCCAATTTAGATGCCTGTGAGGCTAACCCCCTCCTGGCGCAACAGCTGAATACCGAGCTCCCCCGTACACTGGCAAGTCATGTCGCCAGGAGCGGAGCGCGTCTGGTACATGTCTCGACCGATTCAGTGTTCGATGGTTTGCGTGGTGATTATTCCGAGGGTGATATCCCCACTCCGGTCGGTGAGTACTCCCGTACCAAGCTGGACGGTGAGCTGGCAGTCGCCGCTGCTGATCCCATGGCTATCATTGCTCGGGTTAACCTATTTGGCTGGTCACTTACTGGCAACCGCAGCCTGGCGGAATTTTTCTTCAACAATCTGAGTCGCCACAAGCAAGTTATGGGCTTTATGGATGTGTTCTTTTGCCCACTGCTTGCCAACGACCTGGCAGATTTATTTGTTCGCATGCTTGAGAAGAATCTTACCGGTTTGTACCATGTGGTCAGCTCAGAAAGCCTGAGCAAATATGAGTTTGGATTGCGTCTCGCCCAGCGCTTCAATCTGGATGGTAGTCTGATCAACCCCACCTCCGTCACCCAATCGGGGCTGAAAGCTACCCGTTCTCCCAACCTCACCCTTCGTTCCGATAAGCTCGCTTCTGCACTTGGAGAATCTCTCCCCAGGCTTTCCACAGGTTTGGATAAGTTTTACACACTTTATCAACAGGGTTATCCACATATGCTCCATAGCTTGGAGTTAGGCTAGTCTGTTACCTTCGTTTGCCTTATACCGGAGACTTCCATGGAAATCAAAATTGGTTCTCATACCATCGGCGTCAATCACCCCACCTACTTTATTGCAGATATTGCCGCCAACCACGATAGCAGCTTGGTGCGAGCTAAGCTACTCATCCACCTCGCCAGTCAAGCTGGAGCAAACGCAGCCAAATTCCAAAATTTCCGCGCTCCTAAAATCGTCTCAGATTATGGTTTCTCTCATATGGATAGTCAGGTTTCCCACCAGGCAGCCTGGAAGAAGTCAGTGTTTCAAGTTTACGCTGACGCTTCCATCCCATTCGAATGGACACCCATTCTCAAACAAACATGCGATGAAGTGGGGATTGATTTCTTCTCTGCACCGTATGATTTTGAAGCCATAGACATGCTCGATCCGTACGTCCAGATGTACAAAGCCGGTTCGGGCGAGATCGATTGGATCGAAGCCCTGGAGCGCATGGCTTCCAAGGGTAAGCCATTCTTCGTCGCTACAGGTGCCTCTGATATTGGAGAAGTCCAGCGGGCCGTGCATGCCATTCTTAAGATTAATCCCCAGCTTGTCCTGATGCAATGTAACACCAATTACACTGCCAGTCCTGACAATTATGATCACCTTCACTTGAACGTGCTTAAAACCTATGCTGCCATGTTTCCTAATGTCATTCTGGGTCTCTCCGATCATACCCACGCGGTTGCCCCCATCCTGGGTGCTGTAACGCTCGGTGCCCGGATCATCGAACGTCATTTTACCGACAGCAATAAGCGTCAGGGTCCCGATCATAAGTTCGCTATGAATCCACAAAAATGGGCAAACATGGTGGAGGAGACGCGGTTATTGGAGCGTAGCCTTGGTAGTGGAGATAAGTTTGTTGCCGGGAATGAGATTGAAACTGCAGTTATTCAGCGTCGGTGCTTGCGCGCTGCCAGGGATATTACAGCGGGAGAGGTCTTTATACGCGAGATGATCGACGTCCTTCGCCCAGCCACACCCGGCGCTATCAAACCCTACGAGATAGCTTCCGTGGTTGGTAAACGCGCTCTCGTGGACTTACCGATGGGGAAAGAGCTGCTCTGGACTGATTTGGGGGCATAGGCATGTCAATTTCTATTCAAGAGCGCGTAGAAACTGCCCGAGCAGGTATAAATCCGACCGTGATTTGCCGCGTTCCTTCTGGCTGGGTTGTTCTGTGCGATACGCAATTCCTCAGTGGTTACTGCATCTTGCTGGCCGATCCGGTAGTAGCCAGTCTGAATGATTTGAGCCGATTGAAACGGTCAGAATTCTTATCTGATATGGCAACTGTGGGTGATGCGCTTTTAGAGGTTACAGATGCATATCGGATAAATTACGCCATCGCAGGCAATACAGACCCATATCTGCACGCCCATATTGTCCCGCGCTACATGAGCGAGCCAGAGGAGCTTCGCAAAGGTCTTCCCTGGTCACACCCACATTCCGAAAGGGATTCATTGCTATTCGACTACGAACGCGATAAACCATTAATGGACCGGATAAAGCAGGCGATCGAAAGTCACATATAAGATTCAATGCGTATTCTCTACTTTTCGCGTGATTACACCACTCACGACCACCGCTTCCTCTCCGCTTTGGCAAAGACCGAGCATCGCGTATATTATTTACGCCTGGAAGGAGGTGGGCAGGTCTTCGAAGACCGTTCCCTACCTCCTGAGATCGAACAGGTACAGTGGGCTGGTGGCAGTCACCCTGTCATATTGAAGGATGGATTTCGCCTTCTCAACGATTTGCGTAGAGTCATCCGCTGGGTTAAACCTGACCTGATCCAAGCTGGTCCCATTCAACGTTCAGCCTTTCTGGTCGCATTGGTTGGATTTCACCCATTGGTGAGCATGTCGTGGGGCTATGACTTGCTGCATGATGCCCAAATCAATCCTCTTTGGCATTGGGCGACTCGTTACACATTACGTCATAGTGCCGCCTTGGTCGGTGATTGTGACACAATCCGCCAGCTGGCGATCTCTTACGGAATGCCGGATGATCGTATTGTTACTTTCCCGTGGGGAATTGACCTGCATCATTTTAACCTCAAAACTTTTAAAAGCAACGATCGTTCTTTAATCGATGACCGTACCAATGTTCCAACATTCTCTATTCTATCCACCCGCGGCTTTGAGCCTATCTATGGTATCGATGTGATCGCCCGAGCTTTTGTCATCGCGGCTAGAAAGCGCACAGATCTACGTCTCACCCTATTAGGCAATGGATCTCAATCTGCGGCAATCCGTAAAATTTTACTGATCGGGGCTGTTTATGATCGGGTCTTATTCCCTGGTCATGTCTCTTTTTCAGATCTGCCCAGCTATTATCACAATGCGGATTTGTATATCAGCGCTTCCCATAGTGATGGTACCTCGATTTCATTGCTGGAAGCTTTTGCTTGTGGTACTCCCGCCATCGTCCCCGATATCCCCGGAAATCGGGAATGGATCACACCCGGCGAGAATGGCTGGTTGTTTCCTGATGGGAATACAGAAGCACTGGCTTCTGCCATTCTGAATGCGATCGACCAGCAACAAAAACTGCCTGAGATGGGTCGTAAGGCGCGCCTGCTTGCCGAAGCCCGTGCCGATTGGGAAAGAAATTTCCCCCAGCTTAAAAAAGCCTATGCCCTTGCATTGGGATAATTCTTTATTGATCGATGTTTTGGCTCCATAATTGTGAATAGACTTGTTATTATCCAGGCTCGTATGTCCTCTTCCCGCCTGCCGGGCAAGGTCTTGTTGGATATCGCTGGGCGACCCATGCTCCAGCATGTCTTTGAGCGCACAATGAAATCCAAATCGATTGATGAGGTTGTGCTTGCCACCACCACAGATCCATCGGATGACATACTCGAGCAGTTCTGCCATAAGCAGGGTGTTCCATGCTATCGTGGCAGCCTTCCCGATGTGCTCGATCGTTTTTATCAGTGTTCAATTAAGTTCCATGCCGACGTGATCATTCGCCTTACCGCTGATTGCCCCCTTATCGATCCTGATCTGATCGACCTCACCATGACAGCATTCCTTGGTGGATCTTTGCCCAATAACCCTTCCTATATATCCCAATTATCAGATAACTCACCACGAAGTCCCTATCCTTTTCATTTTACCGCCAACCGTTTGCCCCCTCCCTGGAAGCGTACCCTCCCCATAGGTCTGGATGTTGAAATATGCACGTTTGACGCCTTGGAGCGCGCCTGGAGGGAAGCCAACCAGCTCTATCAGCGCGAGCATGTGATGCCTTATCTCTATGAAGGTGTATCTTTTCCACAACCCAAGCTCCCAGCAGAAATGGAGTGGTATATCGAGCAAAGCACTACGCCGTTCGGTTTTAGAGTTGCTTTACTCAACCATTTTCCAGATTATGGCACCGGGCGTTGGACGGTGGATACACCGGCTGATCTCGAATTTATTCGCCAGATATATATTCACTTTGAGGGGCAGGCTGGTTTTGGTTGGCGCCAGGTCCTTGCACTCCTGGAGAGAGAGCCTGAGCTAGCCTCCATCAACGTAGATGTAAAACATAAATCCGCTTACGATGTAGACCAGCGGACCTCCCGTTCATAATCCAATTAATATGTTTTCTTCCGATCCTCTACTCACGATATTCACCGCACCCAAACCTTTCACCAACCCCCACATCAGCGTGATCCAGTGTAACGCTTTGCAATCCTGGCAGCACCTTGATGACGAAGTAAATGTGGTCATCCTGGGGGATGAGCCAGGCATAGCTGAATTCGCATCTGAAGTAGGCATCCAGCACTTGCCGCAGGTTGACTGTAATCCTCTTGGTACCCCATTGGTCAGTTCAATCTTCGCCATGGCGCGTCAAATAAGTACCTCACCTCTGCTAGCTTATGTCAACGCAGATATTATGCTCACTCCCCAATTTGTCAATGTAGCCAGGCAAGTATATTGCCAGGTAGATAAATTCCTCATTGTCGGTCAACGTTATGACTTAAACCAGGAGCAACTCCTCGATTTTAACCCCGGGTGGGATTTATACCTGTTGTCTGATGTACAACAACGAGGGCGGCTGCATCCCCCCGCAGGCAGTGATTATTTTATCTTCCCGCGCACATGCTTTACAGATATTCCTAAATTTGCGATTGGCCGCGCTGGATGGGATAACTGGATGTTATTCCATGCCCGTATGCAACACTATCCGATCGTTGATGCAACCCCATCGATTGTGGCTATTCATCAGGATCATGATTATTCGCATCTCCCCAATGGTCAGCCGCACTACCGCTTGCCTGAAACGTCAGAAAATATCCGCTTGGCTGGAGGGCCTCGTTCGATCTTCACCCTCGAGGATGCTAATTGCTACATCCGGAATGGTCAGCTTCACCGTATCCCTCGACACCTTAAGAAGGTAATGCGTGAAATTGAGATTTACCCATTGACCCGACACCGCTCACAAACAATGGCAGATATATTCTTTTCAATCTTTCATCCAATTAAAGCATTCAAGGAATGGCGCGGTCGCTTCACCTACAGACGTAAGCGAGATCGTAATTCTAATGACTGAAATCGTAGAAAATTGTCTGCTCTGCGGTTCAATGGGTAGTTCCCTATTCGACCAACGTGACTTTCGTGGTTACCCTGTATCCAATAGAATTTGCCGGGATTGTGGGTTGGTCTACCAATCACCACGCATGACGGAAGCAGAAAGTCAGGCATTTTACCAAGCCGAATATCGCCTGCTGTACCAGGGACAGGAAGGACCTAACCCTAAAGATCTGGCTGTGCAAGCAGCACGGGCTAAGGTCGCATTAGACTACTTGCTCAAGCAGGTCACATCCGTATCCCGCATCCTGGATATTGGTTGTTCGACAGGGATTCTGCTCCATCGATTTCAAACCCATTATCAAGCTCAAGCATTCGGTGTAGAACCCGGTAAAGTGTACCGGCAATATGCCCAATCATTAGGGTTGGAGGTATATTCATCCCTGGAAGAACCTAAGCTCGCTGGTGAGGCGCATTTCAACCTGGTGAGTATGATGCATGTGTTGGAACATTTACCCAATCCGCTCGAATATCTAGGAAATTTGCGTGAAAAATATCTTGAGCCGGATGGCTGGTTGCTGCTGGAAGTGCCTAACCTGTACGCTCACGATTGTTTCGAAGTAGCCCACCTCGTCTCCTTTAGCGCTCACACATTGGCACAAGTGGTTACAAAAGCCGGTTACCGGGTGATCCAGCTTCGTGCCCACGGTCTGCCACGCTCCCAGCTTATTCCGCTTTATCTCACCCTGTTAGCCCGGCCAGATAGCAACGCATCATTTTTATTCAAGCCTGATCACCTGGTGCGTGCCCAGCGCCGAATCGGATTCATCCGCCGTTGGTTTGTCGAGCGGCTTTTCCCACAA
>Ga0153916_10000020_pt1 | contig 99049 bp, 93 predicted proteins | sample Opewatmetagenome_FD_109642 | JGI IMG/M metagenome (GOLD analysis project Ga0153916, IMG submission 109642) | Freshwater wetland microbial communities from Ohio, USA - Open water 3 Core 3 Depth 4 metaG | ecosystem: Environmental > Aquatic > Freshwater > Wetlands | place: USA: Ohio, Lake Erie...
CTCACCCTGTTAGCCCGGCCAGATAGCAACGCATCATTTTTATTCAAGCCTGATCACCTGGTGCGTGCCCAGCGCCGAATCGGATTCATCCGCCGTTGGTTTGTCGAGCGGCTTTTCCCACAACGCGCTTGGATTTCACCAGCCAGTTCCCAACCCTAAAATAATCCTTTTATGCCCAGAATTGGAATCAACCCAAATCGTGGCCAGCTAACGTATTACCATCCGTCACGCATAACCCTTGCCATGCTTACGTACCTGCCAAATCAGGCTGGCTATTTTGCTGAGCGTCTGGCAGTCACCAGCCTGAGTCTAGAAAGCCTGATTGCGCATACCCCACAGCCTGTGGATGTGCTCGTATTCGATAACGGCAGCTGCCCAGAACTCGTCAGCTATTTGTGTCATTTGCGCGATAAAGGTCTCATTAACTACCTGATCCTCTCGAGCAACAACATCGGTAAGATCAGTGCTTTACAGGTAATTTTTCGTGCCGCTCCAGGTGAGATTGTGGCATATACAGATGATGATGTGTTCTTCCTGCCGGGCTGGTTGGATGCCCATCTGAAGATAATGGATACATATCCGCGTGTGGGTCTGGTCACTGGTTTTTATATCCGTTCGCATCTGCGTTATGCCACTCAAACCATAGAAGCATTCACCCAACAAGCTGGAGTGCAGGTAACCCGCGGATTACTCATCCCGAAAGAGATGGAACAGCATTATATGGATAACATGGGTCGGAATGAGCAGACCTACCAGGAGGAAGTAAACGGTCTGGAGGATATTCAATTAACTTATCAGGGAATAAGCGCACTGGCATCAGCTGGGCATCATCAGTTTGTCACCTATCGCCAGTTGATGCTGGATGTGTTGCCACCCTGGGATAGAAACCTGATGGGAAAAATGATCGAGCTGGAAAATGCCGTGGACCAGCGAGGATATCTCCGTCTTAGCACCTACCCTCCGGTAACTCGGCTTTTGGGTAATGTCATCAGTACTGAAAATGCTGCCGAGGCTCAAAGATTAGGTCTTCTGGCTCAGGCAGATATAGTAGCTAAACCACGTTTGAGCTTGATCAGTCGGATGATGCGACTTCCTATGATCAAACGGCTGACTCTCGGGCTTTACAACCGGTTGCATGTCTTGATAAATTCATGAAATTCCTCATTGCTGGGTTTGGCTCCATCGGTCGCCGTCATTTTCACAATCTGCTCAGCTTGGGTGAGAGGGATATTGTTCTGTACCATACCCATCATTCCACCCTCCCGGATGATGAGCTAGCAGGATTCCCTGTCGAAACCGACCTGCGTGCAGCCCTTGCCTACAAACCGGATGCGGTCATCATCTCAAACCCAACCTCTTATCACCTGGATGTTGCCATCCCTGCCGCCCAATGTGGTTGTCACCTGCTGATAGAAAAACCAGTCTCCCACTCCATGGCAAAACTGGAAGAGCTGCAGCAAGTCGTTGTACGGAATCATAATAAAGTCCTGGTCGGATACCAGTACCGCTTTCATCCTGGCTTGAAGTATATAAAAAACCTATTGGAAGATGGTGCCATTGGTGAACCTCTTTCCGCACATGCCCATTGGGGTGAATATCTCCCCAGCTGGCATCCGTGGGAGGACTATAAACAAGGTTACGCCGCCCGTTCCGAGTTGGGTGGAGGCGTCATTCTCACTTTATCTCACCCTTTGGATTACCTGCGGTGGCTACTGGGAGAGGTCGAATCAGTTATGGCGTTTACCAGCCAAAGCGGTTTGAATTTACCGGTTGAGGATAATGCGGAGATTCTCCTCCGTTTTGAAAGTGGTGCGTTGGGTAGCGTCCACCTGGATTACTACCAGCGACCTGCCTCACACTGGTTGGAGCTGATTGGTACCCAAGGTACCCTCCGTTGGGACAATTCCGATGGGACTGCCCGGTTAGCGCATGTTGGTCAAGATGGAAATATTGGCGCATGGCAGGATTTCCCTCCCCCACAAGGCTTCGAACGTAACGCTATGTTTTTAGATGAATTGTGTCACTTCTGTAGTCTTCTGCGCGCTGTTGTTGAGCCCGTTTGCACCCTGCAAGATGGAATTCAAGCATTGCAGCTTTCACTAGGCGCGCTAGCATCATCCCAACAGGGAAAGATAATAAATATGTATGGGGATCCAATTAATAGATCATGAAATTATTGAGGAAATTTCCCCTTGCGATAGTGATCGTCATTATTATTAGCATAATGGGCTCAATGATGATTCACTTCAGTACATTCTGGGGACCGTGGGTGTTTAGCGATTCAACTGGATATATCGTCTGCGCCCGTAATCTTCTAGCAGGACACGGACTAGGTCTTTTCCTACCATCAGGGGCTTTTCATCCGCTTGACTTAATGCCCCCTTTCTACTCACTCGTTCTCAGCTTCTTTGGATTATTCGGTGCAGATCTGGTAACTACTGCCCGTTGGATAGATATCATCCTGTTCGGATTAACTATCTTATTGGTAGGAGTTTCTTTATATACCTTCACCCGATCCTCATGGCTAACCATTATTGGTAGTTTCCTGTTGTTCTGCATGCCTGTCATGGTTGATATTTATAGCGGAGCAATGTCCGAACCGCTTTTCATCTTCACTGGATTTGCAGGCATTACCTTGATCCTGCTGTTCTTAAGGAATAACCAATACATCGTACTTCTTGCCGCTGCAGTATCCTCCGGTTTGTCGATGTTCACACGATACGCTGGTCTTGCATTCATTATCACCGGAATAATTGGCTTGCTTGTCTTCAGCCAAAGACCATGGAAAAATAAAATAGCTTCTATTTTGATTTATGGGGTTGTGAGTAGCCTGCCATCATTGGGTTGGCTCACCTGGTTAAAGTTACAATCATTTAGCCCGCGCAGTTTCTATGTCAATGCAAATATATGGGAGCAATTTACCAAATTCCGATTGGATGTCATGGAAATATTCTGGTCCTGGTTACCATTTACTTCACTTCTACCTCGCTATAATTATAATCTTGCCAAGAATCTATTCATCATCCTCGTCCTCCTGATGCTGGTTTTGTTTAGCCTGACTGCCTGGTATATGCGTAAGAACAACCTGAAAGTATTCAATTCGCACAACGGATTGTTTTTCACTGGATTGATGATAATGTTTGCTACTGCATATATGTTTGTCCTGGGCTTCAGTTACATCTTCTCCGACCCTCCCAACTCAGTCTACCGTATCATGTTGCCTCTGCAAATCGCATTGATAATCGGGTCATTTTTATTCTTACTTTTTTTTATCCGGGCATGGCCGTCGGTGAAGTGGCTCAATTTGATACCTATCTTTTTATCAATAGGAATTTCTATCTCCTATCTACATGATAGTATCAAACTAGTCGCCCAATATCATCAAAACGGAGCCGGATATACCAGCCGATACTCGCGTTCATCACCCACGATCCATTTATTAGAACAGCTTCCCACAAATATTCCAATCATATCCAACGAATCAGCACTAATTTTGTTCTATACCGGGCGCCCGGCTTATGATATCTCGGAATTACTTGACCGTGAACCTCAAGATATAACTATTCGTTATGGTGATAACCCGAATGATCCCGTCCAAAAAACATTTCGGGAGAATGGAGCTGCGCTGGTCCTCTTTAATTCCAGTTTCTGGCAGTTTCGGCAATTATATGGAGATCAATCGACAGCTCGGCTGGAATATCTAATCCGAGGTTTGTCGTTATATGCACAAACATATGATGGAGCAATCTATTTTTATCAATCCACGGGGTTGCCTTAGACCATGACAATAGCGGCAATTATTTCCGGGTCGTCATACAAAGACTCGACCGGTTCAGATATCTTAGCCCTAACTCCCTGGGAATAGGAGTTTATATGAATTCTGTTATTGATAAGTTCAATCTCACCGACAGAGTCGCCATCGTCACCGGTGGACCGGGTTTGCTCGGCAAAGAGTTCTGCCAGACCCTGGCAGAGGCTGGTGCCACTGTTGTCGTCGCCGATATCAATGCAGATGGTGTCAGTGCTCTTACCACTACATTAATCAAAACGGGTTACCATGCCATGGGTGTTGCTACGGATATCACTCAGCCCGCATCAGTCAATGCTCTTGTAGAAGAAACCCTGATGACTTATGGTCGTCTGGATATTTTGGTCAACTCTGCTGCCCTCGACCCAAAGTTTGACCCCCAGGCTCTGGCTGAGATGGCAAAGCTCGGGACTGTCTCGGGTTCATTCGAAGATTACCCTCTAGATTCCTGGAAAACTGCCTTGGATGTTAACCTGACGGGGATGTTCTTATGCTGCCAGGCAGCAGTCAAACCTATGCTTGCTCAGGGGAAGAAAGGCTCCATTATCAATATTTGTTCAACCTATGGTCTGGTTGCCCCCGATCAGCGCATCTACCAGCGCGAAGGAAAACAAACCTCATATAAACCTGTTTATTATTCGGTCACTAAAGCCGGTGTATTGGGATTAACCCGTTATCTAGCCACTTATTATGCTGGGACAGAAATTCGGGTCAATGCCCTTACCCCCGGAGGGATATACAATGACCACGATGAGGTCTTCCTCAACGCATATTCTGCCCGCACCGTTATGGGACGCATGGCAAGCAAAGACGAGATGAACGGCGCCCTGCTCTTTCTGGCTTCAGATGCTTCATCCTATATGACAGGTTCCAACCTTATTGTCGATGGTGGTTGGACTGCCTGGTAATAGACTGGACTGACATATATGAGTATTTTCGCCCTTATTCCTGCTCGCGGTGGCTCGAAGAGTATTCCACGCAAAAATATTCGTCCACTTGCTGGTTATCCGCTCATTGCTTACTCCATTGCAGCCGCCTTGCAATCAAGGTTAGTCTCTCGAACTATCGTTTCCACCGATGACGAGGAGATTGCTCGTATTGCTCAGCGGTACGGCGCGGAGACGCCCTTTATGCGCCCTCTTGAGTATGCCATGGATAATTCCACTGACTTTCCTGTCTTCACCCATACTCTAAGCTGGCTCATGGAAAATGAGGGCTACCAACCAGATATCGTTGTGCAGCTAAGACCCACCTCACCTATCCGCCCGCCGGATTGCGTCGACCAGGCTGTGCAAATCCTGCTTGATCACCCTGAGGCTGATTCAGTACGCGGCATTATCCCTGCCGGTCAAAACCCCTATAAAATGTGGCGGGTCGACGAGCAAGGTCAGATGACCCCCTTGCTCACCTTGCCTGGTGTCAATGAACCTTACAATGCCCCTCGCCAGGAGCTCCCCCATACCTATTGGCAGACGGGTCATATTGATGCTATTCGAGTCTCCACAATTGTTCAGAAGCAATCATTGAGTGGAGATGTTATCCTTCCACTACATCTAGACCCGCGTTATGCCATTGATATCGACACATTACGCGATTGGCAGCGTGCTGAGTGGATCATCTCTCAGGGCGATTTGACGATCGTCCTTCCTGGTCATCATAAACGTTCACTTCCGAAGCAGGTTGCCTTGGTTATATTCGACTTCGATGGCGTGATGACCGATGACCGTGTCTGGGTGGATCAAGATGGGCATGAAGCTGTTGCTGCCAACCGTCGCGATGGAATGGGCATTGCGGCGCTCCATAAAGCCGGCATTCCAATGGTCGTCCTTTCTACTGAGCTCAATCCTGTCGTGTCTGCCCGATGCCGTAAGCTGCAGCTACCAGTTATCCAGGCTTCGTCCGATAAATCCGCATCCTTGCGCCTTCTGCTGCAAGAACGCCAGCTGGATCCATCTCACGTTGTCTATTTGGGTAATGATGTTAATGATCTGCCATGCTTTCCACTGATCGGCTGTAGCGTGGTTGTCGCCGATGCCCATCCAGACGTCATTCCGCACGCGGATATTGTCCTCTCCCATCCTGGTGGGCATGGTGCAGTAAGAGAACTTTGCGACCGGATTATCCAGTGTCAGGCGTAAAATTTGACGCTTGGGTAATCGACCCAGCATATCAATTTTCCCAGAAATTGCTTATCAGAAAGGTGAATAATCATGCCTCGTGAAATTAAGATAGGAAATCGAACAGCGGGTGATCGAAACCCAACATATATCGTCGCAGAGATAGGAATTAATCATAATGGCAGTTTGGAAATTGCTAAATCGCTGATCGATATGGCAGTGAAAACTGGTGTCGATGCTGTCAAGTTTCAAAAACGCACCCCCGAGCTGTGTGTCCCACCTGAACAGCAAAAACATATGCGCGAGACTCCCTGGGGCTATATTACTTATCTGGAATATCGATACAAGGTCGAATTCGGCTTGAATGAATACCGAGAAATTGATCGCTACTGTAAGCAAAAAAATATGCCCTGGTTTGCTTCAGTATGGGATGAGCCCTCCGTGGATTTCCTCCAGCAATTCAATCCCATTTGCTATAAAATCCCATCCGCTTCTCTAACGGATAAAAAACTCCTGCTACATGCCCGGGAGACCGGAATGCCCGTTATCCTTTCTACTGGCATGTCCACCATGCAGCAAATCAAGACAGCCGTAAAAGTTTTGGGTGAGGAAAATCTGCTCATCACCCATGCCACCAGCACCTACCCATGTGACCCTGAGGAGTTAAATCTGAAGATGATTCGCACCCTCGAGGACACTTTCACTTGCCCGATTGGTTATTCTGGTCACGAGGTTGGTTTGATCCCCACCGTTGTCGCCGTTTCCATGGGCGCCTGCCTGGTTGAGCGTCATATTACCCTGGATCGCGCTATGTGGGGCAGCGATCAGGCAGCCTCGGTTGAACCTGGTGGGATGGAACGGCTGGTCAAGTATATCCGTGTTACTGAACAGGCATTGGGGGATGGGGTCAAGCGCGTCTATGATAGCGAGGTTCCTTCCCTTCGCAAGCTGCGCCGGGTCAAGGATTAGTAGTAGTCCATATCGACTGTGATCAACTAATCCCCGACCTGTATTTGAGTGCCGGGTGAATCATAAATAAATCTTGGCCGCACCCTTATCCTTCTTATCAGAATTACCTGTAGTAATTAATAGACAATGCAAAAAGCCGGTAATAGAGTGAGGCAGCGTTTGCAGCGGTGGATAGTAGATCTCCAGATTCACCGTTTCGCCTCACAGGTCAATCTTCGCTCTCATCCAGACCCCGAATTAAAACCTGTGGTCTTCTTCAATGCTACAACCCGCCTGGTCGGGTTGAGCTTGAACTCCGCATTCGCCCTGCTCACCGCTTGGTCACTCCGTCTGCGAAATGTTCCCGTGATTCAGTTCGTCTGCCATGCCGGGATGAGTCGCTGTGTTTTAGGCACGGACCAGAATGATATTTCAAAACCTCCTCCCTGTAGGGATTGTGTAGCCCAATCCCGCTGGCTCTATTCCAGGGCTCCCGTTGTTCCTTTTTCCTTCCAGGGAAATTCACACCTTATTGATTTACTACATGGTCTATCCCTGGAGCGCCTGATGGAGTTCGAATTACAGCTCCCAGCTGATGTGGGTAAAGATTCTAAAGATACTCCACCTCCACTCCTGCCTCTAGGAGCTCTGGTCCTGCCCTCAATCCGTTGGGCACTGCGTCGCCACCATTTACAGGATGATGAGTCAACCCTGTTCCTGTATCGTGAATATATCCTCTCTGCCAACCGAGTGGCCCAAGAGTTCTCTGCTTTCCTTGACAGGGTGAAACCTCAGGCGGTGATCCTGTTCAATGGGCAGTTCTTCCCAGAAGCCACAGCTCGTTGGGTATCCAAGCAGCGCGGCATCCGCACCATCACCCACGAAGTTGGTCTGCAGCCTTTTAGCGCCTTCTTCACCACCGGTGAGGCCACTGCCTATCCGCTGCATGTCCCAGACGATTTCGAGCTCAGCGAAGCACAGGGTAATCGTTTGGATGCATACCTTAGCCAACGCTTTCAGGGTCAGTTTTCCATGGCTGGGATTCGTTTCTGGTCGCAGATGAAAGGGATGGACGAAGCCTTTTTAAAACGCGCCTCCGCCTTCAAGCAGATTGTGCCTGTCTTTACCAATGTCATCTTCGACACAAGCCAGCCTCACTCCAACGTCGTCTTTCCCCATATGTTTGCCTGGTTGGACCTGGTGCTTGAGATTGTCCGTGATCATCCTGAAACCCTGTTTGTGATCCGCGCCCACCCCGATGAATCCCGGCCAGGTAAAACCAGTCAAGAGAGCGTTAGCCAGTGGGTCGCCCAAAATTATGCCAGTTCCATGCCCAACCTCATATTTGTGGACTCGGATCAATCCCTTAGCTCATATGAGCTGATCCAACGCTCCAAGTTTGTCATGGTTTATAACTCCACCATCGGTCTCGAAGCCTCCATCATGGGTGTTGCCGTGTTATGTGCAGGTCGTGCCCGCTTCACTCAGCTTCCCACCGTCTTTTTCCCTACCACTCCCCAGGAGTATCGCCAGCAAGCGGAAGCTTTTTTAGTAGCCTCAAAAATATCCATCCCTCCCGAATTCAAGCGCAATGCTCGTCGTTTTTTATATTATCAGCTCTTTCGTTCCTCGCTCCCTTTCGGGGATTTCATCGAGCCTGACCTTATGCCGGGTTTTGTTCGAATGCGGACCTTTCCCATGGAAAAATTAACCCCTGATAGCTCGCCAACTATCCGGATTCTGGTTAATGGGATCCTTAATGGAAATCCATTCCTTTTGGATTCTGACGATAAGTGAGGGTAATCCCATTGGTTGACACTTCTTTTCCAGCAGCTGAAAAGATTGAGATTTTGTCCATCTCCCTATTAGATCAACACCGTCAACGGGTCGAGACGCTTAAAAGTCTTGCCCACACCTTGGGAATCGGTATGGGATGGCATTATCTATTGGATTGGGTATGGATCCTGGCAATGCTTGGAGATGTTAACGGCAAACGCATATTGGATGCCGGCGCCGGTGAAGGATTACTCCAATGGTATCTTGCTGAGCAGGGAGCAGAGATCATTAGCGTTGATCGCTCCAGCAGAGCTGAATTATCCCTTCGCTTTCGAGCCCGCTACCCTGTGCGGGGATTAACGAAGGAAGACCTTGATTCACCTCTGCGAGTGTTAAGGAAGAATATTAATCATGCCTCTGATTTTAAAACCAAGATCTACTCTTTGGTACGCGGGACCGGCGGCTTGTTGAAGATTGCTCTTCCCAAAAGCCCGTCAGGCGAGGTGACCATCTACAACCAGGATTTGGCGAGTATGCCGCTGATTCCAAGCGATTCAGTGGATACGGTTGTAGCAATATCAGCCTTGGAGCATAACTCTCCCGAAGAGTTGGGAGGTGTTGCTGACGAGCTTGTCCGTGTGCTCAAACCCGGCGGCCTCCTGTTGGCCACCCTGGGAGCAGCGCGTGATAGGGATTGGTTCCATGAGCCTTCCAAAGGCTGGTGTTATACGGATGCCAGCCTTCGCCATTATTTCCACCTAAGCGCGAGCATCCCTTCTAATTATTCACAATATGATGATTTGCTCTTTGCATTGAGGAATTGCGCTGAGCTGCGCGATAACCTGGCGGATTTCTACTTCCGCTCAGGGGATAATGGCATGCCATGGGGGAATTGGGATCCCAAATACCAATCCGTAGGCGTGTGCAAACGGAAATAACCATTTCTATGATCCAATGCTTGTTTCCATTGTCATCGCGCCTTCAACGAAGAAAACACATCTCGCGCTTTCTGGAGGTGATTGCACACCAAACCCTGCATGACTTCAGAATCAGCCAGGTTGATTCGAGTTCAACAGATCGCACGCAAATAATCGTCGCCAATTACCCTGTTCACGTGGTTCACATTTAACCCGAAGGGTTAACCTTTGGTTATACATTAAATCAGTGGATAAGTCAGTCGCATCGAGAATTGATTGTCATCGCCAGCGTTCATGTCTTTCCCATCTACCCCGATTGGCTGGAGTGCCTGTTGGCGTTCATTGCTGACCCACAAGTCGCCCTCACCTACGGCAAGCCGTGCGGCAACTCACACCATAAATTCTCCAAACAGCAGATATTTCATCATGCTACCCCGACCACTCCCAATCCCTCTGACCCTCCTTTTCCTCGCACCACTACGGGAGGAATTCATATCTAGTATAATGAAAAAAAGGAAACAATCCCTCATAAGAGATAATATGCCAAAAAATCGTTACCCCCAGGACCCTACACCACCACGACCAGCGTATCCTGGTATAAAAATACTATTTAAGATTGAAAAGCGAGGGTCCCATCACATGATCAGCTCGTTGTTGTCTTGTCTGGAAATTGATCAAGTCATTTTCGACACTGACCACCACCCTGTGATGCACGGTCTTCAGCAGCATTTTCCCATTACCCAAACAGTCATAAAAGGCATCTACAACGGGCAGCCTTTCATCATCGGGGATTCACATGCCAGTTAATCGTAAGATAATCATTTGGTTAGTGCTGACCTTTTTCATTGCCCTGGCTGGTATGGCTGCAGTAACATATCAGACACGTGTGGGTCCAGGTGTTACTGGGGACTCAGTTTACTATGTGATGGGTGCCCAAAATATACTTTTGGGCAATGGCTACAGCCGTTATTCCGGTGGATGGGAACCTGTCCCCATTACTGGCTTTCCTCCCATTTTCTCGATGCTTCTGGTGGTGGCAGGTTTTTTCGGTGGTAACCTCTATGAAAGTGCGCGAATCATAAATATCCTGGTATTTGGGGCAAATATCTTCATCGCAGGCTTATTGATTTTCCGCTACACACGCACCGTTGTACCTGCATTAATCTGTTCACTCCTGCTAATGACTTCTGCGAGCATGATCCATTATCATTCCTGGGTGATGACTGAAGGATTATTTATATTATTCACCCTTCTTTCATTATTTACTTTGGTGCATTATTTCGAGACCAATAAACTGCGTTTCCTGGTGGTCTCTGCTTTGCTTATGGCGGCATCCACCTTGACCCGTTACGTTGGGCTGGCAAGCGTGGGGATGGCCGGGCTAGGCATCCTCTTTCTTAGTCATTTGAGCTGGAAAAAACGCTTGGTTCATATCGTCATCCTTGCTTTGGTCAGTCTCACGCCGTTTATCTTGTGGTTGTACCGCAACTCTTTGGTCAGTCACAATCTGGTCAACCGGCAGTTTGCTTTTCACTTCATGTCGCGTGAGCTGGTGCTAGGGTTCATCAGCGAAGCAGTATCATGGTTTGCCCCGCGTCTCTTACACCTGCCATATTTACTGGATGCATTCCTGTGCTTGATCTTCGCTGGAGGAATTCCCGTGTTGTATTTCCTTGCGGAGTCTCGACGTGGCTCGTTAAACAAGAGCGCATCCTGGAAGGGATTTGGAATCTTACCCTTTTTGATATTGTTATTCATTCCCACCTATGTCATTCTGCTTGTCGCCAATACCACATTGTTGGACGCCAGTACCAGCATTTCAGCTACACGGCGCTACCTTCTGCCGGTCTTTGTAGTGGTGGTAATCATGTTGATTTGTATGGTTTACAGGTTGGTGGAGAAAAAAACAAGCGGTGTTAAAATCACATCACTACTCATTGCGTTGATTTTTTTAGGCTTTTCTTTTTCCGAAACATTCTCAGATTTACGTGATCCCTATAAAGATTTGGGATATACGGATATGAAGCATTCCTGGACAAACATCGTTCAGACTTTAAATGACATCGACAATTCCCATTTGTTTATCTCGGACAACGTCGAGTTATTTTATTTTCTAGCTGGCCGTCCCGCTTATGCCTTTCCTATTAACTACGATAACTATACTGAGCAAGCGCGTCAGGACTACGAACAGCAAATTGCTAAAGCTAAGAATCGCTTGGATAAAGGAGCGATCATCGTGCTATTCCAACCGGATGAACAACGTCAAAAAGCCCTCGAGCAGTTAGGCGTGGAAAAACTCTATGAATTTCCTCAAGCTATCTTTTATCATCAGCCAGGGCAGTAGAAATGTCTAAATCCAATCATTCACCTCACGTCTCTATAATCCTACCCGTCTATGAAGAAGAAAAGACAATAGAAGGTGTAATTGACGAGATCGTTGAAACACTCTCGAATAGTTCGATTAAATTCGAAATTGTGGCTGTTGAAGACGGTTCCAAGGATCAATCCCTTGCTGTCTTACGACAGCTCCAGGTACATTATCCTGGCAAGATACGCGTCGCCCACCACACATATAATAAAGGCTATGGGGCTGCACTCCGTACTGGAATCCGCACCGCACGCGGCGATATTGTGGTATGTATGGATTCCGACGGGCAGCATACTGCTAAGGCTATTCCAGAGATGCTCGCATTGATCCCTGAGTATGACATGGTAATCGGCTACCGTACAGAAAACTACCAGGGCAGTTGGTACCGCAATTTAGGCAACCGGATCTATAACAAGTTCGCTAGCTGGCTCTCCAATTTCAAGATCATGGATCTGACGTCAGGTTTCCGTGCCATGCGTCGGGAGGCAGTCTCTCACTTCTTGCCGTTATACCCATCCGGCTTCTCGGCTTCCCTGACCGTCACTTTGGCTTTCTTAAAGGCTGGTTACAATCTTACGTATCTACCAGTGCATGTGCACCCTCGGGCAGGTGGTAAGAGTAAGGTGAATATTTTTACAGATGGAGGGCGCTTTTTTATGCTGCTGCTGCGCATGATCATGCTTTACGACCCGCTGCGCATCTTTTTACCGATCAGTGGCAGCCTGACTTTCCTGGGCGCTTTGGCATGGGTGCTTGGTGTGTGGAACGCGGGGCGATTGATCTTTCCCAATTCGACTATCTTTCTGTTCACAGGGGCATTGCTGACCATCTTGTTGGGTCTGATCGCCAGCCAGCTCGTCAACACCCGCATCCATTATTACGGGGATGAAGCCTTAATAGTCTTTGAGGATGAAAACGCTCCTGAACATCTTCCATAAAGTATGGAGGCCGGTTTTAACACTGTTGGCTTTCTACCCATTGGTACGCATTATCGTCACCGATTGGAATGAAATCCGGATAGTCTTATCCAGCATCCACTGGGAGTTATTTCTACTATCCCTGTTCCTCCTCTTCCTGGTTCTCCCCCTGATGGCTTCAATCTCCTGGGTTTCACTGCGTAGCCTTGATGTCGAGCTATCCTCCAAGAAGGTCATCAGTATTTATTTTGTATCTCAGCTTGCTAAATACCTCCCCGGCGGTATTTGGGCTTTCCCTGGTCGAATGATTGCTTACCAGGCAGTCGGTGTCGAACAATCACGGTCGATCGTAAGTGTGTTCCGCGAAGTCAGCGCACTAGTATTGGCATCCATTGCTGTCAGTCTATTGATCGTCTTTCAAGATATCCCCCTTCCTAACCAATTGCAGTGGGCATTATTAGCTGGGGGAGTATCCAGTATTTTTGCAATCATCATCACGCAAACGTCATGGTTCTGGCACTCACTCAAAAAGCTCAAGATCAGGAAAATCACAATGATCCCCATGTCAGCGAGTGATAACAGCAATCAACTGACTAGTTTGAAATGGCTGCCCGGGGCGTTTTTCTCTGGCTTGGTTTTCTGGCTGGCGATGGGTATTCCGTCACTGCTACTAAGCCGCGCTGTTAGCCCAGAATCCTACACGCTCTCCTGGGTGGGGACAGCCGCGGTCTTTGCACTCGCTTGGACGGTCGGATTTGTGGTCTTTTTCGCTCCAGCCGGGTTGGGTGTGCGCGAGGCAGTATTGAGCCTATTGTTATCCACCTTCTTGCCAGTCAGCCAAGCGGTTAGCATTGCACTGCTCTCACGCCTTGCCTGGATCGTTATTGAGGCAATTTGGATACTTATCTCCATTTGGCTCAGCCGGGACAGGAAAAACATCCAACCAGCCACCCTATAAGGATACCTTTTCCTTCAATTACTGCTTTTCCATAAAATCTCCGAGTAACCCGGGCATTTTAATCAACCATATTCATACCTATCGTTTATCGAATGTTAAAGGTTAGTCACTATCACCAGCATAATTATTATGCTTGACCACTTCGCTTTTACTCTCCACCTCGCCTACCATCACATCCATCTTGAATGGCATCCTTTAGAACAGCGGTTTCTTGCTCCCTTCTGATATTTGATCCCCATTCGCTATCAATAACCATCAGTTCACGTCCGTATGCGCGCTTCCATCATCATCCGTGCCTGCAACGAAGAAAAACACATCTCCCGTCTGTTGGAGGGGATTGCACTCCAAAGCCTGAATGACTTCGAGATCATCCTGGTTGATTCGGGTTCAACGGACCGTACGCTTGAAATCGCCTCCAATTACCCTGTCCACGTGGTTCATATTCAACCCGAGGAGTTCACTTTTGGTTATTCATTAAATCAGGGGATAAGTCAATCGCATGGAGAATTGATTGTCATCGCCAGTGCCCACATCTATCCTGTCTACCCCGATTGGTTGGAATGCCTGCTGGCACCCTTTTCTGACCTCCAAGTCGCCCTCACCTATGGCAAACAGCGCGGCAACTCACTCAATAAATTCTCCGAACAACAGATCTTTCAGCATTGGTACCCCGACCACTCCCAAATCCACCAGCCTTATCCATTCTGCAACAACGCCAATGCAGCCATCCGCCGCTCTCTTTGGGAGCGCCATCGCTACAATGAAACTCTCCCAGGTTTGGAAGACCTGGAGTGGGCGCATCGCATCATGGCTCAGGGTTATGCCATCAGCTATGTCGCTGAAGCTGAAGTAGTGCATGTCCATGAAGAAATTCCGCCTGCGGTTTATAATCGCTACCGCCGTGAGGCCATGGCTTTCAAGCGTCTTTTCCCTCAAGAACACTATCACCTGTGGGATTTGTTCCACAACCTGATCACCAATATCGCCAGCGATTTATGGCACGCTACACGGCAGCGTAATTTTGCCTCTCAATTTGGGGAGATTTTTTGGTTCCGCTGGATGCAATTCTGGGGCACGTACAAAGGTTACCGTCAGTCTGGGCCCCTCACCTGGCAGCTGCGCCAAACTTTCTACTATCCGCGCGGCACAAGTTTCCAATCTACCAGCAATACCAGGGGTATTTCCCCTATCCAATATAAACCAAACGAAGAAATCCAATCTCACTAGAGGTAATATGCCTAAAGTTGCCGCCCTTGTACCCATGCGCCACCACTCGCAGCGCGTTCCAGGCAAGAATTTCCGCCCCCTGGCTGGAAAACCGCTTTTCCACCACATCATTAACTCTTTGCTTTCTTGCCCTGAGATTTCTCAAGTGGTGGTCGACACAGATAGCCAGACAATTATGGATGGATTGCGGCAGCATTTCCCCATGGTGTGCATTCTCGAGCGTCCTGAGCATTTGCGTGGTAATGCTATCTCGATGAATGAGATCCTGATATATGACACTTCCCAGGTGGGAGCTGATTATTACCTGCAAACTCATAGCACCAACCCTCTCTTGCGTCCAGACACCATTTCACGCGCCATCCAAACCTTGTTAGCGAACATCTCTGAATACGATTCGCTCTTTTCAGTCACCCGCCTGCAAGTTCGCTTGTGGGATCAGCTTGGCCGCGCCATTAATCACAATCCTTCTATCCTGCTACAAACCCAGGATTTACCTCCCGTCTTCGAAGAAAACTCTTGCATTTATATCTTCACCCGCAATTCTCTACTTAATCGTCTTAACCGCCTTGGTGAACATCCATTTATGTTCGAGATGGATTCAGCCGAAGCCTGGGATATCGACGAGGAATTGGATTTCGCGATTACTGAATTTTTAATGCAGCAGGTATTGAAGGATAAGGGATAAATATATGCTGACCATTCTTTACTCTGCTCCTTATATGATCCCCCTCTTACCACGCTATCGCCCGTTGCTGGAAGGCCTCGGTTTGCAGCTGATTGTTCCCGAGGTACACGAGCGTTTGGACGAAGACCAGCTCCTGTCATATGCCGGTCAGTTCGATGGCACCATCTGTGGCGATGACCACTATACCCCGCGTGTGCTTGAGGCTTGCTCTCCCCGCCTGAAAGTTATCTCCAAATGGGGCACTGGTATAGACTCGATCGACCGCCAGGCGGCTGAAAAACTCGGCATTCAGGTGCGCAACACCCCAAACGCCTTTACTCTGCCGGTTGCTGATACTGTCCTGGGTTATATGCTCACCTTCGCCAGGCGTTTCCCTTGGATGGACCGGGCAGTGAAATCGGGTCAGTGGGAGAAAATACCCGGGCGTTCCCTCAATGAGTGTACATTGGGCGTGGTTGGCGTTGGCAAGATCGGCAAAGCAGTCATCCGGCGGGCGCGTGCCTTTGGGATGAAGATACTCGGCAACGATATCATTCCCATTGATCAGGTTTTCCTCTCCAAGAATGGGGTCGAAATGACCTCCCTTGAAGATTTGCTTGCCCGTTCTGACTTCGTCAGCTTGAATTGCGATCTGAACCCCTCGAGCTATCACCTGATGAATGCCAATACTTTGAGCCATATTAAATCCTCCGCCATCCTCATCAATACCTCCCGCGGTCCGGTCGTTGACGAGCTGGCTTTAATTTCAGCTCTGCGGGCTGGCAAGCTGGTCGGTGCAGCTTTGGATGTCTTTGAGGTTGAGCCGCTCTCTGCAGACAGCCCCCTGACGAAAATGGATAACGTCATGCTTGCTTCCCACAATGCTAATTCCAGCCCCAAAGCCTGGGAAAGGGTGCATCAAAATACGATCAATAATTTGCTGGAAGGTTTATGCATCTCAATACCAAAGGAAACATGACCATGCAAAATAATATTGCTGAGCGTATTACATCATCTACACCTCTCACCGTTCTGATCACTGGGGCTGCTGGCGGGATAGGTCGCGCCACCGTCCATCTCTTCGCTGATTCCGGATGGAGGGTTATTGGTGTGGATCGATCCCCATTTGGAGAAACATTCCCACAGGATGGTTTTTTCATTCAATCGGATATATCCATCGGTAGTAACTTGGAATCAATATTTAACCAAGCCCATGCTCACACTGGCTATCTCAATGCACTGGTCAACAATGCCGCTGTACAGATCGCCAAACCCATCATCCAGACTAGTGTAGAAGAATGGGATGCCGTGATGGCTTCCAACCTGCGCTCAGTATTTCTAAGCGCAAAGCTCGCTTTTCCGTTATTCAATGCAGCTGGCGGGGGCGCGATTGTCAATGTCTCATCCGTTCACGCAGTTGCCACTTCCGCCAATATTGCCGCCTATGCCGCCAGTAAGGGTGGGCTGCTTGCCCTCACCCGTGCCATGGCGATCGAGTTTGCTCCCAACAATATACGCGTCAATGCCATCCTGCCCGGAGCTGTGGACACACCCATGCTGCGTGCTGGCTTGGTCCGCGAGCATGTACAGGGCAGTGATATTCAGACCCGACTGGATAATCTCGCCCGCAAAACCGTGAATGGACGGATTGGCACCCCTGAAGAGATTGCCCATGCCATTTATTTCCTGGCAGATAACACGCAATCATCGTTTATGACTGGTCAGGCCATGATCGTGGATGGTGGTGCCACTGCCCGTCTCAGTACAGAGTGATTTCAATGGATCTGTCTACTCCGGGAATACTCACATGACACTTCGTCAGTCTCAAAGACAATCAATTAAAAAAATCACCCCCGCACCCGTCTGGAAATTGGGCTCTGATGCATATTGGTGGTGGCATAACCGTGGTCGCCATGTCTTGGCTCGTACATTTAACCCTCGTTGGTCAGAGAGTGTTCGCAGGTTGAAGCAGCATGAAAACATTCATGCTAATCAACGATGCTTCATCATCGGCAATGGTCCCAGCTTGCGCCAGACGGACTTGAGCAGGCTTCGAGATGAATCCACATTTGGTCTCAACCGCATCTACCTGCTCTTCCCTGAGCTTGGCTTTCCCACCACCTACCTGGTGGCAGTGAATGACCTGGTTTTACAACAGTGTGCTGCGGAAATGCAAAACCTATCCATGCCAAAATTTTTCACCTGGCGGGCGCGCTGCTGGTTCCGCCCAGACCCATATTTAACCTACCTCGACACCGACTTCACCGGCGATGAGGATTTCTGCTCAAGAATAACGGGGCGCTTCTTTGAAGGCTATACTGTGACCTACATCGCCCTCCAGCTGGCATTTCAAATGGGTTTTACACAGGCTATTCTGGTGGGTGTGGATCACAACTTTATCACCCAGGGGACTGCCAACCAGGCTATCGTCTCCCAGGGTGAAGACCCCAATCACTTTACCCCTAACTATTTTGGCAAGGGTTTTAAATGGCAGCTGCCCGACTTACCAGGATCGGAACGTGCTTATACTTTAGCGCGTAATGCCTATTCGCGTGCAGGTCGTCGCGTTCTGGATGCCACCATAGGTGGCAAGCTCACGATCTTTCCAAAAGTAGAGTTTGACTCACTTTTTAACCATTAGAAGCAAGCACGAAATGGGTCCAATTGAATTCATCTCCACTGACAGTATCGATTATCACGCCATCATATAACCAGGCAGGCTTCCTGGAACAGACCATCCAATCCGTCCTATGGCAGGATTATCCCAACATCGAGTACTTGGTCGTGGATGGTGCCTCAACCGATGGCTCTTTGGAAATCATCCAACGTTATGCGGACAGGCTTGCCTGGTGGGTTTCGGAGCCTGATCATGGCCAAGCGGACGCCATCAACAAGGGGTTCGCTCATGCTCATGGACAGATCATCGCCTGGCTGAATTCGGATGATTTGTATTATCGCCCGGATACGGTCAGCCATGCCATTCAAGCATTACTCGCTCATCCGGAGGCAGGGATGGTTTATGCTGACGGGGTCATGGTCGATGCCGACCTGAAGGTACTGGATTGGCATACCTATCCACAGTACACACTCACTGACCTGTTGGGTTTCAAAGTGATATTACAACCCACAGTATTTATGCGCCAGTCGGCATTGCAGCAAGCCGGGTTTTTATCGACCCAGTATCACATGGTCCTTGACCATGCCCTATGGGTGCGGATAGCTACTCAGGCTCCGATTCTGCACGTAGGCGAATATTGGGCGGTCGAACGTACTCATTCAGATGTTAAAACCGTCGCCCAGGCAGCCCGTTTTGTGGATGAAGCTTTCCAGTTCATTCATTCCCTGGATGGTGACGATACGGTAAAACCTGTATTTTCGGAGCATCGCAATCTCATTTATGCCGGTCTGAATGTCTATGCAGGCAAGAGGCTGATTGATGCTGGTAATCCTCACCAGGCACTCAATCATTTCCTGCAAGCCTGGAGATTATCTCCCAGGATAGTTGGGAGTGCCCGTAAAAAAGTTATACAAGCGATTGGATTTTCGCTGGGTCTTGGTAGCCTATTCCTGGCTTACCGCAAGACACGCAGGCGATTCCAACATCACGGACAGCAACTTCACCTGGATGAATATGGTATCCACCTGGTGGAGAATTAAATAACTTGCATATCACCACCTGGTTGAATCCCATGACCGAATTACCCCTGGTTTCCATCATCACCCCCTCATACAACCATGCACACTTCCTCGAACAGACGATCCAAACCGTCTTATCACAGGATTATTCAAACATGGAATACATCATCGTTGATGGCGGCTCAACCGATGGCACACTCGATATTATCCAACGTCATGCTGACCGGATTGCCTGGTGGGTTTCAGAGCCCGATCATGGCCAAGCAGAAGCCATTAATAAGGGTTTTGCGCATGCCCACGGACAGATCATCGCTTGGCTTAATTCGGATGATTTGTATTATTCCCGCCAGGCAGTCAGCCATGCTGTCCAGGCACTACAAACCCATCCAGAATTGGGCATGGTCTACGCAGATGGCATCCTGGTCGATGAAGACCTGAACCTGCTGGATTGGCACACCTATCCGCAATTCTCCCTGACTGATTTGCTGGGTTTCAAGGTGCTATTACAGCCGACGGTGTTCATGCGCCACACCGCCTTGCGGGAAGCTGGCTTTCTCCCCACCAACTACAACCTTATTCTGGATCATGCCCTGTGGATCCTGATTGCTGCCAGGTATCCCATTCTTCATATGAATGAGTTTTGGGCCGTCGAGCGCACCCATGCTGAGGCCAAAACCATTTCCCAGGCGAGCTATTATGGGGAGGAAGCATTTCATTTCATCCATTCACTGGAAGGTAACCCGGCTGCAGCACCTGTGATCACCCGGGACCACAAATTAATCTATGCCGGTTTGCATATCTTTGACGGAAAGCGCCAAATTGATGCAGGCAAACCTCACCTGGCACTCCATCACTTCAGACAAGCCTGGCACCTATCTCCCAGAACCCTGCTGCCTATCTGGTACAAAGTGGTGCAGGCAGCAGGGGGCACAATTGGTATCGGCAAGCTCTTTCTCGATTACCGCCAAACTCGCCGGCACATCCGGCATCATGGTCAGCGGTTGCAGGTGGATGAAAAAGGTGTCCACCTGGTAACTGCATGATTTACAATCGCACAATGAAATCCATGCCCCAACTGCCATTAGTTTCCATCATCACTCCTTCCTATAACCAGGGACGTTTTCTAAGAGAAACCATCCAATCCGTCCTGTCACAAGATTATCCCAATCTGGAATACATCATCGTGGACGGCGGGTCAACCGATGACTCTATAGAGATAATTCAGCAGTATGCCAGCCAGGTTGCCTGGTGGGTTTCCGAGCGTGATAAGGGTCATGCGGATGCCCTGAATAAAGGTTTTGCTCATGCCACAGGTGAGATTCTCGCCTGGTTGAACTCGGATGATACTTATCAGCCCGGTGCCATTCGGGAGGCAGTGGAATTCATGCTTGCTCACCCTGATGTATCCCTGGTTTATGGGGATGCTAACCTGATTGATGAGCATGGAAACTACCTCGGTCGCTTCCCAGCCAAACAGACTGACTATTCCAGGATGTTAAATGGATCCGTCAACATTCCCCAGGCCACTACTTTCTTCAACGCACATCTCTGGAAACAGGTTGGTCCGCTCGACCTGACTTTAAAATATGCTTTCGATTATGACCTATGGGTTCGTTTAGCCAAGATCGCTCCTATAGTCTATGTTCCTCGTCAATGGGCTAACTTCCGCCTGCATGAAGCGGGGAAAACAGTCTACTTGGATGACCGTTGTTATCCGGACATGATCCGGGTGTCCAGACGCGAAGGGGGTGGCAGGTTTTCGTGGTTGGTAATTCGTTGGCTCTTACGCCGGCTCACTTATGCCTGGTTGCCATTACGGTTGAGGGTTAGGTTACGCCAGATCATTAACGTCTGACTTCAAATCATAATTATTAAAAATAAGATTACAATTGATATACTCCATTCGGAGACCTAAAAACATGTTGTTTGAACCAACGACGATCCCGGATATTATTCTGATCACCCCCGAGGTGCATGGCGATGACCGTGGTTTTTTCATGGAGACCTACCAGGCACAGCGATTTGGTGCGGCTGGCTTGCCTTTCATTTACGTTCAAGATAATCAGTCAGGTTCTCAACATGGCACCTTGCGTGGATTACATTATCAGGTCCGTCAGGCACAAGGCAAGGTCGTGCGCGTCATCGTTGGTGAGATTTACGATGTTGCTGTCGACCTGCGTCGCTGGTCGTCCACTTTTGGGCATTGGGTTGGGCTTGAGCTCTCTGCTAAAAATAAAGCCCAATTGTGGATTCCGCCTGGCTTTGCCCATGGATTTTTCGTCATCAGCGAGTGGGCTGAGGTGGTCTATAAAGCAACTGACTACTATGCTCCCGAGTGGGAACGCACCCTTTTCTGGAATGATCCCACCTTGAACATCCCTTGGCCCATCCCCGCAGGAGAAGAGCCCATCCTCTCCCCCAAGGACATGCAAGGAAGTCTTCTCGCTCAAGCTGAAGTCTACCAGCAGGAGATAAAATGAAAAACCTCCTTGTCACGGGTGGCGCAGGTTTCATTGGTTCAAACTTCGTCCGTTACCTGCTTCAAGCTGAGCCTGAGGTCCATGTAATTAATTTGGATGTGCTCTCATACGCAGGTAGTCAGGAAAATCTTAAAGATTTGCCTTATCCCGAGCGCCATACTTTCGTCAGAGGCGATATCTGCGACCGACCGCTGATTGATCACCTTTTCCATTTCTATAAAATCGATACCGTCGTGCATTTCGCAGCGGAAACGCATGTAGACCGTTCTATCCTTTATCCTGAGCATTTTTTGCGTACAAATGTTGTCGGTACCTTCACCTTACTTGAAGCTGCCCGCCAGTATTGGCTGCAAGAGAAGGTGTTACCTCATGATAACCTCCGCTTCCATCACATCTCCACTGATGAAGTATACGGCACCCTGAAACCTACCGACCCTGCCTGGACCGAAGAAACCCCCTACGCGCCCAGCTCGCCTTACTCTGCTTCCAAAGCTGCCAGCGATCATTATGTTCGTGCGTATGGTCACACGTATGGTCTGCCTTATTCCATTACCCACTGTACGAATAACTATGGTCCTTATCAGTTTCCCGAAAAATTGATCCCTCTCATGATCCTGAATGCTTTGGATGGCAAACCCCTCCCCATCTATGGTGACGGTGCGCAGATCCGTGACTGGTTGTATGTGGAAGACCACTGTGAAGCAATTTGGTTGGTACTGCGAAAAGGTCACTCGGGTCAGACCTATAATATCGGCGCAGGCTCCCAGCCAACCAACCTGGAGGTTGTTCAGCACCTTTGCGGCGCATTGGATGAGCTCTTGCCTACCTCACCTTCCGTCCCTCATTCATCCCTGATGCGTTTCGTACCCGATCGCCCGGGTCATGATCGGCGCTATGCCCTTGATATCACGAAGATCAGAACCCAATTGGGGTGGCAGCCAAAGCAAACGCTTGGAAGTGGCTTGCATAAAACCATCCAATGGTACCTATCTCATCCAGATTGGGTTGCTGCCATACGCCAGCAGCAGGATTACCAGCAGTGGTTAGAGCGAAACTACGACAAACGACAATGATTTGGGTCAGGAGGCAGCCATGAAGGGCATCATCCTATCTGGTGGCAAAGGCACACGCCTTTATCCTCTCACTATCGGGGTCAGCAAGCAGCTTCTGCCAGTATACGACAAACCCATGGTGTATTACCCTCTTTCTATGCTGATGCTGGCTGGAATTCGCGATATCTTGGTCATCAGCACTCCAGACGCCCTGCCTGCCTTCCGAACCTTATTGAAGGATGGTTCTCATCTTGGGTTGAATTTTAGTTATGCTGAACAGGCTGAACCCCGCGGCCTAGCAGATGCTTTTTTGGTCGGGCAGGAGTTCATTGCTGGTGAACCAGTCTGTCTGATTCTGGGGGATAACATCTTCTTCGGGCATGGTCTGCCGTACCAGCTTCGTGGAGCAGCTCAGCTTAGCCATGGCGGATTAATCTTCGCCTACCCAGTACGTGACCCCGAACGTTATGGCGTGGTCGAATTTGATGCGCAGGGTATGGCTCTCAGCATTGAAGAAAAGCCTGCCAAACCACGCTCCCATTATGCCGTCCCTGGCATGTATTTTTACGATTCTCAGGTCTCCGATCTTGCTGCCACCCTTAAACCCTCTGCCCGTGGTGAGATCGAGATTACCGATCTCAACATGATCTACTTGGCACGTGGTGAGATGCGTGTGGAAGTCCTCGGGCGAGGTGTTGCCTGGTTGGATGCTGGTACCCATGAGGCCCTCCTGCAAGCCAGCAACTTCGTTCAGACGGTTCAAGACCGTCAGGGCATGATGATATCCTGCCCGGAGGAGATTGCCTACCGCCTGGATTTTATTGACGCAGCCCAGCTCCGCCAACAAGCACTCACCATGGATAGCAACCAATATGGGCAGTACCTGCTCCACCTGCTGGAAGACGAGTTGCCTTTCCATAAGCAATAAAATCAATTAGCATGAAATCAACAGACAATCGATTACAAAGGTACTAAGGATCAACTGGCGGCATTTCACTTGAATCACCCTATACGCATACTCTTGCTTGGGAACACCGGTCAGCTTGGGTGGGAATTGGAACGTTCACTTGCACCACTGGGAGAGTTGAACGCTTGTGACTACCCCGCGATTGATCTGGCAGATATTACGAGCCTCCGCCAGATTATTCGGGGTTGTCAGCCTGACTTACTCATAAATGCCACTGCTTACACCGCCGTGGATCGTGCTGAAACCGAGCCCGAACTGGCAAAAACCATCAATGCTATTGCGCCCGCGGTTATGGCTGAAGAAGTTCGCCTGAAGAGGGCCTCCATCATCCATTTCTCAACCGATTACGTCTTTGATGGATTAAAAGGATCTCCCTACCTTGAAAGTGATCTGCCTGGTCCCCTAAGCGTTTACGGGCATACCAAGCTCGCTGGTGAGCAAGCTGTTCAGCAGGTTGGTGGGGCGTACCTGGTCTTACGCACCAGCTGGGTCTACAGTTTGCGCCGGGATGGTTTTGTCAATAAGGTCCTGGGATGGGCGCGAACCCAGCCCACACTAAAACTGGTCACCGATCAGGTCAGTGGGCCTACCTGGGCACGTATGCTGGCCGAAGTAACGAGCCACCTTGCTGTTTTAGCTGGTGAAGATCCATTTGGCTGGTTTACTGAGCATCATGGTTTATATCATCTGGCAGGTTCCGGCTATTGCAGCCGTTTTGAGTGGGGGCAGCAAGTACTAGAATTGGACCCATACAAGGAGGAACAGATTGTCCATGAGCTGCTGCCTGGTCTGACGGCTGAATTTCCCACGCCAGCTCGTCGCCCTCTTTTTTCCGCTTTGAATTGCGACCGCTTCTTTCAAACCTTTCATTTGCGTATGCCGGATTGGAAATTCGCCTTGAAGCTCGCTATGGAGATGGCATGACCTTACGGGTTTTATCCGTCTTTGGTACCCGTCCTGAAGCGGTGAAAATGGCTCCCGTCGTTCAGGCATTAGCCCACACACCCCAAGTTGTTTCACTCGTCTGTGTCACCGCTCAGCACCGCCAGATGCTCGACCAGGTGCTAGGATTATTCGATATTCACCCCGATGTCGACCTGAATTTGATGCAGACTGACCAGAACCTGGCCTCATTGACTGCCGCCATTTTTACCCATCTAGACCCTGTGCTTGCCAGTATGAAACCCGATTGGATCCTGGTGCAGGGGGATACCACCACAGTGATGGCTTCATCCCTGGCAGCTTACTACCGCCATATCCATGTCGGGCACGTGGAGGCTGGTCTACGCACCAATGATAAATGGCAGCCCTTTCCTGAAGAGATCAATCGTCGCCTCGCTAGTGTGGTCACTGATTTACATTTTGCTCCCACGGATTGGGCTCGTCAGAATCTGATCCGAGAGAATATCCCCTCACAGCAAATCGTTGTTACGGGTAATCCAGTCATCGATGCTTTGCAGGCGGTAGTGCGCATGCCTGTCACACCCGATGTGCTCGACATCTTTAAACGCATTGATATCCCATACCAATCATCTGAGTCTTCAGATAAAGCTTCAGGGTCTTCACCACGCCTTATCTTGGTCACAGCTCACCGCCGTGAAAACTTTGGTCAGCCCTTGGAGCATATTTGCTCGGCTCTTAAAAAGCTGGCTGATATCTATCGAGATGGTATACGCATCGTTTACCCGGTGCACCTGAATCCGAATGTGCAAGAGCCGGTTCATCGTATTTTAGGTAACATTCCCAACATCAGCTTGCTTGAACCTTTGGATTATCTCCCTATGGTCCACTTGATGAAGCATGCGAGCCTCGTTTTGACTGATTCGGGCGGCTTGCAGGAGGAAGCCCCGGCACTGGGTAAACCAGTATTGGTCATGCGAGCCGTCACCGAACGACCTGAAGGCGTTCAGGCTGGCACGGTCCAATTGGTAGGGACGGAAACGGATGTGATTGTCAAGCAGGCTTGCCGTTTATTGGATGATCCCCATGCCTATGCTGCCATGGCGCAGGCGATCAACCCTTACGGGGATGGCAAAGCTGCCATGCGCATCGTCAATGCCATCCTTGATGCGGGCGCTTAATCGCCTTTGATGATATCTCTAGGCGAGGCCGTTTTCTCCAATCCTCAGTCCACATCAATTTATTTGATACACCGATTGTAATCATCATGCTCGATCTCTCAATCTGCATCGCCACCCTCAATGCCTCTGCTTACTTGCGCAACTGCTTGCGCTCAATTTGCGAGCAATCCTCCTATTTACTGTTGGGCGATGCTGATCCAAATGCTCAAGAGCCGGTATTTGATCAGCCCCAGACAAGCCAGGCGAGGTTGAATTTTGAGCTTATCATCGTCGATAACGGCTCTTCAGACGACACCGCTATGATGGTCCAAAGTGAATTCCCAGCTGCCAGGCTCATACTGAATGATAGGAATGATGGGTTTGCCCGGCCTGTCAACCTGGCCTTGCGGGAAAGCCAGGGTCGCTACATGCTGGTCCTCAACCCAGATACGATCATCCTGCCTGGGGCAATAAATGAGCTGGTTAAATATATGGATTCTCAGCCTGAGGTAGGAATTTGTGGGCCCAAAGTTTTAAATCGCGATGGCAGCCTTCAAAAAGCTTGCCGGCGCGGTGTATCCCGCCCATGGGCTGCATTCAGCTATTTTTCTGGTTTGTCGAAACTGTTCCCGCACAGTAAATTCTTCGGGGGCTACTTGTTGAATTATCTCGATGAGAACGAAGTCCATGAAGTGGATGGTGTATCCGGCTCCTGTATGCTGATCCGCCGTCAGGTAATGCAGCAGATTGGGCCATTTGATGAGCTTTTTTTTGCCTACCAGGAGGATGCTGATTACTGTTTCCAGGCAAAAAAAGCTGGTTGGAAGATTATTTACCTCCCTACTTCTCAGATCATCCATTTTGGCGGGCATGGTGGTTCTCGTGTCCAACCCTACCGATCAATTTTTGAATGGCACCGATCTTATTATTTGTATTATCGGAAAAACCTTGCTAAGGATTATATTTTTATATTTAATTGGTTTTATTATTTCCTGATGGGCCTCAAGCTGGTTGTATCCTTGATTGTCAACGCATTACGAACCGAAAAATTTGCCGGTCCGCGCAGAGCCTGATCGTCATAACTGGAAGCATCCCATGATCAAAAACCTTACCCCAAACCAGTTATTCCTGATTGCCATGGCTGCTATACTGCTGCTATTGGCGGCTTTTTCCTTCTACTTGTTGCAAGATCCATTGGCTCCTCTTCCATTTGCTCCCCCACCCGCCACCGACACCTCCACACCCTTACCTCCCAGCCCAACCAATCCCACCACTCCAACCTCCACCAGCGTGCCCACCCGTCAAACTTCCTACACTCCTTTTGCCACATTATCGACTCCCAACCCTGAGATGCCTACACAGGCTCTAGAGCAAACGCTGACCGCTGGACCAAATGTGACCATCTCTCCGGGAGCTCCTACGAACACAGCTACGCTCAGGCCATCGGGTACCTCTTTATACTCTGTAACCCCCCCTTCTCCAACCATCTCCCCGTCCTCAACGATCACCGGAACACTCACAGCAGGCGAACATGGGGTTACCGGTCGGGTGATACAAAATGGGACCCCCGTGGCTAATGTAGTGGTTGAGTTTCAAGATGATGTCGCTCCGCGCCAGGCATCCACGAATTCAGGTGGTCATTATTGGTTTTCCACCCTGGCTCCTGGGACTACCTTTTCCTTATCTTTCAATCAGGCTGATAATCCCCGGTTGACTCCTGCCTCGGAGATTGCCTCCATAGCCTGGATTCAAGGAACTCTACCCACTGGGATCAATACCATAGATTTACCCGATTTCGAAGTCAGTGTTAATCTTGACGGGACGGTCTTTGAGTTGCAAATTCCCGTGGATGGTGCCACCTATTCATCGGCTGTAATCAGCTTATCCAACCAAATCCAATTTATTTGGTCCCTTTACAATCCGGGAGGTTCTTATCATGTTGAGCTTGGACCACACGGCAGCGATGAACCTATTTGGACTTCCAATCAGGTAGCTTTAACCAATATCATGTGGGATGGGAGCCTGGATGACGGCACCCATATTTCCCAGGGAGCGTATTGGTGGCGGGTTGCTGTAACAAAATCCCTGGGAAATTACGTCGTCGTAATCTACACTCAACGATTTGATATCCTGTTTAACCCATAGAAATTTAGAAACCTATTCGGAAGTGCATGAGCGGGTGGCAATTTTCAGCCCCCGCTCATTTTATTTAACCCCTCATTCAACCCTTTCCACCTAATTGAGTACTTTGTAATCGAAAATACCTGTCTTGTGGTAAAGCTTGATTTTGAATTATAATCCCGGCATCCTCCCCAATTTCCCATAGGATGGTTTATGTCCAAAAACGGTTGGATAGCTTGTATTATTGGTGTGATTGTATTACTCTGTGCCGGTGTTATTTGCTTAATCGTGGGGTTGCTTGGTGTTGCAGGATATAACTATATCGCCCCGAGCCTCACTTTGAATATGCCCTTCCAACCAGTCGAGGAAGGATCTCCAATCCCTTCTCCGGTTGTCATTCGTCCCACTTCTCAGATTGTAGGCCCGACCCCAACCATACCATTGGCTCCAGCCACACCTCAAGCTGAATTGGCTGCACCCGTACCAGTAAGTACTTCATCTCCGGTGTTAGTGCCGACCGATACTCTCTACACGCTGGAAAACACCTTTATTCCGATCAATGACCCTATTAATCTAGCCCATCGTCTGCTTAACCTGGATGCTCTTTCATCCACTGAAGCCCCACCTGCAACCTTCTATCAAGTTGGCACACAACAATCATTTTGGGTTGGAGATAGTGATGTGAAAAATTTCAACGTCCAGGCTACCCTGCGCTATGTCACCGATCATGCCTATTTTTGGGTCGAAGATAATATTTCTTATCACCCGCGCGACCTAAGCACCCTGGCGGACACTTTCGAAAACCAAATCTACCCCACCAACCGTGAGTTTTTTGGTAGCGAATGGTCCCCAGGTGTGGATGGAGATCCCCATATCTATATCCTCTATGCCCGCGGGATCGGTGAGGGGATTGCAGGTTACTTTTCTTCTGCCGATGAGTACCCAAGTACGGTTAATCGCTTCTCCAATGCACATGAGATGTTCTTGTTTAACGCCGATAACTCACCATTGGATGATCAATACACCTTTGGTGTTCTTGCCCACGAATTCCAGCATATGATCCATTGGAACCAGGATCGGAATGAATCAAATTGGATCAGTGAGGGTTCTTCCGAGCTTGCTGTCCTGTTGAATAATTTCTATTCCGGTGGGTTTGATGCCCTTTATACCAGTAACCCCGATGTGCAGCTCAACAACTGGCCTGACGATTCTAAGGAGGATTCCACCCCTCATTATGGCGCTAGTTTTCTGTTCTTCACCTATTTCCTGGATCGATTCGGTGAAGCTGCTACCAAGGCGCTCGTTGCCAACCAGGATAATGATCTGAATGGCGTAGATTCGACCTTGCAACAAATCAATGCCACAGACCCCCTTACTGGTAAACCGATTACCGCTGATAGTTTCTTCCTGGATTGGGTGATCACCAATTACCTGATGAACCGCAAAGTAGCCGACGGGCGTTTTTCCTATACCAGCTACCGGGGCGCTCCACGCACAGAACCCACCGAAACATTCAGTAACTGCCCCATAGCCACCACCACGCGTGATGTTCACCAGTTTGGTGTCGATTATATCCGCTTCACCTGCCCAGGCAGCTACACCCTTCATTTTGAAGGTTCTATTCAGACGCCCCTCCTGCCTCAGGATCCCCACTCTGGATCTTACGCTTTTTGGGCAAATAAGAGCGATGAGTCAGATACTACCCTGACGAGGACCTTCGACCTCACTGGCTACTCGGGTCCACTTTCACTGAATTATTGGACCTGGTACGAACTAGAAAATGGCTGGGATTATGTTTATCTTGAGGCTTCGACCGATGGAGTGAACTGGCATATCCTAAACACGCCTTCCGGTACGTTTGCAGACCCTCAAGGGAATAGCTATGGGTGGGGTTACACTGGCCTGAGTGGAGGTAGCTCATTCCCAACCTGGATCCAAGACACTGTGGATATATCTCAATTCGCTGGGCAGAACCTGACCTTGCGGTTTGAATATGTCACCGATGCCAATGTGACTGGTGAGGGCTTTTTACTGGATGACTTATCCATTCCTGAGATTGGATACACCACCGATTTTGAGGTCGATGAGGCAGGTTGGCAAGCTGATGGATGGGTGCGCATTCAAAACGTCCTACCCCAAAATTATGGACTGGCACTCATCTCAGTTGGTGATAATACCAGTGTCCAATACCTCACCCTGAACCCCGATATAACGGCAGATGTACCATTTACTATCGGCGGTGGTGTCGATAACGTCGTTCTGGTCGTTTCAGGTACTACTCGCTTCACCCGCCAGTTAGCCCCCTATCGCTTCACCGTCAGTCAACCCTGACTCAGATAAAAAATGGGATTGTCCATATATTAGCGACAATCCCATCAGTTTTTATTTGGGCAGACAGAGTCCGGTTTGTTTTGAAACCGGATGGAATCCGCCCAATTTTGTTTACTCTCTCTTGTATGGGGCTCTTAATGCAGTCAATTCCCGTTCAAGCTCTGCTCTTCGAGCCTCAGCTACTGCCATCACCTCATCCTTTAGCCGGATGGACCTTTCCTGAAGCTGAGCTCTTACCTGTTCCCCAGACGCGGGTGCCAGAAGGATCGCAATCGTTGCACCCACCAATCCCCCCATGATCACACCCGCAAGGAAATTGAATACCTTTCGCATGCTGACCTCCTTTCAATAATTTGCATGATGCATACTTCTATTATAATATAGGTCGAATATCCTCTAAAAACATAATGGGTTGGATATATTTTTCTGATATTTCACTGTATAATGAATCAGCAATTAAAAATGTTTAGATTTGTAAGGATATTCAAAATAAGATCTTATCCAGGCTTATGCATTATAGGCATTATACGCAGTTTACGTAGTAAACATCGAAAGGAGGATAGACTTGAAAATCGTTGTTTGTGTCAAACAAGTGCCTGATTCAGCTGCCAAGCTCGTCGCCGTGGATGGCAAGGCAAATTGGGGAGATTCACCTCTGATCATTAACCCTTGGGATGAATATGCTGTAGAAGCTGCTCTTCAACAAGCCGAAGCGCATAATGCTAGCGTTATTGCAATCACCATCGGTGGAGAGAGCTCAAAAGAAGCCCTCAAGCATGCTCTGGCAATGGGTTGTTCGGAAGCCATCTTGATCTCTGATGAAGCTTTTTCTCAGATTGATAGCCAGGTGACGTCTCGCGTCCTTGCAGCCGCAATTAAAAAGATTGGCGACGTTGATTTAGCCTTCCTCGGGCGTCAAGCCATTGATACCGATACCGGGCTTACCGCCGCCCAAACTGCCCGCCTCCTGGGCTGGCCAGCTTTGACCCTCGTGGCAGTCCTCACAAACGTGGATCCAGCCGCACGCACCATCCGGGTTGATCGCAGCGCTGAAGAAGGCAGGCTTACGGTGAGCGCCAGGATTCCTGCCGTGCTCAGCATCGTTAAGGATTTTGGTGAACCGCGCTATCCTTCATTCATGGGTATTCGCAAAGCTTCACGTGCGGTCATCCCTGTTTGGTCCCTTGCCGATTTGAGCTTGGATGGTCTCAAAGCCAACATCACCTGGCCTGAAATCATGAACCCGCCTCAACGTCAGGTCTCCACTGAGATAATCACAGGGGGCAGTCCTCAAGAAATAGCCGAATCACTGGCAGATAAAATCATGGCGGAGAAGATCCTATGAATAAGATATGGGTATACATCGACCAATTCAAGGGTCAACCCTTAGCCACCTCATGGGAAGGGATCGGAGCTGCCAAAATGCTGGTCCAGCAGCTCGGGGGAGGTGTGACCGCCCTCGTCTTTGGAAAAGGTGTCGAAGCCATTGCCTCTCAGTCATTCCAATATGGTGCTGACGAAGTCCTGCTCGCCGATGACCCCTCCCTGGATGATTATCGTGCTGAGCCATACGCCGCTTTATTGGCTAAATTAGCCGCAGAGTCTTCACCCGAAGTAATTCTCTTCCCCACTACCACCCGCGGGCGCGAGCTGGCCGCCATGGCCGCTATCGACCTGAACACCGGTGTCCTGCCAGACGTGATTGCGCTTGAAGTTGTAGACGGCTCACTCCTCGCCACTCGCCCTATATATGCCGGAAAACTGCTTTCTAAAGTTAAATGTCTCACTCGCCCACAACTTGTCACTTTCCGGGGGCGCGCTTTCGCCAAGCTGCCTCCAGAAGTTTCCCGCACAGGCTCTTTGACCAAGGTGAATCCCGTTATGAGCGAGGCGGATATTCCCACCAAGGTTGAATCCTACGCTGCCGGTGAAGCCGGGGTTAGTCTCAATGATGCCTCAGTGATCGTCTCAGGCGGTCGTGGGGTCTCAAACAATCCTAACCTCACCCCACCAGCCGGCCTGGATGAAAAACAAACGGAAATCTGGAAAGCTCAACAAGGTTTCAAGCTTATTGAAGACCTGGCCCAGGTTCTCCATGCCGCGGTTGGTGCTAGTCGCGCTGCCGTGGATGCTGGGTACATCCCTTACGCTCACCAGGTTGGTCAAACCGGCAAAGTCGTCACCCCAGATTTGTATATCGCCTGTGGCATCTCAGGAGCCATTCAGCATCAAGCTGGTATGCGGACGAGCAAGGTCATCGTTGCCATCAATCGCGATGCCGAGGCTCCCATCTTTAAACTGGCTCGCTATGGGGTTGTCGGGGACTTGTATGCAATTATCCCTGCACTTACGGAAGCATTTCGTAAGCGCTTGGGTAAATAAGGATAATATCAATTCCCCCATCGCGTCCACACTGAGAGAGTGGGGAAGCACGAATTGATCTGCCACATCCCGGATAACCGATTCGGGATGTGGCCGGTAAAAATATGGCAGAAAAATACCTCGATCAAAAGAATATCCTATTAGGCGTGACTGGCTCAATCGCTGCGTATAAAGCTGCGGACCTTGCCAGCAAGCTGACCCAGGCAGGCGCATTGGTGGATGTCATCCTTACCCCATCCGCTACCGAATTTATCACCCCACTTACCTTCCAATCGGTCACGGGGAGACCAGCTTTTACAGATAAAGCCCTGTGGGGTGCACAGGCTCACGTTCTGCATGTGGGGTTGGGTCATACCGCTGATATGTTCGTCATCGCGCCTGCCACTGCTAATACCATTGCCAAATTAGCCTATGGTTTGGCTGATAATCTGCTTGTTTTAACTGGGCTCTCCTTCGGTCCTGGTACTGTCGACCGGCCTCTCCTGATTGCGCCTGCTATGGATGGAGGCATGCTTAACCATCCTGCCACCCAGGAAAATCAGGAGCTATTGCGTCAGCGGGGTGCAATCATCATCGGTCCAGAAGTCGGGCATCTCGCCTCCGGGCTGGAGGCACGTGGGCGCATGACCGAACCAGCAATTATCCTCGGGCATATCCGCTACCTGCTTACCCGTCGCGGTCCCCTGCAGGGTCGTCGGGTGGTGGTCACCGCAGGTGGCACCCAGGAATCCATCGACCCAGTCCGCTTCATCACCAACCGCTCCTCCGGTAAACAGGGTTATGCTCTCGCTCAAGCCGCTGTAGATGAGGGAGCTGAGGTCACGTTGATCTCTACCCCTGTTTCCCTCGAACTCCCACCAGGTGTAGACCTGATCCAGGTAACCACAGCTGCTGAGATGGAATCTGCAGTGCTGAAGGCCTGCACAAAGGCAGATGCCCTGCTTATGGCAGCTGCAGTTTCAGACTTCAGACCCACCCAGATTGTAGGGCATAAAATCAAAAAGACTTCCGAAATACCGATTATTGAGCTGGAACGCACCTCCGATATCCTCTTGTCTTTATCAAAACAACGGCTCCAATCGGGAACTCCCAAAGTAGTGGTCGGTTTTGCGGCCGAGACCCAAAACCTGCTCGCCAATGCTGAAGCGAAGCTCAAATCCAAGCATCTGGACCTCATAGTAGCCAATGACGTCAGCAGTCCTGAATCCGGTTTTGGTGTGGATACCAACCAGGTGACCTTGCTTCTCTCGGATGGGCGGACATTTCCTCTACCCTTATTGGCTAAATCCGAGGTTGCTGAAAGGGTCATCGCTGAGGTCATTAAATTACTTAAAGAATAAATCCATACGCCAGGCTTGGGCGTAATGATAATTAATCGGACTGGAGGCAGAGATGAAGCTAAGAAATGCCATCACTGATATTCCTGGTATCCAGGTCGGGCATGCTCAGGACGAAGAAGCCCTCACCGGTTGTACTGTCATACTTTGTGAGAAGGGTGCTGTCGGTGGTGTCGACCAGCGTGGTGGTGCCCCTGGCACGCGTGAGGTTGATGCCCTGCACCCCATGCATTTGGTTAGCAAAGTCCATGGCATCACCCTTGCAGGCGGCTCAGCTTTCGGTCTGGAAGCTGCCACTGGTGTCATGCGCTACCTCGAAGAGAAAGGCGTCGGCTTCGACACCCATATCGCCAAGGTTCCCATTGTCCCCGCAGCCATATTGTTCGATCTGGGGATTGGCAAAGCTAATGTACGCCCGGATGCTTCCATGGGTTACCTCGCCTGCCAGAATGCTTCATCTGATCCACCTGCGGAGGGCAACGTCGGAGCTGGTACCGGTGCCACCGTCGGTAAGATTCTAGGGCCGGGTCAATGTATGAAATCCGGGATTGGTACCGCTAGTCTGGAGATTGGTGCGGGCGTGGTCGTTGGCGCCATTGTCGCTGTCAATGCTTTTGGAGATGTCACCGACCCCTCCACCGGGCAGATTATTGCCGGGGCACGTTCAAAAGACGTTGGACCACTCCATATCGGTGCCCATGGTTACTTTGCCGATACTATGCAGGTCATGCAGACCCTCATCGGGCGGACGGCGCTAGGTTTTAGCAGCCGTGGCAACACCGTCATCGGTGTGGTCGCCACCAACGCAAATTTGGATAAGGAAGCTGCCAACAAGGTCGCCCAGATGGCCCATGATGGTCTGGCTCGCACTATTCGCCCTGCTCATACTATGCTGGATGGTGACACCATCTTTGCCCTCGCCACCGGTGAGCACACTGCCGATGTGAACATCGTCGGTGCTTTTGCTGCTGAGGTATTTGCCCAGGCTATCTTGCGCGCGGTACGGGCCGCTAAACCTATCGCAGGGATACCGGCAATCGCCCAGTGATCTATACCGGCTATCTCTTCAACTTTTGACTTATTGCCATTGCCCTAAACAAAACCGATTTGGCTTTCTTCACCGCTCGGGAAGACTTTTTCTCGTCCTCCGCCGCATAATTGGCATCCCCCAGGATCATATTCAGCGCCTTCTCCACCCCATGTGGGATGATATCCCCCGCCATCCCGTAGCCAATGCAGTCATACCCCACCAGATAGAGCCCCGGAATGGGTGACAAGGGGTCTAGCCGCTGATCCCCACTCTGTCCCAGCCGGTGCGCCATCTCGGCTGTCCACATGCCGCGGAAGAACATCGGCACCTGCAGCTCCACAGCCTGGTCTAAATTCGGGAAAATCTCTGCCAGCTGTGCTTTTACGATCTCCAGCTCATGCTTCAGGTTATACGGTGGCTGCATCACCCAGAACACGTCCAATATGTGCTTACCCGCTGGGGCAAGCTTCGGGTCGAAGAAGGTTGGTGCGTAGCTGTTCAGGGTGCGCTCCCAGCCCATAGCGTGCAGCAAGGAATGTTCCTTGCCGAGTAATGCCTCATTCAAACCCAAAACCAATGCAGCCACTACTGCTGGAACTGCCTGTCTCAGATGTGTTACGTATTCTTTTGGCAGATTCTCTTCGCCAATCAGCTGGATCAGTCGTTTAATTCCTGCATTGTGTATCACCACGTCGGCTTTGATCGTACGACCATCTTTGAGCTTTACCCCCACTGCCCTGCCTTTTTTCAGCACAGTGGATTCAACTTTTGTTCGTGTAACAATCTCACCCCCGTGGAAGCGAATGACCCACTCCAATCCATTGACAATCGCTGCCGTACCACCAATGGCTGTCCCCCATACCGCCATTTGCTCCAGCGCATCCACAATAGCTCGCTTGGTCTCATTCGCTGAGAATGTGTCTACTGTTTGCGATGCAAAGCAGTAGGTAATGATCGTCTCTACGTACTTCACGTACTCTTCATTCCCTGGGAAATATTTTTCGATATATTGCCGGGCGGTCATGTCATTCGGATAGCTCACTGCCGGGTCATACATATCCGCGATCCACTGGTACACTTTAGACATCCCCCTCACCCCTCCCACTAGCGCCTCCTGCGCCTCATTCGTAGAAGCGTATCGTCGACCATCTTTGGTCACCACCCAATGCTCGCCCCGCGACTTCACGTCGTGGATGGTCACCCATTGAATGGGAGCATCCAGCTTTGTGCACAACTTTCCGATTCTGCTTTTGGGCCCTGGGCAGGTCCAGGCCGCAGTAGTGATGGCATAACCCTCATAATTAAGGTGGGTGTACTTGCCACCAATAAAACCAAGCTGTTCCAGTACCAGCACTTTTTTCCCTGCCCGCGCTAGACCAGCTGCGGTCATCAGCCCACCGATCCCAGCTCCAATCACAATCGCTTCGTAATTATTCTCCAGTTCGGCCGGTTTCGCTTCCAGCCATGGTGCAGAAAAAACATTATTCGGGCACAAGTAAAGGCATTCACCACATTCGGTGCAAAGATCTGCATCGATGATGGGCCAGGCATCCGTATCAATTTCCATTCTTATAGCTTTCGCAGGGCAGCCAAGCATGCAATAACTGCAGCCGCTACAACGGGATTTATCTATTTCAATCGCCATGTCTGCTCCTTACCAATAAACTATGAGTTAAGGTTTTGTTACTGTAGTGCTCATGCTACGTAAATTAAATATAAAGATAGGCAGGTTTGTCAGTGCGATGGCGATGAATGGTCCCATTGCCAGCATCCCAATTAATGCCACTTCTGGTCGCTGCAGGATGGTGATAGCCACCCCAAATGCAGTCAGTAACAAGGAAATATACAAGGTTAGTGGTCCATAGAAAATCAGCGCGGCTGATCTGCCTGGTTTCCCGATTCCATCTGCAATTTTGCGATAGATCAGGTTGATTACGAATGCCACTCCCAGCCAGCCCACGAAGTTCTGGATGGGTACCCCATTGGCTACATATGGTACGTAAGGTCCACCACCCACCCACGCCCACCATCCCTGGCTGACGGCAATCGGGTCGATCATCAAGTCCCAGGCGGTAGTAGCCAGAGCGCCGATGGCTGCTGCCCAGATGGGGGATGTTTTATACTTGAACAAGGGTGATAAGCTTGGCTCATGGGTGGAGAGCATGTCGCTGATACAGAACGCTGCGTACACAATCGGTTCCCAGGCTAAGGCTGCTAGCAAGGGTACTCCAAATATCGAAACACCGAGCATTGGGGTGTAATAATAATGCCCGAAAACCAGCCCAAAATTCACTCCCAGTGCTTCAGCGGTGAACGCTACCACGAATGAGAGCCCGAACATGAACAGGCTGCGCTTCCAACCTTTGGTCAAGACCGCGTGCCAGATCACAAATACGAGTAGTGCCCCCACATACCCCAATAGGAAATCCACCGTGAATGGGATCAGCATTCCGAGCAGCACATTCAAGATGATTAACACCATTGATATCACCGTCACCGCCACCAGATAGCGGAACGGTCCTCTTCCTACATCTACATTCTTCATCCTTATACTGCTCCTACACCTGGATTTGCTTTAGCCATCCGCCATTTGCATCTTTGGTTGCTCTTGCTTGAATAACGCCTCTACCACAATCCGCGGCATGCCTAGCACGAGTGCGGTGGTCAACTCTTTAAATGTTCTGTCACCCCTGATGACCTCAAATACTATCTGCTGCATGAGTGGACTCTTGCTTAAAAGGTCTGAGCATAGTTCTGGTAGTGCATAGACCGCTTTGGCAAACAGCCGGGCTGACAGTAACTGTGGGGTGATGGACGCGTTGATTAATGCAGTATAACCGCTCAGGTCAATCTCTTTGCTCTCCAGCGCATAATACATCTGCTCAGCCGCAATGCGCGCACTCACCACTGCGTACGATATGCCCTCCCCCATCCATGGGTCTGCCAGGTTGGCAGCATCTCCCACCAGCAGCACGCGTCCTTTGTGCAATGTTCGGGTTCGTCCTCCCAATGGGATTTGATGCCCCTGCATGTGTAATATTTTTGGATCTAGTAGCACGGCCTCACTGGCGATAAATTTCTCCAATGCCTTTTTGAGTCCGATCGCTTTACCCGGAATTGCCTTAAATACCCCCACTGAGAGGTGGTCTCGTTTTGGGAAGATCCATCCATATCCACCCGGTAGGGCACCAAAGTCGAAAGTGGCAAATGCACCTTGTGCTTCTAGGGATGCCGGTGATACCGCCACCTCTGCTTCAACCGCCACCCCTACCTCCCGGTCTGGTATTAATCCTACCGAACGCGCGACGATGCTGTTCACTCCATCCGCACCTGCCAGCATTTGGGCTTGCAGCTCCCCCTCAGTGGTAGTCACAACCACTCTGTCTCCCCGATCCTCCACCCTCACCACGCTGATCCCTTCGACTAATCGAGCCCCAGCTTGAACGGCCTGCTGGACGAGATAGTGGTCGAACCGGTCACGCATCACCAGCCAGGCGACAGGCCATCCCAACTCAACCTTGAGCAGTTGCTGCCCTGCAAAAGTCACCACACCCCCCACTGCCTTCTGCTCGAACACCGTACTCGCATCAAAGGGCAGATTCTGCATCGCTTTCCAGGTCACCCCACCACCGCAGCTTTTATAGCGCGGCAAGGTTGCTCTTTCCAGGATCAGCACATCCAATCCGCGTTTTGCCAGCAAGTACGCTAGCACAGCTCCTGCAGGTCCTGTCCCTACGACGATCACATCATGCACTTTCATCTTCTCCTGACCGGAATTCACGACCAGAGTCTTGCTATTCCAGTTAACACCCAGAATTCAATTTAGAGACGCCTCGTTATCAACCTAACGAGGCGTCTTGTATCTCAAGTCTTTAGATATTTTTCAAACCACCTCAGGATGTGATTAAGCCTCGCGATTCTGCGATCAGTCCGGCCGGACCGGGATAACCCATGGAACTCATCTGGGAAGCGCACCATCTCGCTATCCACACCCAGCTTCTTTAACGCCACAAATACCTGCTCGCCTTGTTCGATCGGGCATCGCAGGTCATTTTCATTGTGCAGCACCAGTGTGGGTGTGCGGGCGTTACCGATGTAAGAAATTGGCGAGTGTGTCAAAAAATTTTCCAAGTCTTCAAAGGGCGGCTTGTTCCCCAGCTCCATCTGGAAAATCCAGTTGAGATCACTCGATCCCCACATCGAGACGAAGTTGCTCACACAACGCTGGGTGACCGCTGCCTTGAACCGTTGGGTGTGCCCGATGATCCACACTGTCATATAACCACCATAACTCCCGCCAGTCACCCCCATCCGCTTCGGGTCGATATACGGCTGTTTTTCCATGGTATCAGCCCACGCCATCAGGTCGGCATAATCCACATTACCCCAGTCCCCATAGATTCCCTTGGCATGCTCTTCCCCGTAGCCCCGTCCCCCGCGTGGGTTGGTGAAGTAGACTACGTATCCATGTGCCGCCAGGTAGTAAAACTCGTGCATGAAGAACTTGCCGTATTGGGTTAATGGTCCTCCGTGTATTTCCATGATCGATGGGTATTTCTTGGATGGGTCAAAGCCCGGTGGCTTGAGGATCCATCCCTGCAAGTCATTCTTGTCGGGTCCTTTAAACCACACTTCCTCCACCTGACCCAGGTCGATTCCATTTAGCACCCTGCGGTTGAGCCGCGTCAATTGCCGCTCTTTTCCACTTGCCACCTCACGCACGAGTATCTGCACTGGGTCGTTGATCCGCCCGTAAAAATAAGCCAGGTGTTTCTGCTCCCGGTCGAAGGTAAATGATCCCACCACCCCGCCTTCGCCTATCTCATCCCGCAGGCTATCCCCTCTTACCGAGATGGAGGCGAGCTTCGAGCTGCCATGCAAGACCGTATTGAAATACAAGCGCTTGCCATCTTTAGACCAGGTGGGAGCCATTCGCTCTGGTACACCCACATCGTTGATCGTGATGGAATCGACGTGCAGGTCATACTTCTCAGTCAGGTTGCGTGGTGGCTTGGATCCATCTGCTGGCACAATCCACAAGCTGGCGTTCTTATACGATAACCCCTCCCCTTCCGAGCCGAGGTATGCGATAAGCTCGCTATCGGGTGAAAATGAGGGTTGATATTTTTCGCCTAACGGCCCATTAATCTTACGCAATTTCCCACCCGTTGCTGGCATGACGAATATGTCCCAGCGGTCGGGCGTGAGATCGGGATTCTCGCTGCGATTTGAGCTGAAAACGATCCACTTCCCATCTGGTGACCAGGTGGGGAAATGCTCATCATAAACCGCGTCCTCGATGAGCTGCCTGGCTCTTCCCGAACGGGCATCAACCGTCCAGATGTGGGTACGCTCGTGAGGCAGATAGCCGTATCCATCCAACTTGTAGAATAGCCGGTCGTATTGGCGTGAGACCACACCCAGCTTCTTTTTTTGCTCGTCCTTCTGACGCTCAAGTGTTTCAGCATCCAATTTGCGTACTGTACATAATAACTGCTTCCCATCCGGCGACCAGCTCAGGTCTCCAATCTCACCATCGATCTGGGTCAGACGTCTCGCCTCCCCACCCAAAAATGGGATCAGGTAGATTTGTGCTGGTTTTTCCTTATCCCCCCGGTCTGAGAGGAAGGCAATCTGACTTCCATCCGGTGACCAGCGACCAGTGCCATCATGCTGGTCACCTGTCGTAAACTGTTTGGGTGCTCCATTTGTAGTCGGTGTCACCCATAAGTTGGTGTATTTCTTTTCGGTTTTTCTGTCCACCCGTTGAACAGTGTAGACCACATGTTGTCCATCCGGCGATATGCGTACGTCCGATACGGTATTGAACTGGTACAGGTCTTCTGCCGTGATGGTTCGTAATTTGCGGGCTGCCATAATAATCTCCATGTTGTAGGTTTAATCGTTTAGTTGCACGAATAATTTTAACACGCAATCCCATTTGAATGCCTGTACGAATTGGGGTATGAGCAGAGTGAATATGGTTCTATGCAACCTCTGCCCTTGATTATCGTATATCTAATCAGCATAGCAATCACACAACAATAGCTGCAAAACGCAGGAAAATCGGATGTTGGAGTGTTATATTCAATAGAAAGGAGCTTGGCATGGGTATCATAAAATTTATAATTGGGATTATCGGGGGTGTTCTGGGATTGATATTCGGCGTCATTGGGCTGGCCATTGGTCTGGTGCTTGGTATTCTTGGATTGATCATCGGCGCTATCCTCTTCGCCCTGGTGGTTGTCGGTTTGGTTCTGCTCATTCCACTCGCGCCTATCTTGATCTTGTTAGCCATCATCTTTTAGCCATTTCCAATTAGCATTCACTCTACATCGCGATAAAGGGGCGGACGGTGTCCGCCTCTTTATCATTTATTTCCCCTTATTTTCCATTTTCAAGTCATATAAGTTATTCTTCCCCCTTGTATAATTAGACTATTATGGTCTAATATACTTTGTTGTTTTGTGCAACGTTTTTACCAGCAATTATCTGCGTATATCTGCGGGTAAAAATTTTTTCTTATAACTGTGTGTATCTGTGTTGGAGGGCGAATTCTTTACTCACTATCTGTGGTTGATTTTGTAGTTTATGCAAGGAGGTAATTCATGTCTGTAACACCCGCCCCTTCCCAAGAAATAATTGACCAATTTGTTGGTAATGCCCATGGAAACCTTGCCATCGTCAAGGAGCTGCTTGAAAAATACCCGTCTATGGTTGGTGCCAATGCCAGCTGGACCGAAACTGCTGTTCAAGCCGCTGCTCAAACTGGTCAGGTAGAGATTATCAATTATTTGGTAGATCACGGCGCAGACTATGATATTTGCACCGCTGCGATGCTCGGAAATCTGGATTGCCTGGATGATTTTTTAAAAGAGGACCCCAATCTGCTGCATGCCCGTGGTGCTCATGGCATCCCAGTCTTGTACTTCCCGGTTATCCACGCCCATATTGAAGTTGCTGAATACCTGCTGGTACATGGCGCCGACCCAAATGCTGCCTCTCCGGGTGGGATTACCCCTCTCCATGGTGCTATTATGTTCAACCAGCCCAAGATGGCGCGTTGGCTGCTCGATCATGGTGTGGATCCGAATCCAAAATATGACAATAAAACACCATTGGCAATGGCACTTGAGAAAAAGCAATCCGAACTGGTCGGGATATTACGCTCGTATGGTGGGATTAAATAAATTTGTGATTATCGCCCAGTGAATTTGTAATCCAATAGTTCACAGTATGCTGGACGCAATAAAATCTCGTCAGTGTACCGTATTATCGCGGCTGCCTCAGGCAGTAGCATCTTTCCACCCCTCACCGTCACCTGACCATCATTTAGGATATCGCGGTAAGTACCATCATGCAGGCTGACCATGATGTAACCATTCTTGCCGCTTGTATTGAAGATCCCATATAAATTCTTCCCCGGATACTCCCACACCGCCTGGATGGCTGGATCAGCCTGTACCACAACGAACTTCCCCTCCACTTGTGCCGGATCTTTTTTAAGCTTCGCCAGCTTGATCAGAAGCGGTTGCAACGAATAATCACCCCAATCAACTTTGTCGATATCAAAGAGTGAAGGAGTATGTTTGGTGCCAGATTCCTGACCCCCATAGATTAGGAAGGGTCCCTTGTTAAATGCCTCAAAGGCAGTCCATGCCATGCCTTGTGCTCGGCTTGGAGCTAGGCGCATGATACGTGCCTGGTCATGGTTTTCCACGCAGCGCATCTTGACGTAATTCTGCGGGTAGATGCAATCCTGGTAGCGCAGCATCTCGATATACCGCCGCACTGGCACTTTCCCCTGCACTGCCAGTTGCCAGATCGGCCAAATATCATAATCATAGGTCATATCGAAGGCTGCATACAGCTCACTATCCGAAAGACTGGTTAACTTATTCGCCCGCCGCTCCCCAACGAAGCTGGCATGTACTGACTCAGCCAGCCAGATCACCCCTGGCTTAGTCTTTGCTATCTTTGCTCGCGCTTGCAGCCAAAATTTCTGGGGGACCAACGATGCCACATCACAGCGAAACCCATCCACCCCAAACTCCACCCACTCTTGTAGTGTCTCGATCAAGTAGTCACTCATTCCCCGATTGGGGTGTTTCAAATCAATAACGTCACTCCATTCCGGCACTGTGGTTATTGGTTTGCCACTCTCATCTTGGTAAAAGTATTCGGGGTGCTCTTTCACCAGAACAGAATCATGAGCTGTATGGTTATATACCACGTCGATCATTACCTTCATTCCCCGCTCATGGGCTTGTTGGATCAGTCGGGTGAAGTCCTTCTTCGTTCCATACTCCGGATTTACTTCCCGATAGTCTCTTATCGAATATGGGCTTCCCAGGCTGCCTTTTTTATCCACCAAACCGATCGGGTGGATCGGCATGAACCATAAGATATCCACTCCCAAGGTGTGCAGACGGGGTAAATCCTTCTCCACATCGCTGAATGTGCCATGTGCGCCATGATTCCTCACGTAGATTTCATAGATAACCAGACTGCGGTAGTTGGAGGGAGTGTCACTCGCCATGATGTAGTCCTCTAAGTTCTAAACAGGGTGGTCGGACATGCATAATTGTACTCGATACCACAATCCAAGGGTTCCAGCCAGGGGTGAGCTTAATACTATATTTCTGTATACATTATTCACATCTCAAGATATCTGGACTTGCTTCCCTCGTGACGGAGCCTCATACGAGGCTGATCCATGTTATAATTTATATACACTATTAAGGTCGGGTTTATCTGTTTTTTGGAATTCATCAATGCATAGAAAGGGAGAAATATAGCATGGACTCTTCACACCCCAAGGTTATAACTCATCAAAGCTAGATCAAGTAAATAAGTAGGTTGTGTCTATGATGCCCATATTCACCCGAAACCTATCCATAGTTTTCCTCCTTCAAGGAACATGCATCATCCAGTAAGTCAGGTCTTGACATAGAACATACGTTCTGGTATAGTATATGCTACACAAAAAGGATGGAAAATATGACTCCTTCAGCCATTCGCCAGGTTCAGCGTTACGTGTCTCCACCCAAAAGGGAGGAGTTCAATCATAAGGTCTGGGCCCTCGTCCGCCAGATCCCACCCGGGAAAGTCTCCACCTATGGCAGAATCGCTGCCCTTCTGCCCACACCTCCTGGGATGGATGTGAAAGCTTATTTGGCATTCGGTGCTCGTTGGGTAGGAGGTGCAATGGCAGCCTGCCCTGAGGGTGTTCCCTGGCAGCGTGTGATCAACTCACAGGGCAAAGTCAGTCTCCGCCCGGGTGGAGGCGGTGTCGACCAGCGCGAGCTGCTTGAAGCGGAAGGTATAATATTTAACGAACATGATCGCGTCGACTTGAAAATCTATGCCTGGGAAGGTCCAGCCGAAAACCATTAATTGAAAATACATCCTCCATTTGATATCCCTGGAGATTTTATAATGTCTACAAATTATCCTATCAACCCGCGCGTTCGCGCCTATGGTAAAGCTCGCATCGATATTGCTGAGCGCGCTAAAAACCCATCCGATTGGGAAAAATTATGGAAGCCTCCATCGGCTTCTTATCCGTTTGTCTGGGGGGAATCTTGGAAGCAGTGTGTGGAATACCGGGTAGATGATTTCGCCGCCGAAGTGGGTTTCTTCATCGACGTTCTTGGCCTCCCCGTCAATGCTTTCGACCCGGGTTATGCTATGTTCACTTCCCCACAGCGTGATTTCTTCTTTGCCGTTGTACCCGCTCCTCATGCCGAGCAGTCCACCCCTCCGGAGGCTATCCGCCTCCAATTCATGGTTAAAGATATCATGGCCACCACCTATGAGCTGGAACAACGTGGGATTTCCTTTGAACAGCCTCCTCAACCCCTTCGCCCAGGCTCAACCCTGTCCATCGGTTACTTTCGCACTCCACATGGTATTTGCATCGAGCTTTGGGGGATGGCTAAAGCCGCTACCTCATCCGATGTGAAGATGAGTTTGCCAAAAAATCATGCTGATGGGGATGAGCATGATGATGAGGATGACACCGAAGAAGGTGGTTTTGGTGATGATGGGGATGAAGACGAACACGTCGAAGACGAGGGCGAAGACGAAGATGAAGAACCCGGTCAGGGAGAGGATGAAATTGGTGATGAAGACGGAGATGAGGAAGATTATGAGCTCTATGATGATGAAGACGATGATGAAGATGAGGATGAGCTCATCGAAGACGATGAAGATGATGAGGATGAAGATGAATCCGACCAGGTTGAATATTCTTCCTCAATAAAATCAAACTCTCAAAAAACCAATCTTTCTAATCACCCCGCATTACTCCAAGATGTCAAATCCAAATTGCCAGATAAACCAGATGGAAAGCAAAAAGTGCTTCCTTTTGAATATATCGATCTTGATGCCACCTGGTAGTCTGGATTTGTGTCGATTTGTTTTTTTGAGGAACGAATAAGATGACCGCACCCAATCACACATCAGGCTTTGCCCCAGTTTATAAAGGAAGTTTATATTACGAAGTCGCTGGTTCCGGGCGATCGGTCCTTTTGATCCATGCCGGCGTAGCTGACTGCACCATGTGGAACGATCAATTCAATCTCTTCAGACAATCTTATCGGGTCATCCGTTATGATATGCGTGGTTATGGCAAATCCCGCACCGAAACCACAGAGTTCTCCAACCGCCAGGATATCCTCAACTTATTTACACATCTTGGGGTTGAGCAAGCCTGCGTGGTCGGCATCTCTCGCGGTGGGCAAATTGCCATCGACTTCACCCTTGAGCATCCCGAGTGTGTCTCCGCTTTGGTTCCTGTGGCTGCCGGTGTGAGTGGATATGACTACCAGCCCGGGGATAGTGAACAAGCCAGGCATGAGATGGAGCTTTTCACTCATATGGATGAATTGTGGGAGAAAAAGGCTTTTGATGAGCTTGCGGATCTCGAAGTGCATGCCTGGGCAGATGGTCCATCCCAACCCGTCGGGCGCGCTTCTCCCCAAATTCGCGACTATATTCACAAAATTGTCCTGGCGAATTACAACCGCCAGGATGGTCACGCCACTCCACAACCGTTGGTTCCCCCCGCCGGTAACCGCTTGAGCGAGATTCGCGTCCCTACCCTGGTTCTGATTGGCGAATATGATGAGCTCGCTACACGGGAGGTCGCGGATGCTCTTGAAAATAATATCACCGATGCTCGCAAAATTGTATTTCCAGGCACTGCTCATATGATCCCATTGGAACAGCCTCAGAAATTTAATGAGGTGTTACTAAACTTCTTGAACGAGGTGATGTAGCATGACCACTTTCCATCCACTTACTCCCGAACGTTGGGCTGATTTTGAAAAATTATTCGGTCCGCGAGGTGCCACCGGAGGTTGCTGGTGTATGTATTGGCGCCTGCCTCGCACTCAATATGAGGAACAACATGGAGAGCTTAACCGCCGCAACATGAAAGCCCTGGTTGACTCTGGTAACATTCCTGGTATCTTAGCTTATTCTGGAGATGAGCCAGTTGGCTGGTGTTCCATCGCCCCTCGTGAAGAATTCTCCACCTTAGGTCGCTCGCGAATTCTTAAACCTGTTGATGATCAGCCTGTCTGGTCGGTGGTGTGCTTCTTTATCAACCGCGGCCAACGTCGCAAAGGTCTGACCGTTCAGCTACTGAAAGCTGCTGTTGAATATGCCAGGGCAAATGGAGCCAGGATCGTCGAAGGTTATCCAGTTGAACCTAAAGACGGACAAGCCCCAGATGTCTTTGTATATACGGGATTATTTTCAGCTTTCAAGGAAGCTGGTTTCATCGAAGTTATACGGCGCTCTGCAACCCGTCCAATCGTGAGGATTACTCTGTAAATAAAAGTAATAAGGGAGGAAATATGACCATCGTTCGTCCAATTAGCCTTGCTGGCACCCTCGATTTAGCTGCTGAAGCATTTTTCTATCATAAACCCATCCCAGCCACTCATCGCCAGGAAACTGCCTCGATGCTCGTCAGCCGCCAGATCCATTCTGGATCAAATTCCGGGTTCTTTATCCCATTCACCGCCGAAACGGAGGTTGAATCCAGGTTATTTTCCGGCGAACGCCTAATAACAGAATTTGCCCGCAGTCATATTCAGCTCATCGAATCTGCCAGGGTACTTAAGTTGCTTATTGTGGATAACGATGCCGTCACTCAGTCCGTCCGGATCGCTGATCAACGTATGAGCACATATTGTTATAGTCAGTTTTGCCCCAAAGGGGAGTGTAAATCTCTCACCATTGCCTATATGCGTTATTTGACCTCATGCGATGTGAAAGACGCAATAACTCGTCTTAATTCCCTTCTATCTAAGTTGACCAGTTACCGTGATGGTAAAGGCAAATGGAGTGGCTTCCCATATTACTATACGTTGTTGATGCTTTCTGAACTTCAAGATCCTTTAGCTAACCAGGAGCTTCAGTATGCTGCCCCGCTGTGTGAAAAACAGCTTGGGCAAATCGGGTCTACAGATCCAATCTCAATCAGACGCCAGGCAATTTTAACTAAGGCACTCTCGAGGAATTGACATGAAACCTACTCGCTGTTTCTGGGCTAACACCGATGACCCTCTCTACCAGTCTTATCATGACCAGGAATGGGGTGTTCCTGTCCATGATGACCGCTTATTGTTTGAATTTCTCATCCTGGAGGGTGCTCAGGCTGGTCTCAGCTGGTACACCATCTTGCGCAAGCGTCCTAATTACCACCTGGCTTTTGATGGTTTTGATCCCCAAAAAATTGCTCAATATGATGAGCAAAAGGTGTCAGAGCTTCTGGCAAACCCTGGGATTATCCGCAACCGTCTCAAGATCAATGCTGCCATTCGTAATGCCCAGTCCTTCATAAAAATTCAACAGGAGTTCGGTAGCTTCGATGCTTACATGTGGCAGTTCGTCGGGGGTAAACCCATCATCAATTCTTGGACTAGTGGTCATGAGATTCCTGCTGAAACTGATCAATCCCGTCAGATGAGCAAAGACCTGCTCCAGCGAGGTTTTCGTTTCGTTGGTCCCACCATTTGCTATGCTCACATGCAGGCGGTTGGCATGGTGAATGACCATACCACGGATTGCTTTCGCTACCAGGAGATCCTCAATCTATTAAAGTAAGTATCATCGAATTAATATATGCGAATCTCCACAGATAATATTATGGACCACTCGGAAGTCATCCATAGTGCTCAAGAATTTCCTCGGAAACTTGAAATCAGCCATTCGACCATTATCCGTGCAGATCCTTTGCGCGTCTATCTTGCTCTGGCTACCTCTAAAGGTCTTGATGCCTGGTTCACAAGTGGAGCTAGTGTAAATGCTCAACCCGGTGGGGAAATCCATTTCCGGTGGGTGAACTGGGGGCCAGATCATGTATTGACAGAGGATGGAGGTCCAGTACTGGAAGCCATCCCAGGGGCACGCTTCGTTTTCCAGTGGCACCCCGACCTTCCGGATTATGCTACAACGGTCGAGATAAACTTCCTGGCTAATGAAGATGGTACAATTGTAAGCCTTCACGAATATGGGTTTGCCGATAATGAATCCGGTTTCGCCGCCATGATAAATTGCGCTACCGGCTGGGGGGAGGCACTCACACTGCTGAAGTTCTATCTTGAACACGGATTGCATTATTATTAATGAGGACTATGGACTTAAATCAGCTTGTTATCCGCCCATTCTCACCAGACCAGGATATCCCCCGGGTGCTATCCTTACTCACCGCTGTAGAAGCAGCTGACCATGAAGGGATTGAGATCAATGAGCAAGCTTTACAAGCACAGCTCAATCTTCCCGGGTCTGATCCGGTTAAGGATCGCTGGGTGATTGATGCGCCTGGTGAGCCACCATCGCTGATGGCTTCAGCCCTCGTCAGGCTCTCCCCCGGGGCAACCCTCGCAGACGCCAATATCATCGTCCACCCCAATTGGAGGCGCTATGGAGTAGGAAGCAGTTTGTTGACTAAAGTTATTGAGCGTGCTTATCAGCTCAATGCTAGTGCTATTCAAATCTATGCTAATACCAGGCATCCTGCTGCGCTTGGTTTCTTACAAAAGCATGGTTTCGACTCTCAGGGTGCCTACACCGAATTGCGCCTCACCGAAGACGCCCATCTGCCCCCAGTGATTTGGCCATATGGATACGCCATGCGACCTTACTCTGAGGTTCAGGATCTTTCCATCCTTACTCAGGCAATGAACCTAAGTTACATTCCCCTATGGGGTCATCGTGAGGTCAGTGAAAACGAGATGGACTCCTGGTTGCCCGATTTTGACCAGCAAGGTCTCTTCCTTGTATTTTCCGAAAAGGGTAGGGTGATTGGTATCAGTCGAGTGGAACCATCACCCGCGCGGACATTGAAAAACGGGGTACCTACTGGCTATATCGATGCCCCCGGGATAGTTCCCCAACACCGCCGCCTTGACCTGTACCGCGCCTTGGTGCTCACTGGCATCCGTTGGCTTCGTGACCAGGGTCAAACAACAATTGAGATGGAATCGTGGGGTGATAAGTTGGAGGTTTTAAAAATGTATCGCGAGCTGGGGTTTAAGGATAAGCGCCAGCTGGCTTGTTATCAGCTTAAATTACCTTCGAGTTATGAAATCGATTAACCTCCCTCTCCTTAACAAACGAGAGCCGGGTACGCCACTGCCGGCTCTCTTTAAAAGGAGGAGAAGAAGAGAAATCGCCCTACAGCTTACATCATATCAAATACCTGCGCATCGTGCTTGACGGGTAACCTACGATTACCCTACGCTTTACCAACAATATTGAGAGTAGAGTACAAAAATACTATGGATTTTGCAATCCGTACCGAAAAACTAAGTCGCACATATAAGATCCGCGGTGGAAAGAAATCCGAACCCCGTTCGTTGGTTGCCCTCACCGATGTCAACCTGGAAATTCAACCCGGCGAGTTGTTTGGCTTGCTAGGACCCAATGGTGCTGGCAAGACGACATTGATTAAGATTCTTACCACCCTGCTTGCACCCAGCACGGGTCATGCCTGGGTTGCGGGTTATGATGTCGTCGACGAGCCCGAAAAAGTCCGTCCTCGCATCAACATGGTTTCCGGTGGTGAAGCCTCAGGCTATGGCTTACTCACGGTCCGTGAGAATTTATGGATGTTCTCCCAATTCTATGGGTTATCTTCCTCAGTCGCCAACCAGAATATTAAGCGCCTGCTTGAAGTAGTCGGTCTCTCTGATCGCACAAACACCAGGTCTTCCGACCTGTCGACCGGCTTGCGCCAGAAAATGAACATCGTCCGTGGATTTATGACCGATCCGGATGTGCTTTTCCTGGATGAGCCCACGCTGGGTTTAGATGTTGGGGCTTCACGCGAAGTTCGTCATTTCATCCGTTCTTGGGTGGATAATAACCCAACACGTACCCTGATGCTGACCACTCACTACATGGTCGAAGCAGATGAATTGTGCGATCGGGTAGCCATTATCAACCAGGGGCGCGTGCTGGCATGTGATTCACCATCCAATTTAAAACGAAATCTGCAACAAGAAGCTATCTTCCACCTGGAAGTCAGTCCATTCAATGGTAGCTTAACCTCTGAGAGATTCGAAGCTCTACCTGGGGTTTGTAAAGCGGTACACCAACCACAGGATGGCTTTGATTTGCTCGACCTCATATTGGATGAAGAGCAAGCCCTTACAGGCGTGGTCAACACCCTTAATAGTGCTAATATCCGTCTGCTCAACCTGCAAAAGAACGAACCCACCTTGGAAGATGTATTTGTCAAGCTTGTTGGGCAGAGCATGGAACAGGTTGAGCAGAAAGGGGATGCGGGTGAGCAATAACCCTTATTCACCCTCGCAGGTCCTTCCTCACCATGATGGGATTCAACCTTCTGATGGTGGGCATTTGCACAAGAATAGTGGCTGGAGGTTATATCTCCAGACCGTGATTGCTCGCTCCTACCCGCGCGTCGTTGGTCAGATGCGTGATGTATCTTGGATGTTTTTTGACACCCTACTTCCATTGCTGTCAGTTTGCACGTACGTGTTCGTTTACCGCGCAATACATGCTCCTGAAGACTATATCGGTTTCGTCGTCGTCGGTGGAGCAATGATCGCATTTTGGATGAATGTGCTGTGGGGAATGTCCAGCCAGCTTTATTGGGAGAAGGAACAAGGCAACCTGGCGTTATATATAATGTCACCCTCATCGTTGATGGCGATGTTACTTGGCATGGCACTGGGTGGCTTGTTTTCAACTTCCTTGCGTGCATTGATGATCATCGTCTTGGGTAGCTTATTTTTCAATGTTCAATATGCAATCGCTAGCTTTAGCCAGCTTTTCGCAGTCTTTATCCTGGCGATGGTCGCACTATATGGGCTGGGCATGATGACTTCTTCCCTATACCTCCTTCTCAGTCGTGAAGCCTGGCATATTTCCAACCTGGCTCAAGAGCCTGTCTACTTATTCTCAGGCTTTTACTTCCCCATTAAGAACTTCAGCTTCTGGATCTCCGCGGTCGCCTCCCTCATCCCTCTTACCATGGGCTTAGATGCCATGCGCCAGCTCGTTTTTAAGACTGGTCCAACTCTAGGATTCGTATCCGTGCCAATTGAGATTATCGTCTTATGTGTCTTGAGTGTCGTTTTCCTGATTGCCGCTCGTTTTATGCTCGCTTATATGGAAAAACTGGCTATCCGTGAAGGACGCCTCACCGAGAACCGGCGCTAAGGCACCACCGAGGCTTTCTATGCAATCCACCGATCTCCAAACCACACAAAATCCCTTATCCATCTATTCCCGCTCCTTCCGTGTTGCAGCCTGGTTGGGTTGGCAGATCGAATCTAACTGGACCGACCCCTTCCTTTTCGCCGTTTATTCCATTATCAAGCCACTCGCAGGCGCCGGCATTCTAGTCGTTATGTATAGTGTCATCACAAATGGAAACTTTGCCTCTCCCATCTTTTCTTACATTTACCTGGGTAACGCCTTCTATGTATATGTTGGGGCTATTATGTCTGGGATTTCCTGGGCTGTGATTGATGATCGTGAGCATTACAAGACGCTGAAGTATATGTACGTTGCACCTATCAATGTCCCAGCATACTTGATTGGACGGGGAGTTGCCAGATTTCTGGTGGCATCGATAACAGTCATAATTACCATTATTATTGGTTTTCTCTTCCTGCATGTGAATATAAACCTCGCGAGCATCAATTGGCTTCTCTTCCTGGTCTCGCTGCTGATCGGTGTGATCATGCTGGCTTTGTTGGGTTTGAGCCTTGCGGGGATCAGTCTTTTGATTGTAAATAATGTCTGGTTCATCGGTGATGCTGTTGCAGGAGCCCTTTTCCTATTTAGCGGTGCAATTTTCCCACTCGAAGTCTTGCCAGCTTGGCTTCGTCCAATCGGCTTCGCCATGCCTGTCACCTATTGGCTGGAATTGCTACGCCGCTCATTGGTCGGTCATATCGCTGAAGCCTTCCCAACATTACAAAGCTTAAGTAATCTCCAGCTCATCGGCATCCTTCTCGGCCTTACTGTTATATTCGGCACTATTTCATTCTTCCTCTTCCGTTATTGCGAACATGTCGCCCAGGAACGAGGCTTGCTCGACATGGTAACCAATTATTAACAAACGAATGGGTAATTTGACCTGCCCCTAATGTATAAACCTGATAATCCGTTAAAATCACCCTCCCACCAGATATTACCGCCGATATCTATTGGCATTCTTCCCTCCAGTCCGATTGGTCCGATATGGGTCGCGGTTTCAGGACGGGGACTCTTGATGGTCGATTGGAGTATGTCTCTAGCTGATTTTTCCCAGCAGGTAGAACGGCGCTTCCATACCGGTGTTGTTTATGATGAATCTCATACCTCTCAAGCGCTTCTTCAACTATCCGAATACCTGAGTGGCCACCGTCGCCAATTTACCTTGCCGTTGGATTTAACCGGGGTGACCCCATTCCAGTCGCAGGTACTGCGGCTCACCTCACAAATCCCCTACGGTCAAACCTCAACCTACAAGGCTATTGCTGAACAAGTGGGTAAGGTGAATGCCGCCCGTGCTGTTGGTCGTGTAGAAGCTACCAATCCAATCCCGCTCGTAATCCCATGCCATCGCGTCCTGGGTTCTGATGGATCTTTGCACGGCTATGGTGGTCCAGGTGGGATTAAATTGAAAGCATGGTTATTAAAATTGGAGCAATCCCAGGATTAAATAAAACCTGCGGGCGTAGTGCCCGCAGGAGATTTTTAACACCCATAATTACTCTTTAAAACCATATTTCTCAATGATTGCCTGGATGATATTACAGTCCTCTTCACTGACATTCGCAAATTGGTATCCCACATCATAATATTCAGGATTAATATCTGGCGCACACCAACGTGTGTTGGCAGTGAAAACAAGTTCATTTTTTTTGACGAAATCTTCCGGAAGCTTGATATGTAATTCCATCTCATTATTTTGATCGATCTTGCTCTCGGTCAGCACCATTGCGCCTTCAAGAGTGATATTCAACAAAGTCCCTATGATCTTCTCACTTTTTGAGTCATACACATTGGCAAATAAGAGCAAGTCTTTTCGTGGGTATTTTCTTCGTTCTAGCATGGTTTGCTCCTCAGCTTTAATTAACTCATAACCTGCTATAAGGATACCGGAAAAAGTGCCATTATGCAAGCACCAATCATGGTCGTAGATATATTTCATTCAATTCAAAGCAGAGCTTTGAATCAATTGTCGTCCGAAATGGTAAAATCATAACAACCCATTCTTTCATCGAAACGTTGAAACGTTTAGGAGACATTTATGCCTACCCCCATGATTATTGATGCAATTCGGACGCCCATCGGGTCATTGGGTGGCATTCTCGCTCACGTCCGACCTGACGACCTGGCTGCTCATGTTCTAAAAGCGATCATCACTCGAAACAAGCTGGACCCGGCTCTAATTGAGGAAGTATATCTCGGCTGTGCAAATCAAGCCGGCGAAGACAACCGTAATGTCGCCCGCATGGCCACCCTGCTGGCAGGTTTCCCTGTCGAAGTGGCGGCTGTCACCTTCAACCGTTTGTGCGCTTCCGGGTTGAATGCTGTTAATCAAGCTGCCCGTGCCATTCGCGCTGGTGAAGGGGAGGTCTTTATCGCTGGGGGGGTCGAAAGCATGTCGCGCGCTCCATATTCTGTTCCTAAAGCTGAACAACCCTTCGCTTTTGGTAATCTGACTGCTTGGGATACCGCCCTTGGGTGGCGCTACCCAAATCCCAGGATACAGGAGCTTTACGGTACTGAATCGATGGGTGAAACCGCTGAGAATATCGCCCAAATGATGCCAGAAATAACCCGTGAGCAACAGGATGCCTTTGCCCTGGCAAGTCATCAACGCGCCATCGCAGCTATAGATTCGGGTAAGTTTGCTGAAGAGATTATTCCGGTCAGCATCCTCCAAAAGAAAGGTGATCCTATTCTCGTTTCTACAGATGAGCGTCCTCGTCGTGATACGACGATGGAGTCTCTTTCCCGTCTGAGACCAGCTTTCCGCAAGGAGGGCACCGTCACGGCGGGTAATTCATCCGGTCTAAATGATGGCGCAGCGGCTGTTTTGCTGATGAGTGCTGATAAAGCTGCTGAGTTAAAACTAAAACCTTTAGCACGCATTGTTGCTTCAGCCGCAGCTGGCGTCCCACCTCGCATCATGGGGTTGGGGCCGGTCGGCGCGGTCCGTAAGGCTCTCGAACGGGCAAAAATAGGCTTATCAGATATAGGTCTGATTGAGCTTAACGAAGCCTTTGCTGTGCAATCTCTGGCAGTCATCAAGGAGTTGGGTCTGTCCCAAGAGATAACCAATGTTAATGGTGGCGCAGTTGCCTTGGGTCATCCCTTAGGCTGCTCAGGTGCACGCATCCTCACCACTTTGCTGCACGAAATGCGGCGTCGCGCTCCTGCTGAAAAACGTCCCTTCTACGGTCTTGCCACCTTGTGTGTTGGCGTCGGTCAGGGCGAAGCTACCATCATTGAATGGCTGGATTAAAACATTGGACGGGTTCATCAGAACCCGTCCACATAATCTAAGCAGGGGTTGATTCAGCCACCTTCTTGTGCCCGTCTTTGTCAAACAAGCGGGCAATCTCTTCCGGTGCATCCTTTCGGAACTGGCTTATATAAAGGTTGTAATAGAACCCCCTTCGCGCTAGCAGTTCTACATGGGTGCCGCGCTCGACAATCTCACCTTCATCCAGCACCAGCAACAGGTCAGCATTTCGTATTGTGCTCAACCGGTGAGCAATCACAAAGCTGGTCCGGCCTTTCAATAAGTTCTCCAAGGCTTGCTGGATCAACCTTTCAGTACGTGTATCCACACTGGAGGTCGCTTCATCCAGGATTAATATGCGTGGGTCAGAGAGTGCTGCCCGCCCAATGGCAAGCAATTGACGCTGCCCCTGGCTGAGTCCACTTCCCCGCTCGCCAAGTACCGTCTGGTACTTATCCGGCAACCGCTCGACGAAAGTATCTGCCCGTGCTAATTTTGCTGCCTCGATCACTTCTTCATCGGTTGCATCTGGTCGCCCAAAACGGATATTCTCCATCACAGTGTTGCTGAACATGAATGTATCCTGCAAGACAATCGCAATTTGCTCACGCAGAGATTTAGCCGTGACATCGCGTACATCCACATCGTCCACCAAGACTGCTCCACTCGTCACATCATAAAACCGAGGGATCAGGTTGATCATCGTGGTCTTTCCTGCCCCCGTCGGACCAACAATCGCAATGGTTTGCCCTGGTTCAGCAGTAAAGCTGATTTCACATAGTACTGGCTGATCCTCCTTGTAGGCAGCAGAGACGCTCTTGAACTCCACCTTGCCTTTGATTTGCGGAAGCACAATCGCATTGGAACGATCCTGCATTTCAAGTGGTACATCTAGTAAGCCAAAGATGCGTTCCGCACCTGCTACCGCGCTCTGGATATTTGTCCACAGGATGGCGATTTGTTGAATGGGTTGGTTGAATCGTTGCACGTAGACCAAAAATGTGATCACAAGCCCGAACGAGACCACCGTACCAAACAACGATTGGTTGTTCAACAATGCCAGCCCGCCCACCACGGTGACTATGGCCAGTGCAAGGTAACCCATCGCTTCTAGCGCTGGCGCTAGGGCACTGGTAAATGAAACCGCACGTACATTTGCATCCCGGTTGGCTGCGTTGATTACCTTGAATTGCTCGATGTTTTGGTCAGCACGATTAAACGCCTGAACTTCACGCACTGCCGAAATGCCCTCTTGCAGCTCGGCATTTACATTTCCAATTTCTGTCCGTGTGCGTCTGAAAGCTTTTCGCGCTTGCCCCGAGAACCAAATGGTTGCAATCGCCATCAGCGGTGTCACTGACATGCTGAGCAAGGCGAATGGTAAGCTTTGTGTGAGCATATTAATGGCTATCCAAACCAACAACAATATCCCGCTCGCCACGCTTACCAGGGCAAAGCTCACCACTTGCTGAATGGTATCCGTATCATTGGTGATTCGGCTCATCAAATCTCCAGCTTCATGATCCGCATAATAACTCAATTGGAGGTTATGCAAATGTTCAAACACTTCCGTCCGTAGCGTGCGTAGCATATGCTGGCCAACCCAGCTCATGGAAAAAAAGGTTAATCCCGTAAAACCTGATCCCATTGCATAAAGGATGATGATTAAGATAATCACCCTTCCCAAACCTGCCACCCGTTCTGCTTCGGTCATTTGTGTGATATCCGCAGTTGGTCCCGAGAAGCCTCCAGCCTGAAAAGCCATTTTTATGATTCGTTGGGTTAATCCTTGGGGTGCCTTACCCTGGGTCAGCCAACAGTTGGTCTCAGAGGCATTAGCTACCTGCCCAACCTGGGGTATGTTTGCCAAACTGCTTCCCCCGGTCGGGGCAATGAGGTAACAATCCACCAATTGTCCCGTAAGCTCCGGGTTGGTCACCTGTGCCCATGTTGCTGTAACCACACACACCACAGCAACGATCATCATTGGCCACCAGGGTCTGATATATCTTACGAATCGTCGTAATGTTTCACCAGATTTCTTAGGTTTAAGGGTTTCCCCTCCCATAATTTGACGTGGGTTTGCAAACATGGACTGCTCCTTCTACCATTCCAATAAAATACTTTTATGATATATATTTTTCCGTCTACGCAGACGCATGTATTGGTTCAACATTTTCGGAGGTCCCGCTTTCCTTAACAGAATCATCAATCAGCTGTGAGCAATAGATATCAGCGTAAATTTCACTTGTCTCAAGCAGCTCTTCATGCTTTCCTCGGGCGACAATCTGACCCTTATCCAATACGAGGATTTGATCTGCACTCATGACCGTACTGATACGTTGGGCGATCACAAAGCTAGTACGATTCTTCATCAGTAAATCAAGCGCAGCCTGGATCTTAGCTTCCGTTGCCAGGTCAACACTGCTGGTTGAATCGTCCAGGATCAGGATGCGTGGATTGAGCAATAAAGCCCGCGCAATCGCCACGCGCTGTTTCTGTCCACCGCTTAAGGTCGTGCCGCGTTCACTTACAGGTGTATCGTAACCATCCGGGAATGACATGATGAACTCATGTGCAGCCGCTGCTTTGGCAGCTTCCACAATTTCCTCCTTACTTGCATCCGATTTTCCAAATGCAATATTTTCACGGATGGTTCCTGAGAACAGGGTGCTCTCTTGCAAGACAATTCCTATCTGTGAGCGCAGTGAATCCAGGGTGACATCCCTGAGGTCATAACCATCGATGGTGATTCTCCCTTCACTTGGGTCATAGAAGCGCGGTAACAGGTTAATAATCGTGGTCTTTCCTGAGCCCGTTGCCCCAAGCAGGGCGATCCTCTGCCCAGGTAACGTTTCGAAGCTGACGTTTTTTAATACTGGCTCACCACTTTGAAAATAACGAAAGGTCACATCTTCAAACTTAACCTCACCTCTCACAGCAGGTAGCGCGATCGCATTTGACTTATCCGTCACATCGTTTTTAGCATCCAGGATCTCAAATATGCGCTTTGCTGAAGCCGCCGCTTGACCGAATTGCGTGATGATGAACCCGAATTGTGCGACCGGCAAGAACAGATACACCAGATATAGGCTGAACTCTTGCCATTCACCCAAAGTAAGTGTGCCATGGATGATCTGTTGGCCTCCTGCGTAGAGCGTTGTTGCCTGTCCGAGGTTGGCAACCAAAAATACCAGCGGCATCAAAAATGCAAATAAACGCGAGATGCTAATCTGCTGGTTCATCAAATCGCTAGCCGAATCTTTAAACTTTTTCTGCTCACTTTTCTCTCTCGTAAATGCCTTGACCACTTTTATCCCTGCAAGGTTTTCCTGCAGTATGGTGTTCAATGCAGATAGTTTTATCTGTACTTTGGTGAAAAGCGGTTGGCTGATGGTCCCAAAGATCATGAAAAGGATCAGTGATACCGGCAAGATCCATATCGTCACCAGCGCCAGTTGAACATTAGTGGTGAAGAGAATTACCAGGGTGGCGCTCAGAAGAACAATGGCACCAATTAGCTGCAATAATCCCTGTCCAAGAAAGAGCCGTACTTTTTCTATATCATCAGTCGCTCTGATCATCAGCTGCCCGGTCTGATTGCGATCGTGATATGAAAATGATAAACGTTGGATCTTGGCAAATAAGTCATTCCGGATCTCAAAAGCCATGCTTTGTGAGTTTCGTTCTGCCCAATAGGTTTGCAGGAATGCAAATACCCCTCGCAATGCTGCAAATATGAGGATCAAGATTCCAGATTGCACCAGCAACCTGGGTGCGTTTGTCTGGTCAATCTGCAGATGAGATGTGAGCTGGTCAAGGGTCAAATTCGCTGGGAGTTTTAGAAAACCCAAGATTTGTGGTAATGCTTGCCCGATATATTGGCTTGGAATATTGGGTAGCTGAGCAAGCAAGGTCTTAGCGACTACTCCATTGGTAACGGCATCAATGATGCTCCTCACCAGGCGTGGTACAGCTAGCTGCGCAATCGTGGCAATAACTAAAAACAGGTAAGGAAACGCCGCTAACCAACCATACTTCAACAAGTATTTAGCCATCCTGATTAAGCTTCTCCCCCCAGAAAAAGCCGAACGGTTGGATTTAGTTCTTTGATTGTTCAAGATTTACTCCTTTCCATAATCCACAAAAGTTTTTTAATTCAAGGGCGTTGTATAGGACCGCATATAATTTTCGTTGTAGCCGATCTATCTTCATGGATATACACCCATACAACTTTAGAGCGTCTCGCAGGAGAAGTGAGCCCTTGTTAGATCAAGCTCTCGTGAAATTATGCTAATGATTTCAGTCACGTAATGCCTACAGATTATTACCCCATGGATTATTCGAATAATTGAGTTGAATTTCCGAAAGCAGGAATTAGTTAGTTTACGACAAATTAATTCCTGTTATATTCCCCGAATCTTGGAAGCGCAATCTGTAAGCATCGTTAATGCAGCGATAACGGTTACCTGTTGTTCTGGGGTAAGCTTGGTGGTTAATCCCTCCATCCACTGAGTGCGAGCGGCAATCTCATGCTCTACCAAAGCTTTCCCTTTGCTGGTTATGGTTAAGCATTTTGCCCGCCGGTCGGCTGGATCTTCGGTCCTTTCAATCCAACCCTGGAGGACCAATCGGTCGATCAGTTGGCTGGATGCAGCATTGGATACCCCCAATTGTGATCCAATTGCAGAAACACCACACGGTTCACCGTGATAGAGACTAAACAGAGTGATAATCTGGGATGGTGATAGTCCATTGTCATCCATCAATTGTTTAAATTCACGCATGGAATGTTGTAAGAACACTCCAGACCAATTTTGTAATGCTTGGGAAATTTCAAAGTCGTCAGACATAGTTAAACCCTTCAATTAATTAAGTAGGCTGAAATATATTATATTTACTCCATTTTGTCAAGATTTATAATTAAACCACAACGAGAGGTTTACTCTCGTTGTGGTTTAATATTTGCTTAGAAATTTGGTGATTACGGTGTAGCGGTAGGTGCGGGCGGGGTATTCGTTGCTACAATAACCGTCGGATATACCGTCCCAACTGTTGCCGTGGGGACTGGGGTGGCAATATTGACTGGTACTTTTAGGATTAATCCTGCGTAGATATCATTCGCATTAGCTAGTTTATTTTCTTTCACAATCGCATCCACCGTGCTATTAAATCGGACCGCTATAGCACCTACAGTATCCCCCGGCATCACGGTGTAACTGATCAGTGTGCCTGGTGGTACTAATGTAGAGACCGCTGTGGCGGTAGGCAGAATCATGTTCGGCGGTGGGACGAGAATCTTCTGCCCTACATAGATGATCAGTGTCGCAGGGTCTATCGATGGGTTAAGGGCAAGTAGAGTTGGGATATCCGTTCCAAAACGCGTCGCTATATCGCCTAAGGTATCCCCTTGTTGTACGGTATACTCAAATGGGCCTGAAGGGGTAGGGGTCACTGTCGGCGTTGCAGTATCCGTCGGCAGTGATGTTGGAGTTATGGTGGGTGTATTGGTCGCTGGTAAGGGCGTTGCCGTCGCAGTTATGGTTGGTGTGAAGGTTACAGTCGGTGTAGGTGTTGCGGCTTTTAACGGAGAATTATCCCCTAACAGCCAGAAGATCAGTGCTGCTGCCCCTGCAATGAGTAGGATTGCTGCCCCTATCATAACGGCCATCGGTGTGCTTTGCCGCATTTGCTGACGCTTGCGGTGTGCCTCGATTACCTTTTGGGGTGATTCTTTTGCACTCATGAGACTCTCCTCACAATCATTGGATCCAGGTTACCCTGATCCGTTGTGTTCAAAGATAATAGACGCCTATCAACAATGGATAGTTCCAAATGATTCTACCCGATTTTATTCGAGTTGTGGCACATTAACACGTTTCATCCAGCTATCATAAAAATAATGTAAAATCAGTTGATACTACATTGAGAGGTGATTATGCATATCGTGATTTTCGGAGCTGGTGGGATTGGGGGTTATTTTGGTGGTCGCTTAGCACAAGCGGGAGAGAAAGTTACATTCATCGCTCGAGGTGAGCACCTCCAAGCCATGCTGGCTAATGGCCTCAAAGTCGAAAGTATCAATGGGGATTTTGCCATCCACCCGGTGATTGCTACTGACGATACAACTCAAGTTGATGCGGTTGATGCAATCCTGGTATGTGTGAAAACTTGGGATATTCCAAGAGCCGCCAAAGCGATCATGCCCATGCTTGACCTCGACACATTCGTTGTCCCATTGGAAAATGGGGTGGAGGCTCCTTCGCAGCTCGCTGAAATCCTTGGTAGAGAGCATATCTTGGGTGGCTTATGCCGGATAGCCAGTCGCATCGCTTCTCCTGGTCTTATTCAGCATACCGCGATCGAGCCTTCCATTGCCTTTGGGGAATTGAATAACCGCTCCAGTTCACGATCTCGGAAACTTCTCCAGTCTTTTGAACACGCGGGTGTTTCGGTAGAAATTCCTCCCGATATTAACGTCGCGGTTTGGCAAAAATTCCTCTTTATATCTGCTGTCAGCGGTGTCGGGGCAGTCACCCGGGTGCCATTTGGGATATTTCGCTCTATTAAGGGATCGCGTCAAATGCTTGAAGATGCGCTACGCGAATGTTACTCAATTGCATTAGCTCAAGGCATTCATCTACCGGCCGATAGTGTTGCCAATACCCTGGCTTACATCGACACATTGCCCCCAGGGACCATGGCATCCATGCAACGGGATATCCTTGATGGTCGCCCATCTGAATTGGAAGCCCAAAATGGTGCCCTCGTGCATATGGGACAACTCCTCAATATCCCCACCCCAGTACACGCATTTATTTATCACAGCCTCCTGCCACAAGAAAGCGTTGCGCGGGGTCAAAAGGGTTAGCTAGCTTACTCAGGGTAACGTACGAGAACACACCCATAAGCTGGTGTCTGGGTCACCTCGGGGATAAGGTTCTGTTTTAATGACTCAATCACCTTGGGTAGATATACCTTTGTCGACACTCGTTGCCGGAAGGTGATATCATCCCAAGCTCCCTGATAAGCAAGTTTTCCCCTTCCATCCACAACGAAAAAGTGGGGTGTAGTTTGTACCCCGTACAAGTTCGCCACCTGCTGCTGAGCATCTACCAGCACGGTAGGTAGTTTCCTTTCGTTAGCCACTCTCTCGATCATCTCTCGTGATTCGTTGGCATTCGAAGCGATCCATAGTACTTTCACTTTTTCCTTCCAACGGTCCAGGAAAGCAGATAATTCATGATCCACTCGCTCACACCATTCACATTCAGCTGACCAAAAATTTAACACCACGATCCTGCCCCGCAGGTCTTCCAGTGCGTACAATCTCCCCTTTAAATCCGGCAGCTGGAATTCTGGAGCCTGCTCTCCGATGGTCACTATGGGATCCATAAAGGCGAATATCCTCCAATCACCAGTTGCACCGGATTGCTGCCATCCGCGTATACTATCCACATTTCAGGCAGATCAGATAATTTTGCCTGGTTAAAACGCACATAAGCCAGCATCAACCCATCCCGGCTCCAGGCAAGATCATAATGATTGTAATCGGCCTCATCCGTAATTGGGTGGGGGTTTGACCCATCCGCATTCATGATCCATATCTGCCGTCCAAGGGACCAACGAGCCACATCCAGGAATTTACGTGTGAAGGCGATGGCTCCACCATTTGGTGAATAGCTTGCCTCTACATCCTCAACATCAGTCGCCCCAGACATGTCATCTGTTGTGTTGCTTTGAATATCATAACGCAACAGGTGACTGGTTCCGGTCTCATAATTGCCGGGTGCTTGATGGTAGGAAATCTCAGGCGCCAGATAGTATTCTCCGTTTGGGCTCCAGGTACCAGGTTGACCTGTTTGATTCGGTAACAGAGCTCTTTCTTGGCTGAGTGTATTAACCACTTCATATTCGCTGCTGCTGCGATCGTAATATGCCAGCAAACCCATAGGCGACCAGCTCGGCTGAACGGTTTCATGGCTTACCTGTCCCAGGGGGGTAGCCTGCAGGTCTGGTAAGCTCAGCAACCAGATCTGCGCAGGGCCTAAGCCTCCCCTCAGAGTGGGAAGCAGATATTCATATGCCAAATAATGACCATCAAAAGACACTACAGGGCTTCTACATTGAGCCACTCCACATACCAGCAGCTCCTTAGGTTGGTAGGAATTGTTTATCGAACTCTCCGCTTCAAACCGATCTATCCGGTAAAGATCTGCTCCATCTTGAGCATTACTGGCACTGAAATAGATCGTCATCCCGTCGCTACTGGCAGAAAAGTCGATGACTTCCATCTTATAAGTGTACCGGTGTATTTCTCCTGTCACAGGATCCAGGGTATAAATATCAGCAGGGCCATTCGAGGGCCAAAGATAGGCAAGAGCTGCTTCACTGGTAGTAAATGACCAGCTTTGTCTGCTCATGGGGAATGCCATCCAGCTTGCTGTCTTGGCTCCAGCTTCCAGGCTTACGCTGATCTCCTGACCGCCAGGCCATGCCTGTTCAGGTGTGAAGGTCAGGATATTATTATCCCAGCTGAATGTGCCTCTAATGGCTGGCTCGATTTTCAGGTGTGCGCTAACCGACTCAGTCTGCATGGAACGTGAAAAGACTACTCGGATCGGTGAGGTAGCCGGAACGTTTATCGCCCCTGCCGTTGGATAGATCTCGATCAACCGCGGCCTTGAATTCCAGGTATAAAAAACCATCCCTGCTGCCACGAGCAACACAAAAGTAATCAAGCCTATTACAGTCCTGGCTTTCATGTTGAAAATTATAATCCTTCCGGATGCAATTCCTGATCGAGCGCTATGGTTAGAGGATACCTCCAATTGTCACACTTTCATGAAAGTTTCGTTATTACGATTAATCGATCCTTCTTTTGAAAGTAATTTCACAATCAGGTTACAACAAATCGTTATGGTAGAATGAGACGCATGAAACGCTGGCAATTCTGGTTGGGGTTACTAATTAGCGCCATATTTCTTTATTTAGTCCTAAGAAAAATCGATTATTTTCAATTATGGCAGGTCTTAAAAGCCGCCAATTATTGGTGGCTGATACCCGGTGTCGCTGTATATTTTATCGCCCTATGGGTACGCTCTTGGCGCTGGCATTACCTCCTGCGACCTTTGAAAGCCATTCCCACCCGTACCATGTTCCCTATCGTCACGATGGGATACGCCGGGAATAACATATTTCCCGCCAGAGCAGGAGAGGTTGTTCGCGCCGTGGTTCTCAAACGCAAGGAAGGTGTACCCATCTCAGCTTCCCTAGCAACCATCATCGTTGAACGTGTGTTTGATGGAATCGTGATGTTGGCTTTCGTCTTCGTTAACCTGGCTGAGCTGACCCGTCTCACCAGTGTTTCCATCGATGTGGCGGGGATAAAATTCGGTATCCGAGAAGTTGCCATCTGGGGGAGTGTTGCCTTTTTTGGAGCGCTGGCTGTCTTCCTCATCGCGGCTATGTTCCCCATCCCCACCAACCGTCTGGTCACTTGGCTGGTCGAGCGCCTGGCTCCTGTTCGTATCCGTGAAAAAACCCTTGGTATCAGCCGGCGTTTCCTCGATGGTCTGGAATCACTCCGCTCCCCGTTTGACGTAGTGATGGTCTTTTTCACCTCAGTGCTCATCTGGTTGCTTGAGACCGTTAAATATTGGTTTGTGATGCATGCTTTTAGTTTCTCGGTCAGCTTTTTCGCTTTGATGTTGATGAACGGTGTCGTCAACTTGGCTACCACCATTCCCTCCGCCCCGGGTTATCTGGGCACATTCGACCTACCTGGGATCGCTGTATTGCAGGCGTACAACATTCCACGCGAGGTAGCTGCAAGCTACACCTTCGTGCTTCATTTTGCCTTATGGTTTCCCGTCACTGCTTTGGGTCTATACTACATGTTTCGTGAAGGCATCAAGTGGACGGAAACCATACAAGCCAAGGATGAGCCAGCTCAACCAGAAGGAATCAATCGAACATGAAGCGTATTGCAATATTGGGGGCTGGCTTTGGAGGCCTATCTGCCGCCTATGATCTGATCCGCCGTGGGAATCAGGTAACTATATATGAAGCCTCCGATCATGTTGGGGGTCTGGCAGCTGGTTTCAAAGAGCCCCATTGGGATTGGTCGGTGGAACAGTACTATCATCACTGGTTTGCTTCAGATAAACACATGCTCGGGTTGATCAACGAGCTCGGGTGGACCGATAAAGTGCTTTTCCCTCGCCCATATACGGTCATGTATAATCAAGGGCACTTTTTTCCGTTCGATTCGATCTTAAAAGCCATCATGTTTCCCGGATTAGGCTGGGGGATCAACAAAGTTCGCTTCGGGTTGGTCGGGCTGTTCTTACGCCTTTCCAATGATTGGAAAGCCCTTGAAAAACACACTGTAGACGCCTGGATGCGCAAATGGGCTGGCGATCGCGTCTATGAATTGATGTGGCAACCTTTAATGATCGGCAAATTTGGCGAGCGGTACGCCACACAGGTCAACATGGCTTGGATGTGGGCGCGTTTAAAAGCGCGTACCACTCGTCTGGGTACCTTTCAGGGAGGCTTTCAATCTTTTGCGGACCGGTTTGCTACCACCTTACAAGAATTGGGTGTTGCCCTGAACTTAATTTCGCCCATTCAACTCATCTCCCCCTCGCCTGGTGGAGACGGAATCGACCTATCCACTCCCATCGGTCAGGTTCATTACGACCAATGTCTGGTAACCACCTCTCCCAACCTGCTTGCCCGCTTTGTTCCAACCCTAGCCCCTGCTTACCTCAAGGGTCTGCTCGAGCTGAAATCCATGGGTGCCGTAGTAATGACCCTTTCTCTCAAACATCAGCTTTCAGAGCGAGGGTATTATTGGTACAACCTTCCCAAATCGGCTGGTTTTCCCTTCCTGGCTTTAGTAGAGCATACCAACTTCGTTTCCCCTGAGCATTTTGGCGGTGACCATATCGTCTACTGTGGGGATTACCTTGAGCCGGACCACGAATATTTCATATTAAGTCAGGACGAGCTGTTGCAACGTTTCATGCCAGCTTTGAAACGCTTCAATTCTAGCTTTGAGCCGGGTTGGATCAACAAAACCTGGCTGTACCGTACCAACTATGCCCAACCGGTGCCATTGCTCAACCATTCTCGCAACATCCCTACTATTCAGACGCCCCTGCCCGGGCTTTATTTCGCCAGCATGAGTCAGGTTTATCCATGGGATCGAGGCACGAACTTCGCCGTTGAGATCGGGCGCAGGGCAGCCAGATTGATGATGGATTGAATAACCTCGCTTTCCACCAATAGTTTTTGTTACTTTCCCGCTGGTCTTAGAAATTCTCATCACTCGTGCCTTCAGGTAGTGGAGCGCACATTTTTCAACATCTTAATTCTCCGGCTGGTTAGGACATTATCCAGCCAATTATTACTGTATCCCCGAGCGTATCATATTATCTGACCCATATTCAAATCATCAGCCAGTTATGCTGGAAGTCAATTACCCAGCTATGCTTTCGTGTATAATCTCTTTGGAACGGAGGCTTCCATGAGACGTCCTTTAATGTTGAACATTTCCAACATTCTAGAGTTCCCCATTATTTCGCATGTACGTCGTAATCACGGGTTAGAGCATGCCACCTTGCATACCCTGGCAAATCACCTCCCGCAAACCATGCTGATGGGTCATTCCGATATTGGTGGCTTTTGGATTATTGGTGATATTCCACCCGAGATACTGCATTCCGCAGTTCAGGAAGCGATCGCTCGGTTGAGGGCTGGTGAACGACAGCTAGCAATCCATCCAAACTGCGGCACCAACTATGTTACTGCCGGCGCACTTGCCGGTCTGGCAGGTGCGGCTGCCATGCTGGGTTCTGGTAGGCGTGTTCAGGATAAGCTTGCTCGGTTGCCTTTCGCCGCCGCGCTTGCAACTATTGCTTTGATCGTCTCACAACCCTTGGGGTTACTCCTCCAGGCGCGAGTGACAACCTCTGGTGACCTGGGCACGCTCGAAGTCACCACGATTACCCATAAAAAGCAGGGTCGCCTGACCGTCCATCGTGTGCAAACCAGAGGGTAAGCGTGGTAGAAGAAGGTCCTGAGATATATCTCTTTGATGGTGACGATGAATTTGCCATCAATGAATCTATAGATAAGATCCGCGCAAGGCTCGGTGACGCAAATATCGCCGAGATGAATACTACCCAATTGGATGGCAGGTCATTCACTCTAAACCAGCTCACCGATGCTGTTGCGACCGTTCCATTCCTGGCTACAAAAAGACTGGTTGTTCTCACCCACCCGACCGCTCGTTTAAAAGACAAAACTGAGCAGGAAGAATTTATTACTTATTTAAATTCCGAAAAACCTACCGCAAAATTGGTATTGGTGGAGTACGAATTCCTGACCAATGATAAGGAAAAAAAAGAGGGCAAGCTGAATTGGCTCGAAAAGTGGGCCTCCTCCCCCCAGCAGATAAAGCGTGTCTACATCCGGCATCATCCTCAACCCAGTGGTGCGTTGATGGTAAAGTGGATTCAAGAGCATGTAAAAACCATGGGAGGCCAAATTTCTCCCCAGGCTGCGGTTTTACTTGCCAATCAGATCGGTGACGACACCCGCCTGGCCACCCAAGAGCTGACCAAACTGCTTACGTATGTCAACTTCGCCCGTCCAGTGGATACCGATGATGTTGAACACCTGACGCCTCTGACCGCAAAAATTAGCGATTTTGAGCTGGTGAATGCCCTGCGAGAACGTGACCAGCGCAAGGCGCAAGCCCTATTACACAGGAGCCTGCAAGAAGACGATCCCTTACAGATTTTGCAAAGTATTGTTTATCAAATTCGGGTGTTGATTGTGGCGCGTGAGATCTTGGATGAGCATGGTACGATTAATGACTTTCCAAAATCATTAAATATTAAATATTATCCCGCTAAATTGGCACTGGAGAGCGCCTCACGCTACTCCATTAATTTTCTTGAAATGATCTATCATCGATTGTTGGATCTAGACGAAGCGATTAAAACCGGCAAAATGGATGCGGATTTAGCCCTCGAGTTGTTAATCATGGAGCTCACGATTTAGCCGAGTTTCCATTATTGTTTACCCCCAACCAAAAATGATTTGGTAATACCGAACGTGTGGCACGTACTTCGATACCTGCCCCTTTCCACGCGCTATTTCCCAAGGTGCGCGGATGGACCAGACATAAATTGGGTGCCTTCCCATATTTCGTATGGTAATAATTGGCTGCCCGCTGGATCTTAGTGGTCAAATCTGCTTTATTATCGTTATCAAACCACAACATTCCGATGTTCATCACAATACCTCCAACCGAACCTGTTTATTACAACCATTGTCATTATAACAGAACATTTGTTCTATGTCAAGGGGATTCGGTATATTGCCTTCCATCCTTATTATGCAGGATACGTACCAGGTGCTGTTCATTAACGGAATTAAAGAAAAATGCCATCCATGTCAGATTGGATGGCATCCGGTCGCTCACAGTGATTAAGGCTTCAATGTTTCTCCCAAAAGCTGATACTTTCAATGTGATAAGTCTGCGGAAACATATCAAACAGAGTCACCTTCACCAGTGAATATCCCCCTGCCAACAGCTGCTTGCCATCGCGAGCCAGGGTTGCCGGGTCGCAGGAAACATATGCCAGCTGTGTTGCGCCTTGTGCCAATATGCCCTCAACAGTTTTTCCTCCCAACCCTGCGCGTGGTGGGTCCATTACGATAATATCTGGATTAAAGACGATGTTGCCCAGTACATCTTCCGCCGAGGCTTCATAGAGTTCTGTATTTTCAAATTCATCCAGATTGGTAGTGAAGTCCTCAGCAGCGTCTGGTGAAATCTCAATCCCCACCAATCGCTTCACTTTGGGTGCTATGAAGGCGCTAAATAGTCCCACTCCTGAATAAACATCCAGGACCGTCATATTCTCTGATGAAGCTAAACGTTCGGTTAAACTCATCACCATCGCTTGCGCTTGATGGGTGTTTACCTGAAAGAAAGAAGTCGCCGATACCCTGAAGTGCCGCCCTGAGACCTCCATCACCAGATAGTCACTACCTGCCAGGACTATCCTTCCAGATGGTCCCACCTGCACCACAGAAATCGCCAGATCTTCGATGCTAAAATCCAGTGGCTGGGGATCAGAGTTTTCCAGGATAAGCATCATGTCCTCTTCCGCACCCACCCTCAAACTGATGCGATCCAGACCAGGAATCGGTTCAATCTCAATCTTAGGCCATAGCTGATTGATTACCACCTCCGGCAGGTGACACTCCCGGATAGCGAAGGGCTGGTTGGAATGCACTCTCTGAAATCCCAATTTACCTTCATGTGTGAGGTGAAATTGAATGTGGTTGCGGTAATACCATGGAACTGGCGCAGCCTCGACCTCGACTGTCGGGATATCCTTGAGCCCCCCAATCCGCTCCAGTTGTTCCCTCAAGATGGCAGCTTTTGCTTTTAGCTGGGTTGGATAATTCATCTGTTGGTAATGGCAGCCACCACAGGTCGTAAAGTGTGGGCAGCGTGGTACTACCCGTTCAGGAGACGGTTCCAACACATCCATTAGCTCAGCGCGTGCATGACGAGGTTTGTCCTCCACCAATCTCAGCCGTACCAGCTCACCTGGGATGGCATATGGCACAAAGACCACCCTGCCATCCGTCAGTCTCCCCACCGCATCCCCACCATATGCCAGGTTATCAATCCTGACGTCAACTGTACTTGTCATTCTTTCAACATAACCTTAAATTAACCGCAGAGACGTCCCACATGGGGACGTCTCTGATTGAATTTTATGCTTTACTTTCCCTGCATGAACTCATCAATGCCAGATAGCAGGTTCTCCAGATCATCCATTTGGATCTCTGCCATATGCGCGATGCGGAAAGTCTTCCCCTTCAAATCACCATAGCCATTCGCTAAACGTAGACCGCGTGGGCCAATAAACTTATTGAATTCTCCACAATCGAAGGTTGGAGGGTTGACTACTACGGTGATGGTTTGTGAACGATACCCTTCCGGGGCGAACAATGGCCAACCTTTTTTGGTCGCCCACTCCTGTGAGTGCTTGGCCATCGCACTGTGACGTGCAAAACGGTTTTCGAGGCCTTCCGACAACATCCGATCGATTTGGTAGTCCAACGCATAGATCAATGACATGGCGGGCGTCATCGGTGTGGAATCTTTCAGGCGATGTTTCTCCAGCAACAGATAGTCAAAGTACCAGCCGCGATAAGGCACCTCAGCTGCCCGGGCCATTGCACGGTCATTGACCCCAATCAAAGCGATGCCAGGTGGTAGTGCCATGCATTTCTGTGAAGAGGTAAATAACACATCCAGCCCCCAGGCATCCATTTCGATCTTCACCCCTCCCAAGGACGAAACTGCATCGACCGCAATCAATGTATCTGGACTTACACGGTGTACAACTTCAGCAATTTCCTTCACCGGGTTCTGCACCCCGGTGGAAGTCTCATTGTGTACGACCGTGATCAGATCGTACTTCTGCTTCTTAAGTGCATCCTCAACCATCCCCGGCAAGATAGCCTGACCCATCGGTGCTTCAACTTTGTCTGCTAGTTTGCCGTTGGCAACCGATACGTCATACCAACGCTTTGCAAAAGCTCCATTGACACAGTTCAGCACACGTTCTTTAGCCAGGTTTCGCACAGCCGATTCCTGTGCTCCGCTGCCTGAATTGGTCATGATGAAAATTCGGTATTGTGTATAGAAAATCTGGCGCAATTTGTCCGCTGAGCGTTGGAAAATGGTCTCGAAATCCTTGCTACGATGCGGCATCATTGCCTTAGTTTGTTGTTGCAATACATCCGGGGACACATCTACCGGACCAGGTACGAACATCGGTGACATGGGAACCTCCTCAGAATTTAGTTGTGAATACTCTCATTATCTGGTTTTATTCTACCACCCCTATGTATTTTATAATATATCCATGCGTCGCTTTTTTATAATGATATTCATCCTCATACTGACTGTTGCTTGCGGGAGTTTTTCGCAGCTCTTCTTCCAACCTGCTCCTACGGCTACGTTTACCTCCCTGCCACCTACTGCAACCAGCATTCTACCATCATCCACGCTTACGATCACTCCCTCATTAACCCCTAGCCCGTTGGTAGCTGGCTCACCTCCTGCTCCTAACACAACCCTCACACCCCCCAATGAGCCGTTCACAGTTCTCTATCACCCGGATGATGTTCTTTATGTGGGTGACCAGGTCAGCCTCGAAGTGATTTCACCGCCTGGCTTGGATGTTAAGAACGCCAGTGTGCGCGTTCAAATTGATCCACCGGATGGTCCCACGCTTAATTGGGCTGATTTTAGTGCGTGGGGCATTGAAGGACGTTATGAGGCCAGTATGATTTGGGCTTGGGATACCCGGAATTTAAATCCAGGCACTCATACGCTTGCTTTTTATGAGGTCCCTCATGGGTACAGTTGGACCGAACAGGTCACCCTCAGTCCATCCAGCGACATACCTTCAGACCAGGCATCCGCTCATTGGGCTTCAACTCAAACAAGCTGTTGCACCGTTTTTTATATCACCAACACCGCTTCTGAACGCGATCTACCCACACTAACTACATTGGTCGATGAACAGGCCCAGGATGCCATCGAAAAGATGGGATCAAACTTCACCGAACCCATCACCATCACCATTCTGCCGCGCCTTTTGGGGCATGGAGGCTTTACCAGTAATGAGATTAGCGTATCCTACCTGGACCGTAACTACGCATCAAATTCATGGGCGCTGGTGGTGCATCACGAGATGATCCATGCCATTGACGGACATTTAGGAGGTGATTTTCGCCCCAACGTCTTTGTTGAAGGACTTGCGGTTTATGAAACCGGCGGTCATTACAAACCCGAGCCACTCATGCCCCGGGCTGCAGCTCTGCTGGACGGTTACCTGAGCTGGTATATCCCTCTGAAAACCCTTGCGGATGACTTTTATGCTTATCAACATGAGATTGGATATTTAGAAGGTGCCTCACTCATTGAATATATGGTCAAAACCTATGGGCAAGATGCTTTCTACTCATTTTATCGGGATATCCATAATCATGAGGGTGAAAGTCAATCCGAATCGATAGACGCGGCCCTAACAGTTCACTTCTCCATCACGTTTTCGCAGCTTGAGCAGAATTTCCTGGCAGCCTTGAGCAAGGAAACGGATACCGCTGCCTGGGTGGATGATGTCCGTCTGATGGTAAGCTACTACGACACCATGCGCCGCTATCAGCAGCTTTTGGATCCCTCTGCCTACTTCCGCACTGCCTGGTTATTGGATAATAAAACCATGCGTGAGCGCGGTATTGTTGCTGATTATCTCCGCCATCCTCATACCCCCGCCAACCTGGCATTAGAAACTCTCTTCATTACTGCCGGGCAACAGATATCAGTTCAGGATTACACCTCTGCTAGCCAGACGTTGGAAGTGATCAGTTCTGTTCTGGATGCCATTGACCATGGGACTACTGACCCATTCTCTGTGTCCATCATGGCAGCTGACTATCTTTCAGTTGCCGATACCCTCCAGCAACAAGGGTATGAAGTACAAAGTATCAGCCTCTCCGGCGATACCGCCAAGACCAATGCTACCAGCCCAAAGGGTCCAGATCTGGTTCCACTAAGTCTACAGCGTACTGGCGGGCAATGGTCTATCCAACCATAATGCCTCTGATCAAATATTCAATTAGGGGGTTACTGTTAGAAGTATAGAGTGCCAAGTGTAATTATAATTAGCAATATCACCAGGTTACAAAAAGCACCCAGCATCCAAAAGCCAAAGCTTCCCAGCCATTTTACTCTTTGTTGAAGCGTCAAGATAATCATCGAAATCATAAACAAGAATTCTACAACAAGCACACACATACCTATTGAAAACGCTCCCAATATGATCAAAGGAACAAACGTTCCTGTGATAAACCAGGTTACTTTCAGCCAGATCACATCTATCTGTCTGAAGCTTAAATAGGCTGTTACCAAGCCAATTAATCCGAGCAGAGCCCAATACAGCAGTATCAAGCCCGGCAGAGGCCAAAGCCGTACCTCCGGAATCTGAGCTTGGGAAGAATATGTTGCGGATGCCCCCCAAACGGATGCGATTCCCCCAAAAAATGATAGCGCCAAGGCCACGAAATCCAGCCAAGAGCGACGCTGTTCATCTTTCTTATCCAATGGATTATCGACCATTCTTATACCCAATCAGTATTATATAACCAATAATGTCAGTTTGTATCCAATAAATCTGATCGCACTATCGATTTAAATGCTGCCCTGCACATATCTTATGGGCAGTACCTCAAGGAGCGGAAGATGACATCAAACGGTGATACGCAATACAAGCCTCCTCCGGGGTTCCAGGGTTGGTCAATAAAAACCAGGAGTGCTATTGCCAAGACAATGATCACCAGCAGGCAACCACATCCTGCCAGCAACCAGGTGTTGACTGGTTTTTTCTCATTTTCCACGGCTTGTTCTGGCTCGATCTCAGGCGTGGTTTGTTGTGGCATGGGGATATTGCCCACCTCTGGGGTGAGCGGTGCGACGGGTTGTCCATAACTTTCGACTGGGGTTGGGATGGCTGCAACCGGTGTCATACCAAGGTCAACCTTGCTTGGTACGGTTAAATCCGGGCTGGCAGGTTCCCCATCAAAAATCACCCCCACATTATCTCCAAACATGATGATTTCACCGATTGCCATCACATGCGGACCAATCAGACGTTGCCCATCGATGTAGGTTCCATTAGTCGAGTTGAGATCCTCGATTTTATAGCGATCTCCTTCCAAAGTCAGTTTGGCATGTTTCCGGGAAACCTCAGCATCATTGACCACAAAATCATTGGATATATCTCGCCCAATTGATATCTCATTTCTATTCAGCTCAAAAATCTGACCAGGAATAGGTCCCTGCCGCACCACGAGGCGATACTGTGCTCCTGCCATAGCATCCTCCTTATATCTTTGCTAACCATTACTGCCTATATTTTAATCTAAATTAACTTCATCCAAATTGTCAAACCATTCAGCTAGCTTCACCTTCAAACTGTCTTCCACAATACTGGCAAAAACTTGCATCCACTGAGGAGGATTTTCCGCACTGTTGGCAAATGCGGGTATTTTCCAGACTGGGGGTTTCTTTCTTCTTGCGCCAGTTTATACGCAATCGCTTCGCTGGGCGTGATCCTCCGGCTACTTTCTGGTTTGCGACTACGCTATTATTGGACGGCGTCACTACGACCTCTGGGGTCTCCACTGTCTGCATGTCGGTGCTTTCCGGTAACCGTCCCTCCGGCAAAACGCTGCTTTTTGAACTGATCACGATTTCGCCCTGCACTAGCTCTGGCTTTTTTTGAGGCGCTGGCAGCTCATCTCGTTTTCTTTTCCCCAATCTAGGTCTGGGGATTTTCTCACCCAATTTCCGGGCATATTCCTTGCCTCTTATAAAAGCTTGCGAATACAATGCTCGCATCTGTTTTGGAGATAGATTGCGCCCCGTCAGATACCAACCCAGGATAGCATTCCCCACCACATAGGTCCCTGAATAGGCAACCGCCACCTTAGGGACGATCCCCCATCCTGGAACCAAACCGATTAATTGACGCGCAATTTGCCTCCATAAGAACCCGCTTCCGATCACACTGCCAAATTCTGTCACATAATCCTGCCAGCGTGTGGAAAATCCTAACAAAAGCCCTAATTTATAAGCCAGGAATGCCTGAGATTTGGTCAATACCACCATATCCGTCACATTTAACGGTAAATCCAATACCGGCACGATTTCAGCGAGTCCGGTACTGAATGAATACGCTGCATTTGAAAAGCAAGCTTCACTGATCAGCTGGCGTGCAACAGTCAGACGAAACAGGGGAAACTGCCTGCCTAATGCAATATGCTGTAGCGGTAAAAGCTCCAGCACCGTTGGGATGAATTCTCGTTGTAAATACGCGACATCATTAACTGAGCCATAGATCACCCGCGTGGCAAGCCACCCTTGCTGGGCATCCCCCACGATGTTACTGCCCACCAGATCGATCTTGTTGATAAACACCAGCACATTTTTCCCCGCTTCACTCCACTTTTTTACCAATGACTGCTCTTCTAAAAAATCTGTGCGTGTTGCATCGACCAGGACAATGATCAGATGCGCTACCGGCGCCTCTGTAATTGCATCGATAGAGATAAGTGCCAGCGTGGATTGGGTATGGATCCCTGGACGCGCTGGGTCTGTACGCATTTGTTCTGCCAGCGTATGTCTTCCTGCATCTTGCGCTCCAACCAGGACGATCCTGACGGGATGAGTGGCTGCTTCTCTGATTGGTTTCAGATCGATCTCTTTGATATTCTTCCAAACCGAAGAAATGTCTTTTATTCCTGCCACTTCGCCTCTTTCTGATGAATTAGAATCACATACTTCAATTCATTATACCGCTGGAACCTCTTACACTCTTAATACGTCACTTCTATGTATCCAGTTCCAATGGAAGCCAATAATTTGGTAGTATGATATAAGAGTCGCAAGTGATTAGGAGGTTATTATGTCTAAACCATCCGATTTTCATTATTTAGATTCACCTAGATCGTGGTTCAGAAAGAATATATATTGGAATAAAGTATTTTTTACCTTCATCATCCTTACCAGCTTTGTTTTTCCTGCAGCTTATCGAGTTGACGCCAGTACCCCAATAGATCCGGCTGGAATTATCAACTTCACCTGGACCCATCAAAGCGCAGATGCTCCCATGCTCTTCAATTACATGGGTAACCGCAGCCTGCGTTTGGATGCTAACAATTTCCCGCATATCGCCTTCGGCGGCGATCATCTATATTACGCCTTTTACGATGGCTCTTCTTGGAACTTCGAGACGGCAGACCCCTCTGATGGTGTCGGCTTATTTGCCTCATTGGCGTTGGATAGCCTTTATCTGCCTCATATCAGCTATTATGATTCCCTCCTTGGCGCGCTCAAGTACGCATATTATGATGGTACAAATTGGAACTTCTCCACCCTTGACCAATATGCTTTAACTGTTGAGACGGACGCCACAAATCCTGATACGATACCGGGTGTCACAGACCGTTATGTGGGGGATCGTGAATGGCGATCACTCCCCAGTGGTTTACCTGGGGAGGTCAGTGATCCCAATGACATCCCACCCATCTCCGACCTGGGTGGTTACGGGCTATACAACTCCATTGCCATCGATGCATCAGGGAATATCCATATCAGCTATTATGATTCTGTCCATGGCAACCTGAAATATGCTCACACTGTTCTCGGCAGCTGGGTGATCCAAACCATAGATTTCACTGGCGATGTCGGTTCATATTCCTCAATTGCCGTGAACACCTCAGGGTATCCTCAGGTCAGCTATTATGATAAAACCAATGGCAATCTGAAATTTGCATCATTCAATGGCTCCAATTGGGTCTTACAATCCCTGGATACCACCGGAGATACGGGTCTATATACCTCAATTGCTCTGGGGCAATCCCAAAGACCAGCCATCAGTTACTACGATCAGACTAATGAACACCTGCGTTATATCTATTTCAATGGGAGTAATTGGGCAACACCTCAAACCGTTGATCCTGAATCCCTTACAGGCCAATTCACCTCTCTCGCCATGACCAGCGACTTCCAACCTCGTATCAGTTATTTTGACGGTGAGTTAGGCAGATTGAGATATGCTATCTGGACAGGTTCCGCCTGGCAGCCTCACGAAATCACTATGTCTGGATACAGCGGATTATATACCTCCCTAGCCTTGGATTCTTCAAACAATCCCCGCATATCTTATGTTGACGCCGGAGAAGGTGACCTGGAGTATGCTGCTTTTAATGGTTCCACCTGGTCCCTCACCGTGCTCGTCTACGGAGCGGATGTCGGCATTCACAACTCGTTAGCTTTGGATGCAGCCGGTAACCCACGCATCGCTTATTTTGATGATACTCATGATGACTTGAGATATGCCTGGTGGGATGGTTCAGCCTGGCAGGACCAGGTGGTCGACTTCGATGGGATTGTCGGCCTCCACCCCTCCCTCGCATTGGATTCGCACGGTAATCCGCACATCTCCTATATGTTTTACTATAATTATCCCCACTTTAATCTGAAATACGCAACCTGGACGGGTAGCTCCTGGTCATTAGCTACTATTGACGTTGGTCCTGATGTTGGTGAGTACTCCTCCATCGCTATCGACCATAATGATCGCCCACACATCGCTTATTATGATAGCTTTCATACTGATCTCAAGTATACCTCTTGGTCTGGCACTGCCTGGGTGACCCTCGTTGCTGATCAAAGTACCACCATTACCGGACTTTATCCATCCCTGAAGCTGGATGCATCAAACCAGCCTCGCATCGCATACTACAACCAATCCATTCCAGAATTGATATATTCCTATTTGAGTGGAACAACGTTTGTGAAAACTGCCGTCGATACTTCACCGAAAGCTGGTCTCTATCCATCCTTAGCTCTGGATAATGCCGGGCACCCCCACATTGCATACTTCACTGATTATAGCGACGATCTCAAGTATGCCTGGTCTGATGGTATAAGCTGGCACATTGAATCGGTGGATACGTTTGGCAGCACTGGTTTCTTCCCTTCCCTGGCATTGGATAGTGCCGGTCTGCCTCACATCGCCTATTACAATCTATCCCAGACAAGTCTACACTATGCCCATGGAGTCGGGTCGGGGTGGTTGTTTGGCATCATCGAGCATAAAGGCGATGTCGGTTGGAATCCGTCCATCGCCATTGCTCCCGGAGATTACCCGGTGGTCAGCTACTACTCAGCTACTTTGGGTGATTTGATGTATGCCACCTCATCCATAGCTCGCCTGACTTTTATCCCCCTAATTAAACAATAAACGTGGTTCGTAGAAAATCGGTGGCAAATGGATAATTCACATTTGCCACCTTTGCTTTATAACAGAATCAAGCCCTTTTTTAACCCCAGATTGACGGTTTCCACACGATTGGTCGTTCCCATCTTACTGAATATTGTGGAAACATGGAACTTGACTGTATGTGCACTGATCCTCAACCGTGCTGCAATCTGCTTATTGGTCAGCCCAAGCGCCAGTAGCTGCAGGATTTCTATCTCCCGTCCCGTGAGCGGCTCAACCAAATCATCATTAGCCTCCTTGCTGGTTGTGTGGTTCGTGATCGCTTGATTCAACCAGACCGGATTGGCAACCACCAGCCCCTCATTTAAGGCTTGAATACTGGCAGTTAACTCAGCTTGGGTGGATTCTTGTGCTAACAATCCCCATACCCTCGCAGTATGTCGCATCAGATGTTCCATCACTTTTGGATCATTGTAAATCAACAATAAAGCCGCCGTTTCCCAAATTTTTAAATTGTTTAGTTCTGAAATCACTCCATTTTGATCCAAGGAGGAGGAAGGTGACCACACCACCACATCTGCCTCGGTTTGGGATTCTTCTATTTCTGTTAGGTTAGCAGCTTCACCAATGATCTGTATGCGTGGGTCATCATTTAATAATGCCCTAAGCCCTGCTCTGACGGCGATTGCCGGCGCGATGATAGTTACCTGGATCAATTCGACCTCGTAGTGGTAATTATATCGATGATTTGCCTCCCATAACTTTCTTTATTAGATTTGGAGGGAGGCAATCAAACCAGGGTTTATTTGCGTTCTCCTACCGTCACCGTGACTGTCAAAGGTTGTCCACCCCGTAATACCTGTATCGATATGGGCTTTCCGACCGTCTCTCCGTTCAAGTGGACCATAAGCTCGTCATGGTCGATGACACTTTGCCCTTCAATGGCTACCAGGATGTCTCCCACAATTAAACCGCCTGCTTCCGCCGCACTGCCTCTTTCTACTGAAACCAATAACAGGCCTGCCTCCTGCTCGCGACCAAGCGTCTTGATCAAGTCGGGTGATAATTCTACTTGCTGAGAACGTATGCCAAGGTAGCCACGTTTTATATAACCGTGTTTTGCCAGGATTTCCGCATCTGACCAGGCAAATAATGCCGGTATAGTGATGGCAGCACCGTGTGCCAGTCCAGATGTGTTCAACCCAACCACTCTACCCTCCGCATCAATCAATGGACCTCCTGAAAACCCAGGGAAAGGGATCGCATCCGTCCGCAAATAACGTTCTAGCAACCCACCTCGACCAGTCCTGACGGCTCCACCAACCGCGCTGATGATCCCAAGGCTGGCTTCAATCCCTTCTGCACTCGGGCGGCCAAGCGCAAGCACCAATTGTCCCACCCGGGCATCATGATCCGCTTTCTCAGCTGGGGTGGTGGTCGTTTTATCCAGACGCAGCAACACCAAATCATTGCCCGGGTCACGTCCGGCAATGGTTGCAGAGGTGGTCATGCCATTGGCAAGCATCACGGAAATGTCCTCATCTCGTTCAACGGCGTGATCTGCCGTTAAGATTAAATCTGGAGCATATACGATTCCACTGGCGGGCATGCGGCGTCGTCCATTCACCAAAACTGTAGATTCCCCAGCTTTTGCCACTGCCTTAACCAAAGATTCAGAAAATGCAGTCAACGTGTTTACTTCATGATTCATATGTTACCTCCGTAACAAATAAGAATACCTATTACGATCAGATGAGATTCGCTGAATTTCATATCTGTTATTGAGTATAAATAAAATTACTCCTCGCTACATCATCCGTTTGGGTAGATTTTTACCTGGATAAGTTGGCAGTTGAAAACCACTGTCTTACTGATCTATTCCCTATCAAAGCTGTAAGCTATCCCTTTGTAACCTTGTCTATTCCACACACCTTGACTACAATAATAAACTAACCCATGGACCTTCAAAGTATCGGGCGCTACGACATTAAATCACTAATCGGTCAAGGCGGCATGTCTGCTGTCTACCTGGGTTATGACCCGCGCTCGCAGCGTGAAGTTGCCATCAAGATCCTTCCACCCTATTATTTGCATTCATCCAAGTTCCGCGAGCGATTTGAGCGCGAAGCCCTGATGATTGCACTGCTGGAACATCCTGCCATCGTGCCGGTCTATGATATGGGCGAAGAAGATGGTCAGCCGTATATTGTCATGCGCTACATGTCCGGTGGTTCTTTGAGTGATAAATTAAAAAGAGGCCCCATTCCCCTCAGGGAGTGTATGGAAATGTACCTCCGCCTGGCACCCGCATTGGATACTGCCCATGCCAGGGGTGTCACTCATCGTGACGTCAAGCCAGACAACCTGTTATTCGACAAATATGATAATGTTTTTCTCTCCGATTTCGGACTTGCCCGCTTGAGAGAAACCATCGGTTTTGCCAATATTAGCGATGGTTCCGTCATGGGTACTCCGGCATATATGAGCCCGGAACAGATCCAGGGAGACCGCGAAATCGATGGTCGCTCGGATATCTATTCCATGGGGGTCGTGCTCTATCAGATGTTATGTGGAACCGTGCCATTTTCGGGTACCACAGCTGCCTCAGTGATGATGATGCATCTGGTCAATCCGGTGCCCCTGATTTATGAACAAAACAAGACCCTTCCTTCTGCTATCCAGACCGTCTTGGATATCGCCATGGCAAAAGATCCGGATGATCGTTATCAGTCTGCCACTGATTTTGCTAAAGCGCTCCAAGCAGTGACCACTGGAGTCCATAAAAAGCCAATCCTCCAAAATGTAGCCAATAATGCCACCCAACACCCCGCCGACCGCTCCACCTTGATTATCCCCCCAAAAAAAGCAGCGGATTCTACTAGGAGAGGCGCTGGCACAGCAGGGAAACCCTCAATAGTGAATGGAAGCAAAGCTTCCATTCCAGGAGATACTAACGGGGTAAGAGTAACGACTACTCCTGTGGTCAACACCGCACAGCCTCGGGTGGAAAGAGCTCTTGCGCCTTCCACTTCCCAGCCCGACCCATTGAAGAAGCGACCTCGTACAATTCCTTTGTGGGGCTTGCTGGTAGGTTTTATTGTGATCCTCGCCCTATCTCTGACATTGATCCTGCGCTCCTTGGGTGTGTTCCCATTTTCCCTCCTGCTAAATTCCAGCCAACCTCCCAACCGCTCCCTTGTACAGAAGAACCCCACGGCCAAAACCTCTGGTACGGGAGTCTCTTCCGCCCAAACACCGGCCATCCTGGGTCAGGCAGATAAGCTTGCCTTTGTGAAGTCCTCAGATATCTGGGTCTCTGATCTGGATGGTAGTGACCTCGTCCAGCTAACCACGGATGGGGAGAAGAAATCCAATCTGCATTGGTCACCAGATGGTCAATCCGTCATTTACACCTCCGCAAACTGTATCAACCTGGTGGGTCTGCAGACCAGGCAGATGCTTACCCTTACTTGTTTTACCGGGATTCCCTCCATCAATGCTTTTGATATCTCACCAGATGGTCAAAAAGTAGCCTTAGGGCTGGCTCAATCCGACCTTTATCTTCTTCCTTATTCCCAATTGTTCAACTTACGCCAGTCTAGCCTCCCTGCGGATATCCTTTCATTTGCCCAATGCTCTTTCTTTGCACCTTACAATACCAGAGAGGCTATAAAGGCCGTTAATTGGTCTTTAAATGATGGCCGCTTGGCAATGCTGCTTTCAACACTTGTGGATGGTGTCTATCGCGATGAGATCAGCATCCTTGATTTTGGGCAATGCACTGCCTCGCCTCTTATGGTAAAAGAAATACTCCCCACTTACTTCTTGTTCACCCTGCGGGGGTATTATGACCATCCCGAAATTACTAGTCTTTCCTGGAATGGAAACGACCAGCTCTTATTGAATGGTTATGTCAATAATCAGGGTTTTGGAGATCTGCACCTATACGACCTTGATAAAAATCAGAGTTCAGCGCTAGCTCCGAATGGCACATGTTGTTACCGCGACGCCCACTGGAGCCCGGATGGCACTTACCTGTTCTATTCCTTCCAGCCTGAAGCAGGTGGTGAGGTTAGCCTGTATTACACCCCCTCAGCTGAGCTACGCCAGTCTGGTGGATCGATGGCCTCCCTGGAGCTTCCTGCCGGTTTCTTGACCAGCGGCTTTGAAACCCTCCAGCCAGCACTGCGTACCGCCCATTAACAAGCTTCTTTGAAAGAATCCTCCTTTAGGTTCGTAACCCCTAATTTATCTAATTACAATCGGTAAATATATAAAATACCGTAAAATACGTGTAATATATATAACCTGATACGGAAATGTATAAATGCTAGATATATTACCAGCTCTGTCAGCCGCTTGAATGAACACCTGATACTCTTCATTTGGCACTAATATTTCGCTATTTAATTGCATTTGATAAGGATATGTACTGTCTATCCCGATGGATATCTTCCCTGTCGGAGGAAGATGATTCCAAAACCAGAACTCTACCCAAGCAACCTGATCGTTATCGGTCGCTGATGCCTCAAGCGGTATCAATCCCCCATTGGTTGTAAATTTCTCCCCATAATTTACAGGTTCCTCCCAGTTAACATTAGGTGGTACTGTATCCACAAAGGTTGTAACCTCTCCTGCATTATTGCTCATATCCAAATCATACCCCAGTGATCCGACAGTTACAGTATTCGTAATTATTCCATCGACAGTGGGTTGAACTACAATTGAAACACTTCCTGATGAATTAGCAAAAATAGTATTCAGGCTACATATGATGTTATCGACAACTTGATTACATAATGAAGAAGGGTTTGCCCTAACAAATTGGACGCTTTCCGGAAGCGTATCCGTCACTACCACTCCAGGTGCATCAATGATACTGGTATTGGAGATGGTGAGAAGATAAGTTAACTCTACACCGGTACGCAAGGGATCGGGGTTATCATGTACGCCAATTCCCAAATCCATCAACCCTTGCTCCGTACCCACATCGGATGTTGGCTCAGGATTGTGATATTGTCGCACATATATCCAATCCACCATCAGCGTTGAATTGGATCCTGGGTAGCTATAAAGAGTCACTGGTAATAGAGGTGGTGTGTTTGGCACTTGGGCTATTGAGGATGCATTGGTGCCTCCATGGTCTATATCTCCTTCACTCCATCCCGGGTTCCAACGAACCTCATAAATGTGATAGGCATTATGCCAATCGTTGACGCCCTCCAAGATTGTGTTTTCGGAGGAATTGACATAGTTGCTCAGGTATAAGTCATCCACATCGGTTGGAAGATCCCTGATCAGCGTACGTTGTCCACTCGCACCGTTAATGAACCCTCCCCATTGCTTACCGGAACCCGAGCCGAAGTTCGCCCTGAATCCCACAGCTTGATATTGGAAACTGGTAGTCGATTTAATTCCTGTTCCATCGCCTAAGTTTAGAACACCAGGTGGCAAGACTTCAGGTGTTCCACTGATAATTGACCATGAAAATGAGGCTCCAATTTCCGTAGAGGATTCAGAACTTTGAGTGTCCTCATTTTGTAAAAATCCTACACTTGTAAAATAACTCCAATTGTCATCGAAGTAATCGAAGGTACTCTGTCCATCACTTTGTGACGATGCAGCTGGGTTACCGTAATAAAGATAAACAGTCGTATCTCCATTTCCTGGCGAGGGAACCCGGACCCATAAATATGCCAATTGGGTTGAGTTATTCCAGGATTCGACCCAGAATTTTAGCTCTGTGGTGCCATCGCTGTGGGTGAAACGTACATCTGAGCCATCCGGCTTTGCCCGGCTGAAGTCGTAATTGCTGTTGTTAAGTTTTACCAATACCTGATAGTAAGACAGTGATGCCCCACTGTTAGATATGACCACCGGTCGGCGGTAGCGCCAGTTTTCGCTTAACCACGGAGGTCCGATTTGCTCAATTTTGTCCTTTTCCTCAACACCTATCGATGCACTCTTGGCTGCCCCATAAGCTCGTTCTGATCCATGAAAAAATATAAATAACAATAGGACCATCCCAATGGGCAATATCAGTCTGAGGATATTCTTCATGAAATCAGGCACCTTTCTATCCTCAAATTATACGCTAAACCCATCCATGCGCGTTGATACTCTACTTTTATGATAATTTTAGAGTACTTATCCCTACCTTGCCTATTCATCACCTCTCCCCAATTAGAAGAAGTAATAAGGAATAAAATAGACTACTCCCATATCTGTAAAATATTATAATTTGCACATTCGATATTATGAACTGGTACGATATAAATTCTAATTATCCATTAAGATTGCAATACGCCCACCCTAAATTATTCCATCTGTTGTAACACAAATACCGTTTGTAAGGTTTCCATTATGCAAGGATATATTCACCGAACTTGGATATGTACTTTAAAGTTTTAATTAGGTAAAGTCTGTATTGTTGGAAGAGTCGGTGCTGGTGGTGGTAAAGTAGGAGTATTGAGAATAGGTGTTTTTGTTGCAGTCGGTAACTCTGTTGGTTTGACGGGGGTGTTCGTCGGAGCTGGAGGGGGTGGCTCAGTTGTACGAATTGCGGTGGAGGTTGGCAGAATGTAGGTCTTTGTTGCAGTAAGTTTAATCGGTGTGAGGGTTTCACTTGGTGTGGGGGTAGTGGTTTGGCTAGGAGTCATGGTCAATAGGAATGTTGATGTCTCAGTAGCTGTGCTCGTTTCTGTCATCGTTATAGATCCTGCTTCTTCGCACGGTGCTACGCCTGTTAATCCTAGATTATACGCTTCCAACACATTAAATAAGCGTGTGCCTGCCGTAAGCTCAACATCGGTCACCTGGCTTCCAGCCGGGTGTTGGACCAGCCACCCGTAGGCTTCGAATACGACTGCCTCAATTGAGCTCTGGTCTGCGCCCGCTAACGTATTTAGGAACACCCCCACCAGTTGTGCCTGTATTTGTTGGGTTGGATTTTGGGTTTTATCTGCAAGGATTTCTCTGAGATCCTTTGCTTCGTACACACTTCCTCCAATTACCATTTGAGGCGGGTATGCCTCTGGATGTTCCATCCAATAGGAAACGGGATAGGTGCAGTTCTTTTCTGCCCGTACTGCGGTTGCCGTAATACTTGGGCTGCTAAATCCCAATAGATTCCAGGGTACAAATGTCGCAATCAACCACACTAATCCGATGAACAGTACCACAGTAGCGACGACCAGGATGAGAATCAAACCTTGTTTTGTGGTTATCTCATTTTCCATGTTGAGCAAACGCCTTACCTGTCTGTATAAGTAATTACCTGCCCCATGTTTCCTGGTACAGATGTTGTGAGCAAGCACAATTCAGGGGATGGTTTCTTACACAACTCAAACGTTTCATATACCAAATTTTAACAATTTTACTCTATAGTGGTATCAGTTTAAGAAAATATAAATTTTATTATGGAGGTGTAACTATGTTAACTCGTTGGGATCCATTCCAAGAAATGTTAAACCTTCGCCGTACCGTCGATCGTCTCTTTGATAACGTCAGCCCTGACCATGAGTGGGCTCAAACTTCCATGTGGGGTTTAGCCGTGGATGTGGTTGAAAACAAAGACGATTTCATCGTCAAGGCTTCCGTACCCGGTATCAATCCGGATGACCTCGATATCTCTTACGCGGATGACACTTTAACTATCAAGGGTGAGATTAAATCAGATAACGAGGTCAAGGAAAATCAGTATCACCTGCGTGAGCGGCGCTTCGGCTCATTTGCTCGCAGCATTAGTCTGCCCACCAAGATCAAAGGTGATGCCATTGAAGCCTCTTATCAGAACGGGGTGATAACCCTTCGGTTGCCCAAAGCCGAGGAAGTTAAACCGAAACGCATCGCCATCAAAGTCGACGATCAGAAGACGATCGAAGGCAAAATCAAAAATAGATAACTAACCAGTGAACCAAGAACGGGTGCTGATGATATGAATCCACAGCACCCATTTTTGTTTTAAACTGAGATGATTACTTAAAGTTCATTCTCTCTTCGCTTGACCAATGAATGCTAATTAGGTCCCAAATGTTATACTTGCTTCGTGCAGTCTTGCCACGTTCGCTGTCTTGGTTTGGTGCCGTACCAGCAAGCCTGGGACTTACAAGCTCAGCTTGCCGGTCAGATCGCGGCTGGAGAAGTTCCCCCTACCCTGCTATTGCTCGAGCATCCTCACACCTATACCTTCGGGCGGAGAGGTCAGGCTTCCAATTTGCTTTGGAGTGAATCCGAGCTCAAACAGCGAGGCGTGGAGCTGTATTGGGTGGATCGTGGCGGTGACATCACCTATCATGGTCCCGGACAGCTCGTTGGATACCCTCTCATACCTCTCAATATAAATGGTTTGATTACTTCCACCCAAGCAGACCCCTCTACTTTACCCCATGCAGATTACACCGGCTACCTGCGCAAGCTGGAGCAGGTCCTCATCCAAACCTTACATCAATTTGGAGTACAGGGCGAAAGGATTAAAAATCTCACCGGGGTTTGGGTGAACGGGTCTAAGATAGCTGCCATTGGGGTAAAGGTGGATTCCCGCGGTATCACCCGCCATGGTTTTGCCCTCAACGTTGCTCCCGACATGAGCTATTGGGATGGAATCATCGGCTGTGGTCTTTCAGGCTATTCCGTTACCAGCCTCGCAATCTTGCAATCAACTCCACCCGCCATGCAGCAAGTGATTCAGGCAGTGGTGACCGCTTTCGAAGACGTTTTCGAGGTCGCATGTCAGGTGGTCTCCTAAGGTATAATACCAATACGATCTGACATTGCAACTTGGCAACGCAATCTGACATTGTGACCTGTCTTTATGACCTGCCTTCGTCACAGCCATCACAAACGGAGGGAAATTCTTGTCAAGCTCATCCTTGAAAATTGTCATCCTCATGGCGGGTTTTGGTACCCGCTTGCGACCACATACCTGGAGCCGACCCAAGCAGCTCATCCGCATGGCGGATAAAATGGTGATTGACCAGGTGCTGGGCACGTTCTCCAATCTCCCCGATCCTGCCAATTCTGAGTTCATTTTTGTCATTGGATACCTTGGTAACAAAATTCAGGAATATATGTCCCACATCCATCCTGCCCTCAAGGTGCGCTATGTAGAACAACCCGAGATGCGTGGCCAATCTCACGCTATCTCATTAGCGAAGGATTACTTGGATGGCCCACTCCTGGTCCTATACGGTGATACGCTCATCGAAACCGATTTTTCTTTCCTTTCAACTGAAACCGCTGGAGCAGTTGCCTGGGTGAAAGCTGTGCCTGATCCGCGCCGCTTTGGGGTTGCCAGCCTCGGGGATGATGGCTGGGTTACCCACCTTGTTGAAAAACCAAAAGATTTGGAAAATAACCTGGTTCTGGTAGGATGCTATTATTTCAAAAATTCCAATGAATTATTAACTGCCATCCAGGAACAGATGCAGCGAAACATCACTCTCAAGAATGAATTCTACCTTGCAGATGCCGTCAACATTATGCTTGAACATGGCCTAAAGATGCGAGTTGAGCATGTGGAGACCTGGTTGGATGCTGGCGTACCTGATGATGTCTTGAGTACCAACCGTTATTTGCTCGAGCATGGGCACGATAACACCATTGAAGCCTATGCGCACAAGACCTCGGTCATTCTCCCACCAGTTTTCATCCATCCCACCGCCACGGTTGAGAATTCCGTCATTGGTCCTCATACTGCTATCGGTGCCAATTGCCTGATCCATAATTGCATCATTCGCGATAGCATTATCGATGACTCCTCGGTAGTGACGGATGTGATCATGGAACATTCGCTCATTGGTCAGGAAGTACGCATCCAGAAGAAGGCTGTCGTCTTGAACATCGGTGACCAAACTGAGCTGCATTTGTAATCATGGGCGATCGCGTGGAATGCCGTTCTGATCATGACTATATCGGGCACCCGCTTGCGTTTTATTGGCAGGAAAAGCGTCTGGAGGTGGCTGAGTTACTGGCACAAAATCGTACCCCTCACGGCTACTCCTTCAGGGTGCGGAATAAAGATTTCGGCATATTTGAGCTCATATATGATACTAGCTCAGACCAATGGTCTGTTCATCAAATTTAATCTAAGGAGCGAGCATGAATGATAGGTACCTGGCCCGCCATGTTGTCGGGCTGAAGCCATCTGGCATCCGCAAATTCTTCGATATCGTCGCAACTATGAAGGATGTCATTTCATTGGGGATCGGCGAGCCTGATTTCGTCACTCCACAACCCATCATAGAAGCAGGCATCCAGGCGCTGCATGCCGGTGAGACACATTACACCTCCAATGCCGGGCTATTCGAGCTGCGCCAGGCTATCACGGGACATATTCTCAAAACCTATGGCGTCGATTATGACCCCAAGACAGAAGCGATTATTACGGTAGGGGTTTCCGAAGCGCTTTACTTGACCATGACCGCCCTGCTCAACCCCGGTGAAGAGGTTATCATCCCCACACCCTGCTTCGTCTCCTACCAGGCGGAGGTCATCCTTGCCGGTGGCGTACCAGTGGAAATCCCCACCTTCGTCGAGGATGGCTTTCAAGTGCAGCCCGATAGGCTGGAGACTGCCATTACCCCTCGCACCAAAGCCATCTTGCTCGGCTACCCCAATAATCCCACTGGGGCAGTCTACTCTCGTGAAGTCTTGTTAGAGATTGCCCGCATCGCCGAGAAGCATGACTTGGTCATCATCTCGGATGAGCTGTACGACCAGCTGGTATACGGCGTTAAACATGTCTGCTTCCCCTCACTTCCTGGGATGCGCCCTCGTACAGTCCTGTTGGGCGGGTTCTCCAAGAATTATGCCATGACCGGTTGGCGGGCTGGTTTCGCTTGTGGTCCAGCAGAGATCATCAAAGGTCTCGTGCGCATCCACCAATACACCATTATGTCCGCTCCCACAATGTCGCAGCTGGCTGCCCTAGAGGCCATCCAGCATGGCCATAAATTTGTCGTCCAGATGCGTGATGAGTATGACCGTCGGCGCAAGCTGATCGTTGGCGGCTTGAACCAGTTAGGCTTGCCCACTTTCGAGCCCCATGGAGCTTTCTATGCTTTCCCCAACGTTGCCATCACTGGCATGGATGATGAGACCTTCGCTCAAAAGCTGCTCGAGGAAGAGCGCGTGGCGGTCGTTCCAGGTAACTCTTTCGGCGCGGGTGGTGAGGGCTTTGTACGTTGCTCCTATGCCACCGCCTATGAAAAGATCGAGGAAGCATTGCGTCGCATGCAGCACTTCATGCAACGCCATGGGTAGACCTTGCTCAGGTAATGAATATCTCGAAGCCATCTCCCACTGATGCCTTATTGCCACCGCATGACGGGAAGGCAAGGTGATCTATGAGTCAAAGCAAGAACCTCCATGAAGCTCAACGCTGGCTGATCACTGCCCAGCAGGATTTATTGGCTGCGAAATCATTATCCGAGAATCGTTTTTATGCCCACGCCTGCTTCCATGCACAGCAGGCTGGAGAAAAAGCCCTAAAGGCACTCTGGTACATTCATGACCGGGAACCATGGGGGTCCTCCATCCAGCGATTGGTAACTGATTTCCCGGGTGCCTCCAGCCTCCCCAATCTGGATGATTGGATCCATCGTGCGGCCTCGCTCGACCGGTACTATATTCCAACCCGCTATCCCAACGGTTTGCCAGATTTAACCCCGGGTCAGTGCTATTTTAAACAGGACGCAGAAGCAGCTATATTACAAGCCGCAACCTTTGTCGAAGCTGCCCAAAAAGCAATTAATTGATGATCGATCAATATCCATTCTTGTACAGGATATTGTTAAATGCAAAACATCACCATCTGGCACATGAAAGGCGTGGCATTCGTCACTTGACGACTTGTCTGACATTGATTAATCTTAAAACACAATCGGTGTGGTGCATATTGCATATATGAGGGTATAGTCTTGGTGGTTTTGGCTCACCATTTGTTATCTGTATGTTAATTGCGGGCACCAGACCGGGTTGCCCGCTTATATTTTAAAAACTATCACATAGATAATCAGGAGTAAATTATGACCGAACAGATCAATGCTTTCCAAATGGCTCAGCGCCAGTTCGATGGCGTTGCCAAGCAGCTCAACCTTGACCCGCAGGTAGTTGAGATCCTACGTTGGCCTGCCCGCGAGTTTAAATTCACTATCCCCGTGCACATGGACGATGGCTCACTGCGTGTGTTCACCGGTTATCGTGTCCAACACTCAGACGTGCGCGGTCCCAATAAAGGTGGCATTCGTTTCCACCCCGCTGAGACCCTCGATACGGTGCGCGCCCTCGCCATGTGGATGACCTGGAAATGCTCTGTAGCCGATATCCCCCTGGGTGGCGGTAAAGGTGGCGTACCTGTGGATCCGGCAACCCTCTCGGTGTTCGAGAAGGAAAAACTATGCCGCGGTTGGGTCGACCAGATGTGGCGCAACATCGGCCCCCGACAGGATGTCCCTGCTCCCGATGTAGGCACCACTCCTCAAATGATGGGTTGGATGATGGACGAGTATTCCAAGCTGGTCGGTCATTATACTCCGGGCGTGATCACCGGAAAGCCATTGGGCGGTGGTGGTTCCCTGGGTCGCACCGAAGCCACCGGTTTCGGTGTTATCTACACCGTGCGTGAGGCCATGAAGCATCTCAAGCTCGATCCCGCCAAGTCAGTGGCGGCTATACAGGGGTTCGGCAACGTCTCTCAGTATGCTTCCATCGGTTTCATCGAGCTCCTGGGTGGTAAGGTGACGTGCGTCTCATGCTGGGACCGTGGAGATAAATGTTCTTACACCTTCAGCCACCCCAAGGGTGTTGATCCCAAATTCTTGCAGTCCATCACCGACCAGTATGGCACTATCGACAAATCTAAGGCACATGCCGCAGGGTACGTGCTTGAAGAAGGTGATGCCTGGATCTCCAAGGAAGCTGATGTATTGATACCCGCTGCCCTGGAAGGTCAGGTCACTGGCGAAACGATAAAGAAGATCAACAGTCGGGTACGGATCATCGCTGAAGGCGCTAACGGACCCACCACCCCCGAAGCGGACGAGGTCATCAAGGCTAATCAGATCTTCGACATCCCCGACTTCCTATGCAATGCCGGTGGGGTCACCTGCTCCTACTTTGAGGGCGTTCAGAACGACATGAACTTCTACTGGACCAAGCAAGAAGTGTTGGAAAAACTGGATACCAAGATGACCCAGGCTTTCCATTCAGTGCTCGAGATGTCCGAAAAGGAAAAGGTCTACATGCGCGATGCAGCTTATATGGTCGCCATTGCCCGTGTAGTCAAGGCCATGGAATTGCGCGGCTGGATCTAAATCCATTCTATAAAGATCAAATGTTTTTTGTAGAGACGCCCCGACGGGGCGTCTTTATATTTGTGTTTGCCATGGCGAAAGCCCGATAATTTATCGACCTCCCCTGAACCGACATAGGAGCAGGTCGCAATCTGCCCCTATGGATATTAGGGTACTCGTCATATATTGTTTCCCTACCAGCTTTCCATCCAAAGATTCCTGATTCTCGAATGTCTTGACATTTTCGGAAATTAATGTATGATTAATTTGTATTTTTCGGAAAATATGATTACCGTATTAGGAATGATTATGACCGAAAAAATCGTCCCTCCTGTATTCGATGCCCTGGACTATAAAATCATACACCTCCTCCATGCTGACGGTCGTGCCACCGCTACCAGCATTGCTTCACTCACCGGGGCAGACGTCCGGACAGTGCGCAATCGCATTACCCGCCTGATTGATGTGGGTGCCATCCGTGTAACTGCTATTGCTGACCCGTTATCATTCGGTTATCAAACCGCTGCTGATATATTCCTCCAGGTGGATCCCGAACAGGAAACTGCACTCATCCAACGCTTTTCTGCGATGACTGAAATTTCTTATGTTGCCTATGGTGCAGGTTCGGGAGAGATATCCTTGGAGGTTCGTTTCAAGAACAATGCTGAGCTGCGTGAATTCTTGGTCCACACCTTACCCGCCATCCCGGGAGTAAATAACGTCCGGCATACGCTTGTCCCTGAAATTCTGAAAAATATTGATGAGTGGATGCCCAAAGAGGGTGACTTTAATATGGAAGGAGCTTCTCAGTCAACATCCCAAAGCCTGAATGAAGGACAGGATAGTTGAGCTAGTGACGTAAATCTGCGAGTTACTGTATGTACTGGTCTAATTTTGCGACGACCGATAATAAATAGGTTTGTATGAGCAAGAATATTCAATCACCACACACTTATCCAAGCCTGATATTTTCCAATGCGAGGGTGCTAACCTCAAACTCAAGCCAGCCCCGTGCTGAAGCTATTGCTCTAGCTGGAAACCGAATAATTGCGGTTGGCAGTAATAACGACGTGCTTGCTCTAGCTCAACCGAACACTCACCTTATCGATGCTGAATGCTGCTCCTTGTTGCCAGGATTTATTGATAGCCATGCTCATCTATTCATAGGCTCTGCTGAGCTGGATAATGTCTTTTTGGATGATGTCCGTTCTTTAGAAGACCTCAGCATGAAGTTAAAAAAACATGTGGCAGCACATCCGGATGTTGAATGGGTATGTGGCTCCCATATGAAGTACTCCATCCTGCCATCAAACGAGCCGCTTACTCGCCACCATCTGGATGCCATTTTGCCTGAACAACCAATCGCACTCATGGCTTATGATTACCACACACTCTGGGTGAATACCAAGGCTTTGAAGTTGGCCGGAATTTTAAATGGCTATGATCCCGGCCTCACCGGAGTGGTCGTGATGGGCGCAGATGACATGGTTACAGGCGAGCTGCGTGAAGCTGCCGCTTACCACCCGGTGCTAATCCATGCTGGTCCATGGGGTCGAGCTACGAGTGAATTGACCAGTGGACAGCCCCGTGATATCTCAGCTCAGGCAGACCTGCGAACAATAAAGAAAGGTCTGTCATTTATCGCCCGCCATGGAATTACCAGTCTCCACAATATGGATGGAAATCTTACCAAGCTCGCTTTATACGCCTCATTGGAAGGGTCGGGTGAGCTGAGCACCCGTCTGAGCGTCCCTTATGGCATCACTCCATCAACCACTTCATCCGAACTCGAGGAAGCTGCTCATATGCATTCTGAGGTTCACAGCGATCTCCTTCATGCTGGGGCAGTCAAATTCTTCATGGATGGAGTAATTGAATCAGGCACAGCCTATTTATTGGAAGAGTATGCAGATGCCCAAGGTCTCTGTGGGCATCCATTCTATTCCCTTGAGCAGTTTATTGAGCTGGGATCTCTTTGTGACCGTTTGGGTATGCAAATCCGGGTACATTCCATCGGTGATGCAGCCACCCGCCAGACGCTAGATGGATTTGAGGCTATCCAAAGGATTAATGGACCTCGCGATGGGCGCCACCGCATTGAGCACATTGAGCTGCTTCACCCAAGAGACGTTTCCCGTTTTGCGGAATTGGGCGTGATTGCTTCCATGCAGCCACTTCATCTTGCTGGCTCCAATTTCGAAAATGACGTATGGTTAAGGCGGGTTGGCGAAACCAGATGGGACCACGGTTTTTCCTGGCGATCTCTTCGTAATGCCGGTGCCCGGTTGGCTTTCGGCAGTGACTGGCCAGTGGTCTCACCAAATCCCATGCTTGGTCTCGATCGGGCGATCAACCGAAAACCATGGTTGCCCCATTTGGCATCCCAATCCCAATCATTACTGGATTACCTCTCTTCCTACACACGTGATGCAGCTTTCGCTGAATTTCAGGAAGACCAGAAAGGTCAGTTACGCCCAGGCTACCTGGCGGATATAGTCCTTCTCTCTGCCGATCTTGAATCCATCCCATCGGAAGAGATTTCTCAGGTTGTCCCATTAATGACCATTTGCGATGGGCATATTACTTATGAGGCTTAATGTAATGTAACTAAGGAGGTGACCCGGAAACCTAAGGTCAAAGCAGCTCAATTCATATCATAAAGAACATACCATGCTAATCTATGAGGAGAATAGGATGAAAAACAATCGTATATTTACAATCGTAGCATTCATCATCGCACTCACTATGCTGGGGTCAACCCTGGCAGGGTGCGGAGGCTCGAAAGATATCAAAATCGGTGCTCCCATGCCCATGACTGGCCCTTATGCCAGCGATGGTCAGCAAATGCAGATGGCACTTCAGATGGCAATCGATGAAATAAATGCCAAGGGAGGAGTATTAGGTCGCCAGCTAACTTTGGTGCCTGGTGATGTAGGTGCGCTTGAAGCCGAAAAGATCAAGGCTGTGGGAGAGCGGTTACTCGGTGAGAATGTGGATGTGGTCATCACCGGTTATGCAGATTCTGGTGTTGATGCCCGCGTCTTTGGCGAGTATGACATGCCCTATCTCCACGCCGATGCCATGTCTCAGGATACTGATGTGGTTGCCCAGAACCTGGCTGATTTTGGGAATGTGTTCCAATACTGCCCAAGCGAAGTTTCCTATGGGTATGACACCGCTGACACCCTCTTCACCATTCCTGCTCAGATGGGTTGGACACCCCCGAACAACAAAATTGCTGTTATTAAAGTCGACTACAGTTACAACATCCTGGCAGCTGATAAATTTGCTGAGCTTGCCCAGCAGCAAGGTTATGAGATTGTAGTTAATGAAACCACTCAATTTGGCGTTGTCGAATGGGGTCCCATCCTCTCGAAAATCGAAGAAACCCAGCCTGCTTATGTTACTTTCTGGAACCTCGACCCCTCCGATGCCGCCCGTTTTATGATCCAATTTAATGATCGCTTTGCGGAGAGTGGCATTAACGCTCTCGTATACATGCAATATACCCCCAATATCCCCGAGTTCTTAACCTTGGCAGGAGAATCCGCCAACGGTTTACTATGGACTGCTAGCGTAAATGCTGTTGGGACAGATATTGCAGACTATGCTCAGCGTTGGACTGCCAAGTTTAACGAAGAGCCAAAATCGGTTTATGCTTACCTGGTCCGTGATGCGGTCGATATCTGGGTCCAGGCAGTGGAGAAGGCCGGTTGTGTTAATTGCTACGATAAGATCATCGAAAATATTCGTGCAGCCGACTATACTGGGAATGGTGGTCGATACGTGTTCAATCCGGCAGACCAGCAAGCATTATCTGGGGTCGAATATCTCCCCACATTGTGGTACCAGATCCAAAATAATGCTAACGCCATTGTTGGACCTTCACCTTATGGTACTGCCAGCTATATACTGCCCCCTTGGATTCAGTAAATTGAATTAATTTCCACCCTCCCTTGCAGGGTATTCAGACTCTGCAAGGGAGTCATCCTGCAGGCAATCCATTTTATAGAGGTCACAGATGCTAGAAACGCAGGGAATTTCTAAAAGCTTCGGCAAGATCGTCGCTCTCACCGATGTCAATTTTAAAGTAGAGCAGGGTGAAATATTCGGCATTGCCGGTCCAAATGGAGCTGGTAAATCCACTTTATTTAATGTGATTACTGGCATCTATCCACCTACATCGGGAAAGGTCTATTTTCTTGGGCAAGACATCACCCGGTTGCGTCCCCATGAAGTTTGCTTGCGGGGTATCGGTCGCACGTACCAGATTCCCGCCGCCTTCCACACGATGAGCGTGCATGACAATATCCGCATCGGATCGATCTTTGGCAGCCAGGGTCGGCGTAAGGTCGCTGATATCCTCGATTTCCTGGATATCTCTGCTTATGCAGATAAACTCGCGAGCAACTTGGACCTGTACACCACCAAGCTGGTCATGCTGGGTTCAGTCTTGGCCACTAATTGTAAGTTGCTGATGCTGGACGAGCCGATGGCAGGTTTTTCAATCGTTGAGATCAATAACTTCCTTGAAATCCTGCGCAAGATCAACCAGGAATGGGGAGTGACACTGATTGTTATCGAGCACCTGCTGGATGTATTGATTGGGTTGACTGGGCGAATGATGATCCTTGCAGATGGGGCTCTGCTTTATCTCGGTCCATCCGATGGCGTGACCAACGACCGGAGAGTGGTGGAAGTCTACCTTGGTGCCCAGGAGGAGGCTGAAAATGCTTGAGCTCAATGGTGTCGATGGTTATTATGCTGACCTGCAGGTGCTGAGGCAGGTCTCCCTGGTGGTTAATTCGGGTGAAGTGGTAGCAATGTTTGGCCCCAATGGTCATGGCAAGAGTACCTTGCTTAAAACTATTTGTGGTCTACACCAGGCTTCAGCTGGATCGATCAAATTCGAAGGTAAGGAGATTTCTTCCCTTCCCTCGCACAAAATTGTAGAAATGGGCATCGCGTATATCCCTGAAGAACGGCACCTGTTCCGCGATATGACCGTCATGGAGAACCTGAAAATGGGGGCTTACAATCGCCGTGCTCGCCCATCCACTCAACAAAATCTCGCTTTCGTCCTGGAGGTATTTCCCCGCCTGGCGGAGCGCAAGGATCAGCTTACCTCCACCCTGAGCGGCGGCGAGAGCCGCATGGTGGCAGTCGCCCGTGGTTTGATGAGCGAACCCACTCTGCTTATGTTGGATGAGCCTTCCATCGGACTTTCCCCTGGTATGCGTCATGTCGTTTTCGAATCGATAGCCAAGATCAATCGTGAGAAGAAGATCACCATCTTGATCGTCGAACAGGAGATTCGCAATGCCCTCAAACTGGCCAACCGCATCTACATGCTCAAAAAGGGTCAGATCTTGTTCGAGCGTTCAGCCGCAGACGTTAATGTCGAAGAGATTGAGAAGGCTTACTTCTAGGGAGCATCTATGACCAGTTTTCTTAATGCCATTATCAGTGGTTTAATTTCTGGCTCGCTCTACGCCGCCACAGCGTTAGGTCTTACTATCATTTATGGGGTCAGCCGGGTGTTCAATTTCGGGCATGGTGTTGTGGCTGTGATGGGTGCTTATCTGGCGTGGACGATCCTTTCGGCAGGTGGGCAGCTGAATATGCTGCTCGGCATCCTGGTAAGCCTGGTGGTATTGTATATCTTTGGCACCCTCGTTTATCGCTTTACCATCAATCCTCTGATGAAAAAGCCCGCTTGGGATATATCCACTGTGCTGTTTCTCCTCGGTGGTGGCATATTGCTTGAGAATGTGCTCTTGCAAATTTTCGGCCCTCGCGTGAAGTCTATCCCGTTGCTGGTCGAGGGTAATCTCAAGCTCGGCCCGGTAGCCATCCAATTGAATGATCTGTTTCTGATCGTCATCGTTCTGGTAGGCATCGTGGCGCTAAATCTGTTTTTCAAGTACACCCGTTTGGGGCAAGCCATGCAATCCATTGCACAATCCATCCCAGGCGCTAAAGTGGTTGGCATTGATATCGAGCGCATATTTGGGTTGACCTTCGGTCTGGCTTTTGCGGTCACCGGGTTCAGCGGTGTCTTGTTGAGTACCAAATACTTTCTTAACCCACATATTGGCTGGGAGTGGATGGTGAAAGGCTTTGTGATCGTCTCATTTGGTGGATTGGGCAGTACTAACGGGGCGATTTTCGCCGGTCTGATCCTGGGGATTGTTGAAGCCATGGTGACCCTTTATATTGGTGCCATCTGGGTTTGGCCGATCTGGTTTGTCATTTTTATGGTCGTGCTGCTGATCCGCCCGCAGGGCATCCTGGGCGGCAGGTTGTAGAGGAGATGAACATGAAATCTATCAAAAAACTCTCCTGGAAAAACATCCTGGCGATGCTCGTCGGGCTCTTCGTGATGGTCTATCCACTGGCGGGTGCCAACAGCTATATGAAACACCTGTTTATCCTTTTCTTCATCTGGAGCGTGGTGGCCGCTAGTTGGAACCTGCTCAACGGGTACGCTGGTATCAACTCACTCGGTAATATCGGCTTCATGGCGATTGGTGGCTACGCCTCGGGTATACTGGCGAAATCCCTCGGATTATCACCCTGGATCAGCATCCCCATCGGAGGCATCATCACCTGCGTTCTGGTAACCCTATTTCTGGGTTTCCCCGCCCTCCGGCTGAGCGGCATCTATATCGCACTGCTCTCTCTTATCTTCGCTGATTCGTTGCCCTCCATTCTCACCCAGACGCGTGAGATTACGGGTGGGGCGATGGGCTTGCATGAGATCCCGGGTTTCATTCCGCACATGGAGAAGATCCATGCCTATTACATCTGCTTTGTCTTTTTCCTGATTGCAATGTTTATCATATTCCGCACCATCCATTCCAACACCGGGTTGGCGTTCATGGCACTGCGTGACTCGGAGAACTTCGCCACCACATTGGGAGTGAACCGCTTCAGGGAACGCCTCAAGGTCTTTGCCATCAGCTCCTTTTTGACGGGTCTGGCAGGTGGGTTTTACGTCCACAGCCTGGGGGATATCTCACCTACCACGCTGGGCATTGAGCCCTTCCTGCTGGGCATCGCCATGTTCGAGCTGGGCGGGATCGGCACCTTTGCCGGGCCTATCCTGGGCGCTGCAGTGATCGTCTTTGGGGGTGAATTCCTGCGTCTGGCAGGTACGCTCCGTCTCAGCTTGCTCGGGTTGCTCATCTGTCTGATCATCCTGTTCTTCCCAGGTGGCATTATGCAGCTCATCAGCCAGGCTGAAACATTCATCCGAAACCGGATCAAGAAAAGAAAGCCTGTCGAAAAAGTACAACCGACCTAAATCTGTATACACCCGCTCGAAACCAGGATAGGATATAAGGATTTTCTTCTTATATCCTGTCTTTTTATTAGTAACGCTTACATTACAAAAAAAATCGGCATTAAGCCACTTCGCTCAGCCGAATTCATGCAGATACTATTGCATCCAACACTGGAAATGCCCATATTAGGGTTGTATTAACTTCGCTTCGAGGAAACCCAATAAATGATATACCTCGTGCAATGGTTGCTAAGTATAAAACCAGTACAACCTTGTTTCTTTTTACATCGGCTTTGTTTATTTCAATACTTTTACAGAGAAACATAAATGATTTCCCGATCATGGGAAATCAAGTTGTTTCTCATTCATGATGATATCAGGTACATCCCAGCCTTTTTGATCCATTAATTCCTTATAAGCGCGCCTGTACAGCAATTTGATTTCCACTGCTACCTTACCATCTGTCGGAG